>Ga0209161_10000980_pt1 | contig 23324 bp, 22 predicted proteins | sample GraSoiAngelo_155_FD_186169 | JGI IMG/M metagenome (GOLD analysis project Ga0209161, IMG submission 186169) | Grasslands soil microbial communities from the Angelo Coastal Reserve, California, USA - 14_1009_13_30cm (SPAdes) (version 2) | ecosystem: Environmental > Terrestrial > Soil > Grasslands... | reverse complement strand
CGTGAAGTCGGTGAAGCCGATCTGCTGCCGCGAGAAGATCTGCGAGTGCTCGCAGATCAAGCTCTCGATCTCGCTCTTGGTCTCCGCGTCGAGCGCGTCGTAGGCCGCCGGCATGTATGCGAACTCGGTGTTCCCGCCCTTGGACGGCACGCTGTGGGCGTGCAGCAGTGAGTACTTCGCCGGGATCACCTTGAACGAGCTGTCGGAGTGCCAGAGTCGGTTACCGATGGCGAACAGCCGGCGGCGGTCGTCGCGCGCGAACACTTTATTGTGCTGGTCGAGATTGGACACGTCGGCGAAGGTGGTCGGCAGCCGGTATTCGTCGGGAGCGCGCAGGCTCGCGTTCGCGGTCTGCTCGAGGTTCCCCAGGCTCCGCGTGAAGGCGAGCTGCTGGTCGTCGTCGATCTTCTGGTCGCGGAACACCAGCACCGCGTACTTGTCCATGCCGGCATGAACCGCCGCCACCTCGTCCGGCGACAACGGTTTGCTCAGGTCCAGGCCTTCCATTTCGGCGGCGAAGCACGGACCGATCTGGCGGGTGGTCACGGACGTGGTCGCGGGCATTGGGCGCCCTCCTTAGGCTCCGCGGTCACCTCGCTCAGGAATTTCCGGAGCGCGATCAGCAGCCCGGCCGGGTTGTCGCCCTGTACGGTGTGGCCGGCGCGCTCGACCTTCACCCACCGGCCGTCGGGCAGCGCCCGGGCCAACCGCTCGGCGTCCTCGTCGTGGAACACGTCGCTCTCGGCGCCGCGCACGACGAGCGTCGGACAGGTCACCTTGGCCGCCGCCGACCAGAGGAGCTCGCGGCGTCGCTCGGTAGCCGCCGGGTCGAGGGCGCGCCCGCGGTGGCGCTGGTCGTACTTCCACATCCATTTGCCGTCCGGCATCTGTCGCAGGTTGTGGAGCAGGCTCCGGCGCAGCAGCGTGGCGTTGCGGCGCGGGTTGAAGGCCAGCGCGCGGTTCACGAAGTCCTCGACCGAATCGAGCGGCGTCGCCTCCGAGGTGAACGCGGCGATCTTCGCGCGCCCCGCCTGCCGAGTCTCCGGGCCGACGTCGACGAGCACGAGCGCGGCGAGCCGCCGGCTGTGGGCACCAGCCCAGGCCAGCGAGGTGGCGCCGCCCAGCGACATGCCGACGAGGACGAAGCGATCGAGCCCGGCGGTGTCGACGAAGGCGTCCAGGTCGGCGGCATGGCTCTCGATGGCGTAATCCATCTCGGGCGACCACTCGCTGTCGCCGTGGCCGCGCTGGTCCAGGGCGAGACAGTGGCGCTCGAGCCGGAGCGCCGCGCAGACGAGGTCCCAGGTGTGGACGTTGAGGCCGCCGCCGTGCAGGAACAGCATCGGCGCCCGGCCGCGCGTGCCCCAGTCGAGAAAGTGGAAGCGCATCCCTCGCAGGATGACGTGGTGGGCGGTGGGCAGGACCAGGTCAGGAAGCGTGAGGCCGGCGGTGGCTGACGCCAGCGCCAGGTGCGCGCGAAACTCGTCGGGGCTCAGGCTCACGCGTAGACGTCCTCGTCCACCTGGCTCGCGGCCGGATAGGGCGCGGCTAGCGCGTACTGCACGCCGGTGTCGATCTCGGCCTTCACGTCGTTGCCGATGCGCTCGAAGACGCTCGCGTCGGCGAGCCCCTGCTGGCTGAGCCGCCCGGCCAGCGTCTGGAGCGGATCGTGAGTGGTCATCCACTCGCGCTCTTCCTCGCGCGTGCGGTACTCGCGGTTGACGTCGCCGACGTGGTGACCGTAGTAGCGATAGGTCTTGCACTCGAGGAACGCCGGGCCCTCGCCGCGCCGCGCGCGCTCGACCAACCGACGCATGGTCGCGTTGACGGCCTGCACGTCCTGCCCGTCGACGCTTTCGGCGAGGATGCCGAAGGCGCGGGCGCGTGCCAGGATCTCGCCGGCGATGGTGTCGCCGCAGGGCGTGTACTCGCCGTAGAGGTTGTTCTCGCACACGTAGATGACCGGCAGCTTCCACAACGCCGCCATGTTCATCGTCTCGTAGAGCAGCCCCTGGCCCAGGGCACCGTCGCCGAAGAAGCACGCGGCGACCTGATCGCTACCGCGCATCTTGGCGGACAGCGCCGCGCCGGTGGCGATGCCGGCGGAGCCGCCGACGATGGCGTTGGCGCCGAGGTTGCCGGTATCGGGATCGGCGATGTGCATCGAGCCGCCCTTGCCGCGGCAATACCCCGACTCCTTGCCGAGCAGCTCCGCGAACATCCGGTTGACCGACGCCCCCTTGGCCAGGCAGTGGCCGTGGCCACGATGCGTGCTCGTGATGAAGTCGTCGCGGCGCAGCGCCTCGCACACTCCGACCGCCACCGCCTCCTCACCGATATAGAGATGAGCGAGGCCTGGCATCTTCGCGCTCTTGTAGAGCTCGTTCACCTGCTCGTCGAAGGCGCGAATCTTCGCCATCTGCCGATACATGTGAAGGTTCTGCTCCAGCTCCATCCGCGGCTCGATCACGTCCGTCCTCATCGCCTGTCTCCCGTCTAGAGTTCCGATCTCACGCGAGGCTGCTCCAGGCCGGGCGCGGTGTCAAGACACCTGCCCTGTCAAGGCGGCACGGTCGGTACCACTTTCCGACAATCGGAGCCATCCTCCCCACGCCGCTCGGCACCCGCTCGAGAGCTAAATGCACATCGCAGCAACACTCGGCGTCGATAAGTCATCGGTGGCACATGCGTTGCACCAAGGCAGGAATAAGTTTCCGGATGTTTGGGTGGGCAGAAGTTGGTGCAGTGAATTTCAACACACGGAGAGTCAAAAGATGAAGTGGACAGGAGTCGTAGCGCTGTTCGCGGTGGTTGCGTTCGCCGTTCCGGCCTTCGCGCAGGCGCCGGTCGGGGCCTGGTGCGGTGGCTCGTACGGTGCTGAGGGTACCAACTTCGGCCCGTGCCCGACCGCTCAGTCCGCCCCGCAGGTCGCCGGACAGGCGTCGGGCATCCAGGGTCAGAGCGTTTCGACGGAGCCGCAGTACCCGGCCAGCCAGGTCACTTTCGAGGACGGCAAGGCCATGTTCAACAAGCAGCCGCTGAACCTTCCCTACGTGTCGTTCCCGGATCGCACCCACGAGATCCAGGCCGGCGGCTCCACCGAGTAGCGACGTTCACGGATCGACGCACCTGATGACGGCGCGGGGCTCGGCCCGCGCCGTTGTCGTTTTGGTGACCGCCCCTTCCGGAATACGGGGGCGGTCAAAACGCCGCCACTGATACAGATCCGCCATTGACACCAGAGCGACCACCACCGTATCCTCCTGGCCACACTTCGCGTGGCGGGAGGAACCATGGCAGCGCTCAGGTATATCGGACTCGCGGCGTTCCTCCTGCTCGTCGGATGCGCCTCGATCAATCCCAAGCCGATCGAAGTCGAGATGCCGGCGGCACAGAAGCACTTCATCGTCCAAGGGCCCAGCGACTCCGCACTTCGGTAGTCTCGCGCGTCACGCCTCGAGGTACGCGAACAACTTGGCGTCGAGCTGCTTGCGATACTGCTCCACGACCGGCTGCACCGCGCGTATGAACGCCCCGCGCTCGCTGTCGGTGAGCCGGATCACGTCGTTCGCGGCAGGATCGAGCTTCGCCATGATCTCGTCGTCCTCGGCCGCCGCCAGCTGACGCTGATACGCGGTCGCCGCGCGCGCCGCGACGTCGACCCCCGCCCGCACCTCGGCCGGCCAGCTCCGGTAGTGGGCTGCGTTGCACACGAGGGCCGACGCGCCCCAGAAATGACCGCTGAGCGTGATGTAGCGATGGTGGCGGTGGACGCCGAAGTTGTAGATGTTGGTGAGCGGATTGTCCTGCGCCTGGAAGCGATCGCCACCGATCTGCTCCACGAACTCCTTGACGTCCGACGCAATGGGCTCGAAGCCGAGCGCGCGGAAGACCTCGCCGTGGAGGTCGCTCATCTGGGTGCGGATGCGGATGCCGCGGCAGTCGTCGGGACGGCGGATGGGCCGCACGCGGTTCGAGAGGTGCCGGAAGCCGTTGTCCCAGTAGCCGAGCAGCCGGCACGGTGTCCGCTCGGCGACGTGGCCCGCGGCACGCTCGCCGTATTCGCCGTCGAGCGCGCGGAACACGGTGTGGCGGTCCTTCACGAGGAACGGCAGCTCGAGCAATTGTAGGTCCGGCGCCGAGCGTGAGAAGCGGACGGTGGACATGTAGCAGAACGACAGCTCGCCGCGCTCGACCATCGGCACCAGGTCGCCCGAGGGTCGGCCGAGCTTCAGGATGCTGCCGATCAGCTCGAAGCCCACGCGCTCGCCGAGCGCCTGCGTGAGCCGCTCGCCGAAGCGCGCGGCCGCGCGATTGTGGATCGACGCGGGCTCCTGATACCCACCGAATCTGATATCCAGTTTCATCGGCTTCCGCTACCCTCGCGGTGACGCGTGGCGTGGTGTCTGCTATATCACACGGATGACGGGTGACGTGAAGAGACTGCTCGCGCTCGCGATCGTGCTCGCGCTCGCGATCGCGTCCGAGGCGTGCGCGCGACGAGCGACCGGGCCGACCGTGTCGCTGCCCGAGCTCGTCCGGTCCTACGATCGCGAGGTCACGCCGTATTACCCGCTCACCGCCAGCGAAGTCGGTCTGGACCAGTACGACCGGGTGTTCGCCAACGACATCGGCGCTCAGTACCGGGAGGGTCTCCGCGAGCTGTGCGCGCGCTACCGCCAGGATCTGCGCCGTGTCGATCGCGCCGCGCTGAGCGCCGGCGAGCTCCTCACGCACGACATCTTCGAGAACCGCCTCGACACCTGCGTCGAGAGCCTCGGGCTGCCGTGGCACTTGTTGCCGGTCAACCAGGCCGGCAGCTGGCCCACCCGGTTCCCCATCCTCGGCATGGGTCGAGGCTCGCATCCGTTCAAGACCGTGCGGAACTACGAAGACTTCCTGGGGCGGATGGACGGCTTCGTCGTCTGGGTCGACACCGCCATCGAGAACATGCGCGTGGGAATATCGCGCGGCATCACCCAGCCGCGCGACGCGATGGTCAAGCTGGTGCCGCAGCTCGACGCGCACATCGTCGAGGACCCGCGGGCCAGCGCCTTCTACGAGCCGCTCAAGAGCTTTCCGGCGAGCTTCGACGAGGCCGCTCGGCGGAGCATCACGGAGCGGTACCTCGAGGCGATCGAGCGCAAGATCGTGCCGACGTACCGCAAGCTGCGCGCCTTCGTCCAGGACGAGTACATCCCGCGGTGCCGGACGTCGTACGGCCTCGCCGAGATACCCGGCGGACGCGACATGTACCGCCAGGCCGTCCGGGTGGCGACGACCACCGGCCTGAGTCCCGACGAGATCTTCGAGCTCGGCCGGCGCGAGGTGCGGCGCCTCCGCGGCGAGATCGACGCGCTGCGCGCCGAGATCGCGGCCCAACAAGATGCGGAGCCCGTCAGCTACCAGGACGTCGAGACGCTGCTGCGTGGGTACGGTGAGCTCCGAGCCTCGGTGGAAGCGGCGCTGCCCAGACTGTTCGGTCGCTTTCCCCGCGCCGGTTTCGAGGTCCGTGCGATCGAGGCGTATCGCGAGCTCTCGACGCCGTCGAGCTATCAGGGCAGCTCGCCGGACGGCACTCGTCCCGGCGTCTTCTATCTGAACACGTCGGAGCTCCGCAGCAGCGGCACCGCGCGGGTGAGCCGCAGCCTCTTCCTCCACGAGGCGGTCCCCGGTCACCATCTCCAGCTGGCGCTCCAGCGCGAGAACCGCCAGCTACCCGGGTTTCGACGGTTCGACTGGTTCATCGCGTTCGGTGAAGGATGGGCGCTGTACGCCGAGAGTCTCGGCCACGAGCTCGGCGTGTATCAGGCGCGCCACGATCGGCTCGACGCGCTCATCGGCGAGCGGTTTCGGGCCGCCCGACTCGTGGTCGACGTCGGCCTGCACGAGAAGGGATGGACGCGGGAGCAGGCCATCGATTTCATCGGCGGACGGCGCGAGAACGCGGAGCGGGAAGTCGAGCGTTACATGGTGTGGCCCGCCCAGGCGCTCGGCTACCACATCGGCAATCTGAGGATCCGTGCCCTGCGCACGAAGGCCGAGGCGGCGCTGGGCGCCGCGTTCGACGTACGCGCCTTCCACGACGAGCTTCTGAAAGACGGAACGATGCCCCTGAGCATCCTCGAGGTGAAGATGGATCGATGGATCGAGGCACGGAGGCGCAAGCCCTCGTGACGGACACCGCGCGCGACGCCGCGGGCCCGTCGGCGGCCGAGGTCGATGCCGCCCTCCGGCGGCTGGGGCACGTCGCGTTCCGTCCCGGCCAGCGCGAGGCGATCGACACGCTGCTCGCTCACGGCCGGCTCCTGCTGGTCGCGCCGACCGGCGGCGGCAAGAGCCTGAGCTACCAGCTGCCCGCGACGGTTCTGGGGGGCACGACCCTGGTGGTGTCGCCCCTGGTGGCGTTGATGGCCGATCAGGTCCAGGCGCTCGAAGCCCGCGGTGTCCGCGCGACGTACCTCGCCTCCACGCTCGACGGGGCCGAGATGCGTCGGCGCATGGCGCGGATCGCGCGGCGCGAGCCGGCGCTCGTGTACGTGGCGCCCGAGCGGCTCGCGTTCCCCGGCTTCCGCTCGCTGCTCGGCGCGCTCGCCTGCCCGCTGGTGGCCATCGACGAGGCCCACTGCATCAGCGAGTGGGGCCACGACTTCCGTCCCGAATACCTCGAGATCGGCGGATTGCTCGGTGAGCTGCCGGGCGCGCGCGTGCTCGCGTGTACGGCGACGGCGACGCCCATCGTGCGCGACGAGATCCTGGCGCGGCTCGGCCTGCCGTCCGATACGCCGCAGATCGTCAGTGGATTCGCGCGCCCCAACCTGGCGCTGCGTGCCGCGGAGATCGACGGTCGCCGCGAACGCGAGCGCCTGGTCGACGGCGCGCTCGCGGAGGCGCTCGAGGGCCCGGGCCGAAAGCGCGGCACGGCGATCGTGTACGCGCCGACGCGAAAGCGGGCGGACGAAGAGAGCGCGCGGTTGAGCGAGCGCGGCTGGCGCGCCCGCGCCTATCACGCCGGGCTCGACGGCAAGACCCGTGACGCCGTGCAGGGTGACTTCGCGGCCGGCGCGCTCGAGGTCGTCGTGGCCACCAACGCGTTCGGCATGGGGATCGACCGGGCGGACGTCCGCGCGGTCGTCCACCTCGGTCCCCCGGGATCGATCGAGGCGTACTACCAGGAGGTGGGCCGCGCCGGACGCGACGGAGCGCCCGCCCTCGGGCTGCTGCTCGTCAGCCCGAGCGACCTGCCGCTGCGCCGCGCCCTGCTCGAGCGTGGCACCGGAGACGCGACACCCGACCCGGCGGTGGTCGAGCACAAGTGGAGCATGTTCCTCGAGCTGATCCGCTGGGCCGAGGGCGGCAGCTGTCGCCACGACGCGATCCTGCGCTATTTCGGCGACGAGGCCGAGACGCTCGCGGGGTGTGGCCGCTGCGACGTGTGCCTGGCCCTGGAGGACGAGCCGGAGACCGGCGATCCGGAGCAGGTGACGTTGATCGTCCGCAAGGCGCTCTCCGGTGTCGCACGCGTCGATGGGCGGTTCGGGCTCCAGCTCGCCGTCAAGCTCGTGCGCGGCGATGCCGACGAGCGGCTCGAGCGGGCCGGGCTCACGCAGGTCCGGACCTTCGGCAACCTGAGCGAGCACGGGGCGCCGTGGCTGACGGCGCTGCTCCGCCGATGCGTCTCGGCCGGCTGGGTCAGCTTCGACGGCGGCGACCGTCCGGTCGTCACGCTGACCGACGACGGCCGCGCCGTGATGAAGGGCGAACGTCCGGCGCGCCTGCTCCTGCCGCCGATGGCCCGGCGCGCGAAGCTCGCCTCCGGCGCGCTTCGCGCCGGCACGGCGGAACACGCCACCGCGCCGGCCGTCGAGCCGGCGACCGATCGGGCGTCCGCGCGCGGCGCCCGGCGCGAGCCGGCCGAGCTCGACGCGGCGGGGCTGGCGCTCTTCGAGGCGCTCCGGCGTCACCGGCTCACGGTGGCGCGCGCCGAGCGCGTGGCGCCCTTCATCGTGGCGAGCGACCGCACGCTGCGCGACATCGCGATGCTGCGGCCGCGTGATCTCGTCGAGCTCGAGCGCGCGCACGGCGTCGGGCCGCACAAGGCGGCGAAATATGGCGCCGGGCTGGTCAAGGTAGTTGCCGAAAGTGTCGAACCGAGACGATAGGAGAGACGTGATGAGACCGCGACTTTGGCTGGCTGCACTCGTGATCGCGCTCGGTGGCTGCGCGTCGGCGTCGCTTCCCTACAAGCCCGAGTCGCCGCCGTCCGGCGCGGCGCTCTCGGCCGACTACACGCTGCTCGCCGACCGGCTCCGCGTAGAGGTCGACACGAGCGGCTATCGCCTCGAGGACGCCCAGATCATCACGACGGCGCAGAAGACGGTGCGGCCACAGACGATCGAGCAGCCTCCGCTGTACGGCGGCAGCGGCACCGGAATCGGGATCGGCGTCGGCGGTTCGAGCGGCGGCGGGGTCGGCGTGGGGACCGGAATCGGCGTCAGCATTCCCATGGGCTCGGGAACCCGCGTTCAGGGCACCACGGTCCTGTACTTCGCGCTGGATCAGATCGGCCCCGCGCCGTGGCGGCTGTCAGTCAAGGCGGCGCAGACGCCCCCCGCGGTCATCGTTCTCCCAGCGCGTTAGCCAGGCGCGGTGGCGCGTGGTTAGGCGCTGCGGAATCGGGTGAATCTCGCGAACAGGACGGAAAGCATCGGCAGGGCGAAGCCGATGATGGTCACCGTCAGGAGCAGGTTCCCGAGCTCGCGGTAGTCGGCGGGGGTCACGACGGCGCCGGAGGCGTCGCGCACCTCGCGCGTGACCGTGAAGATCTGGTTCAGGTACTTGGTCCCGAGCTGCGCGGCCACCAGCGACAGGTTCGCGAACGATCCCATGACCGCGAAGTACGTCGCCTTCAACCGGTCGGGGGCGGAGTTGGCGATCCACGCCAGCAGCGGCACCATCGAGATCTGGCCCAGCGGCGACTCGAGCGCGGTGTCGACGAGCGCGATCGCGCGTGCGTCGACGATGCCGTGCGTGTGCGCCGCGGTCCACTCGTGGAGCCCGTAGTACATGCCGAGGACCGGGAGGGAGAGCAGGGTCGTCGCCACCGTGAGCGCCCCCACGATGTAGGCGATCGACCGCTCGGCCATGAAGCGGCGGAAGATGAACAACCCGGCCAGCGTGAGGACGCTGCTGATCAACGAGAGCTCGGCCAGGAACTCCTGGTCGAAGCCGAGGTCGTCGATCTCCCACCAGGTGGCCCCGGCGCCCGGGCTGGGCACCGCGCGGAAGATGAACACCACGATCGCCGTTCCGACCAGCACGTGCCGCGCCTGCGGCTCGAGCTCCCCGGTGATCCGCCCGATCAGGAAGACGAGGACCGCCATCGAGAGGCCGAAGACGAGCTCCTGGCCAAAAGCCATGTCGCCGAGCCCGACGCCGACCGAGACGATCGCGAACGCGAGGCCACCGCCGAGAATCCACCAGTTGATCGGGACCCGCTCGCCGTGCGGGTTCAGCATCCGCCGCGCCTCGCTCGGTGCGAAGCCCTTCGCGACGAGCCGTCGCGCGTCGCGCCAGCGCAGGGCGAGCCCGAGGCCGACGCCCAGCACCGATACCACCGGGATGATCAGCGCCAGCTCGTAGACGCGGAGATAGGCGAGCGCCTTGTCGGCCTCCGGCAGCTCGCCCACACCCTGCAGCAGATATACGTTGGCGAGCGAGACGAGGACGGTGCCGCCGATGATCGCGACCCGGCCCAGCGTCTGCACGGTCGTGTTCATGGACTTGCGCGCCGCCATGTCGACCGGCCGCCCCTCCGCGTCGACGCGCGGCACCGCCTCGACGGTCATCGCGTCGGCGACGACGTCCTGCACGACGTAGCCGATCGGCGCGAGCAGCGTGGCGAGCACGTACCACGCCTCGACGCTCAGCACCTTCGGCATCGACTCCGGGCGACCGAGCAGGCCGATCATGACGGCGATGCTCGCGGTGATCACCCCGGCGCCGACGAACACCATCGTCGCCTTCCAGCGCCAGACGAGATCCACGAAGTGGCCCAGCGGCACCTTGAGCGCCCAGGGCAGCCCGGCCCAGAAGGCGAGCCCGGCGAGAAATTCCGCCGACAGTCCCAACCGCTCCTTCACGTAGAACGTGCCGACGATGGCGGTGAGTCCGGAGATCCCGGCGGCGACGTAGACCATCAGGGGCGGAAGGTACGAGAGCCGCATCTCGCGCCCGAGCCCGAGAATGTTGCGGTCGATCCACACCCGAACGACCGCGGGCCACCCCGGCGCGAGCGAGGAAGGAGCCGGAGGCATCGAGCTCCAGGTTAGGCAGGAATCTTCGGTCCCGCAACGGGTCGTGGGCCCACGCGCTGAACGTCTAGCCGATGTGATACCTTCCTGACGCGTCTCGCGACGCGCCAGGAGGGTACGATGAGCGAGAAGGTCGACGGCAAGACCGCCAGCCCCTACGGCTATCCATTCTGGGACTGGATGGCGAAAGAAGATCCCGAGTACGTCAAGGCGCGCGGGCCGCTGAGCGCGCTCTCGGTCGGCGAAGGCAAAGAGCTCTCGATCAAGCATCGGGAAATGGTCATCATCGGCATCCTGGCCTATCGCGGCCGGGAGGACGGTGTCGTCACCCACATGCGCCGGGCGGTCCAGCACGGCGCGACCAAGCGCGAGCTGCTCGAGGCGATCGAGGCCGCGGCGGTGCCCGGCGGCGGCCCGACGCTCAGCTCGGGGGTCCAGGCGCTGATGCAGCTCGACCGCGAGGGCGCGTTCAAGAAGGCGTAGCCTTCACGAAGGGAGGAAGCCCATGGCCAAGGCGTACTGGATCGCGACCTATCGCTCCATCAAGAACCCGGACGCGCTGGCCGCCTACGCGAAGCTGGCCGCGCCGGCCATCCAGGCCGGGGGCGGCCGCTTTCTCGTTCGCGGCACGCCCGCCAAGACCTACGAGGCCGGAATCAACCAGCGCGTGGTCGTCATCGAGTTTGACAGCGTCGCGCAGGCGACCGCGGCGCACGACAGTGCGGGGTATCAGGCCGCGCTCAAGGAGCTGGGAAGCGGCGCCGAGCGCGACATCCGCATCGTGGAAGGGGTCGCGTGAAGCGCCAACGAGATCGCGACGAAGGAGGATCACGCCATGGCACGGATCAAACACATCGCCCTATCGACCGATGATCCCGCGAAGACCGCCGACTTCTACAAGAGCGTCTTCGGCCTGACCGAGCTGCGTCGTGTGCCGGCCGACACCGGCGCGGAGGGCGTCTGGCTGAGCGACGGGTACATCTACTTCGCGATCCTCAAGTACGGCGGCGACGACACGCCGAACCTGGGCGAGGGCACGTCCACCAAGGGCGTCCACCACATTGGCTTCTACGTGGACGACCTCGAGCAGGCGTGCGCCACGCTCGAGTCGGCCAGCGCCACCGAGTGCCAGGGGAGCAGCAAGGTCAACCGCAAGTACAAGGGCCCCGACGGGCTGATGATCGACGTGCGGGCCCGCGGCTGGGACGAGCAGATCAAGGCCCGGATGCCGCTCTACCAGTTGACGACCGACCTCAGCTGAGCTCCGCGCGGGCGATCGTCGCCACGGTGCCCTCGGGCGTCACCGCCCAGAGCTCGCACGCGTCGCCGGCCGTCGGGCGCCCGCGCAGCTCGAAGGGCGCCGTGTCGAAGAGCGGCGCGCGCGCCTGGACGCTGTAGCTCCGGAAGGCCCGCCCGGGGTTGTGATCCCGGGCGAAGTCGATCAGGAGCGTCGACGTCAGCGGCCCGTGCACGACCAGCCCGGGATAGCCCTCGGCCTCCATCGCCCACGCCCGGTCGTAGTGGATGCGATGGCTGTTGAACGTGAGGGCCGAGAATCTGAACAGCAGCACCGCGTCGGGCGTGACGAGACGCCGCCACGGCACGTCGCTCGGCGCCGCCTCGCGCCGGGGCGCCGCGTTCTGCTCTCCGGCCTTCACCTCTTCCCGGAAGACACCGCGGCGCTCCTCCTCGAGCGCCAACCCCTCGGGCGTGAAGACGCGATCCACGACGGTCGTGAAGACGAGCGTGCCGGTGGAGCCGGTCTTCAGGGCGACGTCCATCAGCTCGGTCTCGCGCCGCACGGCGTCGCCGATGCGAATCGGACGGTGGAAGCGAGTCTGCTGGCCCGCGAACATCCGCCGCGGCAGCGGCATCGGCGGAATCACGCCGGAGTCGATCGGGCTGCCGTCCGGTCGCAGGCCGTCGGGCGCGACGCGCGGGAGGAAGTAGATGACGTGCCAGCCCGGCGGCAACGGATCGCCGAGCGCGAGCTCGGCCTCCGGTCGGCCGAACGTCAGGCGTAGCTGGTTGGCGGGGCCGGGATGAACGACGTCGGTCGACACCAGACGCCGTCCGATGTGCCGCTTGAGGCTCTCGATGCTCAGCTCGGTCGTCGCCACGCTCATAGCATCGCGAGTTCCGGAGCCGAGTCAAGGCGCTTGCCGTCGAACGTCAAGGAGCTTGCCGTCGTACGTATCGCGGGTTTAGCATCGGGGCAGCCTCGAGAGGAGGGCGCGATGCAATATTCCCGGATCTCCGCCGACTGCCACATCGATATGCCCTGGATCCCCAACGACCTGTTCACCGCCAACGCCTCGGTGTCACTGCGTGAGCGCATGCCGTACGTCGTCGACGGCCCCGACGGGCCCCACTGGACCTGTAAGAACGGCACGTCCTTCGGCCTGATCGGGGGCGTGGGCCCGGGCGGCCAGAAGCTGGTTCCCGGCCAGAACTACCGCGTCGACAAAATGGCCGCGGTCGGACTGTACGAGGACGGCAAGAAGGGCATCCGGCGGCCGACCGATCCGCATCTCCGGATCAAGGACATGGAGCTGGACGGCGTGCAGGCCGAGGTCATTTTCGGAATCCTCGGCGCGGCCACCCGTCTGAACGACCACGACGCGGCCAAGGAGATGTTCCGCATCTACAACGACTGGCTCAAGGACTTCTGCCGTCACTATCCCGACCGGCAGATCGGCCTGGCCTGCCTGCCCTACGGCGACATCGATGCCGCCGTGCAGGAAGTGCGGCGCGTGGCGAAGATGGGCCTGAAGGGCATCGAGCTGTCGTGCTCGTGGGACATGGAGCCCATGTGGCATCCCGTCTGGGAGCCGCTCTGGCGGGCCGTCAACGAGGTGAACCTGCCGCTGCACTTCCACACCTTCCCGAGCACGCCGGCCAGCGTCCGCGAGAAGGCGACCACCCCGCTCGCCCGCCGGGCCGCGCTGTTCCAGGGCGTTTGTGGGTTTCAGATGAACCTGGTCAACATCCTGTCCGCGATCATCGGCTCCGCCGTGCTCGAGCGGTACCCGAACTTGAAGATCTCCTTCGGCGAGAGCGGCATCGGCTGGATCCCGTACGCGCTCGATCGTATGGACTTCGAGTGGGAGGATCGCTTCCGCGACCTCGGCCTGACGATGAAGCCCAGCGACTACTGGCGGCGCCAGTGCAAGGCCACGTTCCAGTTCGACCGCATCGGCACCCAGATGATCCACGAGATGGGCGCCGAGACGCTCATGTGGGCGTCGGACTACCCGCACACCGACGGGGTGTGGCCGGAGTCGTCGAAGTACATCGAGGAGCAGTTCGGCCACCTGCCGGCCGACGTCGTCCGCAAGATCACGTGCGAGAACGCGGGCAAATTCTACGGGTTGATGTGAGCCGGGGGGCGACACCCCCCCGTTCCCTCGGAAGCGCCCCGGCCAGCCCGGGGCGCTTCTCGGTTTCCGTAGGCTGACGCATCGGCACGTCGTCGCCGCTGCGCCAGGCGCCGCTCGTGCTGTTCCTGGGCTCGAGGGTGCTGTCGACGTTGGCGCTGCACATGCAGACGGTCGCGGTGGGCTGGCAGCTCTACGCCCTGACCGGGAGCGCGTTCGACCTCGGTCTCGTCGGCCTCGTCCAGTTCGCTCCCACGATCGTGCTCACGCTCGTCGTCGGCCAGGTCGCGGACCGCTACGATCGCCGCTTCGTGGTGGCGATCTGTCACGTCGCCGGGGCCGGCGCCACCGCCGTGCTGGCCGTCGGCACCCTCGGCGGCTGGCTCCACCGCGACGGGATATTATTCACGATGGCGGCGCTCGGCGCCGCGCGCGCGTTCGAGAATCCGGCGCGGGCGGCGCTGGTGCCGCGGCTGGTGCCGCGCGTGATGCTCTCGCGCGCGATCGCCGGCGTGACGGCCGCGGGTCAGACCGCCCGCATCGTCGGTCCGGCGCTCGGCGGCGTGCTCTACACCCTGGGGCCGGCCACGCTCTACGCGATCGTCGCCGCGCTCTACGTCGTCGCCGGCGTCCTCGTCGCGTTCATGCGCGGCGCGGGGGCGGCGCGGCTGCGCGAGGAGGTCACCACGGCGTCGCTGTTCTCGGGGATCGAGTTCATCCTTCGCCGGCGCGTGCTGCTGGGCGTGCTGTCACTCGACCTCGTCGCGGTGCTGCTGGGCGGCGCGACCGCGCTCTTGCCGATCTTCGCGCGTGACATCCTCGGCACCGGGCCCCTGGGGCTCGGTCTCTTGCGCGCGGCCCCGGCGTGCGGCGCGCTGACGATGTCACTGCTGCTGGCGCGCCGGCCGGTCGAGCACGACGCCGGCCCGATCCTGTTCGCCGGCGTCCTGGTGTTCGGCGCCGCCACCATCGTGTTCGGCCTGTCCACGAATTTCGCGCTGTCGCTGGCGGCACTGGCGGTGCTGGGCGCGTCGGATCTGCTCAGCGTCGTCATCCGCCACTCGCTCGTGCAGCTCGGCACGCCGGACGCGATGCGCGGCCGCGTGAGCGCCGTGCACTCGCTGTTCACCGGCACCTCGAACCAGCTCGGCGAGTTCGAGTCCGGGCTGCTGGCGGCGCTGTTCGGCGCGGTAGCGTCGGTGCTCATCGGCGGCATGGGCACGATCGCGGTGGCGGCGCTCTGGATGTATCGCTTCCCCGAGCTGCGGCGCTTCCGCCTGGTGGAGGGCGGTCCGTCGTCATGATCCGGTTGCTCGTCGCGATCCTGGTGCTGGGCGTGGCGTGCGCCGCCTCGGCGGAGCGGCGCGCGGGCGACGCCGCCCGCGACGACAGCGGAGCGCCGCACGCGACCGTGCCGCCGGCGGCCGCGGCGTCGATCGCGGCCCGCGGGATCCTCGATCGCGCGCGGCCGGCGATGATCCAGATCAAGGGGTTCTTCGGCACCAACACCGCCGAGGCCTTCCACGGCAGCGGGTTCGCGGTCGCGCGCGGCGGCGTGTTCGTCACGAACTGGCACGTGGTGAGCGACGCGGTCCTCTATCCGGAGAAGTATCGGCTCGAGTACCGCACGCCGACGGGCGCGACCGGCCGCGTGCTCGTGCGCGCGATCGACATTCGTCACGACCTGGCGCTCGTCGAGGCCCAGGGGCTCGATCCGAGCCCGCTGACCTTGCGGCCCAACGTCGCCATCAAGGGCGAGCGCGCCTACTCGGTGGGATTCCCGCTCGACGTCGGCCTCACGATCACCGAGGGGGTCAGCAACGGCCGCGTGGAGGACTCGTTCGAGCCGCGCGTCCACTACTCGGGCGCGCTCAACCCGGGGATGTCCGGCGGACCCGGATTCGACGCCACGGGCGGTGTCATCGGGATCAACGTCTCCGGCTATCGCGCCTCTCAGCTGGTCGCGTTCCTGGTGCCGGCCGACCGCGCGGTCGCCCTGCTCGCGCGCTCGGAGAAGTCCGCGCTCGATCCCATGCGCGCGCGGAGCGAAGTCGCGAGCCAGCTGCGGGCGCACTCCGAGGCGCTGCTGACCGCGCTCGGGCCGAAACTACCGAGCCAGAACCACCAGGGGTACGAGCTGCCCGCGAAGCCCGCGGCGTTCGTCGAGTGCCACGCGGGCGGCGATCCCGCGCCGGACCAGCCCGTCCACATCGAGCGCGTCAGCTGCGACGCGAAGTCGACGCTCTACCTCGGCCGAGATCTCCAAGCCGGCGGCCTCAGCTTCCAGCATCAGATCATGAGCACGCCGAGTCTCGACGCCTGGCGCTTCGCCTACCGGATGCAGAACGCGAAGACGCCGCACGGCAGCTACGGCGCCCCGCGCCAGCTCGCGCCATTCGCGTGCAAGCAGCAGAACCTCGACCTGAACGGCTTCGCGGCGAACGCGATGGTCTGCCTGCGCGCCTACCGCAAGCTCGACGGCGTCTACGACCTCAACGTGCTGGTCGTGAGCAAGAACGCATCGAAGCAGGGGTTCGTGTCGAGCCTCAGCCTGACCGGCGTGGCCCCCGATCAGGCGCTGACCTTCGCCCGCGTCTATCTGGAAGCGATCCGATGGAAGCCGTGATCGTCGTCGAGGTCCTGGGCGGCCACGACCGCGTGCGGGCCCGGCACCGCATCGCGGCGCCCGACAGCCAGGTGCGCGTCACGGTCGGCCGGAGCGCCGCGTGCGACATCGTGCTCGACGATCCGTTCGTCGCCCCGATCCACGCCCGGATCGATGTCGACGGCGACGGCAACGTCCTCGTCAGCGACCTCGACAGCGTCAACGGCGTAGAGGTCGGCGGCCTGCGCCTGCACGGCGTCGAGCGCGTGCCCCTGCCCAACGGCGCGTTTCGCGTCGGGCGTACGCGCCTGCGCGTGCGTACAGCGCGCGAGGTCCTGGCGCCCGAGCAGGCGGACCGCGGCGGGCCGTCGCGACAGGCGCGCGCCACCGAGCTCAAGATGCTGGCGGCCGGATTCGTGGTGAGCGTCGCCGCGATCGCGTTCGAGGTGTGGACGAGTACCACGCAGCCGCGCGAGCTGTCGACCGCCCTCGTCACGATGCTGCTGACGGTCCTGGTCCTGTCGGGGCTGTGGATCGCGCTGTGGGCGCTCGCGAGCCGCGTCGCGTTCGGCGAGTCGCGCTGGGTGCGCCACGCGGCGACGGTGTTCGTCGCCTACGCCGCGCTCGCCGCGGCGAGCCTGGGGGCCGAGGTGCTGAACGGCGCGCTCGGGTGGCACGTGCCGTCGTCCGTGACTGGGCCCGTCCTGGTCGGCGTCGCGGCGGCCGTAGCGCTCTCCTGCCACCTCGTGAACGCGAGCCCGATGCGCGCGCCGATCGCGGTGGCCATCAGCGTCGCGATCCCGGCCGTCATCCTGTCCGCGATGCTGTGGATGCAGGCCCGGAGCGAGAACCGCAGCCCCAGTCACATCGCCGATCGCGACCGGATCGTGCCCCCGGCGCTGGTGCTGCGGCGTGGGCTCTCGCTCGACGACTTCGCGGTCACGCTGGCCGATCTCAAGGCAAGGGCCGACGCGCGGCGCGTGGTCGTGGAGAAGGAAGACCCGTCGCCCGGCGACGACGAGTCGGACTGACCCGGCGCGCGCGCCGAGCTACGGCGAGCCGGTCTCCCCTTCGAGGAAGCGCAGGGCCACCGCGACGTGCATCGCGATGCCGGCGGCCAGCGCCGACTCGTTCAGGTGCATCCGCGGCGAGTGATTCGGGAAGGCCGGGCCGTTCGCCGGGCGCGTGCTCAGGTTCGCGATCGCGCCGCGCACGCGCTGGAGCACGTACGAGAAGTCCTCGCTGGCCATGATCGGATGGCTGGTGGCGTGCGCCGCCTCGGACCCGAGCAGCTCGCGCGCGGTGTCCAGCACGAAGCCCGTGAAGTCGGCGTCGTTCACGGTGACCGGATAGCCGCGGATCAGCTCGACCGCCACCTCGGCGCCGTGAGCCGCGGCGACGCCCTCGGCGACGCGGCGCACTCCCTCCAGCACCCGCTCGCGGGTCGCCTCCGACACGGTGCGGATGGTGCCGAGCAGGCTCGCGGTGTCCGGGATCACGTTGCGTGTCGTGCCGGCCTCGATCTTCGCCACGGTCACCACCGCCGGATCGAAGACGTTGATCTGGCGGGTTACCAGCGTCTGGAACGCCTGCACGATCTCGCACGCGATCGGGATCGGGTCGAGGCAGTCGTGCGGCGCCGACGCGTGCCCGCCCCGGCCTAGCACCACGATCTGCAGCGTGTCACCGGACGCCATGGCCGGTCCGGGCCGCGCCGCGATCGCGCCGGCCGTCAGCCGATGGGTCACGTGCAGCGCGAACGCCGCGGTCGGCGGCGGCGTCCCGTCGAGCAACCCCTCCTCGAGCATGACGCGGGCGCCGTGGTAGCCCTCCTCGCCCGGCTGGAACATGAACACGACGTTGCCGGCAAGCGACTCGCGGCGGGCGGCGAGCAGTCGCGCGGCGCCCACCAGCATCGCCGTGTGGGCGTCGTGGCCGCACGCGTGCATCGCGCCGGCGACCTCGGACGCGAACGGCAGACCCGTCTCCTCGGCCATCGGCAGCGCGTCCATGTCGGCGCGCAGCAGGATGGTCGGCCCGGGCCGGGCGCCGGCTAGCCGCGCGACCACCGACGTCGTGCGCTGGCCCGTCCGAACGTCGAGCGGCAGGCCGGCGAGGGCCTCGAGCACGGTCGCCTGGGTGCGCGGCAGCGCCAGGCCGAGCTCGGGGTGCCGGTGGATGCGCCGGCGAAGCTGGATCGTGTCGTCGAGGATGCCGCGGGCGTCGACGAGGATCGCTGACGGTTTCATGGAGAGAGATTATAGGCCGGTGTATGCTCTGGCGGAAACGCTCGCCCCACTACGGAGGACACGGTGAAACTTCGTCGCTCGTTCCTGATGATCACTCTCGCGATCGCCACGACGATCGCGCTCTCGCCGCGCGCGTTCGCGCAGCCGGCGGTCGATGGACCCGTCACGATCGCGGTGCACGTCTCGCTGGCCCCGACCTGGTTCGATCCCGCCGAGACGCCCGGTGTCATCACCCCGTTTCTGACGCTCTACGCGCTGCACGACGCGCTGGTGAAGCCGATGCCGGGCAACGCGTTCGCGCCGAGCCTGGCCGAGTCGTGGACGGCGTCCCAGGACGGGCTCAGCTACGAGTTCGCGCTGCGCAAGGGCGTCAAGTTCCACAACGGTGACGCCCTGACCGCCGAGGACGTGAAGTACTCGTTCGAGCGCTACAAGGGGGCGGGCGCCACGACGCTGAAGGCGCGCGTGGCCGCGGTCGAGATCGTCGACCCGCACCGCGTCCGGTTCCGGATGAAGCGGCCGTGGCCGGACTTCATGACGTTCTACGGGACGCCGGCCACCGGCGCCGCCTGGATCGTCCCCAAGGCCTACACCGAGCGCGTGGGTGAGGAAGGATTCAAGAAGGCGCCGGTAGGAGCCGGGCCCTACCGCTTCGTGTCGTTCAACCCGGGTATCGAGCTGGTCGTCGAGGCCAACGAGGGCTACTGGCGAAGGAAGCCGGCGGTGAAGCGGCTGATCTTCAAGTCGGTGCCCGACGAGTCGACGCGCCTGGCGATGCTCAAGCGCGCCGAGACCGACGTCGCGTACTCGATCCGCGGCCCGAACGCCGAAGAGGTGAAGCGGACCGCCGGGCTGACGCTCAAGGCGACGTTCCCGACGTTCACCGAGTGGATCGTGTTCACCGAGCAGTGGGACCCGAAGTCGCCGTGGTCCGACAAGCGCGTGCGGCTCGCCGCCAACCTCGCGATCGACCGCAAGGCCATCAACGAGGCCGAGTACCTCGGCTACGGCAAAGTCACCGCGAGCATGGTCCCCCGCAACTTCGAGTTTTTCTGGAATCCACCGGCGTATCCGTACGATCCGGCGAAGGCCAAGCAGCTCCTGGCCGAGGCGGGCTACGCGAAGGGCTTCGACGCCGGCGAGGTGGCGACCGACGCGGTGTACGCGCCCGAGGCCGAGGCGGTCGTCAATGGCCTGCAGGCCATCGGGATCCGCGCGCGGCTCAAGCCCATGGAGCGCGCCGGCTTCTACAAGGCGGACCAGGAGAAGTCGTTCAAGCACCTGGTGCGAGTCGGCAGCGCGGCCGCCGGCAACGCGTCGACGCGGATCGAGGCCTTCGTGATCTCCGGCGGGAGTCGCTCCTACGGCGGCTATCCGGATATCGACGCGCTCTTCCGCGACCAGGCGGCCGAGATGGACCGGAGGCGGCGCGAGAGCATGCTGCACAAGATCCAGCAGCTGATGCACGAGAAGGCGATGTTCGCGCCGATCGTGGAGCCGGCGTTCCTGACCGGCGTCGGGCCACGGCTGGCCGAGCTGCCGACGATCACGGGACATCCCTACATCTCGCCGTACGAGGACCTGAAGCTGAAGGGACGGTGACGTCATGAGCCAGACGATGAAAGCGTGGTTCGCGGTGCCGGGAGCCGAGGGCGCGGTGTTCGAGCTGCGTGAGGCGCCGGCGCCGACGGCGGGGCCGGGCCAGGTGGTCGTCGCCGTGCGGGCGGCCGGCACGAATCGCGGCGAGCTGATCCGCGGCGCGGCGCTGCGGCCGTCGAGCGCGCCGGCCAACCCGGCGCGCGCCGGCACCGAGTTCGCCGGCGAGATCAGCGCGCTCGGCGACGGCGTGAGCGGCTGGAAGCCCGGCGATCGCGTCATGGGCCGCGCGGTCGGCAGCTATGCGCAGTACGTGGTGGCGGCCCAGCGCGCGCTCATGCGGATCCCCGACGGGATGGGATGGGCCGAGGCCGCGTCCATTCCCAACGTCTTCGTCACCGCGCACGACGCGCTCGTGACCAACGCCGCCGCCAAGCCGGGCGAGTCCGTGATGGTCACCGCCGGCCCCTCGGGCGTGGGGACGGCCACGATCCAGATCGCGCGTCACATCGGCGCCACTCCGGTGCTGGCGACGACGCGCACGCCGGCCAAGGCCGTGACCCTGCGCGGCCTCGGCGCGCACGAGGTCGTCGAGACGCGCGAGGCCGGCAAGTGGGTGGACGCGGTGATGCGCGCCACGTCCGGCCGCGGCGTCGACGTCATCATCGACCACGTCGGCGGCCCGATGCTGGCCGACAACATCCAGGTGCTGGCCCTGAAGGGACGGCTGGTGAGCGTCGGGCGCAACGCCGGACGGGTCGGCGACTGCGATCTCGACGAGATCGCGCGCAAGCGCGCGTCGATCATCGGCGTCACGTTCCGCACCCGCACGCCCGAAGAGTCGCTGGCCTGCAGCGAGCGGTTCGCCGCCCACCTGCTCGGCGCGGTGGCCTCCGGCCTGCTCAAGCCCGTGCTCGACCGGACGTTTCCGTTCGAGGGGCTTCGGGACGCGCACAAGTACATGCTGAGCGACGCGCAGACCGGCAAGATCGTGCTCACCGTGGACGCCGGCGGGCGGTGAGCGTTCGCGCGACCGCGGCGCCCGCGGCGGCCACGAAGTTCGGGGCGCTCTACCACCGCGACTATCGTCACTACTTCCTGCTGGCGCTCGTCGGCATGACCGCCGAGAGCATCGAGCACGTCGCCAGCTACTGGGTCATCTACGAGTCGTTCCACTCGCCGACCCTCGCCGGTTTCGCCGTCATCAGCCACTGGGTGCCGTACTTGATCTTCTCGGTGTACACGGGCGCGCTCGCCGACCGGTTCGACTGCCGCCGGCTCATCCAGGTCTCGCAGGGGTTGCTGATGCTCGCCTCCCTCGCGTGGGGCGTCTTGTTCCTGACCGGCACGCTGCGCGCCTGGCACGCGGGCGCGCTCCTCATGGTCCACGGCGTGGCGGGAGCCATCGCGTCGCCGCCGATCCAGCTCATCGTCCACGACATCCTGGGCGCCGAACATCTGCCGAGCGCGATCCGCCTCAACGCGATCAGCCGCTACTTCTCGATGCTGGTCGGCCCCGCGCTCGGCGTCGGCCTCATGCGCGTGCTGGGCCCGGGCGTGGCGCTGCTCGTGAACGTGCTGCTCTATCTGCCGCTCACCCTCTTCCTGTTCCGCCTGCCCTACACGGGCCACGGCGCGGGCGACAGGGCGCGGCGAGCATCGCGGTTCAGCTTCGGCGAAGCGCGCCGCCTGCTGTCGGAGGTGCGCTCCGAGCCCCGGATCATCCGGATGATCGTGCTGGCCGGCGCCACGTCGCTCTTCGTCGGGACCGCGTTCCAGGCCCAGATGCCCGAGTTCGCGCACCACCACGGCTCGGAAGAAGCCGACGTCCGGTACAGCGTGCTCTTCGGCGCCAACGCGGCCGGCGCGGTGATCGGCGCGGTCCTGCTGGAAAGCGTCCGGGTCTTTCAGGGCGGCGCGCGCACGGCGATCGTGTGCGCGGCGATCTGGGGCATCGTGATGGGCATCTTCCCGCTCGTCGACAGCTACGCGGCGGCCGTCACGCTCCTGATGCTCGCCGGCGTCTTCAACATCGCGTTCAGCTCGATGGCGCAGGCCATCGTCCAGATTCTGGCGCCGCCGGCGCTCCGGGGCCGCGTCGTGGGCCTCTTCAACACGTCGATGATGGGGCTGCGCGCCGGCAGCGGCGTGACGGTCGGCGTGCTCGGCGCCGCGATCGGCGTCGAGCTGTCGCTGGCGCTGAGCGCGGGGGCGGTGGTGCTGGTGGCCCTGGCGCTGTTGATGGCCGACGTCCGCTAGCGGTGCGCGCCGCCGGCCATCGCGGCGATGACAGGAGAGGTCGCATGGAGACGCGGGTCGACGAAATCGCCGCGCGGGTCTACCGGATGTCCACGTTCGTGGCGTCGGGCGCGGGCTCGCCCGGGTTCACGTTCAATCAGTTCCTGGTCGACGCCGACGAGCCGCTACTGTTCGCGTGCGGCCAACGCTCTCTGTTCGCCTCGGTATCGGCCGCGGCGGCACGCGTCGTCAGCCTCGACCGGCTGCGGTGGATCACCTTCAGCCACGTCGAGTCCGACGAGTGCGGCGCGCTGAACGACTGGCTCGCGGCCGCGCCGCGGGCCGTGGCCGCCCACGGGCGTCTCGCCTGTTCGATCTGGCTCAACGAGATGGCCGATCGGCCGCCGCGCGTCCTGGCCGACGGCGAGGTACTCGACCTCGGGGGCAAGAAGGTGAAGCACATCGCGACGCCGCACCTGCCGCACAACTGGGAAGCGGCGCTCTGGCACGAGGAAACCACCGGCACGCTCTTCTGCAGCGACCTCTTCACTCAGCTCGGCGAGTGCCCGCCCACGACCACCGGCGACATCGTCGCCCCGGCGATCGCGACCGAGGAGCGCTTCCGCTTCGTGCCCGTCACCGCCGACACCGGCCCCGCGATCCGCCGCCTCGCCGACCTAGCCCCCCGCACGCTGGCACTCATGCACGGCCCGACCTTCGTCGGCGAGCCCCGCGCCCCTCTCACCGCGCTCGCCGAGTATTACGACACCCGCCTCCGCCGCTCTATGACCCCCTGAGGCGACGCCGCGCGGTCGGGAGGGGCTCAGGGAGTCGGGTGGGGTCACGCCGACCCGTTCCCTCCGAGCGGGCGCCGGACCGCCGCGAGCCCAGATGGAGCCCAGCCGCCGAGGAGCAGCGCACGCGTGCCGCGTGGTCGGCGTGACCC
>Ga0209161_10000977_pt1 | contig 23341 bp, 19 predicted proteins | sample GraSoiAngelo_155_FD_186169 | JGI IMG/M metagenome (GOLD analysis project Ga0209161, IMG submission 186169) | Grasslands soil microbial communities from the Angelo Coastal Reserve, California, USA - 14_1009_13_30cm (SPAdes) (version 2) | ecosystem: Environmental > Terrestrial > Soil > Grasslands... | reverse complement strand
GCGCTCGATCTTTTCCTCTTCTTCCGGGATGAACGGGACCACGTTATCGGTGATGTCGAGGGACGCGACTCCGGGGTATCCCGCGCCGGAGATGGCCTGCAGCGTCGTGACGACTACTGCGGCGACGCCGAACCGGTCGGCGAGCGGCGCGAGAGCGAGCGCGATCATCACCGTCGAGCAGTTGGGGTTCGCGACGATGAACCCACCGCCGGTCGCTTTGCAGGCGTCGAGCAGCAGGAGCTGGTCGGGGTTCACCTCCGGGATCAGCAGCGGCACCGCATCGTCCATGCGGTGCGGCGACGAATTGGTCACGACCCGGTACCCCGCACGCGCGAACCGCGTCTCGACCGACCCGGCGACGTCGGATGGAAGGCTGGAGAACACGACGTCGCAATCGAGCGGCGGCTCGGGCGCTTGGACGACGAGGTCGCGCACCGCGTCCGGCACGGCGCCCGGGAGTCGCCAGGCGCAGGCCGCCGCGTACGGCTTGCCCTGCGACCGGTCGGACGCCGCCAGGGCGGTCACACTGAACCGGGGATGCCGCTCGAGCAGCTGCAGGAAGCGCTGCCCGACGGTCCCCGTCGCCCCGAGAATGCCGACCCGAATCTTCCCCATCGCTGCTCCTTGACGCATCCGACGCCCACGGCGAGTATTGAACATACATACAACCGAAGTGGTCGTGGTGAGCGCCCGCGGCGTGGCATTGCGCGGGCTTTTCTGTTTCCCGAAAGAGACGGGGATGCGAGCGAGCGTGACCGTGCGGGTGGCCGGCTCGACGTCCAATCTGGGCGCCGGGTTCGACTGCGTGGGGGTGGCCGTGGGGCGCTGGCTCCAGGTCACCGCCCAGGCAACCCGCGGCGGAAAACCGGTCGTGATCGACCGCGGCGGGACGCTCCGTGCCCTCGACACCGCGCCCGAGGCGGACCTGCTGTATCGCGGTTTCGCCGCCGCCTGCCGGCGGGCCGGGCGAGAGGTGCCCGCGGGCCTCGCGCTGGCCGCCGACTCCGACATTCCGGTCGCCCGAGGGCTCGGCTCTTCGGCGGCCGCGACGGTGGCGGGGGCCGCCGCCGCCGCGGCGCTGCTCGACCTCGCGCTCGATGCCGCGGGACTGGTGGAGCTCTGCAGCGAGCTCGAAGGCCACCCGGACAACGTGGCACCGGCCGTGTTCGGCGGCGCCAACCTCGTGCTGCGGGGACCGGACGGTCTGATCGTGACGCCGCTTCCCATTCACCAATCTCTGGCGCTGGTGTTCGCGGTCCCGGACTTCACCGTGGAGACGAAGCGCGCGCGCGCCGCGCTGCCGGCCACCCTGCCGCACGCGGACGCGGTACGGGCGGCCGCGAAGAGCGCCGCCCTGGTCCACGGCCTGGCGCATGGCGACGCGCGATTGCTCGCCGCCGGGCTCGACGACGTGCTCCACGTCCCGTTCCGACGCGCGCTCGTGCCCGGGTATGACGAGGTGACGGGAGCGGCGCGGCAGGCGGGCGCATACGGTGCCACGCTCTCCGGGTCGGGGCCGACCATCGTCGCGGTGGTCGGCGCCGACGGCGTGCGAGCCGTGGGCGACGCCATGGTACGCGTCTGGGGGGCCCGCGGCACCACCGCCCAGACGTTTCACGCCGCCCGCCCCGCCGGCGGCTTCGAGACAGACTGATGGCCCGCGCCCCCCGCGCGCCCCCGCACATCCACAAGTTCGGCGGCGCGTCGCTCGCGAACGCGGCCGGGATAGCACACGCGGTGAAGATCGTGGTCGGACATCGCCCTGCCCCACAGGTCGTGGTCGTATCGGCGATGAGCGGCGTGACCGACGCGCTGCTCGATTGCGCCGCGCGGGCGTCGCGCGGCGACGCCGCGCAGGTTCGCGCCGCCGCCAAGACGCTCCGCGCCCGGCACGCCGAGGCCGTCCGCGCCCTGGTGCCCCGCGGCGCCCGGCTCGACGAGCTCGGCGGGATCATCGACGCGGCGTTCGCCGAACTGGAGCAGCTCGCGGGCGGGCTCGGCAGCCTGCGCGAGATCAACCCTCGCACGATCGACTACCTGGTGGCGCGGGGCGAGCGGCTCTCGGCGCAGATGTTCGCCGCCGCACTCGAAGCGGCCGGCTGCCCTGCTGTCTATGTGGACGCGACGGAAGTGGTCCAGACCGACGGCACGTTCGGCAACGCTTCCCCCGACCTGGGCGGCACTCAGCATCACGCGCGCCGCGCGCTCGGACCGGTGCTGGCGCGCGGCGCGGTCCCTGTGGTCCCGGGGTTTCTCGGCGCGGCCCCGGACGGCCAGGTCGCCACCTTGGGGCGCGGTGGCTCCGATCTGACCGCGACGCTGCTCGCGCGCGTATTGGGCGCGCGCGACGTGTCGCTCTGGAAAGACGTCCCGGGCCTGCTCACCGCGGATCCCCGGATCGTGCCCGACGCGCGCGTGGTGCCGCAGGTCCACCTGCGCGAAGCGGCGGAGCTCGCGTATTACGGCGCCAAGGTGCTGCACCCGCGCTCGCTCGTCCCCGTGATGAAGCAGAACGTCGCGATTCGGATCCGCCCGTTTGCCGAGCCTGCGTCCCTCGGCACCGAGATCTCGCGGCGCCGCACCCTCGAGCAGTATCCCGTAAAAGCGCTCTCGGCCATTCCGAAGCAGGCGCTGCTCACGGTCACGGGCAGCGGCATGCTGGGCGTCCCCGGCATCGCGGCCCGGACCTTCGCGGCGGTGCACCACGAAGGGATCTCGGTGTCGCTCATCACGCAGGCCTCGTCCGAGCACTCGATCTGTTTCAGCGTCCCGGAGGAGAGCGCGCAGCGCGCGCGCCGCAGCCTGGAGCAGACGTTCCAGCGGGAGATCGCGCGGCAGGAAATCGACGGCGTCGAGGCGCGCACCGGTCTCGCGACCCTCGTGGTGGTGGGGCTCGGCATGGCGGAGACGCCCGGCATCGCGGCCCGCGTCTTCTCCGCCCTGGCCGAAGCCGGGATCAACGTGATCGCCACGGCCCAGGGGTCATCGGAGCTCAACCTGTCGCTCGTGGTGGACGGCAAGGAAGCGCCGCGCGCCCAGCGGCTGGTGCACGCGGCGTTTCAGCTCTCGAAGATCGGCGGTGGCGCGGTGGCGCACCCCGAGCGCAGCGACGTAGTGCTGCTCGGTTTCGGGCAGATCGGGCGGGCGCTCGCTCCCATGATCGCGAAGGTGAAACGAGAGGCGCTCACACTCCGCATCGTGGGCCTGATCGACTCGAGCGGCTTCGTGTTCGACGCGGACGGCTTTTCGCCGCGCCGCCTCGCGGGGTTGGGGGCGGCGAAAGCCAAGGGTGCGCCGCTCGCCAAGGCGACGGGTGGGCGGCGGGCGAGCGCCGCCGAAGCGGTGGCGTTCGTGGCTCGTCATGCCCTCAGCAATCCCATCCTGGTGGACCTGACGGCCGACGAGACGACCGACACGCTCACGACGGCGCTGGGCGCCGGGATGCACGTGGTGCTCGCCAACAAGCGCCCCGTCACCACCGACAAGCGGCAGTACGACGCGCTCCGCGCCGCCGCCCAGGCGCACGGCCGCCGCCTGCTGCTCGAGGCGACCGTGGGCGCCGGCCTGCCCATCATCGATACGTACCAGAAGCTCGTGGAATCGGGCGACCGGGTGTCAAAGATCGAGGGCTGCCCGTCGGGGACGCTCGGCTACCTGTTCGGGGAGCTGGGCCGCGGCGCCGCGTTCTCGACGGCGCTCGCGGGGGCGATCGCCAAGGGCTATCCCGAGCCGGACCCGCGCGAGGACCTTTCGGGCATGGACGTGGCGCGCAAGGCGCTGATCCTCGGACGGTTGCTCGGCTTTCCCGGCGAGCTCGACGACATCGCGGTCGAGTCGCTGGTTCCGGATGGCGCCGGGCGGCTCAAGCTCGATCAGTTCCTCGCGTCGCTCGAGCAGTTCGACGCGGCATGGGCGAAGCGCGTAGCGGCTGCGCGGGCACGCGGCGGGGTGCTGCGCTACCGCGCGATCGTCACGCGAAAGAGCATCCGCGTCGGTCTCGTCGTGGTCGACGCGTCGAGCCCGATGGCTTCGCTCAACGGGACGGACAACCAGTTTATCTTCACGACCATGCGCTACAAGAAGAACCCGCTGGTGATCACCGGGCCCGGCGCGGGCCCGGCGGTCACGGCGGGCGGCATCCTGAACGATGTGCTGAAGCTCGCCGGCGCATGAAGCCCGCCCCTCGTCTCACCTGGCAGGTGTGCGCGAGCTGCGGCAGCGAGATTCCCGAGACCGATCCTCACCCACGATGCCCGCGCTGCCGCGGGCTGCTGGAGCTGCGTCATGAGCCTCCGGCCCAGGGCGGGAACGCGCTCCGGGCCACGTTCGACGCGCGTTGGGGCGTGCGGCGCGGCGTGCTCGCTTCGGGTGTGTGGCGCTACGCCGAGGCGGTCCTCCCCACAGCGGGCGAGCACATCCTCTCCTATCCCGAGGGCAACACCCCGCTGCTCACCAGCGCGGCGGTGAGGCGGTGGGCGGGCGCGCCGGACCTGTGGCTCAAGCACGAAGGCCACAACCCCACGGGCTCGTTCAAGGACCGCGGCATGACCGTGGGCGTGACGCAGGCGCGGCGCGTCCGCGCCCGCGCGGTCGCGTGCGCGTCCACCGGCAACACGGCGGCGGCGCTCGCCGCCTACGCCGCGCTCGCCGAGCTACCGGCGCTGGTCCTCGTACCGAAGGGTCAAGTGGCGCTCGGCAAGCTGGCGCAGGCGCTCGCGTACGGGGCCCGGACGCTGCTGGTGCGGGGCAACTTCGACGACTGCCTCGAGCTCGCCGACCAGGCGAGCGAGCGCCTGGGCGTCTATCTCCTCAATTCGGTGAATCCGTTCCGGCTCGAGGGCCAGAAGACCATCGTGCTGGAGCTGCTGCAACAGCTCGGCTGGGAGTCCCCCGACTGGATCGTGGTGCCCGCGGGCAACCTCGGTAACACCGCGGCGTTCGGGAAGGCGCTGGCGGAAGCGCGGGCGTGGGGCCTGATCGACCACGCGCCGCGCCTCGCCGCCGTCCAGGCCCAGGGCGCCGCACCGTTCGCGCAGAGCTTCCGTGAAGGATTCGCCCAGCGACACCGGGTGGAGCCGCACACCGTGGCATCGGCCATCAACATCGGCAACCCGGTCTCGTACGAGCGCGCCGTGCGCGCCATCCGTGACACGAACGGGGTCGTCACTACCGTGAGCGATGATGAGATTCTCGAGGCCAAGGCAGTCGTGGACGCCGCGGGGATTGGGTGCGAGCCGGCGAGCGCCGCGGCCCTCGCCGGGACCGAGCGGCTGATCCGCGAGCGTGTGATCCGGCCGAGCGACCGCGTGGTCGCGGTGCTCACGGGACACGTGCTGAAGGATCCGGAGACGGTGACGCGCTATCATCAGGAGCTCGAGCCGCGGCCCGCCCGCGCCAACCGGCCGATCGAGATCGAGGCGCATCTTGCGGAGGTCGAGCGGGCGATGGGCGGCTGAGGCCGCCCGTTAGTAGCCGGCGAGGTACTCCTCGTCCCAGGCGACGTCGAACTCACCCCGACAACGAGTGCACTCGAGGCGACGCGGACGGCCGTGCAGCGCCGCGCGCTCCCGACAGCTCGGGCACACGCCGTACTGCGGACCCCATTCGGCCGGCAGCTCGCCGGCCCCGGCGGGGCGCGGCACGACGGACCACCGCGTGGGTGGCCGCGAGACGACCTGAACGAGGTAGTGGGGGACCTTGAGGGGCCTGCGGTTAACGTCGAGGATGGCTTCGAGCGAGGCGAGCCGCGCAACGCGGTACCAAGCCCCGCGCCGCAGCGCGCAGTTGACGTCCACCTGGAGACGACCCCATTGCATTCCGGGCACGGCCGAACATACGTCGGGTGGCCTCCCGGCGAGCGTGATCCAGGCTACACCCGTTTCGGCAAGTTGCTTCAGGGATCGTCGTGGTGCCCCATCATCATGTCCGCCATCATCTCCGCGCTGCCGGAGCGGATAGTGGCCGCCAGGTCCTGCTGGTACAACGAATCCCGCGTATCGACCGCGGGCCACACCGCCCCGTGGTCGGGCACGAACAAGCCGGCGACCGCCCCCATGCCGCCGTCGCGGATGTGCCGCCCGGTCGGGTTCTCATACACGGCGGTCAGCCGGTAGCGGTGCGCAGGGATGACGTGCACCCCGAGCCGGCGCCAGTTGTAGAAGCGGGCCAGCGGGAACGTGATGACGCGCCCGGCGGCGTCGGTGACCGGGGTGCCGCGCCACACCACGGCGCCGGTCGTCATGTCCTTCAGCTCGAGGCTGAGGCCGTAATCGTGCATGTGGCCTCCCAGGCCCAGGATGGTACCCGGGATCGCGGGACTGCCTTCCCAGAATCGCTCCGTGTGGCCGGGAGGGAGATCGAACGCCTTGCTCCCCGTGGGCGGGCGACCGAGCGGGTACTGGACGTCGATGGCCCAGGGGTAGGTGTGGTACAGCGGCCAGGGGCGGCCGCCGGGAACGTAGCGCAGCACGAGCCGCACGTGTACGCGGCGATAGGCCATCTCCGATCTGTTGGCGAGCATCGCGCCGGCGATGAGCCGTTGACCGCGTGCGAGCGGGAGTCCGAACAGCAGCCGCGGGATCGTAATCGTCGGGGTCTCCCGGCTCATCGCGAGCAGGTGCAGACCGATCGGGAGGAAGAGCTCCCGGTGCTCCGGATCGCTGAGGTTGAAATGATGCAGCATCTCGTGGGGCAGGAGCCGCCCCGACCCGTCCACCACCTCCACGCGGGAGCTATGGAGCGACGCATCCACCGGGACCAGGACCTGACACAGCGGCAACCCGACCATGGTTTCGCCGCCCGAGCCCGCAGCCGGTACGTCCACCGGGGGCAGCTGGATGACGAGTTCATGCGCGCCGGAGTCCACCAGGACTGTGGCATCGGGCAGCGTCTCGGGACCGGGGCCGCGGCGCGCGGCGAGCAGCGCGACGAGGAAGAGAACGGCCCGCATGCCGGCTGCTCCAGGAGTTGAAGTGAGGACAACATACCGGCTGGCGTGCGTTTTGGCGACGGCCGGCCGGCTATTGCCAGAGTGTCGGGTCAGCGCCTTTCTTGTAGGCCACGAACATGGATACTCAAGCCCTCGAGGCCCGGTCGGCGGCGGCCATCGGGCGGCATCAAATGCTCGAGCGGGGGCTCGCGTTTCTGCAGAAGCCGTTCAGCGCCGCGGCGCTGGCGCAGAAGGTCCGGGAGGTGCTGGGGTAGAGGCGACGGCGGGTGGCGGCGCCGCGGGGAGTGGCCGCGAGCCCACAATCCTGATCTTCGTTCCTCATAACTGAGCGAAGCAGGGGGCACGGCTCGCTCCCCGCGAGCCGACCGGTTCTAACGCAAGGGGAGTGCCACGGGCCGCAGCAGATGTCGTGCAGACGGCGAGAGTGACTGAGGCAGGTTCCCTGCAGCCATGTCGCGAAGGTGCGACACAAATAGGACAGAGCGTGGCGGGAGCGTGTAGGAATCGAACCTACCGAGGTCCAGAAGGACCCCAGCTGGTTTTGAAGACCAGTCGGACCACCAGGCCCGATCCGCCCCCAGCGTAACCTCGATCACTTGCCTCCCGGACCCGTTACACCCATTGTGGACTGCCATGATCGCCGCCCTGCGCACCGTCCTCGTCGTCGACGACGACGCCGTACTGCGAAGCTCGCTGGAAAGCGTGCTCGGCGACCTCGGATACCGGGTCTTGAGCACCGGCAGCCCGGATGTGGCCTACCAGCTGCTGGGGACGGAGTCGGCCGTCGCGGTCCTCTTGGACGTCCGCCTGCCCACGATGTCCGGACTCTCCCTCTACCTCGCCATGACCCACCGCTGGCCGCGACTCCGCGGTCGCGTCGCCCTGATGACGGGGGACGCCGACGCGCCCGACGTCCGCACCTGGGCAGAGCGGAATCCCTGCACCGTTATTCGCAAGCCGTTCAGCTTCCGAGAGATCAAGCGCTGGCTGGACGCCGTGGCACGCCCGCTCGACGACGCCGCCACGGGATAGCCGCTAGCGGGCCTGAACGATCGTGACCGATACCGTTGCGCCGGCGATCGTCAAGTCTGCCTGACCCACACCCTCCGGTCTGAACGTCACCGCCGCTGCGCCGCCGTCCGATTCAACGCTGACTACCCTCAAAAGTGTCGACTTCAGGTTGAACCGAGTGCGCACGTTCTGGATCAAGCGCGCCAGATTCGCCATCGGCACGGTGTTACCGTACGCGTCCTGCGCGGACACCCGGACCACAAACGTACGCCCGACCGGCACGGTCATGGTGCCGGCGTCGACCCGCGTGCCGTCCCGCTCGAGGATCACCCCGGTGGGCGGCCCCGGCTCTACCGAGAGCGCCGCCTGCCGCTCTAGCGAGTCCACGGTTGCTGTCACGAGGGCCGGGCCGGCCTGGTTGCCGAGGGTCACGTCCACGCGGGCGATCCCGGTTGAGTCGGTGGCGACGCTGTCGCTCTCGACGTCGGCGTTGACCGCCCGGAACGCCACCACTTTCCCGACCAAGGGCCTGCCGAGGTTGGAGCGCACCTGAAACACCAGCGGCTCGCTCAGCCGGGTCCGCGCAATGCCCCGTTGTCCCGTGCCGGAGACGAAGCCCGTAGTCGCGGGCGCCACCATGTCGGTCCGAACCACGTCCACCGATCCGAGCGGCTGGCCTCGAACGCGGATCGTGAGCTTCCCTCCGCGCCGCACCGCGGCCCGCTCGATGCCGAACGCGGCCCGCCCGAGCGAGTCAGTGGAGCGGGTCTCGGTCGCCACTCCCATGTCAGGGCCGTCCGGTCGCAACGAGACCGCCTCGCCCGGCACGGCGTTCCCCAAGGAATCCCGTACGGTGACCAGCAGCGAGATGGGTCCGCGCGCGCCGGCCCGCACCTCCACGTGGCCCGGCTGTACCGCGGCGACGACCGGCCCCGCGGGGCCGACCACCACCTCGAGCGGCGGTGTTCCCGGGATCGACGCGCCCGAGCCGGTGACGATCTCGAACGTGTACGTCGCGGGGACTCGACCGACCGGGAAGCGGAACACCGCCGTGCCGCTCGCATCGGTGACGGCCTGGGCGTCCTGCGGCGGCCCGCCGGGAATGCTGGAGCTGCCACGCAGTATCAGCGGGACGCCCGCCTGCGGGGCATCACCCCGCCTCACCCGCACGCGCGCCACTGCGTCGCCCCCCACGGTGACAGCGAGCCGCGCGGGCATCGGCGCGGCGGCGAGGGGGAGCGTGGCCGGGGCCCGGTGGTCCGCGGACGTCGCGCATCCGCCGATACTGTTGAGCACGTCCGAGTCGGCGCCGAAGTCGCGCAGATCCGCCCAATCCCGTGGCGTGGGTCGAAAGGCGACGCAGTTGCGCCGGATCAGGTCCGCGACCTCACGCCGGGAGATCAGCGGGTTGGAGAGGAGTCGGATCACATCCGTCTTACGCAGCGGCTGCGACCCCTGCGTCGTCGCCCGACACGGCAGAGCGCTCACGAGGAAGGCGAGCAAAGCGACGGCGCGCGTCACGGTCGGGTGCAGGCCGTGCGTTCGAACCGCCGCTCGACGCCGTCGACATCGGTATAAAGCGCCCGGTCCCGGGCCGTGCGGGCGGAATCGAGCGGCGTCCCGCTTTCCTTCCGCACGCTGTTGTAGGTCGTCCAGCGCTCTTCGACCAGGACGAGCCCGCGCCCCAGCTCGGGGCACCGCATCTGGCGGCTGGCGAACAGTCGCGCACGCAGGTCGAACGCGGCGATCGCCAGGGCGAGCGTGTCTGCGACCCGGTCCAGCCGCTCGAGCGGGGTCGCCGCCGCAGCCGTGAGCGAGCCCGCAGGTGCCGCGAGGGACGCGGGACTCGCGGGCGGGTCTACGGCCGAGTAGAGTCGGACCAGCACGGCGACGGCCAGGACGGCCACCGCAGCGTACGCGGCCCCCCGTGCGAGGCGCCCGATCCGCGCGGCGGACGCCCAGCGCCCACTGCCCTCATCGCCACCACGGAACTGGTCGGGCAGAAAGACCCACGGTTGCAACGACGACGACGCGCGTCGGAGCGCGGGGGGGGAACCGGGCGCCGCGGAGACCGCGGGAACGGGAAGGGGGGCGGGCGGCACGAGCGCCGTCTCCTCGGTGCGGTAGTTGTCCCACCGCAGCCGCGTAGGCTTGCTCCCATCGGGTCGGGAGGATGCCGGATCGACCAGCTCATAGAACGGCAGGCACTCCTGCGCCCAGCCGCTACTTGCGGAGCGACGCAATACCGCGCCCACGGTCGTGTCGCCCGAGCCCACCACGACAGCCAGCTGCCACGGTTGCACGAAAAACGCTCTGTGCGCATCCGCCTCTGCAGGCGACAGCGCGGCCTCCCCGCCGCCCCCTCGGTACCAGCCGACCAGCAGATCGCCGGATTTCCGTAACACGTCCTGCGCCACTACCCATCCCTGCACCAGCACCGTCTTGGCGTCGTCGTCCGGGCTCGCGGGGAGGCGTATGGTGGACTCGACGACGACATGCGACGCCCCGGTTTCCGGGGAGTCCACCACGTCTCCGATCAACAGCCCGAAGCACGCGGCGGTCGTCGCCGCGCAGTGATCGTGCACGGCGGCCAGCGCGCGCTGCGTGATGAAAACAGGGAAGAGCCCGGCGTCCTGCTCGGCCGCGCCCTCGATCGGCTTCCAGAGAATGGAAGCCGCAATCGGCATCGGTCGTTCGTCGGAGCCGGCCTCGGCGGGCTCGGCCCCGCCAGGGACGCGGAACCGCACCACCCTGCCCTGCACTCCGTTCTTCACTCGCTTCCACATGCGGCTACCCGAAGACCAGATCTTCAGTGTTGAAATACGCCTCTTCGGTCACCGCGTCAACCGGCCCGAGGCGAACGCCTGCATCATCCGATACCAGAACTCGAGCGCGTCGTAGAAGCTCTGTACGCCGACCCGCTCATCGCGGCCGTGCGCCCGCACGTCGTTCTGCTCTTCAAACACCGCCGAGACGCCGTAGGTCGGGATCCCGGCGTTGCGGAGTGCCAGCCCATCGGTCGCGCCCGCTTCCATGACCGGCACGACCGGGATGCCGGGGAACTGTTCGGCGACGAGCTGCTCGATCGGGCCCATGATCGAAGCCGTGAGCGGGGACGGCGGGCTCGGGGTCGGCGTGTTGGTCGCGCGCAGCGTGATGCGGTCGTCGGGGGCGAGGCGCCGCAGGGTCGCTTCGACATCCGAGGCGGGCTCCCCCGGCAGGATGCGGCAGTTGACCGTGAGCCGGGCGGACTGGGGCAGCGCGTTCTCGGCGTGGCCCGCCGCCATCATGGTGGCGACGCAGGTCGTGCGGAGCTTGGAGTTGTAGAATGGAACGGCCGACAGATGCGCGACGGCCGCGCTGTCCGGCGGATCCTTCAGGACGCCGCGCATGTCGTCGGCGAGGGACCCGGTCTCGAGCGCGGCCGAGCGCTCGAAGAACGTCCGGGACACCTCGTTCAGCTTGACTGGGAACTGATACTGCGCGAGGCGCTCCAGCACCGGTGCGAGCCGGTACACGGGATTGTCCGCGGGCCGCGGGAGGGAGCTGTGCCCGCCCTTGTCGGTGGCTTCGAGCACGTAGGTCGCATAGACTTTTTCGCTCGCCTGGACCACGAACATCACGCGGCGCCCGTCGCGCAACACTCCGCCGCCCGCGTCGGTGTTCAGGGCGAACTCCGCGTCGATCAGATCGCGATGTTTCGCCACCACCCACGCGATGCAGCTGCCCGCGGTCTCTTCATCCCCGTTGAGCATCAGGATCAGGTCGCGCCGCGGCTTGAACCCCGCCTGCTTGAGCCGAATGAAGTCGGCGACGAGCATCGCGGCTCCGGCCTTGTTGTCGGTGGTGCCGCGCCCGTAGAAGTAGCCGTCTTTCTCGAGCAAAGTGAACGGGTCGACGGACCAGTCCGCCCGCCGCGCGGGCACCACATCCAGATGCGCGAAGACGATGATCGGACGCCCCCCCCCGCCCGCGCCGGTGCCGCGGTAGCGGGCCACGAGGTTGCCGTGCTTCGCATCGGGGCCGAGCAGCACGCGCACATCGGCCGCCGGGAACCCGGCGGCGAGGAGCCGTTGCGCCATGGCGCGGGCGGCGCGCGGCGTGTTCCCCAGCGAGTCGGTGGTATTGATCTCGATCAGCTCGCGGAAGATGTCGCGCGCCGGCTGGCTGTCGGCGGGCGTGCGCCGCGATTGCGCGGCCGCCGGGCCGCGGACCGCTACCGCCGCCACGAGAAGCGCCCACAGCAGGACCCGCGGTGGATTCATCTGACCCTCGCGATCGCATCGATCTCCACGCGCACCGCCTTCGGCAACGCCGCGGCCTGTATGGTGGAGCGTGCCGGCTTGTGCGTCGGGAAATACTTCGCGTACACCTCGTTCATCGCCGAAAAATCGGCCATGTCCACGAGATACACGGTCGTCTTCACGACCAGGTCGAATCCGGACCCCGCGGCTTTGAGGATCGCCCCGAGGTTCTTGAGCATCTGCTCGGCCTGCTCCGCCGTGGTCTTGCCCACGATGCCGCCGGTTTTGGGATCGAGCGCAATTTGCCCGGCCGTATACACCATGCCCTCGACCACCACCGCCTGGCTGTAGGGGCCAATTGCCGTCGGGGCGCCTTCCGTCACGACGATTCCCAGGGGCTTCGCTGCCATTAGAAGAGTCCCTCGATCGTTCCGTCCGGGTGCACGCGGATCCGTTCGGCCGCGGGTGTCTTCGACAACCCCGGCATGGTCATGATGTCGCCCGCCAGGGCCACGACGAACCCCGCGCCGGCCGAGGGCAGGATGTCCCGGACCTGAAGCGTGAATCCGCTCGGCGCACCCAGCTTGGTCGGGTCGTCCGAGAACGAGTATTGCGTCTTCGCCATGCACACCGGTGTCTCGCCCAGCCCCATCGCGGGCAGCTGCTCGAGCGCTCGCTCCGCGGCGGAAGCAAAGGCCACAGCCCCGGCCCCGTAGATCTCCTTCGCGATCGTCTCGATCTTCTCCCGGATCGGCCGTTTCTCGTCGTACAGAGGCTTGAACTTCGCCGAGCGAGCCTCCAATAGCTTGAGCACCGCTTCGGCCACCGCCACACCGCCCTCTCCGCCCTTCTCCCACACCTCGCACAGCTCGACGCCCACACCCTCCGCGGCGCACTCGGCCCGCACCGCGTCGAGCTCGGCTTCGCTGTCCGTGAGGAACCGATTGAGGGCCACGACCACCGGGACGCCGAATTTCTTCACGTTCCGGATGTGGCGGCGCACGTTCGCCGCGCCCCGCTTCACGGCGTCGACGTCGGCCTTGCCGAGCGCATCCTTCTTGACGCCGCCGTGCATCTTGAGCGCCCGCACCGTGGCGACCACGATCGCGGCCTCGGGGACGAGGCCGGCCATGCGGCACTTGATGTCGAAGAACTTTTCGGCGCCCAAGTCGGCGCCGAAGCCCGCCTCGGTGAGCACCACGTCGCACAGCGTGAGGGCGAGCCTGGTCGCCACCACCGAGTTGCAGCCGTGGGCGATGTTCCCGAACGGCCCGCAGTGGATGAACGCCGGTCCGCCTTCGAGCGTTTGCACCAGGTTGGGATTGATCGCGTCCTTGAGCAGCAGCGTCATGGCCCCCTGGGCCTTCAGGTCGCTCGCGCGCACCGGCTGCTTGTCGGACGTGAGCCCCACGATGATACGCGCGAGACGCTGCTCCAGGTCCTCGATCCCCGTCGCCAGCGCCATGATGGCCATGATCTCCGAGCCCGGGATGATCACGAACCGCTCCTCGCGGGCGGGGCCGGCGTTCAGCCCTCCGAGCCCCACGATGACGTTGCGCAGGGCGCGGTCGTTCATGTCGATCGTGCGGGGCCAGGTGATGCGGCGGGTGTCGAGACCGAGCGCGTTGCCGTGATGCAGATGCGCATCCAACATCGCCGACAGCAGGTTGTGGGCGCTGGCGATCGCGTGGAAGTCGCCCGTGAAGTGCAGGTTGATGTCTTCCATCGGGACGACCTGGGCGTACCCGCCGCCGGCGGCTCCACCCTTCACGCCGAAGACCGGTCCGAGCGACGGCTCGCGGATGCAGAGCGCGGCGTTCTTCCCGATCTTTCGGAGCGCCTGCGTCACCCCCACGGTCACCGTGGACTTGCCCTCGCCCGCGGGCGTGGGGTTGATCCCGGTGACCAGCACCAGCCGTCCTTTGAGCTTGCGGTGCGCCACGGCGGAGAGCCGCACCTTCGCCTTGTACTTGCCGTACAGCTCGATCTCCTCGTCGTCGAGCCCCAGCTCGGCGGCGATGTCGGCGACCGGGCGCAGCTCGGCCGCCTGAGCGATCGCGATGTCGGTGGGTACCTTGGCCGTCGTGGTCACGGATGCTCTCGGCTAGAGGGTCGTCGCGAGCCGCGCTCCGAAGAGCCGGCGCGCGTTGTCCGTGGTGCGTTGGCCGATGGCTTCGACCGACTCTCCCCGGGCGCGCGCGGCGGCCTCGGCCACGGCCCGCACGAAGGCCGGCTCGTTGCGCTTCCCACGATGGGGCACGGGAGCAAGATACGGGCCGTCCGTCTCGACCAGCAGACGGTCGGGCGGGCAGGCGGTGAGACGGTCGGTCATCGTCCAGTTCTTGAAAGTGATCATGCCGCTGAAGGAAAAGTACGCCGCGATCGCCATCCCCGCCGCGAACACCCCAGGCCCCGAGCTGAACGAGTGCAGCACGACCGGCGTATCCGCCCCCCGGAGCATCGCCGCTACGTCGTCGTCGGCCTCGCGGGCGTGCACGACGACCGGCTTCCGAACCTCGCGGGCGAGCGTGAGCTGAGCCTCGAAGGCGCGACGTTGCGCGTCCCGCGGCGAGTGGTCGTAATGGTAATCGAGCCCGGTTTCCCCGAGCGCCACCACTTCGGGTAGGGCGAGCAGGTCTCTCAGGCGGGCGGCGGCCGCGGCCGACCAGTGCCGCGCCTCATGGGGGTGGATGCCGGCCGTGGCGGAAAGGCCGGCGTGAGCCTGGGCGAGGGCTACCGCGCGCTCGCTCTCCGGTAGGCTGGCGCCGACGACTACGACGTGCCCCACGCCGGCCTCCCGCGCGCGCGCGAGGACGGCCTCGCGGTCGGGGTCGAACGCCGCATCGCCCAGATGGCAGTGGGCGTCGACCAGCCCCGTCACACGGCCGCTTTGGAGCGGACCCCGGAGCCGCCCCCGCCCCCAGGTGCCGCGGGAGGCGGGTTGAGCGGGACGGAACCTGGGGGCCGGAGCGCCCGGGCGCCACGCGCGTCCTCGCCCGGCCAGCGCTTCTCGATGTACATCAGGAGCGGAGCCGCGATGTAGATCGACGAGAACGTGCCCGTGAAGATCGCGAAGGTCATCACCAGCGCGAACGGCCGCAGCACCTCGCCCGCGAGCAGCACGAGCGCGATGGTGGTCGCCATGGTGGTTCCGTGCGTCAGCACCGAGCGCGGCAGCGTTTCGTTGATCGAGAGGTTCAGGATCTCGTACAGGTTCTGGCGCCGGAACTTGTGCAGGTTCTCGCGAACGCGGTCGAAGATGATGATCGTGTCGTTGAGCGAGTAGCCGACCATGGTCAGGACCGCGCCCACGACCACGAGACTCACCTCGAGGTCGAGATAGCGGATGAACGCGATCGTGGTGAGGATGTCGTGGAACGTCGCGAGCACGGCGGCGAGCCCGAAGCGCCACTCGAAGCGGAACGCGAGGTAGAACAGGGTGACGATGAACGAGAAAAAGATCGCCAGGAAGGCCTTGCCTTGGAGCTCGCGGCCCACCTTCGGCCCGACCGCCTCGGTGCGGACGATGGTGTAGTGCTCGGGCCCGGATCCCAGACCCCGTGCCAGCGCCGAGTCCACTGCGGCGGCCGTCGCCTCTGTCGACCCCTCGGCGACACCTACTTTGGCGATACGCGCCTGGATCTTGTATTCGGTGGGTCCGCCGAACTGCTGGATCTCCGCGTCGCGAATCCCCGCCGCGTCGAGGGCGCTTCGGATCCGCTCGGTGCCGACTGCTTCCTTCGTTTGCACTTGAATGAGCGTGCCGCCGGTGAACTCGATCGAGTAATTCAGCCCATGCACCAGGAACAGCGCGAATCCGGGAATGATGATCGCCGCGGTGAGCCCGTAGGCCCAGCGGCGCCACTTGATGAAGTCGTAGTTGGCGTTGGCGAAGAGTCGGATCATCTCAGACGCTCAAGGTGGCCATGTCCGGCCGGCGATCGAGCCAGATCATGTAGAAGGTACGGACCACGAACACAGCGGTGATAAACGACGCGAGGATGCCGATGATCAGCGTGATGGCGAAGCCCTGCACCGGCCCGGTCCCGACGAGCCACAGGATGAACGCCGTCAGGAGGGTGCTCACGTTCGAGTCGATGATGGCGCTCATGGCGTGCTTGAAGCCCTCGTCCACCGCGGTGCGCACCAGCTTCCCGTGCTGCAACTCCTCGCGGATGCGCTCGAAGATCAGCACGTTCGCGTCCACCGCTATGCCGACCGACAGGACCAGGCCGGCGAGCCCGGGCAGGGTGAGCGTGAACCCGAAGCCCGCCAGCCCCCCGAGCGTGAAGACCACGTACAAGACCAGCGCCGCCACGGCCAAGAGGCCCGAGACCCGGTAGTAGACCACCATGATCAGGACGACGAGGGCGACCCCGACGATCCCCGCATGGATGCCGTCCCGGATCGAGTCCTGGCCGAGCGACGGTCCGATGGTACGCTCTTCGATGATCGTGAGGGGAGCGGGGAGCGCGCCGGCCTTCAGCACCAGCGCCAGGTCCTGGGCGTCCTGCAACGGCTTCGCCCCCAGCTCGATCTGCCCGCGCTGGCCGATCTGGCTCTTGATGACGGGGGGCTGGCCCTGCACCCGACCGTCGAGGATGATCGCCATGTAGTCGTTGACGTGACGGCCGGTTTCGCGCTCGAAGATCCGCCCGCCGGCCCGCGACAGCGTGAAGTTCACCACCGACTGGTTCGTGAGCGGGTCCCGCGTGGCTTTCGCGTCCTGGAGGTACTCACCCGTGATGATCGGCCGGTCCTCCCCGGCGTACAAGGTCCGGTAGCTGCGGCCGGCGCGCGACAACACTTCCGTGCCCCACCTGAGCTCTAGCCCTCGCGGGACGAGCCGCTGCACGTCGGGCCGCGCCAGCAGACTCTCGGCCACCGGCACCTGCTCTTCCGGCACGAGATACTCACCGGGCAGTTGGCCCTGGAACAGGAGTGACGAGAGGGGGCCCGGAGCGTTCAGGTCGGTCGTGTCCTTCGCTGCCGCTTTGCCTTTCTGCGCCTTGCCCTTCGCCTTCGCGGTATCCGTCCCGAACAGCTGCGTGACGCTGGCGGCGGCCGCCCCCTGGCCGGGCGCCCGCACCCCGGCCCGCCGCAGCGCCTTGTCGATCTCGGGCAGCGCGTCGCGGAACAGGTTCTTCATGTCGGTGATGCGAAACTCGAGAAAGGCCGTGCGCTGGATGATGCTCTTGGCTCGGGCCGGGTCCTTTTCGCCCGCCAGCTCGACGATGAGGCGGCAGCGTCCCTGGATCTGCACGACGGGCTCGGTCGTGCCGAACTCGTCGATCCGCGTGCGTACCACCTTCTCGGCGAGCTGGATGGCGGTGGCACAGTCGGGCACGGGACCCTTCGACTGGTCCACTTCGAGCGCCAGATGAATCCCGCCTTGCAGATCGAGCCCGAGATTGATGGGGACGCGCCGGATCGTGGTGTCCTTCATGCGCCCGGTCGTCGCGTCGCGCACCCGCTGTGTGACGTTGGTGGGAATCAGTTGCCACACCGCGATCGCCAGGAGTATGCCGATGGCGATCAGTCGTGAGCGGATCGTACGCATAGGAGTCTCTACCCCTTGAGGACCGCGCGCGCCGCGATCGCGTCGCGCTCGATCTGGTCCACCAGCGCCTGACGCGACGGGAAGGTCTGGGTATCCCGCAGCCGGCGCGCCCACGCCACCGTCACCGTCGCACCGTACACATCACCGGTGAAATCGAACAAATGAATCTCGAGGCCGCGCGCGTGCACGCCGAACGTGGGGCGCGGGCCCTGGTTCATCATGCCATCGTACCGCCTGCCATCGATCTCGACCCGCACGGCATATACGCCATCCGGTGGCAGCAGCTTGCGCGGATCGGGCGACGTGAGGTTGATCGTCGGCACGCCGATCGTCCGTCCCCGCCCCGCGCCCCGCTCCACCACGGCCCGCAGGCTGTACCGGCGACCCAGCCCGCGCTCGGCCGACGCCAGGTCGCCGTGCGCCACGGCGGTCCGGATGAGCGACGACGAGATCGCCTGCCCGTCGTCCGTCACGGCCGGGACGACGTCCATCGCAAACCCGTCCTCGCGCGCCAGCCGCCGCACCATCTCTACGTCGCCCGCGCGCCCGCGCCCGAACCCATGGTCGTACCCCAGAACCAGCTCCTGCATCCCGAAGCGCGTCCGCAGCACGTCGCGCACGAACTCCTCGGGAGCGAGCCGCGCCAGCTCCGGCGTGAACGCCACCACCTCGACCCGCTCGATGCCGAGCGCCGCCGCCAGCACCCGCTTCTCGTCGGACAGCGTGAGCAGCCGAGGCGCGGCGCTCGGGTTCACGACCTCGAGCGGGTGCGGGTCGAACGTCACGAGCAGGCTCGTGCGCCGCCCCGCCTGCTCTGCGCGCCGCACGACCTCGCGCAGCACCGCCTGGTGTCCGCGGTGGATCCCGTCGAACGTCCCGACGGTCGCGACCGTGGCGACTCCGCTCCCCGTCATTGCTCCACCACGACGACGCGGGGCTTGAGCACGTCGTCTACGCGCTCGGCCACGGCGACGAGAGCCCCGTTCGCAAACAAGGCTACCCATCCCGCATCCCGCAGCTCGCTTCCCGCCGGTACCGGACGTCCGTGCACCACCGCAGCACGACCGGCATCGTCCAGCTCCCGCGCCGGCAGCTCGCGGACGAGCTCCGCAGGATCGCGCAGCGCGTGCGCCGCCACGGCATCGGGCGCCACGGCGTCCGCCAGCCGGAACGGCCCGACCCGCGTCCGCCTGAGGCTCGCGAGATGCGCCCCGCAACCCAGCGCTTCCCCGACGTCGCGAGCCAGGCTGCGCAGGTACGTCCCGCCACTCACCGTGGCGCGGAAGCCCACGTCGGGCGGGGCGAAGGTCTCGAGCTCGAGCTCCGTCACTTCTACCCGTCGGGGCCGCAACACCACGCCCTCGCCGCGGCGAGCCCGCCGGTAGGCTCGCTCGCCGGCCACCTTCACCGCCGAGTACGCGGGCGGCCGCTGGTCATACGCCCCGCGGAACCCGGCCAGCGCCTCCTCCACTCGCCCCCGGTCCACGCCACGCCACGCCTCCGAGGTGGCCACCGTGGCGCCGGTCGTATCGTCGGTGGCGGTGGTCGTGCCCAGCCGGATCATGCCGTCGTACGCCTTGGCCCATCCCGCCGCGAACAGCGCCAAGCGGGTGGCACGACCCAGCACCAGCACCAGCAGCCCCGACGCGAACGGGTCGAGCGTCCCCAGGTGCCCCACCCGGTCGGTCCCGACGGCCCGACGCACGGCGTCGACGACGTCGTGCGACGTGGGTCCCTCGGGGCCGCCCGGCTTCGCGACCAGCGCCACGCCGGAGATCAGCCCGCGCCCTCCTTGAGCCCGCGCAGCAAACGGTCGATCTGCTGGGCGTGCTCCAGTCCGCGGTCGAGCTCGAAGCGGAGCTCCGGCGTCACGCGTAACGGCAGTTCCTTGGCGAGCTGGGCGCGCAGAAAGCGGGCGGCGCTCGTCAGGCCCTCGAGCGACTTCGCCTTGTCCTCGTCGCTTCCCATCACGCTGACGCGCACCCGAGCGTGCGTCAGATCGGCGGACACCTCCACCGCGGTGACCGTGACGAACCCGACGCGCGGGTCGCGCACGCTCCCGGTGAGAAACCCCGCCACCGTTTGGCGAATCGCCTCCGCCACGCGCTCGGGGCGGTAGCTGGTCCGTCGCTTCATATCAGAAGAAACTCTTGCTCGTGTCCACGATGCGCGCGCCGTCGGCCGCCTCGATCATGCGGTCTGCCTCCCGTAGCACACTCTCCGCGTGAGTCCGGTCGGTCGACACGACGCACACCGTCAGCTCGGCGCGCTGCCACAGGTCATGATGCGCCGTCTCCGCCGCGGATACGTTGAAGCGGTTGTGGAGGCGGTCCTTGAGGCTCTTCAGGACGTGGCGCTTGTCCTTGAGAGAGTGACACGCCGCGAGATGCAGTTCCCACGTCATGACCCCCACGATCACGCGGGTGTCAGCGAGCGCGCGATTTCCTCGATCCGGTATGCCTCGATCAGGTCGCCGACCTTCAAGTCATTGAAGTTCTCGACGCCGATGCCGCATTCAAACCCCTCGCGCACCTCGCGGACGTCGTCCTTGAAGCGCTTCAGCGAGGCCAGCGTGCCGTCATACACTTCGACGCCGTCGCGGACCACCCGCACCCGCGCCGTCCGCGGGATGACGCCCGAGCGGACGAAGCTGCCGGCGATCGTGCCCACCTTCGCGATCTTGAACAGCTGGCGGACTTCCGCCTCGCCCAACACCACTTCCTTCTTTTCGGGAGCGAGCAGGCCCGCCATCGCCGCCTTCACCTCTTCCACTGCCTCGTAGATGATGCGGTAGGTGCGGATCTCCACCTTCTCGCGCTCCGCCGAGGCGCGCGCGTTGGAGTCGGGCCGGACGTGGAAGCCGATGATGATGGCGTTCGAGGCCTTGGCGAGCAGCACGTCCGAGTCGGTGATCGCACCCACGCCGCGGTGCACCACCTCGACCTTGACCTCGGGTGTCGAGAGCTGCGCCAGGGCATCCGCCAGCGCCTCGGCCGGGCCGCCCTGATCCGCCTTGATGATGATCCGGAGCGCCGCCGCGCCGCCTTCCGCCCGCTCGGCCATGAAGTCCTCGAGCGTCTTCACGCGACCGGTGCGGCGGTGCTGTGCTTCCCGCTCGAGGCGCTGGCGCTTCTGGGCGATGTCGCGCGCCGCGGCCGCGTCCGTCATCACCTGGAAGGTGTCGCCGGCTTCGGGCACGCCTTCGAACCCCAGCACCTGCACCGGGGTGGACGGACCCGCTCCGTCGACGGTCTGGCCGCGCTCATCGTACATCGCGCGCACGCGTCCGTAGAACTGTCCACAGATGAAGTCGTCCCCGCCCCGCAGCATCCCATTCTGGACCAGGATCGTGGCGAGCGGCCCCTTGCCCGGGTCGAGCGTCGCCTCGAGCACCGTGCCCTGCGCCCGGCGGTCGGGGTTCGCCTTCAGGTCGAGCAGCTCGGCCTGCAGCAGAATCTGGTCGAGCAGCTCCTGCACGTTCTTGCCCGTCTTGGCGGAGATCGCCGTGGCCAGCGTCGTGCCGCCGAACTCCTCCAGCACCACACCGTGCGCCAGCAGGTCCTGCTTCACTTTCTGCACGTTGGCGGTGGGCAGATCGATCTTGTTGATCGCCACGACCAGCGGGACGCCCGCGTTCTTGGCGTGCGAGATCGCCTCGATCGTCTGAGGCATGATGGCGTCGTCGGCCGCGACCACCAGGACCACGATGTCCGTCACCTGCGCGCCGCGGGCGCGCATGGCCGTGAAGGCTTCGTGGCCCGGCGTGTCCAGGAACGTGATCGAGCGCCCGTCTTTCAGCGTGACCTGGTAGGCGCCGATGTGCTGCGTGATGCCACCCGCCTCGCCCGCCACGACATTGGCCTTGCGGACGTAGTCGAGCAGCGAGGTCTTGCCGTGGTCGACGTGACCCATGACCGTGACCACCGGCGCGCGCGGCTTGAGATCGCCCGCCTCTTCCTTGGGCGGCTCTTCGGACGCAGCGAGGGCATATTCCTCCTCGCGCTGCGCCTGGAAGCCGAAGGCCGAGGCGATCAGCTCGATCATGTCGAAATCGAGGCGCTGGTTGATCGTCACCATCTGCCCGAGCTCCTTGAAGGCGAACCCGACGATCTCTTTGGCGGGCACCTTCAGGATGTTGGCGAGCTCGGAGACCGTGATGAACTCGGTCACCCGCACCAGCGTCTTCTCGCGCTCCTTCTCGTCGCGCCGCTTCTGCTCCTCGACCTCGCGGAAGCTCGGACCTTCCTCGCGGCGGTGCGCGCCCTTCTTCGCCACGGGCCCTTTGATCGACGCCAGGGTGCGCGAGATGTTCTGGGCCACGGCTTCCTGATCCACCAGCGATTTCTTGCCCTTCTTGCGCTTCTTCCCCTTCTCGCGCCGCCGCTCCTCCAGCGGAATCGCGCCCGGCGCCGCCGAGGCGACGGGTCGGGGAGGAGCGGGCACCGCGCCGCCGGGCGTGGCGCTCGCCACCGGCTTGGGCCGCACAGGAGTCGGGATCACGGGCCGGGCCGCGGCGGGCGGCAGGGGGGACGCGGTGAACGGCGCGGCGGCGTGGGCCGCGGCCGGAGCCACGTTCGCCGACTCCACCCTGGCCTCCTCGGCCACCGGGAGCTCCTTGAACAGCGCCGCGGCGCGCTCCTCGAGCGAGGGCTTCTCCTCTTCGTCCACGGCTTTCGCCGCCTCGAGCGCCTCGCGCGCCTTCAGCTCGCGCTCCGCCTCGATCGCCGCTTCGGCCTGGGCCTCGGCATCGACCGCGGCCATCTCGGCCGCCGTGCGGCGACGACGCTTGGGCCGCGCCTCGGGCGCCGCGGCAACCACCGGCTCGGCCGCCTTGACGACGCGGCGCCGCTTGGGAGGCGCGGGCGCGTCCTTCTGCTTCCGCTTCTCGCGCTCCCAGCGCGCCCGCATCAGCGCAACCTGCTCGGGCTTGAGCGGCGAGAGGTGGCTGCGCACGAAGATGTCCAGCTCCTTGAGCATGCCCATGAGCTGCTCAGAGGAGATGCCGAATTCAGCCGCCAGATCGTGAATCCGCGTCGTCGTCACTCACTCCTCCAAAGGCCCGACCAACCCACGCGCCAGCGCGGCATCCGCCACGCCGACGGCCTGCACCGGCGGCCGTCCCAGCCCCGCCCCCAACCGCTCCGCCACCGGACCCATCAGCACCGGCACGCGCCGTGCCCGCGCCAGGCGCTCGACCTTCTCTCGGGTGCGCGGGCTCGCGTCCGCCGCGAGCACGACGCACGACAGGGCGTCCCGTTGCAGCTGCGCCCGCACGCCGCTCACCCCGATCACCACGCGCCCGCCACGACCGCGGGCGCCCAGGCCCAGCAACCGGACCAGCCGATCGCTCACGCCGCGGGCGCCGGCGCGCCCCCCCCGCCCCCACCGCCCCCACCGCCCCCGCTGCCCGAGTCGCTTCCACCACCCTCTCCACTCCCCTCACTCGCACGGGTCGTGTCACCCACCGTGCCGGGCGCTGCCTCGTCGTCACCACCCTCTTCGGTCATTTCGTTGAGGAAGGCCATGAGCTTGTCGGCGATCTCGGGCGTCATGCCGGTGATCTTGTCGACGTCTTCG
>Ga0209161_10000972_pt1 | contig 23384 bp, 25 predicted proteins | sample GraSoiAngelo_155_FD_186169 | JGI IMG/M metagenome (GOLD analysis project Ga0209161, IMG submission 186169) | Grasslands soil microbial communities from the Angelo Coastal Reserve, California, USA - 14_1009_13_30cm (SPAdes) (version 2) | ecosystem: Environmental > Terrestrial > Soil > Grasslands... | reverse complement strand
CGAAGTACGCCTCGAGCACGCTGATCGCGACCTGCGCCACCAGCATGACGACGTTGGGCGCGGCCAGGCGCAGCAGCGTGAGGGCGATGGGGCCCTCGAGCAGACGGCGGGTTGTCGCGGCGACCGGGCGTGAGCCCATGGAGATACGAGTGTCCATCAGTGACTACGGATTCTGGTGGTGAAGGCGCTCGAGCTCGTGGGCGACCGCTGGACGCTCAGCCTGCCGGGGATCCTTCTCTACTCGAGGCGGAAGAGCGCGGCGGCGTTGCGGTGGGCGACGCGCTCGGCCACGTCGGGCTTGAGCTCCCCGAGGATCCGTCGCGTCCACGCAAAGAGCCGATCGAGCATGGCCGGCTCGAACAGCCGCGGCGCCCAGACGTCCACGCCCATCAGGAAGCGGTCGGGCATCTTCTCGATCAGCGCTTTCCAGGCCGGATCCAGCGGACCGGTCTCGGTCGCGAGCGCGGGCTTTCGCTGGAAATGCATGCCCGAGAGGTCGACGAAGAGGTTCGAGTTGCGCGCCAGCAAGCCCTCGACACGGGGTGGCGGACCTTCGCCCGCGTGAGCGAGGACCACCACGGTCTTGCGGTGGGCCGCCAGCGCGCGGTCGAGTGCCGCCGCCGCGTCGTCGGTCAGCTCGTAGTGGATGACCACGGGCGCCCCGAACTTCGCCGCGACGTCGAGCACGCGGCCGAATGCCGGGTCGTTGGGATCCCGGTCGATCTTGCGGCTCCCGACCTGACGGACGTGGACCTCGCCGAGCACCGGCGTCTTGGTCCGCGGTAGCGCCTGCTCGAGCTTGGCGGCTGCGGTCTCGGCCGTGGGGTCGGGAACGGGGAGCCCGGCGACCACGCGATCCGGGTACTTCTTGCTCGCCGTGGCCAGCCACGCCGCGTCGTCCTTCTGAACGCCGCCCACGCCCAGGAGCACCACGCGGGTGACGTTGTGCCGCTTCATCGCCGCGACGTACGCGTCGATCGCGGTCGCGCTCGACACGTGCGCATGGGCATCGATCAGCGGGCCGGTGTAGTCCGCGCCCCACGCCGAGGACGCGAGGAGCAGGATGACCAGGAGGCTAGATGATGCCTTCACGTGCCAGTTCCTCGAGCTCGGCCTTGTCGAGCCCGAGCTCTCCATAGACCTCGTGATTGTGCGCGCCCAGGGGCTGGCCGGCCCAGCGGATGGTCGCGGGCGTCTCGCCGAGCCGCGGGGTGGGCGCGGTCATGCGAACGGCGCCGAGCTCGGAATCGGGGACGTCCACGAGAATGCCACGCGCCAGCACGTGCGGATCCTTGCTGACGTCGGCGATGTCGTAGACGGGCGAGCCGGTGAGATCGAGCGTCTCGAAGAGGCGGAGCATCTCGTCGAGCGTCCGTGACCTGATCGCTCGTGACAGCGCCTCGTCGACGAGGTCGTTGTTGGCCACTCGCGCGTCGTTGGTGGCGAATCGCGGATCGCTCAGGAGCGCGCCGAGGCCCAGGCCCTCCAGGAGGGCCTTCGCCGACGCGGGCGTCGACGCCGAGAGCGCGATCCACTTGCCCTCGCGCGTCTCGTAGGTGCCGCGCGGGCTCGCGTTGTCGGACTGGTTGCCGTGGCGCGTCCTCACGGTGCCGTCGAGGGCGTGGTCGGCAGCGGTCGGCCCCAGGACGGAAAGGAGCGGCTCGTAGAGTGAGATGTCGATCACCTGCCCGCGGCCCGAGACGAGATCGCGGTGGCGCAGGGCGGCCAGGACGGCGGTCGCCCCGGAGAGCGCGGCGACCATGTCGGCCATCGGGAACGCCGGCAGTGTCGGCGGCCGGTCGGCCGGCCCGGTCGAGGCCGCGAAGCCGCTCATGGCTTCGACCATCGTCCCGAACCCGGGCTTGAGCCGGTAGGGACCGTCTTGACCCCAGCCAGACACGCGGGCGAAGACCAGGCGCGGGTTGTCGGCCGCGAGCACGTCCCACCCGAGCCCCCATTTTTCGAACGTGCCCGGGAGGAAATTCTCGATGAGGACGTCGGCGTCGCGGGTCAAGCGACGCAGCAGCGTCTGGCCACGCGGCTTCGCGAGGTCGAGGGTGATCGAGCGCTTGCCGCGCGCGTACACCTTCCACCACAGCTCGCCGCGGTCCCGCAGCCAGGTGCGCAGCGGATCGCCGCCGCGGGGATTCTCGATCTTGAGCACGTCGGCGCCGTGATCGGCGAGGATGGTCGCCAGCACGCCGCCGGCGATGAGGCGCGAGCAGTCGACCACCCGCAGCCCGGCGAGCGCTCCCGTCATTTGCGCGGGTGCGTCTTGAAATGCGCCGCCAGGGCGTCCATGATCCGGGCGAGCGCTTCGTTCTCGGTTCGCCCCGTCGCCTTGACGCCGTACTCGACCGCGACGGCGACCCAATCACCCAGCTCGTTCCGATGGACCTCGACCTCGAATTGCATCCCGGTCACTTTACCTCAGTGACTCCGCGGTGGGGTAGGGTGCCCGGCGGCGGCATCGGCGATCGTGTGATCGTTGTCGGCGGGAACCGCGCCGCTCACCCCGACGGCGCCGACGATCCGCTCGCCGACGACCAGCGGTACCGCGCCCTTGCCGAAGACGAACCGGTAGTCGCCGAGCGTGGCGACGTTGTCGGCGAAGAGCTGGCGCTTGGCGAACCGCTCTTCGAGATCGAGCGTCGTCGCGCCGAACGCCGCCGACGCGTTGGCCTTCGCGCGGGCGATCTCGGGCGTCACCCAGAGCGCGCCGTCCATCCGATCGCAGGCGACCAGATGGCCGGCGTCGTCGACGACGGCGATCGCCACCTTGAAGCCGAGCGTCTGCGCCCGGGTGAAGCCGCGCTCGATGCACTCACGAGCCTGGCGCAGGCTGAGCGCCACGTCACGGTACCTCGACCCAGATCTCGCCGTTCTCGACGGTCACGGGGTACGTCGGCACCGGGCCGCCGCGCGGGGGCATGAGGCACGTGCCCGACTTCACGTCGTACATCCAGCCGTGCCAGGGGCACGTGAGCCGGCTGCCCGACAGCTTGCCTTCGCTGAGCGGGCCGCCCTGATGGACGCACTCGTCGTGGCACGCGTAGACCTCGTCGTGGACGCGCGTCAGCACGACGCGCGTTCCGCCCGCGTCGACGAGCTTGACCTCGCCCGCCGGGAGCTCGTCCAGCCGGGCGACGCGGCAGCGACTCACAGCTCCTCCTTCGCGACGTAGGCGCGGTAAAGACCGGTCATGTATTGCCACCGCATCTCGGTCGCCTGGCGTACCGCGTCGACGGCGTCGGCCTGGAGCGCGCCGGTCGTGCAATGACGCTCGACGATCTGGTAACCACGCTCGCCGTGGACCTCGTCCGCCTCGATGTGGATCGCGAAGAACTCGACCTCGCGATCGGTGAAGCCGTAGTGCGTCTTGAGCGGGGGCAGATTGCGCTGATAGATGCCCGGCACCTGGGACTCGAGCCCGACCAGCAAGCCCGCCGCCGCGACGTGGAAGGGCTGGTGGGACATCTCGAAGCACCACGCGGTGAGGCCGCGGGTGGTCGGCAGCTGCTGCCGGCTCTCGACCTCGGCGCGCGCGACGCCGCACGCCTCGGCGAACCGGATCAGGAGGTCCACGTGCTTGGTGCCGGATTCCTCCTCGATGATGTTCTCGAGCAGGAAGTCCCGCGCGTCGGGATCCGTGCACCGGCCGTACACCGTGGCGCACCAGCGGGGGAACTGCGAGACGTACTGATAGTGCTGCGCCGCCCAGGATCCGAGCTGGGCGCGCGTCAGCTCGCCGCGGACCCACTTGTCCGTGAACGGATTCAACCGGCTGTGCCGGGCGTTGACGGCGGCCTGGAGCTTCGTGCGGAACGGGCTGTCAGCCATACCTGCCTCCTCTGTCTGTCGCGCATCTGCTCGAGGACTTGCAAGAGCTTCGTGTTGTCGGCCCGCCGCCAGCGCCTCCAGCTCCTCGCGGACTTGATAGAGGTCGCGGATCTCGACGTGCGACAGGCTTCGCACGAACGCGCCCTTCTTGGGGACGACGCGGACGAGGTGATCGAGCGGCTCTCCCGGATCGAACGTGCGGTCGAGGATCGCCTGGCGCAGGGCGCCGTACACCGAATCGCCGAGGTAACGGGGGCGACCGCGTCGCATCGTCCGTGGGACGGACTAATGCCATACGAGATGTATACAAGTCAAGGGCGGCGACGGGGTCGTTACAGGGCGAAGACGCGATTGCGGCCGAGGCGCTTGGCCTCCCCGAGCGCGCGCCCGGCCGCCGTGATCAGGTCGTCGGTCGAGGCGGCATCGGCCGGAAGGCCGGCGACCCCGAGGCTCGCGGTGGTGCGCCCGTGGGCGAACGCGTGCCCCTCCACGACCCCGCGGATGCGCTGGGCATAGATGACCGCGCCCGCCTTCGGAGTGTTGGCGAGGAGCGCCGCGAAGTCGTCGCCGTCCTGCCGGGAGATGATCGTGAAGCTCCGGGAATGCTTCACGAGGAGGCGCGCGACCTCTCGCAGCACCTCGTCGCCGGCCGTCCGGCCGTGCTCCTCGTTGAGCTTCTTGAAGTGGTCGACGTTGAGGACGACCAGCGACAGCGGATGCCCGAAGCGCGTGTGGCGCTTGACCTCTTCCTCGATCCGCAGCGCGAAGTAGCGCCGGTTGTAGAGCTCGGTGAGGCTGTCCTTGAACGAGAGGTCCTCGAGTCGTGCGTTGCGGATCGCCACCGCCGCCTGGGACGCGAGCGCGCGGACCAGCTTCTCGTACTCGCGATCGAACGGCACGATCGCGCCGGACTCGTCGAGGGCGTTCAGGAGCTCGAGCACGCCGACGATGCTGCCGTTCAGGTCCTGGAGCGGCACGACCAGCACCGACCGGGTCGCGTAGTCGCTGGCGGCGTCGATCCTCTGGTTGAACCCGCGCGTCTCCTGCACGCCGACGGCGTAGGCGTCGGCGACGTTGACGAGCTCCCCGGTCTGCGCGACGTGGCCGGCCAGGCTCGACTCGCTCAGCTGGAGGGGCTCGGCCTGGAGCAGTCGCTGGGTCTCGTGCTTGCCGAGCTTGCGCTCGAGGAAGTCGTTCTGGACGACCGCGAAGCGGAGGTGCTCACCGTCCCGCAGGAACAGCGTGCCCGCCTCGGCTCGGGTGAACCGTCGCGCCTGGTCGAGGATGCGGTCGAGCAGCGCGTACAGATCGCGCTCGTTCGTGAGCGCGATGCCGATCTCGATCAGCTCCGCCAGCAGCTTTTCGCGATCGACCATGGCGCTCGCCTCAGTGCACCGCGACGCGGTTCCGGCCGGTGCGCTTTGCGTCGTAGAGCGCTTGATCGGCGGCCACGATGAGGTCGTCGACGTTCGTCGCGTCCTCGGGGATGCTGGCGACGCCAAGGCTCACGGTGACGGGCGTGTGCGCGAACTGATGCTGCTCGATCACGCGGCGGATACGGTCGGCGTAGGTGACGCCGCCGCCCTTCGCGGTGTTGACGAGGATGATCGCGAACTCGTCGCCGCCGTACCGCGTGACGATGCTGAAGCTCCGCGAGTGTTTCACGAGGAGCTGCGCGACGTTGCGCAGAGCCTCGTCGCCCGCCCGGTGGCCGAAGCGATCGTTGACCTCTTTGAAGTGGTCGAGGTCCGCGAGGGCCAGCGAGAGCGGTTCGCCGAAGCGGCTGTGGCGCTTGAACTCCTCCTCGATCCGGATCGTGAAGTACCGCCGGTTGTACACGTCGGTCAGCGCGTCCTTGAAGGAGAGATCCTCGAGCCGAGCGTTGCGCAGCGCGACCGCCGCCTGCGCCGCCAGCGACCGCACCAGGCTCTCGTACTGCGAGTCGAACGGCACGACGCGTCCGCGGTCGAGCGCGTTGATCAGCTCGAGCACGCCCAGGATGTTGCCGCTGGGATCCTGCAGCGGCACGACGAGGACGGACTGGGTGCGGTAGTTCAGCCGCGCGTCCACGCTCGTGTCGAAGGCGTACGGCCGGTCCGACGGGATCATGTACGTGTCGTGCAGGTTCAGGATGTCGCCGGTCAGCGCGACGTGGCCGGCGAGGCTCAGCTCTTTCAGGTTCAGGGGGTCGGACTGCAACCGGCGCCGCATCTCCTCGAGGCCGAGCTCGCGAGCGAGCCTGTCGTTCTGGACCACGGAGAAGCTTAGCTGGTCACCCTCCCGGAGGAACAGCGTTCCCGCCTCCGCCCGGGTGAAGCGCCGCCCCTCCGTCAGAATGCGCTCGAGGAGCGTAGACAGATCTTGCTCGCTGGTGAGGTCGATTCCGATCTGCACCAGGTCTTTGAAGGCCTGAGTCAGATTCAGCGATGGTATTTCCGGCTGCCGCACCGGGCCCTCCGCGCGAACGTTGCTGTGCAAGGCGTCTCCAAGCACGCCGCATAGACCACGGCGTCATATAACTGAGCAATATGAGTGCCAGAAAAGCATAGAACGAGAGTGGCGAAATCACCCTTCAAATCCTATGTGTTGCCGAAAGCAGGCAAACGGCCTCGAGGATTTCCGGAAAGCCCCTATCCACGGAAGTTCCCACCATTGGACAAACTCCTACCGAATTCGGGTAGTGCGATGACCGTCTGGCAGCAGTCTCATCCTCTAGCGTGTCACAATGGCGCTCCGCGTGAGCGGGAACGGCCGGAAGTAGCGGATTTATCGAGTAGAAATCAGTGACCCTCACTGGCACAACGGTTGCTCAAAAGGTCGCCGGAGATCAGTGGGATGAAGCTGACTTTCAAGCGGCGCGAAGTCAAAAGCCTCCACGATCTCGGGACGCTCGTCGGCGAAAACGCCGACGCGATCGAGCCCGGGCTTCAGATTCTCGCCTCCAGTCTGCACCTCGGACGGACCAGCGTCGACCTCGCGGCGATCGATTGCTCGCACACGCCGGTGCTGATCGCGCTCGCGCTCACCGCCGACGACGCGCTGCTGGTGAGGGCGCTCGAAGCGTACGCGTGGTGCCTCGAGTATCCGGAGTCGGTGCAGCGCCTCGTCCCCGCGACGGTGAACCCTGGCTGGCCGCCCCGCGTCGTCTTCGTGGCCGAGCGGCTGCTCGAGTCGTTCGTGAGGAAGCTGCGCCTCCTCAAATTCTCGTCGGTCGACTGCTTCGAGTACCGATACATCGAGGTCAACGGCACGACCGGCTTCTACCTGGACCGCGTCGACTGGGTCACCAGCACCACGAGCACGCAGGACGACCGCGATCGCCCGGCGCAGTCGCCGAGCGTGCTTCACGACGAGCGGAGAGCCGCATCGTCGGCGCCGACCAACGGCGCCAGGAGCCGCGAGGTCGGCGACGAGATCTCGCAGGTGACGCTCCGTGGGCTCCGCACGCCTCCCGACGAGCCGAGGAAGTGGCAGGAGCTGCTCGATACGCCGGCCGCATCGGTCAAGGAGCAGGAGCCCGTGCGTCGGCTTGCGGTCACTCCTCCCGAGCCTCCGGTCCCGACCGTCGCCCAGGCGCCCGAGGTGCTCATCGAGAGCCCCGAGCCCGAGGCGCCCGTCAAGAGCGACGGCGCGTCGCGGGGCGAGCTCGCCCCGACCTGGCGAAAGTTCCTCGACAAGCTGACGGGCACGTTCGAGCCGCGGCCCACGACGGCGCCACAGCCCGAGTCGCCGCGACCGACTTCGCCTCCGGCGGAGCCGCCGCCCCTGACGATCCTGCCCTTCGCCGCCGATATCGAGGTCACCGCCCAGGACGTCGCGCCCGACGAGCCGAACGACGCGGGACTGACCGACAAGCAGAAGGCGATCCTGCAAGGGCTCACGCTGCCGGACAACGGCGAGCTGGCGCCTCAGTGGCGCAAGTTCCTCGACGGCCCCGCGCTCGACGACTCGAAGATCTCCGTGGTCCGCGCCTATCTCCAGCGCGAGTTCCCGATGTCGACCGTCTACGACTTCCACGACTTCCAGCGGAACGCGCAGGTGTTCCAGCTCCAGGACAACCACGGGAAGGTCGCGCAGCTGACGACGATGACGGCCGAGTTCTTCGACGCCCACCGCGATCTGGAGATCCGGGCGTGGATCGAGAAGAACAGGCTCGCGTACGCGATGCGACAGGCCGGCCAGGCCGGCGTGCTCGTCACCCCGGCCGGTCTGCAGATCGAAAGACGGTAAGCCTTCGTTAGCTCTTCCAGCTCCAGTACGTCGTTCGCTCGGGTGAGATGCGAATGACGATCGCGATGTCCCGGTCCAGCCCCATCGCACGGTACTGCGGGTACTTCGCGCGCAAGAGATCGACCGCCGTCGCCCGCTCGGCTCCTTCGCCGAGGATGTCGGCGCGGCCCTGGACGATGACCCAGCGGAGCTGCGACCAGTCCTCGTCGTAGCGATCGACCACCAGGGACACCTGCGGGTTGTCGGCGATGTTGCGGACGCGCCGCAGGGCCCGCGGGGCGACCCGCTTGGGCTTGGCGTCGATCGCCGAGAAGCAGGCGTGCCCGTCGAAGACATAGCACACCGGCACCACCAGCGGCTGTCCCGCGCGGTCCGCCGTGCCGAGCCGCGCCACGCGACTCTCGCGCAGGAGCTCAGCGGCCGCCGGGGGCAGCTCCGCGCTCACTGAATCAGCTTGGCGTACTGGTCGAGCAGCGGCAGGACCGCGTCGCGACCCTCCGACGGCAATCTGAAGATCGATCGGGTGATGCCGGCGGCGGTGTACGTGTCGAGGGTGGCGCGCTCCGGCTTCGCGGCGAACACCGACGTGGAGATCGTCTTGGGGTCGCGGCCCGCCTTGGTGGCGCGTGCGCGTAGATCGGCGAGCCCCGGCAGGATCGCGTCGGCGTGGCGGCCGCGCGGGAACCAGCCCTCGCAGAAGTCGACCACGCGCTGGAGCGTGTAGGCGCTCTCGCCGCCCAGCAGGACCGGCGGATGCGGTTTCTGGACGGGCTTCGGATACGACCACATCGGGTCGAAGTCGACGAAGTCGCCGTGGTACTCGGGCGTTTCCTTGGTCCAGATCTCCTTCATCGCGAGGATCCGCTCGCGCAGGAGCTGGAAGCGTGATTTGAAGACGGTGCCGTGGTCTTCCATCTCCTCGGCGTTCCAGCCCCCGCCGATGCCGAACAGGAAACGCCCGTTCGAGAGCATATCGAGCGTCGCGATGGTCTTCGCGAGCGTGATCGGGTCGTGCTCGACCACGAGGCAGATGCCGGTGCCGACCTTGAGGGTGCGGGTCGCCGCCGCCGCGGCCATCAGCCCCACGAACGGGTCGAGCGTGTGCCAGTACTCCTTCGGTAGCGGGCCGCCACCCGCGAACGGCGAGCGCCGGCTCGTCGGGATGTGGGTGTGCTCGGTGACGAACAGCGACTCGAAGCCCCGCGCTTCGGCCGCGCGCGCCAGCTCGTCGATCCGGATCGAATAGTCCGTGGGAAAGATGAAGACGCCGTAGTGCATGGAGCCTCCTATGGGGCGAGCGTCACGCGAAGATGGATTCGGGCAGGAACGCCGAGACGATCCAGTTCGGCGCATCGACGATCTCGCTGATCTTGAGATCGACGGCCACGCTGCAGAGGATGTACGCCTCCTCGCGGCCGAGCCCGCGCTCGGTCGCCAGATGCTCGATCATGTAGCGGATCGCCTGCTGAGCGCCGGCGAAGAGGTCGGGCCCGGCCGCCGTCGTCACGAAGCACGGCCCGCGATCGGCCGCCGCCAGGAACGGCCCGCGGGTCCTGAACTGCGGCTCCTTCAGCTCCCGCCCTTTCGCGAGGCCGAAGCGGAGCGTGACCCGTCCCATCATCTCGACCGCGGTGACGCACACTTCGCCGTCGCCCTGCGCCGCGTGGGCGTCGCCGACGCTGAACAGGGCGCCGTCCACCCACACCGGCAGGAAGAGCGTGGTGCCGGCGACCAGGTGCTTCACGTCCATGTTGCCGCCGTTCTTCCGTGGCGGCATCGTGCTGTGCGATCCGGGCTCGTCGAGCGCGACGCCCATCACGCCGGGAAACGGCGAGAGCGGCACCGCGACGTTGCCACTCATGCGCGCGTGCGTGCCGTCGCTGAGATCCCAGATCGTGAGGTGCGGCTTCGAGAACTCGGCCTCCGGCATGAGGCCGCGGCCCGGACGGATCGCGGTCCAGCCGAACGGGGCGGCGGGCTTCACGTCGAGGATCTCGACCGTGAGCACGTGACCGCGCTGGGCGCCCCTGACGCTCACCGGCCCCGTCAACGGGTGACCGCGGAACGGGCCGCGGCCGAGGACGTCGGCGTGCGTGGACGACGGCGAGTAGTAGCCGTCGGCCGCGTCGCGCGTGTCGAAGACCACCGTGTCGCCCGGATCGATCGTGAGCCGCGGCGACAGCGCGTTGTTCCACTCCCGGTGAACCGTGTCGCGATCGAGATGATGGGTGGTCGGCATCGCGTCAGAGCCCTCCTGTCACTTCGCCATCTCGTTCCAGACCACCATGCCCGTGCCCGAGCGCCAGGCGACGGCCGGCATGTACGCGAGGACGTCGGCCGGCCCCTGCGTGAAGGCGAGGACCAGGACCCACGCCAGGAGCTCGGCGGTGCCGCCGGAGCCGGCCGCTTCCATACGCTCGAGCGTGCACTCGCGGAGCAGCGCTTCGTGGTCACCCCGCTTGAGCAGGTCGAGGAACCAGCGGTCGAACTCCTCGTCGACCCAGAAGTAGCGTGGCCCGCCCGGCTCGTGCGAGAGGCCGCCGGTGGCGATCACCGCGATCCGCTCGTGGCCGGGATGGGCGCGCAGGATCTCGCGCATGAGCGTCCCGACCCGGTACGCGCGCTCGGGCGTCGGGATCGGCGGCACCGTGCAGTTCATCGTCACCGGGATCAGGCGGAACTGTGCGTCCGGATTCAGGTAGTGCGTCGGCACCGAGATCCCGTCGTCGTACTGCATCTGGCGCAGGTAGGCGAGGGCGAGCCCCCGCCGCGCGCCGTCGTTGACGATCCACCGCGCGAGCGCCGAGTGGCCGGCGACGCGGTACTTCTCCATGGCGAGCCACTCGTCGAACCACTCGGCGGGCCCGACGTGCTCGTCGGCGATGCCCACGGTGTACTCGGGCGTGTTGTTGATCGGCCAGTTGAGCAGGTGGTCGTTGCTGAACATCACCAGCACGTCCGGACGCGCGGCCTCCAGCCGGCGCCGCATCTCGGCGGTCGCCTGGAGCGCCAGCTGCTGGTACTCCTGCGAAGCGCGCGTGAACCATCCGGTGAGCCCGGGCGAATGGGTCATGGCCATCGCCGCGACGATCTGCGCCATCAGCGACCTCGCTCGAGACGCTCCTGCAGGGCCATCGCCTGGGCGGTCTCCTCCGGGAACGCGCGCTTGTAGCACTCGAGGGCGGCGTGCGCGTTGCTGTTGTGCGAGGCGCCGAAGAACAGGCGGAGGATCTGCGGCACGTAGTACTGGTGGACGCCGAGGTCCATCATGCGCCGCGGGTCCTTGTCACGCAGCGCCTCGTACTCGGCGCGGCTCAGGCCGAACTCGCGCGCCAGCCCCTCGAGGTCGCTCACGAATCGCGCACGCAGCGCCGCGTCGCCGCGGACCCGGAAGATCATCTCGTTGGTGGGCAGCGTCTTGTCGCACCGCTCCACGTTGCCCATCGCTAGGCCCCCGTGCCGTCGTCGGCCTTGAGAATCTTGGGATTCACCTTCAGGAACATGATGACGCATCGATCGGAGCCTAGATTGCGGACGTCGTGAGGGACGTTCGCCGGGAACCTGACGATCGAGCCGGCCGGGACCGTGATATTTTCGCCGGCGATGCTCATGGTGGCGGTGCCCTCGAGCACGTAGATCGCTTCCTCCTCGCGAGGGTGCGAGTGCATGACCGTCGACTGGCCCGGCTCGTAGCAGGCGATCTCCGACCAGAGCTGATCGGTCTTGAAGAGCATCTTGCGTACGCGCTTGTCGGGAGCGAAGTCCTTCAGGGCGTGCAGGTCGAGCACCTGGTGCTTCATGCGGGCGACAGTGTACCGCGTTTCGCGGCGCGTGCTAGACTTCTCGCGCGTTTGCCACGAGGCGACGCGAGACATGGACATCGAGCCCTTCCACGGATACCGCTACGCCGGCGCGACGAGGACCGACGTGTCGCCGATCGTCGCGCCGCCCTACGACCAGATCAGCCCGGAGACGCAGGAACGCCTCCACGCGATGAGCCCGCACAACATCGTCCGGGCGACGTATCCGCGGGACGGAGAGGACAAGTACCGGCAGGCGGCCTCCGTGCTCGAGGCCTGGCTCGCCCAGGGCGTGTGGCGCCGCGACGGGCGGCCGGCCATCTATCCCTATCAGCAGACCTACTCCGTCGGGGGCCAGTCCGTGACGCGGACGGGATTCATCGCGCTCGGCGAGGTCAGCGACTACGCGCGCCGCGTCGTGCTCCCGCACGAGCGCACGCACGCCGGACCGAAGGAAGACCGGATGCGCCTCCTGGAGGCGACCGCCGCCGACATCGGCCTGCTGTTCATGCTGGTGAGCGACGCGGATGGCGAGCTCGGTCGCGCCGCCGCGCCGGTCGGTGAGCTGATCGCCGAGGCGGAGGATCTCCGGGGCGAGCACCACCGGCTGTGGCGCATCACCGACGATGCGGCGCTGGCGCGCATCGTGACGCTGATGGCGCCCCGGCCGGTGATCATCGCCGACGGTCACCATCGCTACGAGACGGCCGTGGCCTACCGCCAGCGCCATCCGCACGCGGCGCGAAAGATGATGGCGTTCTTTGCGGTGGAGGCGCCCGGGCTCACGATCCTGGCGAATCATCGGCTGGTCCACGGCGTCCAGCCCTTCGACTTCGACGACTTCGTGCAGATGGCGTCGCGCTGGTTCGCGGTGGCTCCGCTCGACGATCCGTTGACGTTCCGGCCGGCGCCGGCGTCGATCGGCGTGGTGAGCGGTCCGGACGCCGCCGCGCTCACGCTCCGGCCGGAGAGCCGTGATCTGATCGTATGGCCCAGCGGGACCTCGCCGGCCTGGCGAGCCCTGGCGGTCTCGATTCTGCACGAAGGCCTGCTGCGCCCGCTGCTCGGGATCACCGACGCGAGGCTCGACGCGAAGACGCACGTGGACTATACGGCGGACCTGGCGGAGGCGGTACGGCTGGCTCGCGCGGGCAAATATCAGGCCGCGTTCCTGATCGCGCCCACGACGCCCGCCGAGCTCCAGGCCGTCGTGCGCGGCGGCGAGCTGATGCCACAGAAGTCCACACACTTTTATCCGAAGCTCCTGGACGGGCTCGTGTTCCATCGGCTCGGTGTGTGAGTCGACGATGACGCTTCGGTACACGGGCGCGCGGGTCAAGCGGGTCGAGGATCCGCGCCTCCTCCGGGGCGGTGGCCGCTACCTGGCCGACCTCGAGCTGCCACGGGCACTCTCGGTCGCCTTCGTGCGGAGCCCGCACGCCCACGCGCGCGTGGCGCGGATCGACACGGTCGCCGTCCGCGCGCTCGCCGGCGTCGTCGACGTCGTGACCGGCGATGAGCTGCGCATGGTGACGAAGCCGCTCGTGCCACGGCTCGAGGGCGGGGGATTCACGCCCACCGCGGCCTGGGCGCTCTCGGACGGGGTGGCGCGCTTCTGCGGCGAGGCGGTGGCGGCCGTCGTGGCCACGAGCCCGTACGTCGCCGCCGACGCCCGCGAGCTGGTCGCGATCGACTGGGAGGTGCGGCCGGTCGTCACCACGCTCGACGCGGCACTGGCGCAGCACCGGATCCTGTTCGAGCGCCGGCATCGGCACGGCGACGTGGCGGGAGCGTTCGCGAGTGCGGCGATCGTCGTCGCCGAGACGTTCGAGCACGGCCGCTGCGCGCCGTCGCCCCTCGAGCCGCGCGGGATGGTGGCCGACTGGGATGGCGAGAGCCTGACGCTCTGGTCGGCCAGCCAGGCTCCGTCGATCATGCGTACGGCGCTGGCGGCCGCCCTCGACCTCCCGGAGTCCCGCCTGCGGATCGTGACGCCGGACGTCGGCGGCGGCTTCGGGCTCAAGATGCAGATCTTCCCCGAGGACGTCGCGGTGGCGGCGCTCGCCCGGCGGCTCGGGCGTCCGGTGCGGTGGATCGAGGAGCGGCGAGAGAATCTCGCCGCCGCCTCGCAAGCGCGCGCTCAGCGCACGTCGGTCGAGATCGCCGCCGCGGCCGACGGCACCGTGCTCGGACTGCGTGCGCGCGTCGTGTCCGACAACGGGGCGTATCATGCCTACCCGACCACCGGCGCGCTCGAGCCGCTGGGCACGGCGAACATCCTGCCCGGTCCGTATCGGACGCCCGCGTACGAGTACGAGGCGGTCGCGGTGGCGACCCACAAGCCACCGCTCGGCGCCTATCGCGGCGTCGGGATGACGATGGGCGCGTTCGTGATGGAGCGGCTGCTCGATCTCGTCGCCGAGCGCGCGGCGCTCGACCCGGCCGAGGTGCGCCGGCGCAATCTCATCCCGCGCGAGGCGTATCCGTTCACCTCCTCGAGCGGCCAGACGTATGACAGCGGCGACTATCCGAAAGCCCTCGAGCAAGCGCTGGCCCTGGTCGACTACGACGCGTTGCGAGCCGCTCAGCGGTCGGCCCGCGCCGAGGGGCGACTGATCGGTGTCGGCGTCGCGTGCTACACCGAATACACCGGCATGGGCTCGGCGGTCTTTCGCCGGCGCGGGATGCACGACGTCCCTGGATTCGAGGCGGCCACCATCCGGGTCGACCCCGACGCGACCGTGCGGTGCTCGGTGAGCTTCCCCACGCAGGGCCAGGGCCACGCGACCACGATCGCCCAGGTCGTCGCCGATCGCCTCGGTCTGGATCTGGAGCGTGTTCGCGTCGAGCCCGCGGATACGTCGCGCTCGCCCCGTGGCAGCGGCACGTTCGGCAGCCGGGGCACCGTCGCGATGCTCGGCAGCGCCGGCGCCGCCGCCGACATGATCGCCACGCGGATCAGGACGCTGGTGGCGCATCGCCTGGAAGCGAGCGCGGCGGACATCGTGCTCGAGGGCGGTCGCGCCTGGGTGCGCGGCCTTCCCGATCGCGCGATCCCGCTCGCCGAGATCGCGCGAATCGCGTACGCGCCGCCGCTCGGCGGCCTGCCCGACGGTCAGGCGCCGGGGCTCGACGCGACCGTCTACTTCGACCCGCCCGGGCCGACGTTCTCGGGCGCCGTCCACGTGGCGGTGGTCGAGGTCGACCGCGAGACCGGGCGCGTCGCCATCACGCGGTACGCCCTCGTGGAAGACTGCGGCACCGTGATCAACCCGATGATCGTCGAGGGGCAGATCCACGGGGCGGTCGCCCAGGGCATCGGCGAAGCGCTGCTCGAGCGCATCGTCTACGACGATGACGGCCAGCTCCTGACCGGCACGCTCATGGACTACGCGCTGCCCAGGGCCCACGACACACCGCGGTTCGAAATCGATCACCTGGAGACGCCGTCTCCTCTCATGCCCGGAGGCGTCAAGGGCATGGGCGAGGGAGGGACGATCGGGGCGCCCGCCGCGATCGCCAACGCCGTCGCCGACGCCGTGCGCCATCTGGGCGTGCGGATCACCAAGCTCCCCATCGATCCCACGTCGCTCATGAGGACCTAGGAATGGGAAAACAGGACATCGACATCGCCCGCGCCGTGAAGCTCCAGCCGATCCAGGCGATCGGCGAGTCGCTCGGGCTCAACGGGGGCGACCTCGAGCCGTACGGAACCTACAAGGCGAAGATCCGCTGGGAGGTGATCGAGCGCACGAGCGCACGGCCCGACGGCGCGCTCATCCTGGTGACCGCGATGACCCCGACGCCCGCGGGCGAGGGAAAGTCGACCACGACGATCGGCCTGGCCGACGGGCTCCGGCGGCTCGGCAAGCGCTCGATCGTCGCGATGCGCGAGCCGTCGCTCGGACCCGTGTTCGGCGCGAAGGGCGGCGGGACCGGCGGAGGCCACACGCAGCTGGCGCCGATGGAGGACATCAACCTCCACTTCACCGGGGACATGCATGCGATCGGCACCGCGCACAATCTGCTGTCCGCGATGCTCGACAACCACCTGGCCCAGGGCAACACGCTCGGGCTCGACGTCAGGCGCATCTCGTGGAAGCGCGTCATGGACATGAACGACCGCGCCCTGCGCCACATCGTCGCCGGCCTCGGCGGGCCGGCCCACGGCGTGCCGCGCGAGACCGGGTTCGACATCACCGTGGCCTCGGAGATCATGGCGATCCTGTGCCTGGCCAAAGACCTCCAGGACTTCAAGGCGCGGGTCGAGCGGGTGATCGTCGGCGAGAGCGTTTCGGGCGCGCCCGTCGCCGCGCGCGAGCTGCGGGCCGCGGGCGCCATGGCGGTCCTCATGAAGGACGCGATCAAGCCGAACCTGGTCCAGACGCTCGACGGGACGCCCGCGCTCGTCCACGGCGGGCCCTTCGGGAACATCGCTCACGGTTGCAACAGCCTCATCGCCACTCGGCTGGCGCTCAAGCTCGGCGAGGTGGTGGTCACCGAGGCAGGCTTCGCCAGCGACCTCGGCGGCGAGAAGTTCGTGGACATCAAGTGCCGGACCGGCGGCCTCGTGCCGTCCGCAGCGGTCATCGTCGTCACGACGCGCGCGCTGGCGCTCCACGGCACCGAGAACCTCGCCAAGCACGTCGAGAACGTCCGGCTGTTCGGCCTCCCGCCGGTCGTCGCGCTGAACCGCTTCACCGACGACACCGACGACAAGGTGGCCACGGTGGTCGCGGCGTGCAAGGAGCTCGGCGTGCCGTGCGGCGTGTCTCGCGGCTGGGAGCTCGGCGGCGCGGGAGTGACCGACCTCGCCGGCACCGTGCTCAACGCGATCGGCTCGGCCGACCGTTCGCGCTTCAGCTACCTGTATCCGGACGACCTCGGCCTGGCGGCGAAGCTCGAGACGATCGCGAAGCGCGCCTACGGCGCCGATGGCATCGCGCTGGCTCCGGCGGCGGCCGCCAAGCTGGCGCGGTTCGAGGCGCTCGGGTACGGGCGGCTGCCGGTCTGTGTGGCCAAGACGCAGAACTCGCTCAGCGATGATCCGAAGCGTCCCGGCCGGCCGCGCGGGTTCACGGTGACGATCCGCGACGCCGCGCTCTGCGCCGGGGCCGGCTTCGTGGTGGCGTACGCGGGCGACATCCTCACGATGCCGGGCCTCCCAAAGGTGCCGGGCGCCGAGACCATCGACATCGACGCGACGGGGAACGTGGTCGGCCTGTTCTGAACGGGGGCTATGCTAGTATCGCAATGCCGATGCGCGCAGTCCTCCTCGGCACCGAGAGCCCACGACCCAACCCAAAGGCCGAGGTGTGAGCGCGTGGCTGCCGCGCCGGCCGAGCCCGTCGACCTCGCGGTGGCGATGCACTGGCTCGGCGGCGACCGGCGGCTGCTGCTCGAGCTCGTCGGCATCTTCATGGACGACAGCCCCAAGCGTCTCGTCTCGCTGCGAGCGGCCATGAGCACGTCGGACATCGAGCAGGTCGAGCAGCTCGCGCACAGCCTGAAGGGCTCGGCCGCCATCCTGGGCGCCGCCGACCTTCAAAGCGCGGCCCGCGTGCTCGAGGATGCGGCGCACGACGGGCACGCCGAGGACGGCCCGCGGATGGTCGCCCGGATCGCCCGCGAGCTCGAGCGGGCCATCGCGTTCTTCGCCGACCCCGGCTGGCCGATGCAACTCGATGGCGAGGCCGCACCGTGAGCTTGCGGGTGCTGATCGTCGACGACGAGCCGATCGTCCGCCGCCTGCACGAGACCTCGCTGACCGGGTGGGGCTACGAAGTCGTTTCGGCGTCGGGCGGCGAGCAGGCGTGGGAGATGTTCCAGCACCCGGACGCGCCCTCGCTCGCGATCCTGGACTGGACGATGCCCGGCATGGACGGCCTCGAGCTCTGCGCGCGGATCCGCGGTCTGGGCCGGGAGCCGAAGCCGTACCTCATCTTCGTCACCGCCAAGGCGCGCACCCAGGACATCGTGGCCGGCCTCGGCGCCGGCGCCGACGACTACATCGTGAAGCCCTTCGAGCGTGAGGAGCTGCGCGCGCGCGTGCAGGTCGGGTTCCGCATGCTCGAGCTGCAAGCGGCCCTCGCCGACCGCGTGCGCGAGGTCGAGGAGGCGCTCGCGCGAGTGAAGCAGCTGCAGGGCCTCCTTCCGATCTGCTCGTACTGCAAGAAGGTCCGAGACGACCAGAACTACTGGCAACAGGTCGAGACCTACATCGAGGGTCATTCGGACGCCCAGTTCACCCACGGAATCTGTCCGGACTGTCGCGAGAAGTACGTCGAGCCCGAGCTCGAGCGCCTGCGCCGGATCAGAGAGAGCGGCCTGCCAGGCTCCGAACCCTGAGACGGGGCGTCCTCGCGTGCTCCTTGCGGCTGGCGAGCGTCAGACGGATCGCGATGCTCGCGCAGCGGGCCAGGCTCAGCGGCCGGCTGACGACGCTGACGCGCCCCTTCTTGATCGCCGACAGGACCGACTCGACCGACGGCTCAGCGTCGATCAGCGAGAACGTGGTCCCGAGCTGCGGGTGCAGGTGGCAATCGGAAGTTCCCACGAGGGGCAGACCCACGGCGGCCGCCAGCTTGACCGCCGGGCGGTTGAAGTCGATGCGCGGCGTATAGAAGTGGCTGAACTCGATCGCGTCGAACAGATCGATCTCCTGCCAGAGCCGCTCGCGCAGACAGTACGACGTCGGGAAGAACGGGTGCGGCGCGATCACGAGCCAGTCGGGCGTCCGGTACCGCCGGAGATCGGCGAACGTGCGGAGCTTGTCGGCGCCGACGTCGGCGTTGTAGATGAGCACGTGCCGGCCTTCCACGGTGGATTCGACCCCCGGCACCAGCAGGACGTCGTGGTCGCTCGCGTAGGCGGCCAGCTCGTCGTCGTAGGTGAACACGTCGTGGTTGGTGATCCCGAGGACGCGGAACCCTTCACGGGCCGCCCGGTCGATCATCTCACGCGCGCTGTACTTGATCGACGGCTCGGCCTCCTGCGTGTGGACGTGCAGGTCGGCCTTCAGCCCCGATGCCCGCATCACGAGCCTCCCCCGGCGAGATCGCGTCGCGGCGCGGCGCTGACCTCGGAGACGCCCAGCGCGGGATAGCCGAGCTTGAGCCCGAGGAACTCGAGCGTCGCGCAGGAATCGCGCGCGTCGAGGAGGTCGGCCATGATGGGCGCGCGCCGGACCGAATCCTGTAACCGATAATTGCACGCCAGCTTCTGCCAGTTGCGCGCGATCTGACGCTGCTGATAGCCCCACGCGAGCGACGCGATCACGAAGGTCACCATCACGACGAGGCCGACCAGCTTGATCGCCCGCTGCGCCTCGGGCCGAAGGAACCCGAGGACTCCCGGAGCGCGTATGCCTTCAATGCGAATCATGACCTGTTTCACCAGCAATGCGAATACCAAGGCGCCGGCACGGGTCCAAATCTGCGTCGTCACTAGCGTTCCGGCCACGACGCGCTGGGTGGTGGCCGACGGGGGAAGCGAAGAATCTTTCCGGTAGGTGGTCTGGAGCTTACCGATGCCGGGTAACGCTCCCCCGTGTCGCCGGGTGATCAGGTGCTGTCCAACGGCTTGCCACATGTTGTCCAGTGGGGTGCCATGCCGGTACCCCCGTGGCTGGCGCTTCCCGCGGAAAATAAGGCGTTTCCGGATATATGCCCGTCTGGCATGGAGTTTGTAACGGGTTGTTACAATAAGGTTTGAGATGGATTTCATGGATCGCCTCGTCAGGCGCTTCCGACCGCAGCGCCGGCCGCGCTACGCGCTGGCCCTGGCGGGCGGGGGCGTCATCGGCGGCATGTACGAGGTCGGCGTCGTCGCGGCGATGGAGGAGCAACTCACCGGAGGCCGCGGCTTCGACATCTACGTGGGTTGCAGCGCGGGGTCCGTCGTCGCCGCCCTGCTGGCCAACGGAGTCCGGGCCGCGGAGATCTATCGCATCATCGACGAGGATCGGGAGCACCCGCTGAATTTCCGCCGTGGCGCCGTCTACGCCTCGAACTCGTTCCGTCACGCGGCGGGCCGGTTCGGCCGGCTCCTCTGGGCGGTCGGCAAGAACGCCGTGACCGGGATGACCAGCTCGGTCCCCGACATGCTCGCGCGCGCCGAGCGCGACCTGCCCGCGGGGTTCTTCTCACTCGTCGCGCTGGAGCGCTACATGCGCGAGACCCTGGCGGCGGGCGGGCTCCGGAACTCGTTCACCGCGCTCGACCGCACGCTCCTGATCCCGGCGATCGACCTCGATCGGGCGCAGCGCGTGGTCTTCGGGCGTGACGGGCTGCGCGACGTTCCGATCAGCGAAGCGGTCGCGGCCTCATCCGCGATTCCCGGGTTCTTCGAGCCCTACACGCTGCGCGGACGCGACTACGTCGACGGCGGGGTGGGCTTCAGCGGCCACGCGGACCTCGCGGCAGAGGCGGGCGCCGACGTCGTCATCGTGGTGAATCCGCTCGTCCCCAACCTCGACGGCGGCGTCGTGCCGCTGCGGAACCGCGGGCTCTACTCGATCATGGAGCAGGCGGGGCGCATCTACAGCCAGAACCTCCTGCTGCTCGGTCTCTCGACGCTGCGGGTGAAGCATCCGCGCACCGAGTTCCATCTGATCCAGCCGTCCCGCGAGGAGACGCCGATGGGCGGGCCCTCCATGGGCTTCGAGGCCAGCCGCGCGGCGCTCCGCTTCGGGTACGAGTCGACGAAGGAGTGGCTCGCCGGTCAGGGCACGAAGGTGCTGCGCGGGATGCTCACGGTGCCACACCTGGCCTGACGCCGTCCCGCGGCGGGCCGCTCAGCGGCGCCCGCCGGCCATCTTCACCGCGTCCCGACTCCCGCGCAGCCGCGCCATCGCGATCACGCCGAGCGCCGGTCCGATCGCCAGCACCGCGAACGCCCAACGCCAGCCGATGCGAGCCACCAGGGGCGGGATGAGCCAGATCGACGCCATCGTCAGCGCGAAACCGATGCACGTCTGCGCGGTGAGTGCGGTGCCCACGTAGGCGGAGGGCGAGAGCTCCGTGATCGCGGTCGAGAACTGGGCGGAGTCCGCGATCACCGTGATGCCCCACACCGCGGCGACCAGCAGCGTCAGCGACGGTGAGCCGCCGAACGTGAGCCCGATGATCGCGGCGCAGGTACCGGAGAGCGCCATCGCGACCATCGTGAGGGCCGTCCGTCCCCAGCGGTCCGAGGCGACGCCGCCCGCCCAGCAGCCGAGCGCGCCCAGCGCCACGACCAGGAACGTGGCGCCGCTCGGGCCGAGACCGACATAGCTCCCGCCGCCGTTTGCCTCGAGACTCGCGGCCAGGAACGCGGCGATCCACGTCCACATCGCGTAGAGCTCCCACATGTGGCCGAGATATCCGAAGCACGCGAGCCGCGGCCCGCGCTCGCGGAAGACCGCGGCGGCCATCCGGAGGTCGAAGCGGGCCGACGGGAAGCGATGCGGGCCGTCGCCGACGAAGAACAGGACGACGGCGGCGCCGGCCAGGGCGAGCGCGGAAGCGACGAGGAGCGTTCCCCGCCAGTTGAGCGCCGTGATCGCCGGGATGAGGTGAGGCGTCGCGGAGCCGACGGTGAGCGCGCCGATCAGCACGCCGATCGCGAGCCCGCGGCCCTCGCGAAACCACGTCGCCATGATCTTCATCGCGGGCGGGTAGGCGCCGGCCAGGCACACGCCGGTCACGAACCGCAGCGCCAGCGCCGGCCCCAGGCTGGAGACCCCGAGGGCGAGGGCGCCATTGGCGAGGGCGCCCAGCGCGGCGCCGATGACCATGAGCGTGCGGGCGGCGACGATGTCGGGCAGGTTGGCCAAGGCACTGGCGAGCGTGCCGACGATGAAGCCGGCCTGAACCGCGATGGTCAGGGCCGCGCCGCCGCCGTCACCCAGCTCCCACTCCAGCTTCAGCGCCGGCAGGACCGCCGAGGCGCTAAACCAGAGCGAGAGGGCGAGGAGCTCGGCGAGAGACAGGAGGACCAGCTGGCGCCAGGCCGCCGCCACGCCGGTGCTACTCGACGATGCCCTTTCGCTTGAGATCGGCGATCTCGGCGGCCGCCAACCCCAGATCCTTCAGCACGCCCTCGGTGTGCTCCGACGGCAGCGGCGCCGCGCTCCGGATCGTGCCGGGCGTGTCGGAGAGCTTGATCGCGATCCCGATCTGCCGGACGCGCCCGTGGGTGGGGTGCTCGACGTCCACGACCATCTGGCGGTGATTGATCTGTGGATCGGCGACCATCTCGGCCACGTCGTAGACCTTGCCGACGCAGACGTCGGCCTTGACGAGCATCTCGTACCAGTCGTCGCGGTCGCGGGTCCGGATGAGCGCCTCGATCTCGCGGCGCGCCGCTTCCTCCTCGGCGTTGGCCGCGCGCACGAACTGGTCGGCGCTGCGGGCGAAGCGCGTGAAGTCGGGCCGCCCGATCGCCTTGCAGAAGTTCTCCCAGAGCCACGGCTCGGTGCAGCCGATGGTGAGGAGCTTGCCGTCCCGCGTCTCGTAGATCGCGTAGTAGGGATACGAGCCGCCGAGGAATCCTTCGCCCCGGCGCGGCGCCAGGCCGTCGCTGAAGAAGAAACGCATGTTCGGCGTGGCGGCCAGGAGCGACACGGTCGTGTCGAGGTACGAGACGTCCACGTGCTGGCCGCGCCCCGTCCGCTCGCGCGCGTAGAGCGCCAGCACGATGCCGAGGGCGCCGTGCAGGCTCGCGCCCGCGTAGTCGGCGACCAGGTTGAGCGGGATCGCCGGCTTGCGGTCGGCCTCACCGATCAGGTCGAGGACCCCGGCGAGCGAGAGGTAGTTCATGTCGTGCGCCGGCCGGTCGCGATAGGGGCCGTCCTGGCCGAAGCCGGAGAGTGAGCAGTACACCAGGCGCGGGTTGGTCCGGCTCAGGGTCTCGTAATCGGCTCCGAGCCGCTTCATGACTCCGGGACGGAAGCCCTCCACGAGGATGTCCGCGGTCGCGGCGAGCTTGCGGAAGATCGCCTGGCCCTCGGGCGCCTTCATGTTCAGCGTCATCGAGCGCTTGTTGCGGTTCACGAACGTGTGGATCGTCCGCCGCACCCAGGCGTCGCTCGAATCGCGGCCGGTCTCGGGCGTCTCGATCTTGAGGACCTCGGCGCCCATGTCGGCCAGCAGCATCCCCGGAAGCTCCGCCGGCGCGACCCGCGCCAGCTCGAGAATCTTGATCCCGTCGAGCACGCCCATCTCTTGAGTCTCCCTCTACTCCAGATTCGCTTCGAGGCGCGACGTCAGCGCGCGGACGTCGGGAATGTCCTCGAGATGACTGAGCTGCTCGGCGAGGCCCGCCGCCTCGTCCGCCGAGAGCACGGTGCTGGCGCACGCCCGGAACTTCTCGTGGAGCGCCGCGTCGGACAGCGGCGCGTCCGGATGACCGCGAGCGCCGCGCGCGGCGGTCGAGAGCGTGCGCCCGTCGCGGAGGCGGATCGTCACGCGGCTCCACGCGTGCTGCTCGACGCCCTGGGGCAGGCCGGGGTCCACGACCATCACGACCCGC
>Ga0209161_10000967_pt1 | contig 23513 bp, 17 predicted proteins | sample GraSoiAngelo_155_FD_186169 | JGI IMG/M metagenome (GOLD analysis project Ga0209161, IMG submission 186169) | Grasslands soil microbial communities from the Angelo Coastal Reserve, California, USA - 14_1009_13_30cm (SPAdes) (version 2) | ecosystem: Environmental > Terrestrial > Soil > Grasslands... | reverse complement strand
CGCTACGCGCACCGCTACACGGTCGAGCGCGCCCACGACGCGGGAAAACTCACTGACGAGGAGTTTCTGGAGTTCCGCGGACCGCACGGGTGGGAGGCGTTCGAGAAACGGGTGTTCGTGAAGGAACAGTTGCTGGTCGCACTCGAACGCGACTTGCGTCGCTACTTTCGGTCTTTCGGGCCAACGGACCGTCCGCCCGCCCCCATCGTCATCGGCACCGCGACCGATCCGTACCAACCGGCCGAGCGGCGCTTCCGGCTCACGCGCGGGATTCTCGAGCGGCTGGCGCGCTGCGAGGGCTTGAACATCGGTATCATCACGAAGAGCCCGCTCATCGCTCGAGACACCGACGTGCTGCGGCGCATTCAGGAGCGCAGCGATCTCGAAGTCCACATCTCCCTCACCACAGTGGACGTGGCGCTGATCAGGCAGGTCGAGGCGCGCTCGCCGATGCCGGCGGTGCGGCTACGGGCGCTCAAACGGCTCGCCGACTCGGGCGTCCGTGTCGGCTTGATCGTCGCGCCGGTCCTTCCGGGGATTACGGACGACGTACCCCATCTGGAAGCGCTCTTCCAGGCGGCCCGGGAGGCCGGCGCCAGGTTCGTGCACTCCGGTCCGCTGCGCCTGTACGCCGCAGTGCGGGACCGTTTCCTTCCGATGCTCGACGAGCGGTTCCCCCACCTCGCCGCCCGTTATCGGCGCGCCTACGACGGACGAAGCGGTGTGCCGCGCGACTATGCACGCGCGCTGTCCGCCCGCATCAAGAGGCTGCAGACGCGATTCGGGTTCCCGGTGAACGAGGGGATGGCGGATCGCTACGGACGACGGCTGGCACCGGCGCAGCAAGAGCTCGGATTGTGAGCGTTCAGGCGACCTCGCTCGCCGCTTTACCGCGGCGCGCCCGGTAATGACGCAGCAGGTCCTGGACCCAGCGGGGGGGAGAGAGCCGGCGCACCTCGTACGACTGGACGAGCAGCTCGGCGAGCGCGCGCCCCAGCTCGAGCGTCTGCCCGGGGGAGAGATCCACCGAGAGCTCGCTCAGCAGGCGGACGAACTGACCCACGTTCGGCGGTCTCGTGACCTTGCCCCGGGTGGCGAGCCAGCGCTCCAACTTGACTCGGGTGGCGCTGCGAGGGATCGCTCCCTGTAGAAAGTCGCGCACTCCGTTCGGGCTCATGCCCACCTCGCGCGCGACGCCCCGCAGGGACAGGCTGGCTGCCTCCCGCCCGAGCCCGTCCCGCAACAGCGGGACCGGTAAGGTCGGGACGATGGAGCCGGCAGTCATTCGAGCCTGGAGGCCGGGGGGGGCGCCTTAGCGCGCCCGTTTCTCCGGAGCATAGTACACGATCAACTCCCGCACCCAACGCGGGACCGATCCCTGTCGCTCGCGGTAGGCGTCTCGTAGCAGATCCGCGATCCCGCGGCCCAGCACCACGCCGTCGTGCGAACCGACCCCGGTGGTCAACGCCTCGACCAGGCGCACGATTTCCGCCGTCTTGGGAGACTGGGCCCGCTTGCCGCGCTTGGTCGCCAAGTCATCACCGCTGCAAAGATGAGCTGCACAAACTGCACGACGGAGATGTACTGCGACGCCCCTAAGGCCGCAAGATCCGCAGGAGGGCTCTTTACGCTACTTCGCTGGCCGCCTTGCCCCGGCGCACCCGGTAGTGGCGGAGTAACTCCTGGACCCAACGGGGTGGGGACAGCCGCCGCGCTTCGTATGCATTGGCGAGCAGCCCCGCGATATCGCCCGCGAGCATGGCCGTCTGCTGGGTGGAGAGATCCCCCGCCAGCTCGTTCAGCAAGCGCACGAGCTGGCCCACGTTGGGCGGGCGGGAGACGTGCTGTTGGTCAGCGAGCCAGCGCTCGAGCTTCGCCCGCGTGGCGCTGCGAGGCACCGAGCCGTTGAGGAAGTTCCGCAGGCCGTTCGGGCTGATGGAGATCGCGGCGGCGGCACGCCGCAACGACAGTCGCGCCGTTTCCCGCCCGACCGCGTCACGCAACAGTGGGACCGGCAGTGTGGGAACGTTGCGGCGGCCGGGGCTCATACTAGCTGTGCACTTTGTGCGGTACTGCGGAATTTACACGGTGATACCCTAGCAGAAGTCGGGAAACCTCGCAAGCGCGCCGGCGGTCGCCGTCAACCCGGCCCGTTCCCTCCCTGCTCCATCATCTCCACCAGCGCCCGGATCGTCCCCGGTGCGTTGCCCTCGAGCCGGTTGTTCACGAGGATCAGCGCTTCCATATGACGTCGCATCACTTCAGCGATGAGGCGCAGAAGATCCACTCGCACCTCCGGTTGCGGGTCGCGGATGCGGTCGTAGGGCTCGAACAGCTTCACCGCGTCGGCATAGGCTCGCCCGGGGCGGAGCAGCCCCCTAGCCACGGTGAACCCGGCCGGAAATGTCCATGGCAGCTCGAGCTGCTCGCCGATCGCCGGCATCTCATTCCACGAATTGAACACGTGCGCCACCCCGTTGCGCGCCAACACCGCGCCGTGGGCGTCGCTCAAGAGCTCCGGGTTTCGCAGCTCCACCGCGTAGCGAAAGTCACGCGGCAGCTGCTTCAGGAAGCTGTCGAGCTCCTCCGCCCACCGAGCCGGTTCGGGCTGGTCCTTTCCCCGCATCGCCTGGAACTCGAATACGAACGCGCCGGCGTGATCGCGGAACGCCCGCGCATACGGCCCGAGCACCGCGTCCTTGAACAGGTCGGCGTTCAGGAAGTCCGGATTTCGCTGTCCGGCGAGGTTGCCCCAGCGCGGGTCCTGGGTGAAGCGCCTCGCCGTGATCCGATCCCACACCTTGCTCACGCACGGAAAGCCGGGGGGCAACGCCCGCGCGTACGCCGCGAGGACCTCTTCCGATGGCGGCTCGTAGAACGCGCTGTCGATCCCCACCGTGCGAAACAGGGGATAGCGCACGTACTCCTCGAGCCGTCGGGCCGGCTGGGCGCTGCGATAGGGCCGATGATAGACCTCCCCGGCCCAACCATCGTAGGTCCAGGTGGACGTACCGAATCTGACGTTGGGCGGGATGCGTGCCCCGAGCGCGACCAACTCGGCCGAAGGCGGCGGCAACGCCGTGACGTCGTCAAAGAGGCCAGGTTGTTTGCGGGCGCCCAAAATGTCTCCACTTAACTAGTGTTAATTCAATAACTTATCATAAGAAACACGAGTCTTGCCACTCCCTCTATCTTCGGGATATATTCGGGTCCCATTGCAGGCCTGGCATATGACCCGGACACCCCGTCTCACGAGCGATACCGCTGCCTGCTGCTGGATCCCGCTGTTCGCTCTGCGTTGCGAGACGGCGCGGCGACCCGAGCTCGCGTCGCTCCCTTTAGCCCTGTTGGCACCCGACGACACCCGCCGACTCTGGCAAGTCGCGCCGCTTGCCCGGCGCGCGGGCGTGAAGCCGGGGATGACCGTCAGCCAGGCGATCGGACTCTGTCCCGCGCTCAAGTTGTGCGAGCCCGACCCGGTGCACTACGACGAGCAGTTCGCGCGGCTCGTCGCGGCGCTCGTCACCGTGAGCCCCGTGGTCGAGCCCGTGGAGCTGGGGCGGGTGTTCGTGGGCACCGATGGATTGGAAGGGTTGTACGGTGAGCCAGAGGATATTGTCGAGACAATACTAATGCGGAGTGCGGAATGCGGATTGCGGAATTTACCAAATGCGGAGTGCGGAATGGGGAATGCGGAATGTAAGGGTAGGCGTCGTGAGGCGAACGACCCTTCTCTGAAATTCCGCAATCCGCATTCCGCATTCCGCATTGGGTGGGGCATCGGAAAGTTCGTCTCCTGGGTGGCCGCGACGCGCGCCAAACCGGGAGAAGCGGTCATCGTGCCCGTGGGAGGGGAGGCGAAGTTCCTCGCCTCCCAGCGGCTCGCCGTGCTCCCGCTCGACCCCGACACGCACCGCCGGCTGCTGCAGCTCGGCGTCAAGACGCTGGGCGCGCTCGTCGCGCTGCCGGAGGAAGCCGTCGTGTCGCAGTTCGGCCGCGCCGGCCGGCGGCTGTGGCGGCTCGCGGCGGGACTCGTGTCGGAGCCGGTGGTGGGACGGGTGGTGCCCGAGCCGATCGTGGCCGCCCTGACGTTTTTTACTCCGGTCGGTGATCGCGACCTGCTCGCCCATGCACTGGACAAGCTCGTCGACCGCGCGCTCGGGGATCCGCGCCGCAGTGGCTGGCGCGTGCAGGTCGTGCGCGTGCACGCCGAGCTCGAGCACGGGGCCTCCTGGCTCGTTGCAGCGACCCTGAAGGACCCGGCCGCGACGCGGGAGCGCATCGCGGCGCCGCTCAAGACGCAGCTCGAGCGGTCGCCGCCCGCCGGAGCCGTGGAGCGACTCGTCGTCGAGTTCACCGCCTTCGCCCCGGGCACCGCGGAGCTGCAGCTGTTCGCGCGCGATGCGGGCGCCGCGGCTCGCGCCGGGCGACGACGTGCGCTCCAGAGCGCCGCGCGGGAGATCGCGCTCCGGATCAGACGGCCGATGTTGTATCACGTCATCGAGGTGCAACCCTGGTCCCGCCTCCCCGAGCGTCGCTACGCGTTGATCGACTTTGAACCCTAGTGCGGAATGCGGAGTGCGGAATGCGGAATGGAACTGACAGACTTCGTGCCCTCAATGCCCCCCAACGGGTGCGGGTGGAGCTAGACGAGCAACGAAGACCAAGGGTTGTGAAGCGGGAAGCGGGAAACGAGAAGCGTGTCGAGTCTTTCGGTGAGAATTGGCGCATGGACGACGAGTGGTGGCGTCAGCCGATCGTGCGCCGCTATGTCGAGGTCGTATTGGAAGGCGGAGGACGTGTGGTGCTGTTCGAGGACCTAATCACCGGAGAGTGGTTCGCGCAAATGCCAGCATGAATGTGGGATGCAGAGGGCGGAACGACACCTCACTGAAATTCCGCATTCCGAATTCCGCATTCCGCATTGTCTTATGCATATCGAGCTCCACTGCCACTCCGCCTTCTCGTTCTTAGACGGCGCCTCGCTCCCCGAGCAGCTTGCGCTCACCGCGTCGCAGCTCGGCTACCCCGCACTCGCGCTCACCGACCACCACGGGCTGTACGGCTCGATGGCGTTCGCGCAAGAAGCGAAACAGCTCGGTCTCCAGGCGATCACCGGCGCGGAGCTGACCCTGCTCGACGGTTCCCACGTGACGCTGCTCGCGGAGACGCCTGAAGGGTACGCGAACCTCTGCCGGTTGATTACCGAGGCTCATCTCGGCCGTGAAGATCGACGCGATCCGCGGCTCGAGTTCGCCTCGCTCGAAGCCCGGCACGCGGGACTCATCGTGCTGTCGGGATGCCGCAACGGCCTCTTACCCGGCGTGCTGCGGCGCGACGGCCTGGCCGCTGCCCGCCGCTTCGCCGAGCGGTGCCGTGCGGTGTTCGGGAAGGAGAACTTTGTCGTCGAGCTGCAGCGGAACTACGTCCGGGGAGACCTCGCCCTCACGCGAGCGCTGAAAGACGTCGCCGATTCCGCACGACTTGGCGTCGTAGCGTCGGGCAACGTGCACTACCACAGGCGCGAGCGGCATCGACTGCACGATGTGCTGGTGGCGATCCGGCACCGCACGACGCTCGACGGCTCGCACGACGTGCGTCATGCGAACAGCGAGTTCTTCCTGCGCCCGCCGGAAGAGGTCGAAGCGCTGTTCCCTGACTGTCCAGATGCTGTCGCTAATACTCTGGTCCTCGCGGAGCGGTGCCGTGGGTTCGATCTCACGCGGGATCTGGGGTATCGGTTCCCCGACTTCCACGGAGCCGAGCTCGCGCCCGCCCCCCGGGCGCTCGCCGAGCTGTGCCGCGCGCGGCTCGAAGAGCGCTATCCGATCGACTCCCTGCATCGCGGCGAGGCGGAGCGGCGGCTCGCCGACGAGCTGCGGCTCGTCGAGCGCCACGGGCTGAGCGGGTTCTTCCTCGTCTATCACGATCTGTTCGACCTCGCCCGCCAGGTCGCCGCCGACGTGCGGCGCGGCTCGCGGCGAGCGCAGGGCGGCCTACTGCCCGGTCGCGGCCGCGGCTCGTCCGTCTCCTCCGTCGTGTGTTACCTGCTCGGCCTCTCGCACATCGATCCAGTCGCCACCCGGCTCTTCATCGGGCGGTTCCTGAACGAGACGCTCGCCTCGGTGCCGGACATCGACCTCGATTTCCCGCGCGAGATCCGCGAGGAGTTGATCCGGCGGGTGTACACGCGGTACGGCCACGAGCACGTCGGGCTCGTCTGCTCGTTTCCCACCTACCGCCTGCGCTCGACGGTGCGCGAGATCGGCAAGGCGCTGGATCTGCCGCCGGGCGAGATCGAGCAAGTCGCGAAACTGGCGGACCGACGGTCCGGCGGACTGGCTGACGAATTGGACCAGCTCCCCGGATTCGCAGGCCGCAGGAGCGCGCCGCTCTGGAAAGAGCTGTGTGAGCTCGCCGAGGAGATCGCGGGGCTGCCACGGCACATTTCTCAGCACGTGGGCGGGATGGTCATCTCGAGCCGGCCGCTCGTGGAGATCGTACCGCTCGAGCGCGCCGCCATGGAAGACCGCGTGGTGTGCCAGTGGGACAAGGATTCCTGCGACGACGCGCGCTTCATAAAGATCGACTTTCTGGCGCTCGGCATGCTGTCGCTCGTGGAGGAGTGCGTCGAGCGGATCGCCGTGCGGGAGGGAACGCCACCCGATCTCTCGCGCATCGACTTCGAGGACCCCGCGGTGTACGACCGCATCTGCCGCGGCGACACGGTGGGGCTGTTCCAGATCGAGAGCCGGGCGCAGATCCAGATGATCCGGCGCACCCGGCCCACGAATCTCGAAGACCTGGCGGTCGAGGTCGCGATCGTGCGGCCCGGGCCGATCGTGGGCGGCGCGGTGAACCCGTACGTGCGGCGCCGTGAAGATCAGCGCCGCGCCCGGGCCGCGGGCCGCCCTTACGAGCCGCCGCTCGAGCATCCGCTGCTCAAAGAGGCGCTCGCCGAGACGCTGGGCGTGATCCTCTATCAGGACCAGGTCCTGCAGGTGTGCCAGGCACTCGCGGGATTCACCGCCGGCCAAGCGGAGGCGCTGCGGCGCGCCATGAGCCGGCGGCGCAGCCGCGAGCTGATGGCGGGGTTCTGGGAGGAGTTCAGGGACGGCGCGGCGGCGCGCGGTGTCCCCGAGCAGACCGCAGAGCGCGTGTTCACGCAGGTGATCGCGTTCTCCGAGTTCGGCTTCCCCAAGTCGCACGCCGCCGCGTTCGGCCTGCTCGCCTACCAGTCGGCGTGGCTCAGGCACTATCACCCCGCCGAATATTATTGCGCCCTCTTCAACAACCAGCCGATGGGGTTCTACTCGCTCGACGTCCTGGGACGCGACGCCGAGCGGAACGGGGTCGAGATCCGGCTCCCCGACGTGAACGCGAGCGACGTGTGGTGCATGATAGAGCGAGATGCGGGATGCGGGATGCGGGATGCGGGAGCTGTGCGAGTGGGGCTCGGGTTCGTCCGAGACTGGAGCGAGGAGACGGCGACGGCGGTCGTGATCGAGCGCGAGCGACGCGGGCCGTACGTGAGCATCGGCGACTTCGTGCGCCGTGCCCCGCCCAAGCTCAAGCGCACCGCGATCGAGCATCTCGTGTGGGTGGGAGGATGCGACGGTTTCGGGCTCACCCGGCGTGAGCTCCTGTGGCAGGTGGGGCTGTGGCTTCCTCCGGAAGCGGAGCACGGCGTGGACGCACGCGGCCGGCGGCAGCTCGAGTTGGCGCTCAATCACCCCCACGAGGGACTACGATTCGGCGGCCTCGAGGCGGCCGAGCGGCTGCTCGCCGAGTATGACGTTCTGGGGTTCGCGGCGAGCGGCCATCCGCTCTCGCTGCTGCGCGGGGCGCTGCCACCGGGTGTCGTGCAGAGCGACGCGCTCCCCCGGCTCGAGCACGGAGCCTGGGTCGAGGTCGCCGGGCTGGTGGTCGCGCGCCAGCGGCCCGAGACGGCGAAGGGATTCATCTTCGTGCTGCTCGAGGATGAAGCGGGAATGGTGAACGTGATCGTGCGGCCCGACGTGTACGAGCGGTATCGGACGGCGGTCCGCGGCGAGCCGTTGCTGTGGGTGCGCGGCAAGCTCGCCAAGGACGATGGGACGGTTAACCTGCTGGGGGAGGAAGTGCAGTGCCTCAGACTTCACGGGATGCGGGATGCGGGAAGCGGGATGAGTCCCCACACCACCCATCCCACATCTCGCATCCCGCATCCCGATTCACCATACGCCTTCTTGAAGATGTTTCGCCGCGTCGCCCCGGAGTCGAAGGATTGGGGTTAATTTTCCACCATGGCCAAAACCGAAGTCGCGACCCTCGCCGGCGGGTGCTTCTGGTGCCTCGAAGCCGCCTTCCAGGACCTGAAGGGAGTCGAAAAAGTTCAGTCGGGATACGCGGGCGGACACGTCGCGAACCCGTCGTACGAAGACGTGTGCACGGGCACCACGGGCCACGCTGAAGTCGTCCAGATCACCTTCCATCCCACGGTCGTGTCGTTCAACGACCTGCTCCACGTCTTCTTCACGATCCACGACCCCACCACACTCAACCGTCAGGGCGGGGACGTCGGGACGCAGTACCGGTCGGCGGTCTTCTATCACACGCCGGAGCAGAAAGCCGTGACGGAGAAGGTGATCAAGGAGCTCGCGGCCGAGCACGTGTGGGACGACCCGATCGTGACCGAGGTGAAGCCGCTCGAGGCCTTCTATCCGGCCGAGGAGTACCACCGCGACTATTATCGCCGTAACCCGAACCAGGGCTACTGCAGCGCCGTGATCGCCCCCAAAGTGGCCAAGGTGCGGAAGCTCTACTTCGACAAGCTGAAGCAACCGGTGAGTTGAGGGGACACATATGCGTTGGTCCGTACTCGCGGTGTTGCTCGCAGCGCCGGTTCTTGGCGCCGCCCAGGCACCCCCCGCAGGGGCGAGTGAGCCGTTCGTGGTGGAGTACTACTACAAGACGCGCTGGGGCTTCGCCGACGAGTTCATCCGGCTCTTCAAGAAGAACCACTTCCCGGTGTTGAAGCGGGAGATCGAGCTGGGGCACATCCAGCGGGTCACCGCGGAGGCGCCCCGATTCCACGGGACCGAGGATGGCCGCTGGGATTATCGCGTCACGATCGTGTGGAAGAACGCCGCGGCGCCGCACGAGCCGTTCCCCGAGGCGGAGCTGAAACGTCTGTTTCCCGACCAGGACACGTTTCGGCGCGAGGAGCAGCGGCGCTTCGAGATCCTCGCGGCGCATTGGGACCTGCCCGTGGTCAGCGTGGATCTGACGCGGCCGTAGCGCGGCGGCTTGACGCTCGCAGCGCACCGCAGCACGATTGGGCGGCATGCCGCGGCCGTCCGTCGTCGTGCTCGTCGCCCTCATACTCGCACCACTCGGTGCGCTGCTGGGCCAGTCGCGTGTCTCCCAACTGGTCGATTCTGCCCGGGTACAGCTCGCGGCCAACCATCTCGACTCGGCCGAGGCCCTGCTGCGTGCGGCTCTCGATAGCACGGCTCAGGCTGCGCCCGCCGACCGCAACAACGCACTCGTGTGGGACGGGATCGTGCAATTCCTCCGCGGCCACGAGGACCTCGCCCGCACAGCGTTCCGTCAGGCGCTGGCCCTCGACCCAGGCCTGAATGTCAACGGGCTCGACCAGCTCTCGTCCGAGCTGGCACAGCTGTTCCAACAGGAGAAGCAGGCGGTCGGGCGGAGCCAGGGCTTCTACGTTTCGAAGGACGTCGACGAGTCGCCGCGACGTCTGTCGGGACCCCCGGTGGACTACCCGCGCAAGCTGCTACGGCGGCATGTCCAGGGCTTTGTGCAGATCGCGGCGATCATCGACACGACCGGGCACGCGGAGCCGGCGTCCCTGGAAGTCCTGTCGACGCCCGATTCCGGCCTGATCGAGCCCGTAAAACAGATGATGCTGGCGTCCCGGTTCTCTCCCGGCCGCCTCAAAGGCGCCGCGGTGCGCGTGATGGTCCAGATAGCGGTGGACGTGCGGCCGCCCCGGCTCAGCGCAACGGAGCTCGTCTCGAGCGCCCGGAGCCACCTCGGTGCGAATCGCCCCGATAGCGCGCTCGCGCAGGTCGCTCTCGCTCTCGATACGGCGCTCACGCATCCAACCGACGGCGAACGGTTGTACGCGCTGCTGGTGCGGGGTGTCGCCGCATCGCGCACGGGGCGGGATAGCGCCGGGCGCGCCGATCTGGCGGAGGGCATCGCGCTGTACCAGACCCTCACTGCGCGCGGCGTAGACCTCGCGCCGTTCTTGCGCCGCTTCGCGGACTCGGTCCGGCTCAGGGGGCGTGGGGCCAAGCCGCCCGGCGCCACCATGTCTGCGCCGATCGCGGTCGGGGCCGTGGAGGAGCAGCCGGCGCTCGTCTCCCACCCACCAATCCGCTATCCGCCGGAGATGCAGTCGCTCCGGGTGGACGGCACCGTCCTCGTGGAAGCGGCGCTCGATGTGACGGGACACGTCGAGCCTGGGTCGGCGAGGATCGTCCAGAGCCCCAACCATGCACTCGACGAGGAAGCGCTGCGCGTGGTGCGTGGGTCGGTGTATCGCCCCGCGCGCAGTGAGGGTCGAGCAGTGCGAGCGGTGATCCGGCAGGCGATCAGCTTCGTCAACTACTAGTCGGGCGTGGCCGCGGGTCTGGGACGACTCCTACCGAGATAGGTCCGGACGAGCGGTGCCACGCGCCCGCGCACCAGCGCGGACTTGAGCCGCTCGCGTTCATCCGGTGCGACCTCCGCGAGGTATCGCTCCCCGCTCCCCGCTCCCTCTTTGAGCGCGACGGGTATTCCGTCTCGATACAGGATCCGGTTCGTCGCGACTCCGGCGACCACGTCTCCCGGCGTCACGATCCCCACCAGGTTGAGCGGGTCGGCCCCGCTCACGGCCACGAGCTCGCCGCGCGGCTCCTCGCGCCGGACGCTGCGGAGCAACCCCACCGCCTCCGGTAGCGCGTACTGCTCACCCGAGAAACCGCCTACAAAGCGCCCGCCGCGAATCTCTCCTCGCGCCTCGAGCCGACGGTACACCCGCAGGATGTCGCGCCACGGGGTCAGCAGCGTCTCGCGTGTCATGAGCCGCCGGAACACCACTCCGTAGCGGCGCAACAGCTGCCACGCCACCGCTTCCGCGACGGCCTCTTCCGGCAGCGGCGCCGCGGCCCGCACGCGGGACCACCGCCCCGCCGTCTCCACCCCGAACGGGGCGATATGCCCGCGCCGCCGGAACCCGCCAATGGGGCGGCGCCGATCGGACGGCACGAGCAGCGCCCGCAGCCCAGCAAAGCTGTCCGAGCTCACGAGCCCCCACGCGACCAGCTCACCCAGTCCCTTCTCCACTTCGGTGCGTAACAGTCCCGTCGCGTTCACGAGGTCGCCGAAGAACGATGCGCCCCGCTGGTCGAGCGCCTCGAGCACGGCGCGGGCCGAATGCGAGAGCGGGAGACTCGCCGGATCGGGCTGCACCGTCAGAGACCGCCAAACCGCTCCCCGCTCCCTGCGAAACAGGGCAATCGGCGTCGTGCGGATCGGCCCCGACTTATGCCCGTTCGACGAGGCCGCCGGCGACAGCCGACCCCAGGCGATCTCCCCCGAGAGGCACAGGCCGTCGAGCCACAACGGGTCGTATTCGCCGAGCCGGGCCGGAAGCACGTCGGCTTCCCAGGCACCCGCGGGCACTTCGCATCCGTCGAGCAGATCGAGCACCGCGCCGAGCCCTTCCGGTCCCTCGGCCCGGGCGTCCGGTGCGACGCGCTGCCACCGCAACAGGAACCGCATGAAGTCCGCCGCCGTGACCGGCTCGATCTCCTGGCGCAGCCGGTCGAGCGTGTAGCGGTGGATGCGGGCGAGCAGGCGGCGCTCGCACCATTCCAGCTCCGCTACGCCGGGCGTGAACCGGCCGCGTAACACGAAGCCTTCGTGCTCGAGCGCGCCGAGCGCGAAGTCCACGTCCGCGACCGCGACGCCCAGCGAGCCGGCGACGTCGGCGGCCGTCGTCGGACCGACCGCCTCGAGCCGCCCGCGCACCAGCTCGCGCACCGCGTCCTCGCGCGTCCATGCCTTGGCGCGATCGCGCTCGGGCACGGTCAGGGCCGGCTCGCACTTGGCTCCGGGGAACACCGCCTCCAGCATCGGCAGCCGCTCGGCGGCGATCCAGAGTCGAGGCTCGCGCAGCAGTGTTGTCGCGCGCCCCGCCCGCGCCAGCTCATCGAACCACCCCTGCCATTCCGCATTCCGCGTTCCGCATTCCGCACTCGTCAGGGCACCGGTGACGAGTAATGCGTCGTGAAGCTCGTCGGCGGAACTGACGTCGGGCCAAGCCTCTTCGCGCACCCGATCGATCGCCGCCTGATCGAGCTTCCCGAGCTCCTCCGCGGTCTTCACGTCGAGCCCGCGTCGCGTGATCACCGCCTGGGTGCGGCGCTCCTCGAGTGGCGCGTCGTCGAGGAAGGCGTACGGCTTGGCGTTGATCACCTCGTGCGCGAGCGGTGACGGCTCCGTCGTGTCGCGCGCGACCAGCGTGAACTGCCCCGCCGCCATCCCCTCGAGCACGCGCTTCAACCCGGGGAAGTCCATCGCCTCGAGCAGACAGTCCGCGATGGTCTGCTGCACCAGCGGGTGGTCGGGAATCTCGCGGTCTCCCACGAGGTTTTCCGGGCATGCGAGCTGGTCGGGGAACACGGCGGCGACCAGGTCCTCCGCATCCATGCGCTGGAGCGGCGTGGGGACCTTCTTGCCGCCGCGCGCGCGCAGCACGGCGAGCGCCCGGGTCGCGTTCCAGCGCCAGCGCGAGCCGAACATCGGCGCGTCGAGCATCGCCTGCACCAGCAGGTGCTCGGCCGTCTCGGGCTTCAGGTATTGGAACACGTCCTCGAGCGGGAAGCTGTGCTGGGGGCCGAGCGACAGGACGATCGCGTCCTCGGTGGCGGCCGCTTGCAGCTCGAAGTTGAAGCTGCGGCAGAACCGCTTGCGGAGCGCGAGTCCCCAGGCCCGGTTGACCCGGCTCCCGAACGGCGCGTGCAGCACCAGCTGCATCCCGCCCGCCTCGTCAAAGAAGCGCTCCAGCACCAGCGTCTCCTGCGTCGGGATAACCCCGAGGATCTTCTGCGACGCCTCGAGATACTCGACCATCTGGCGCGCCGCGGGCTCGGGGACCCCGGGGATCTCGCCCGCGAGCCATGCCGTCGCCTCACGGGCGTCTGCCAGCCGACCGCCGACATCCCGGCGCAGCCGGGACACTTCCTGCGACAACTCCGGCGTACGACCCGGCGCCTCGCCGAGCCAGAAGGGAATCGATGGTGGCTGGCCCTGGGCGTCGACGACGCGCACCTGGCCCGACTCGATTTTCTGGATCAGATAGGACCGGTTGCCCAGCTGGAAGATGTCGCCCGGCATACTCTCGATGGCGAAATCCTCGTTGAGCGTTCCGACGAAGGTCTCCGTCGGCTCGAGGATCACCCGGTAGTCGCCGATGTCAGGAATCGCCCCGCCCGACGTGAGCGCGGCGAGCCTGGCGCCGCGGCGCGCGCGTAGCCGGCGATTCACACCGTCGTAGTGGACGTACGCGCCCCGCCGACCCCGCCGCGTCGTGAATCCCTCGGCGAGCATCTGCACCACGGCGTCGAAGTCCTTGCGCGAGACGTCGCGGTACGGGTACGCCCCCCGCACCATCTCGAACAACGCATCCTCCTGCCACTCCTCGCATGCCACCGTCGCCACGATCTGCTGGGCCAGGATGTCGAGCGGGTGCGCCGGGATGATCAGCCGGTCGAGCTGGCGCTCGTGCGCGGCCCGAACCAGCGCGGCACACTCGATCAGCTCGTCGCGCGACAACGGGAACAACCGGCCCTTGGGCACGGCGGCGAGGTGGTGTCCCGATCGACCCACGCGTTGCAGCAGTGTCGCGATCGACCGGGTCGAGCCAATCTGGCACACCAGGTCCACGGCGCCGATGTCGATCCCGAGCTCGAGCGACGCAGTCGCGACCAACGCCTTGAGCTTCCCTTCTTTGAGCCGGGTTTCCGCGTCGAGGCGCTTTTCCTTGGACAGGCTGCCGTGATGCGACGTCACCTGGTCCGCGCCCAGCCGTTCGGAGAGATGCAGCGTCAGCCGCTCCGCCAGCCGGCGCGTGTTCACGAACACCAGTGTGGTGCGATGCTCGAGGATCAGCTGCACCAGGCGCTCGTAAATCTCCTCCCACACCTCGGCGGCCATGACCGCCTCGAGCGGTGAGGAGGGAATTTCGATCGCCAGGTCGAGCTTGCGCGCGTGTCCCGAGTCGACAATGCAGGTGTCCGTTGTCGGGTGTCGACTCCCGGAGAGGAAGGCGGCGATGTCCTCGATCGGTTTCTGCGTCGCCGAGAGCCCGATGCGCTGCAAACGCCGGCCGGTGAGGTGCTCCAGCCGCTCGAGCGACAGCGCCAGGTGGCTCCCCCGCTTGTCGCGCGCCACGGCGTGGATCTCGTCCACGATCACGGTCCGCACGCCGCGCAGCATCTCGCGGGCGCGCTCGGACGTGAGGATCAGATAGAGCGACTCCGGGGTGGTGACGAGGATGTGCGGGGGGCGCCGCACCATCTCCTGGCGCTCCGCGCCCGGCGTGTCGCCGGTGCGTACCAGCGTGCGGATCTCCACATCCGGCAGGCACAGGGTTTCGAGCGTGCGGCGAATCTCGGCGAGCGGCTCCGCCAGGTTCTTCTGCACGTCGTTGGAGAGCGCCTTGAGCGGCGAGACGTACACCACCTGCGTCCCGTCGGCGAGCGTCCCCCCCCCGTCCAATCCTTGACGCAACAACGAGTCGATGGCGGCGAGGAATGCCGCGAATGTCTTGCCAGAGCCCGTCGGGGCCGCGATCAGCGCATTGCGGCCCGCCTGGATGAGCGGCCACGCACGTTGCTGCGGCTCGGTGGGCTCGCGGAAGCGGGACTCGAACCAGCGCTCAATGGCGGGATGAAAACCGGACAACGACATCCTGAAATATGGCGAAGATTTACCGAAGGAGCGACACCCCCCGCGACGCCGCGATGCGTTCCACGGTCTCCCCGATCTTGTTGTTCGGCGTCGACGCGCCCGCCGTCACACCCACCGTGAGCGGCCCGCTCGGCAACCACCCGGTCACTACCTGCTCCTCCTTGGCCCCTACGGGACGGAAGCGGATCGCCCCGGTCTCCGGATCGATGCAGCTCGCGTCTTCTATGTGATAGGTCGGTGCTCGGTCATGACAGATGGCGGCGAGGTGGGTCGTGTTGCTCGAGTTGTATCCCCCGATCACGACCATCAGGTCGATCGGCTCGGCGATGAGCTTCAGCACCGCGTCCTGGCGGTCCTGGGTGGCCGAGCAGATCGTGTCGAACGTGCGGAAGTGGTCGGGCAACGTGGCCTCACCATACCGCTTCGCCAGGCTCCGCCGGATCTCGGCCGCGATGGCAAGGGACTCCCCGGAGAGCATCGTAGTCTGATTCGCCACGCCGATGCGCAGCAAATCGCGATCTGGATCGAAGCCAGGCGACATCTTCCCCTCAAAGAGCAAGGCGAACTGGTCCCCGCTCCCCGCTCCCTCTATGTACGCACACACCTCACGCGCTTCCGCCATGTCGCGCACCACGAGGTACTTCCCGCTCGGGTACTTGGTGACCTGGCTCGAGGTGGCCTTCGTCTCCTCGTGATAGCACTTGCCGTGGATCACCGCGGTGAACCCGTCCTTGGCGTAGGAGTCCACGCGCTTCCACACGTTGAGCACCGATCCGCAGGTCGTGTCGACGAGCACGCATCCGACCGCGCGCAGCCGCTCGAAATCCTTCACGGTGACCCCGAAGGCCGGAAGAATGACGACGTCCGCCGGGGTGATCTCGTGGAAGTCGAACTCACCGTCATCCGGCCGCTGCAGGAACTCGACCCCCATGGCCTGCAGCTTCTTGTTGACGTGCGGGTTGTGGATGATTTCGCCGACCAGGAACACACGGCGCTCGGGAAACTTGGTGCGCGTTTCGTACGCGTACTCGACCGCGCGGTCCACTCCGTAGCAGAACCCGAACTCGCGGGCGAGCTTGAAGGTCAGGTCGCCGACCGCGAGGACGTAGCCGTGGGCGCGGATGCGATCCACCACCTGGCTGTGATAGTCGGCCGCGAGGGCTCCCTCGATGTCGCCCTTGAGGCCGAAGCCACGTCGGAAGTAGGTCTGTTCCACGACGTCAATCTAACCGTGCACCGCGCCCATCGCGCACGGCATCCATGACACGCTGCACCGCCAGGCCGTCGTAGAACGTAGCGGGCTCTCCCGCGGCGGGCCGGCCCTCGAGCACGGCGACCATATCCCGCATCAGCCGCACGAACGAGCGGGCCCACATGTTGTTGGGAGCGGTCTGCTCCCACAGGTCATCCGGCACGCTGGCATCCTCGAGCGGCCCGCCGGGGCGACCGATCTCGAGCGACGTCTCGCCCGTCAACACGAGCGTGCCGTCGCGTCCGGTGATCTGGGCGAAATGTCCGGGCCCGTGCGACGCCACCGTCGTGAGCGTGATGGTGGCAACCGCGCCGCTCGCGAGCCGCATCACGAAGCTCGCGTATTCGTCCGCGGTCACGCGGTGCCGCACGCGCTGCTCGTCGTAGCGCTCGGGAACGAACGTGGCCGCCCGGCCGCCGACCTCGACGACTTCACTCCCGGTCCAGTAGCGGCACAGGTCGATGAGATGTGACCCGACCGCGCCCAGGATGCCGCCGCCTCTCGCGGCATCGTACCACCAGGTCCAGGGAGCGTCGAACGCCTGCGGCCGCCCGTCGCCGCGCACGTACGGTCTGAGCACGAGCTCGAGGTGGAGGACCGGTCCGATGGCGCCGACCTGGATCAGCTGCCGCACCTTGCGCCGATTGGGTTCGTAGCGCAGCTCGTGGTCGATACGGGCCAGCCCGCGGCTCCGCTCCGCGACCTCGAGCATCTCCTCCGCCTCCCGGACCGTGAGCGCCATCGGCTTCTCGCACAACACGTGCTTCCCCGCCTCCAGCGCCGCGATCGTGTGACGGGCGTGGGCGTCGGGCGTCGAAGACACGATGACGAGGTCGACCTCGGGAGCGCGGGCGAGCGTCTCACCGCTCCCGAATGCGTTGGGAATGCCGAACTCCGCCGCGACGGCGCGGGCGCGCTCCATGCTGCCGCTCGCGATCGCGGTCACCGCTACCCCCGGCACGAGGCGCAGCGCCGGGACCTGCACCCGACGCGCGAACCCCGTGCCGATCAGCCCGACCCGCAGCGTCACAATGTCGTCCGGCAAGAGACGGTCTCCGTGTCGAGCGGCACCGCGTCGAACGACGCCTCGACCGCCACGTGCCCCGCGGCCGCGGTCTCGAGTCCGGTGCCTCGCGCGACAACCGTGAGAACAGCGCCGGTCGCCCGCACGTCGACGACGCCGCTGTCGAGCGCGAAGCCCCGGGCCACGTCCTTCATCATGTACCGCACGCCGACCGTCGCGCCGCGCGGCGATACCGTATCACCCCGCTGCAGCAGCGGCCACGGGCCGGCCGCCGGCGGTCCGCGGCCGCCTCCCCGCAGCCACATGATGACACCGTTCCCGTCAGCAGACCCTTGCAGCAGCAGTCCTTCCTTCCCCGGACCGCCGCCGCAGCGCCGCGCGCGCGCCGGAGCGTCGAATCGGACGGTGTCTTGGCGCGGGAAGGTAACGAGGGCGTGTACGCGACCCCCCTGCTCGGACGCGCTGCCGCAGGCCGCGCCCGGCACCGCGAGCGCGAGGGCGAAGAATCGAGGCAGTCTCAGAGGGAGGCTCGCGCGCCCGGCGGGGTCGTGATACCGAGGATCGCGCGCGCAGCAGCGGTCGTCAGCGTGTGCGGAGCGAGGGCCTCGACCAGCCCCGGAGGCAGAGGCTGCGGCTTCAGGCCCTTACGGTCCACACAGACCAGCACCATCCAACCCGCGGCCCCGAGCCGCGGCGGGTCGTCGCGCAGCACGTCGAAGTTGAGGGTCATTGACTTGGTGCCGACCCGGCCGACGTACGTCGCCACGCGCAGCCGGTCATCCAGCCGCGCGGGGAGGTAGAACTCGCTATGAACAGCCTTGCGCGGCAGAAAGATGTCGTAGCGGTCGAACACGCGGGCGTAGGCGAGGCCGCAGGCACGGAACAGCTCCGTCTCGGCGATCTCGAAGAACCGGACGTAGGACCCATAGAAAATGATGCCGGCGAAGTCCACGTCGGACCACCGGACATACTCTTGGATGATATACGGCTTGGCGGGCATCGCTTCCCGAACGGTGAAGCCCGAGCGGGAAGCTAGGGGTGGTGATATCCCCACGCCAGGATGACGGAGCGGTGCTAGACGCGCGTCGCGGCCCCGGAGCCCCCGTTCCCGTTGGGCCGGAGCCCATAGGCTCGCAACCGTCGCCACAACGTGGTTCGGCTGATGCCGAGCCGTCGCGCGGTCTCGGCCAGCTTCCCATGCGTCACCTCGAGCGTGTCGAGGATGGCTTGGCGCTCGCGCTCGGCCAGCGTCGGGCTGTCTCCGCTGGCGCCGGGCAGAAACACCACTTCACCGAGTTCGAGCGAGCCCTGCTTCAGCGTGCGCGTCCGGCCGCCGAAGGCCATGAGCCGCTCGCGCAGATTATCGCCCCGATGGGGCGCGCCGTCCCCGAGCGCGTCGAGGGTACGCCGCGCCCGCTGGTTCGCGTACAGGATCCGGCCATAGGGGTCGAAGACGACCACGCCCTCGCTGAATGTTTCCATCACGGCCTGCCCGAGCGGGGCGAAGCCCAGCGGGGCCGGAAGACTGGGGGTCTTTTCTCTCGCAGGCATACGTCCTTGCATAGCCGAGGTTGCGCGTCAGGGTTCCAGACAGCACCACATAAGCAAGACCCGCGGAGCGTGCGGAGGTCACAACTCGCGGACGCGGCCGCTAGCGACGCCGGCCCCCCCGACCCCCCCTCCCACGGCCGCCTCGGCCGCTCCGTGCGAGGCGCTGCCGTTCTCCCCGGGACAGGCCGCTCAACTGGCGGCGCAGGTCCTCCAACGAATCGGACCGCACCGCCTCGCGCTTGCCCCGGAGCACTGTGAAGCGGACCGGCCGGTCGAGCGGGGGCAGATCGCGCGATTGCAGCCGCCGTGCCTGGCCTTCCTTGAGACGCAACCGCACCACGCCGATCCCCTGCTCCACCTCGTAATCCACGGGCACGCGGTCCCCGTAGAGGTGGACCGATGCCGGGAGCGCATCCAAGGCACGGCGCTCGGCTTCCGGCACCATCTGATCTACGTCGAGCTCCAGCCGTGCGTTGATGAACTCGTCCCACGAGCCGACCCGCGCGAGCTGGGCCGCGAGCCGGGCGGTCACGTGTTCCGTGGCCGCCTGCGTCAGCCGCCCGCCCGAGCGTCGCCAATAGGATCCGAGCCGCTCGAGCGCGCGCCGGACCCGTGCCTGATCGGGGTGCGGCGTATGGCCGGCGAGCAGGGCCTCCACCAGCGCCGCCCGCGCGGCGTCGGCGAGCTCCGGGGGGAACGGGCTCGGGAGGGGCTCGACGTCGCGCTCGAGCAGGAACCCGAAATAGCCGACCGTCCGGACCCGCATCAGGCCCTCGTACCGGCGTTGTCGCTCGAAGACGACAGTGGGTGCGCCGCGCCGCGCGTACCGGCGGATGGCACGCTCGGGCAGCTGCGTTCCCTCGATGCTGGCGCGCGGCACGCCGAACCGGTCCGCGAAGTAGCGCAGCATGCCGGCGACGGCGCCCCAGCTCGAGCACACCGACCCGCGGCTCACGCGGGCCTCGCGACCGTCCGCCGTTTCCTCGTCGATGACCAGATCGAACGGCTGGATCTTGGCCACAAGGTCCGCGAACGCGGCCAGGGTCTTCTCGCCTGCGTGGGGCAGCCGCTCGGGCAGGGGAAGCTCGAGCTGCCGGTACACCGAGGCCAGCCCAAGCGCTACATCCTCGATTGCCTTCACGAGCACGCCGCGGCCTTCGGCCCAGCGATCGACGCTCTCACGGAACAGGTGGCGCGGCAGACCGTACACCTCGCCCAGGTAGCCGTGTTTGTTGACCGCCTCGGCGTAGACGTTGTACGCCGTGAGGTGGTCGCTTCCGGACACGATCAAGCCTCGCAGGTCCCGCTCCTCGCGCGTCATGCGGTGCAACGACTCGACACTCGCCGCGACGGCCACCATCGGAACGAGGTCGGGGTCGGCGTGATAGAGCAACTCGCCCCAGGGTCGCTCGACCGGCATCGCCTCCACGTCGCGGCCGTAGCGGGTCAGTCGCCCGCGCTCGATCAAGCCGCGCTCGGTGAGCAGCTCGACGGCGTCGCGGTACGCCTTGCGGTCGAGCGGCACGGGCAGGTCGAGCTCGCGCGCGTCCACGCCGAGCGCCGCGCAGGTAATCGCCACCCGCTCCGCGTCTCCGGCAAGCTGGAACTCCGGCGGCGTCGGCCGCAGCTCGTCGAACACGAGCTCCCGGTCGCTCAGGATGTAGACCTCGCCCCCTTCCACGCGTCCGTGCACGCGTCCCGCCATCTGGAGGATTTCATTCGCGCCGAGGTAGAGCCGCGTCAGCACGTTGCGACCCCGCTCCACGACGTTGGCGTAGCGCGCGTCGTAGATCACCACGGTGTCGAGGCCGCGGATGTTGAGCGCCGACTGGCCTGCCGCGGTCATCGCCAGCAGAAACGGCCGGCGCACCTCGCCGTCGAGGAAGGGTCGGATGACCCGGATCGGCTCGCCCCCGTGGTAGAACGCGGTCGGCAGGCCCTGCCAGCGGTCGCCGAGCTCCTTCGCGATCTGCTCGACCTCGGCCCGAGTGGGCACGAACACCGCGACGCCACGCCGCTCCCGCAGGACGTCCTTCATGAAGCGATCGTTCAGGAACTCGAGCGGCTGCTGGGGCAGGACGCGCACATCGGCCGCCCGCGCGGGATCGAACGCCCGGGTCTCGAGGACCTCAACCGATCCCAGGTAGCGGGCGTAGAACGCCGGATCCACCGTGGCGGAAAGCCAGATGAAGCGGCAGCCCGCTCGCTTGCCGAGCGCCAGGCACAGCTCGAGCTCGGCCGACGTCTGGTGAATCTCATCCACGACGAGGGTGTCCCGCGCGGTGATGAGGCCGTCCTCGAACCAACGGCGCGCGATCCCGGTGGTCACGATCACCACGTTCCAGGTCGGCGTCTCGGGCGTGGCTTCCCGCTCGCGGTTCACGACGCCGACCTTGAGCGGCGTTTGCAGGATCGTCGTCGCAATCGGCCGGATGGCGAGCGTCTTGCCCGTGCCGGTCCCGGCAACGATCCCGAACCCCCGCCCCGATGCCGCGAGGCGGGAGATGTCCTCACCGTGCTCTCGGGCGAGGAGCGTGTCGATATCGAGGCTCATCGCGAGCTCGATGGTTTCGCAGGCCGCGCGGGTCGGGGCGATCACCACGACCCGCCCGGTGGCGGGCTCCGCGGCGAGGAAGGCGTTCGGATCGGGGGGAAGGAAGTGGTCGCGGGAAATTCGCACGGTCGCAATATAGATTAGCGGTGGAGGGAGAGATGATTGGTCGACCCGTGACGTACCTGGTGATCGTGCCTTGGCTCGCGGTCTCGCGACCCTCGACCTCCCCACGGACTTCCGATATCTCGACCCGCAAGAAACCGACATCGTGCTGCGCGCCCGGGGCAACCCACCCGGCCGCGAGACCCTAGCGAAGACGGTTACGTCAAGGACGACGACGCGGCGGCGAAGCCCTGAACACGGGACAAAGAAAACGGGAGGCGTGCGTGCGCGCCTCCCGCTTTGCGACCGTACCTGCGGCACTGCCTAGGGCGTCAGCCGCCGCATCCGGAACCTCCCTTTGCACGCCGCACTCCGGTGGTACGGCCCGCGTGGCACGTCAATCATCGTCGCGGTCGTAATCCCGATCGTCACGGTAGTAATAGCGGTGATGGTGATGCCGATGCCGAACCACATAGAGGCGCCGCGCCACGAACAGCGGGGGCCGGTAATAGAATGCGCGCCTGTGTGGGTAGTAGACGGGCGGCCGCCCCAGGATGACGACTCCGGTCACATACGGCCGCGGTACGCCGAAACCGACGGCGACGCTGACGCGCGTCTGCGCCGCCATCGGCGCAGCACCGAGCGCGAGCGCCATTCCAACTGCCAAGAGCACACGTTTCATAGGTCACCTCCGGCCTGGCCTTTCTGGAAAGGTCGTGCCAGACGCGACGGCGCCGTCGCAACGGCAACTGCCGAGGGGACTTAGGACGCCGGCGCGGGAGGCGGCGGGAGCGGCACAGTGTCACCTGGCCGGGTCACTACTGTCCGCAGGGTCCCGCCGCAGGCGTCAACGCGACGGTGGCGGGGCGACCTGCTGCATCAGTCGCACGACTTCTCCGGACTCGGCGTGGCGTCCCAACGCCTTCTTGGAGAAAATGCGACGACCATCGACCTCCACTTCGAACACGCCGCCCGACGACTGGATCAACTTCACGTCGGCGTGGGGGTAGGTCTTGCGGATCTCGGCCGCCAGACCGGCGGCCCGTGGCTCGTAGTTTCAGACGACGCAGTATTCGATCGTGACGCGCATGCGGTAAACGATAGTCGCGCTTGACAGGTCACGCCAAGGGGCCGACCTTGCTCCCAGCTTGCCCATGAGCGTCCTCTCCCGCCTCAAAGCGTCGCCGGGCCTGCTGGTGCGGGCGCTCGTCGCGCTCTCTGCCGTGGCGGCGGTCGCCGCGGGGCTGGCGGCCTTCGCGTCCCGACGGGTGCCGCTCGGCGCGGACACCGCTGAAGAGATCGTGGTGCTCGTCGTGGTCGGGGCGTTGACCCGCCGCTACGGCATCGCCCTCCCGGGGAACGGGTTCTCCTCATACATCCTTGGCGTCACGGCGTACGCCATCCTCGACCGCGGCTGGCCGTTCGGCGTCGTGGTGGCGTCGCTGGCGATGATCGCGGGCGACCTCGCTCTGCGTCGTCTGCCCGTGGCGGCGGCGCTCGACAACGCCGCGCACCTCGCGACGGGCGCGGCCCTGGCGGGGCTCGCGTATGCCAGGCTCGGCGGGGCAACGGGTGCGCAGGCGCTCACGGCGAGCAACCTCGTGCCCCTCGTCGCATTCCTCGTCCTCTTGCCCTGCGTCGTGAACGGCACCTTCTACATCGAGCTGGCACTCGGGCGCACCCTCGCCTGGGTGGACGCCGCCCTCACCGCGCGGTGGGAGGCCGTCGTGTACGCCTGCTCGGTGGGTCTGGCCCTCGCATGCCTCGCTCTCGCGCACGCGAGCATCGACATGATCGGGTTTCTCGTCATCGGCGTCGTGCTCGTGAGCGCCGCGGTCGCGAGCGTGTCGGTCATCCGGCGGGGTGTTCACGCCGATGAGCTCGCGCTCATTCAGGGCTTGTCGCAGGCGATCGCGCGGGACATCAGTCTGGCGAGGAGCTTCCCACGGATTCAGGAGCTGGCCCGGCGGTTGGTTCCATGGGAGCACATGGGCTTCGCGCGCTACGACGCGGGGACGAACGAAATGGAGCTCGTCGCGGACACCGCGACGGGCCATCGCGGC
>Ga0209161_10000964_pt1 | contig 23552 bp, 26 predicted proteins | sample GraSoiAngelo_155_FD_186169 | JGI IMG/M metagenome (GOLD analysis project Ga0209161, IMG submission 186169) | Grasslands soil microbial communities from the Angelo Coastal Reserve, California, USA - 14_1009_13_30cm (SPAdes) (version 2) | ecosystem: Environmental > Terrestrial > Soil > Grasslands... | reverse complement strand
TCCTTCCGGGCGATCCTGCAGAAGATGCAATCGGGCACCCCCGTAGATTACGGACATGGCGGTCGTGGCCGTCGTGGCGAGCTACGTGGTCGGCTCGATCTCGTTCCCGTACTTGATCGCGCGCCTCAAGGGAGTCGATCTGCGCACCGCGGGCTCGCGCAAGCTCGGCGGGAGCAACCTCGCGGCCTCCGTGGGTCCCTTGCACGGCCTTGCCGGAGGGCTGCTGGATGCGGCGAAGGGCTTTGGCGCGGTGGTGATCGCCGCGGCCCTCGGCCTTCCGCTCGAGGTGCGGCTCGCCTGCGGCCTCGCGGCGATCGCCGGCCAGATGTGGCCGGTCTTCCATCATTTCGACGGCGGCAGGGCGAACGGGACGACGTGGGGCTTCCAGCTCGCGAGCGACTTCGTCGCGTTCTTCATCGCCATGATCCCCGTCGTCGTCGCGGCGCTGCTGCGGATCACGGTGCGGCCACGGCCGCGCCGCGTACTGCCGTTCGCGAACCTCCTTTCCTATGCGGTCTTTCCGGCGGTGATCTGGGAGCAGGAAGGCACGACGCCGGTGGTCGTCGCGGGCGTCCTCGCGCTGGCCCTCGTGGTGCTGCGCCGTCTCACCGCGGGCGTCCGCGACGACCTTGCGACCGGGGCGCCGCCCGCCCGGGTCCTGGCGAACCGAGCGCTCTTCGACCGGAGCGAGCTTCAGGAGCGGGGACTGGTCGCGCTCTGACGCGCCGCCGATGCGGCGGGTCGGTAACGGACCGGGAGGCGGCATCGCTCGTGCTCTTGCGCGCGGCGTGCCCTTCGACGCGTACTTTCCATTCGTCTCGCTGGCGGCCTTCGTGTCGGGAAGCTGTTTCGGGTACGTCGCCGGGAGGCTCTTGGGCCGCTGGTAAGCCGGCGACCGAGCTAGTCGCGACCTAGCGATCGCCTCCAACGCCCGGACGGGCAAGTCCCTCGAGGGCCGCAACCGCCTCCGCGACCGCGGCGATGGCGGCGGTCTCGCTCCGGAGATTGCGTGGCCCCAGAGACACGGTGCGCGCGCCCTTCTCCCGCGCGAAGGCGATCTCGTCGCTCTCGAGCCCGCCCTCGGGGCCGATGACAAGCGAGGCGTCGCTACGCGCCACGACGTCGCGCAGCGAGACGAGCGGCTCGGCCTCCCACGCCACGAGCGCGCCGGGATCGAGCACGTCGAAGAGCGCCCGCCAGTCCCGCGGCTCCGCGATGACGGGGACGCGTCCGCGCCGCGCGGTCTCGGCGGATTCGCGGGCGATCCGCCGCCAGCGCTCGCGCTTGGCCGAGGTGAGCGAGCGCGCGACCGATCGCGCCGAGACGAAGGGCACGATGGTGTGCACGCCCAGCTGCGTCACCGCCTCGACCACCTCCTCGTCGTGGTCGCCCTTGAGGAGCGGAAGCGCGAGGGTAAGCCGGAAGGGCGGCTCGGTCTCGGCAGGGCACCGCCCGATGACGCGGCCGCGCACCTCCTCGCCCGTCACCTCGCGCAGCTGCACCTTGGCCTCGATCCCGTCGCGCACGAGCGTGATGACCTCGTTCGCGCGAAGGCGGAGCACGTTCGCGATCTGGTGCGCCTGAGGCCCACGCAGCACGGGATGCTCGGCGATCTCCTCGTCGACGAAGAAGCGATGCGTCACGCGGTCAGCACGAGCCGGACCCAGTCGTCGCGCTCCTCGCGCTCGACCAGGCGAAGGCCAACTCGCGCGAACGCGTCGCGCACCCCCGCCTCCGCGTCCCGCACGATGCCCGCGGCGACGAGCCGGCCCGCCGGCGCGACGCGCGCCCGGAGGTGCGACGCCACCGCGAGGAGAACGGGGCCGGCGAGGTTCGCGAGCACGAGGTCGAACGCGCCGGCGACGTCCGCGGCCGATCCCTGGCGGACCGCCACCCGCGTGCCGTTGCGCTCCGCGTTCTCCGCCGCCGCCGCGACGGCGAGCGGATCGACATCGACGGCGACGACCTCGCGCGCGCCGCGCTTCGCGGCGGCGATCGCGAGGATCCCCGAGCCCGTGCCGACGTCGAGCACGCGCAGGCCCTCGACGGGCAGCGTGGAGAGCGCCTCGAGGCATTGCTGCGTCGTGGGGTGGAGTCCCGTGCCGAACGCCATGCCGGGATCGAGCGCGAGAGCGATCGCGCCGGCGGCGTCCGCATCGGACCAGGTCGGCCGCACGAGGAACGCGCCGACCCGGATCGGCGCGAGCGAGGCCTTCCACGCCGCGAGCCAGTCCTCGTCGTCGATCGTGCGCACGGCGAGCTCGCCGATCGGCCCGAGCCCGAACGCCTGCAGGTGACCGAGCGCGTCGCGCGCGTCGGACACCTTCGCGAAGGCGTCGGCGTCCGCGAGGAGATACGCCTTCACCGTGTAGTCGCCCGTCTCCGCCCCCCGGCCCCCGGCGCCGACCGTGGGCATGTCGACGGCGATCCCGTTGTGGCCGATCCGGGTCAGGATCTCGCTCACCGCCTCGACCGCCTCGGCGTGAGCGGGCACCGCGATCTCGAGCCAACGGGTGAGGGGGCGCGGCCCCCTCAACCGCCCCCACCACCCATCGCGTCCTTGATCCGGCCGAAGAGGTCGTCGTCCTCGTCGGTCTGCGACGGCGGCGCCTCCAGGTCCTTGAGCTGCGTGTAGAGACGCCGCTGCTCCTTCGTAAGGGCGCGCGGCACGACGATGTCGAGGTACACAAGCTGGTCGCCGCGTCCGGACGAGCCCAGGTGCGGCACGCCCTTCCCTCGCAGGCGGACCATCTGCCCGTGCTGCGCACCGGGGGGGACGCGGACCTTCGCGTCGCCGCCCTCGATCGTCGGCACGGTGACCTCGTCGCCGAGCGCGGCCTGGGCCGGTGAGACACGAAGGAGGTGCACGAGGTCGTCCTGCTCGCGACGGAAGGAGGCGTGCTCCTTCAGCCGGATGAGGACGTAGAGGTCCCCGCTGGGCCCGCCGCGCATGCCCGCCTCGCCCTCGCCGGCGACGCGCAGCTGCTGGCCGTCGTCGATGCCCGGCGGGATCGTGAGCGAGATCTCGCGGTCCTTGCGCTCTCTGCCCTCGCCGCGGCACTGCGCGCAGAGCTTGTCGACGGTCTTCCCCGAGCCGCCGCAGCGCGGGCACGTGGAGACGTTCACGAACCGTCCGAACACCGACTGCTGCACCTGACGTACCTCGCCGCGGCCGTTGCAGGTCGCGCACGTCGAGATCGAGGAGCCCGGCTCCGCGCCGCTGCCGCGGCAGCGCTCGCAGGTCTCGAGGCGAGGCACGTTGATGACGCGCTCGCGCCCCTGCACCGCGTCCAGGAGGTCGATCTCGATCTCCATGCGCAGGTCGGCGCCGCGCATCGGACCGCGGGGTTCGCGCCGGCGCAAGTCGCCGCCGAAGAACGTCTCGAAGAGATCGCCGATCCCGAAGTCGCCGAACCCTCCGCTCGTCGAGCCGAACATGTCGTAGCGCTGGCGGCGCTGCGGGTCGGTGAGGATCTCGTACGCCTCGGTGATCTGCTTGAAGCGCTCGGACGCGTCGTCGGCCTTGTTCACGTCGGGGTGGTACTGGCGGGCAAGCCGACGGTAGGCGCTGCGGATCTGCTCGTCGGAGGCGTTCCGCGGGACGCCCAGGAGGTCGTAGTAGTCGGACGTGGTCGCCATCACCTGTCATTATCCCGGCTCGTGGACGCCCTCCTGCGGATCGTCGTGCAGTACCTGCACGTGTTCTCGGGCATCCTCTGGATCGGCGGAGGCTTCTACACGATCGTCGTCCAGCTGCCCGCCGTCCTCGCGATGCCGCAGGCCGCGCGCGGGCCCGCGATGGCGCAGCTCGTCCCGCGGCAGTGGAAATACATCTTCCGGGTCGCGGAGCTCACGATCTTCTGGGGCTTCGTGAACGTCTTCGTATCAGGACGGGCGCAGCAGCTCCTGACCCTCGATTCGCGGTGGGCCTGGTCGATCATCGTCGGCGCCGTCCTGGCGCTCGCGATCTACGTCCTCCTGCGCGCTCGCCTCGCCCCATTCGCGTATCGGGTGCTCGAGCTCGGCCCGAAGGCGGCCTCCGGCGACGCGTCCGCCGCCGCGGAGCAGGCGGCGCTCATCGGCCGGATCCGCCGGCTCGGCTACGTCCAGCTCGGCGTGGGGCTCGTCATCGTCCTCGCGATGATCACGGCCCGTTACAGCTAACCGGGAACCGCCGGCCCCCTCGCGCCGTCATTACCGGCATCTCCCGACGTCAGGGACAGGAGGACGGTATGCGACGGCTCTTCGCTGGCCTCGCCGCGATCGTCGCGGCATCCCTCGCGTACGCGCAGCCCGCCGCGGCCTGCGCGGGGCTCATCGGCCCGAACGGCGCGGTGAACCTGCTTCGCACGACGACCTTCGCCGGCTACCACGACGGCGAGGAGCACTACGTCACGTCGTTCCAGTTCGCCGGCGGCAGCGGGCAGTTCGGGTCACTCATACCGCTCCCCGGCATCCCGACCACGGTCGAGCGCGGGGGCGATTGGACGCTCCAGCGCCTCATCCGCGAGACGAACCCACCGCGGGCGCGGTTCGACGCGGTGCGCGGTCCGGCGGGTCCGCAGGGGGCCGCCGAGGTCCTCCAGCAGGTCAAGATCGACGCCCTGGACGTCACCGTCCTCAGGGGCGGCGGCTCGGCCGTCGGCCAGTGGGCGACCGAGCACGGCTTTCGGCTCCCGCCGGACGCGCCGGAGACCCTCGACTTCTACGCCGCGCGCAGTCCGATCTTCCTCGCGGCCGTGTTCGACGCCGACGCCGCGAAGGCGCGCGGCCAGCGGGTCGGCGACGGCACGCCGGTCCACGTGACGATCCCCACCGCGAACCCGTGGGTGCCGCTGCGCATCCTCGCGCTCGGCAAGGACCCCGCCGACCGCGTCGAGGCGGACCTGTACCTCCTCACGGACGAGAAGCCCGCGATCCTGCCCCGCCCCGGTGCGCAGGGCATCGAGCTCGACCACAGCGCCCCCGCCACGGCCTCGCTGCTGAACGACCTGCGGTCCGACAAGGGCATGAGCTGGGTGCCGACATCGGCCTGGCTCAGCAAGGTCCGCGTCGACGCGGCCGCGATCCAGCTGAACTACGACCTCGCGGTGGACGCGAACGGGCGCAGTCCCTCGCGCGTGGCGGCCGGTCTCGAGCGGCCCTTCTCGCCGGTCACGCCGGCGACCGGCAACGACGCGGCCGCCGTCCTCGCCATCGCCATCGTCGGCCTCGGCTCGCTGTTGCTCCTCCGCACGGGCGCACGTGCGGTCGCCCGGTGAGACGGATCTTCGTCGCGCTGGCGCTCGCCGCGTTCGCGGCGGGCGCCTGCGCGCCGGCGGACGCGGCCGGACCGCGCCACGTCGGCATCCGCATCCACTACTCGCACTTCGAGCCCGACCGCATCGAGGTCCCGGCCGGCGTGCCCGTCACCTTCACGATCGCGAACGACGACCCGATCGGCGACGCCGCGTTCCACGTGCGGCACCGCACCGGCACCGAGCCGGTGCACGGCGATCGCCCTGACGAGGTCTCGCTCCCGCCGAATTCGACTCGGACGACCACGCTCGCGTTCGCGAAGCCGGGGACGCTCGAGTTCACCTGCCACTTCCCCGGGCACGAGGCCTACGGGATGGTCGGCGTGCTCGTCGTGCGCCCCTGACGCGATCGCTCCCGCCGCGATACTGACTCCTGCATCTCGACTCGCGCGAGGAAGGGAGACAGTGGTGGCAACCAGGATCACGACGCGTGGCGGGGGCGGGAGCCTTGGGATCGGGCTCGGCGTCGTCTTTATCGTCGCGCTCTTGTTCATCGTCTTCGCCATCTTCGGCTCGTTCACGCAGGTCGGAGTCGGCGAGGTGGGCATCGTGAAGCATTTCGGCGCGATCGATCCGGCGCACCCCGACGTCTTCGACCCGGGCATCCATACGAAGGTGCCCTTCCGCGACGACGTCGTCATCTTCGATACCCGCATCCAGAAGGAGCAGGTGAACGCGAGCGCCGCGTCCAAGGACGGAGTGACGATCACGTCGATCATCGCGATCAACTTCCACATCGACGCGTCGAAGGCGCCGCTCATCCTCCAGAACATCGGCCCGAACTACAAGGACCGGATCATCGACCAGCAGATCCAACAGGCGTTCAAAGACGTGACGGCGCAGTACGCCGGCCTCGAGCTTATCCAGAAGCGGGAAGAGGTCGCGTCGCGGGCGAAGGCGACGCTCAAGGACAAGCTCATCCCCTACTACATCATCGTCGACGAGTTCACGATCCCGAACTACGAGTTCCCGAAGGAGTTCAACGACGCGATCCTGGCGACACAGGTCGCCAACCAGCAGAACCTGCAGGCGAAGCAGCTGCAGGAGAAGGCGCGCACGGAGGCGGAGACCGCGCTCATCGTCGCGCAGGGCCAGGCGAACGCGCAGAAGGCGCAGGCGACGACGCTCACGCCCGAGTACCTGCAGCTTCAGGCGATCCAGAAGTGGAACGGGCAGATGCCGGTCTACCTCACTCCGAACACGCCGCTCCCGTTCGTCGGTGCCGTGCCGACGCCGGCGAGGTAACGACGATGGCCGCCCTCGAGATCATCATGGTCGTCGCCGCCGTCCTGCTCCTCGTCACGGTGTTCCTCTACGTCTGGCAGCGCCTCGGCTGGGTCAGCGGCGGGCATTCGCACCCGCAGCCGCCGCACCGGCACGTCGACGTGCCGCCGCACGAACACAAGGACTGACCGAGCGCGGAGAACGAAGGACGGCGCGGCTCTCGCCGCGCCGTCCCGCATAGATACCGGTCCCAGGGGCAGAGCCCCCTTGACTCAGGGGGCGGAGGCCCCTCGACCTCAGCTCTGCTCTTTGAACTCGCCTTCGATCGTGTCGCCGTCCTTCTTCGCGCCGGCGCCCGCGGGCTCGCCCTCCGGCTGCTGCTCGCCCTGCGGCTGGCCCGGCTGGGCCTGCTGCTGCTGGTACATGACCTCGCCGATCTTCGTCGAGGCCGAGCGGAGCGCCTCGATCGCCTGCTTGATCCTGTCCGTGTCGTCCGTCTTGAGCGCGTCGCGGAGCGCGGCGAGCTTCTCCTCGACGTCCTTCTTCGTGTCGGCCGGGACCTTGTCGCCGAGGTCGCGGAGCGTCTTTTCGATCTGGTACGCGAACGTGTCGCCTTCGTTGCGGGTCTCGATGCGCTCGCGGTTGCGACGGTCCTCCTCCGCGTGCATCTCGGCGTCCTTCACGAGGCGCTGGACCTCGTCCTTGCTGAGGCCGCTCGACGCGGTGATCGTCACGTGCTGCTCGCGGCTGGTCGCCTTGTCCTTCGCCTTCACGTTCACGATGCCGTTCGCGTCGATGTCGAACGACACCTCGATCTGCGGGACGCCGCGCGGCGCGGGCGGGATGCCGTCGAGCACGAACCGCGCGAGGCTTTTGTTGTCCGCGGCGAGCTCCCGCTCGCCCTGGACGACGTGGATCTCGACCTGGGTCTGACCGTCGCTCGCCGTGGTGAAGGTCTGCGACTTCGAGGTCGGGATCGTCGTGTTGCGCTCGATCAGCTTCGTGGCGACGCCACCGAGCGTCTCGATGCCGAGCGAGAGCGGCGTCACGTCGAGGAGCAGGACGTCCTTCACCTCGCCCTTGAGCACGCCGGCCTGGATCGCCGCGCCGATCGCGACGACCTCGTCCGGGTTCACGCTCTTGTTCGGCTCCTTGCCGTCGAAGAGCTTGCGCACCGTCTCGACGACGGCCGGCATCCTCGTCATCCCGCCGACGAGGACGACCTCGTCGATCTTGCTCGCGTCCACCCCGGCGTCGGCGAGGCACTGCTTCACCGGGCCGATCGTCTTCTCGACGAGGTCGCCGACGAGCTGCTCGAGCTTGCTCCGCGTGAGCGTCATGACGAGGTGCTTCGGACCTGACGCGTCGGCGGTGACGAACGGCAGGTTGATCTCCGTCTGCTGGGTCGAGCTGAGCTCGATCTTCGCCTTCTCCGCGGCCTCCTTGAGCCGCTGGAGCGCCATGCGGTCGCCCTTGAGGTCGATGCCCTGGTCCTTCTTGAACTCATCGACGAGCCAGTCCATGACCCGCTGGTCGAAGTCGTCGCCGCCGAGGTGCGTGTCGCCGTTCGTCGCCTTCACCTCGAAGACGCCTTCGCCGAGCTGCAGGACCGAGATGTCGAAGGTGCCGCCGCCGAGGTCGTAGACGGCGATGACCTCGTCCTTCTTCTTGTCGAGCCCGTACGCAAGCGACGCCGCGGTCGGCTCGTTGATGATCCGCAGGACCTCGAGGCCCGCGATCTGGCCCGCGTCCTTCGTCGCCTGGCGCTGCTGATCGTCGAAGTACGCCGGGACGGTGATGACCGCCTGCGTGACCTTCTCGCCGAGATGCGCCTCGGAGTCGGTCTTGAGCTTCTGGAGGATCATCGCCGAGACCTCGGGCGGCGTGAGCTTCTTGCCGTTGCCGAGCACGATCTCGACCCCGCCGTTGGGCGCCTGCTGGATCTTGTAGGGGACCATCTTGATGGTCCGCTGCACCTCGGGGTCGGTGAATCGCCGGCCCATGAGGCGCTTGACCGAGTAGATCGTGTTCTCGCCGTTCGTGATCGCCTGTCGCTTCGCGACCTGGCCGACCAGACGCTCCCCGGTCTTCGTGAACGCGACGACTGACGGCGTGATCCGCCCGCCCTCCGCGTTCGGGATGATCGTCGGCTCGCCGCCTTCCATGTAGGCGACGGCCGAGTTCGTGGTGCCGAGGTCAATGCCGATGACCTTAGCCATTGCTGTTGTTCTCCTTACTTCACCATCGCGGCCGTCGTGCGGCAGCGAGGCTTCTGCGTGTCTCGCTCTCTTTTCACTTCTTAGACCCACTCGACACGGTCACCAGCGCGGGACGAATGACCTTGTCGTGTAGCCGATATGCCTTCTGGTGCTCCTGGATCACCGTGCCCTCGGGCTGCTCCGACGGCACGTGCGCCACGGCCTCGTGCAGATAGGGATCGAACGGCTGCCCGAGCGATTCCACGGGCGAGAGTCCCTCGGCCTCGAGGATCGCCCGGAGCTTGCGCTCGATGAGCCACATGCCCTCGACCCACGCGGTGCCCCGGAGGTCGTCCGGGATCGTGGCGAGCGCGCGGTCGTAGCCGTCGAGCACGTCGAGCAGCTTCGCGATGAGGTCGGCCTTCGCGAACTTCGCGAACTCCGTGCGCTCCGCCTCGTTGCGCTTGCGGTAATTCGCGAAGTCGGCGGCGAGGCGCTTGAGATCGTTCGTGAGCTCGGCCTCTCCATCTTCAGTACGTGCCCTCGCTGGTTCCTCGGCCCTCGCTGGTTCGGCATTCGGCTCGTCCGTGGCCACCTCACCCTCGCTCGGCCCGTTCTGCCGGCCGCGCTGGCGCTCCTCGAGCAGCTCTTCCGCTCGGCGCATCTGATCGTCCATCAATGACCCTCCATGACCCGAACGAGGTCGCTCATGAGCGACCCCACGTACCGGACCGCGCCGATGGACCGCGCGTAGTCCATCCGCGTCGGGCCGACGATGCCCACGAGCCCGATCGCGTCCATACCGGACCCGTAGCGTCCAAAGACGAGGCTGCAGTCCCGCAGGAGCGCGAGCCGGTGCTCGCTCCCGATGGCGACGTGCACCTCGCCCGCCTGGAGATCGCCCGGCAGGATCTCGGCGAGCCGGGTGCGGTCCTCGAGCAGCCGCAGCATCTCGCGGCTCCGCTCTCGCTCGGCGAACTCCGGCTGCGCGAGGATGTTCTGGAACCCGTCGAAGTACACGTCGTGCGCGCGCGACTGGTCGTGCTCCTCGAGGATCCGCGCGATCGCGCCCAGGATCTCGCCGTCCGCCGCGCTGTCCTCGCCGTGCGCGGCCCGCACGCGCGTCGCGTCCCCGCTCGCGAGGGCGTCGCTCAGCCGCGCTGACAGCGCGTGCAGCCGCTCCGCGGCGATCGGCTCCCGGAGCTCGATGAGCTGCTGCCGCACCGCCCCGCCCTCGAGGACGGCGATGACGAGGGCGCGCCGGTCCTGGATCGGCACGACCTCGACGTGCCGGAGCGTCGCGTGCTTCACCGCCGGCGGGGTGACGATCGAGGCCTCCGTGGTGAGCCGCGCCAGGATCGACGCGGCCAGGCGGAGCCACTCGCCCGTGTCCGCCATGGCCTGCCGGAACTGGTGGCTCACCGTGAGCTGCTCCTCCGGGCGCAGCGCCGGCCTCGGCATGAGGCTCTCGATGAAGTACCGGTAGCCGAGGTCCGTGGGGACCCGTCCCGCGGAGGTATGCGGGTGCGTGAGCAGCCCGAGCTCCTCGAGGGCCGCGAGCTCGTTCCGCACGGTGGCCGACGAGACGTCCAGGTGGTAACGCCGGACAAGCTGCCCCGAGGCGACCGGCTCGGCCGTCGCGATGTACTCCTGGACGACCGCCGCAAGGAGCTCACGCTGGCGGTCGGCCAGCTTCGGAATGGGCGTCAGATTGGATTTTGCAGGCACTTAGCACTCTCCAGTCGAGAGTGCTAAAAGGGTACGCGGGGCGTCGCGCCGCGTCAAGACCGCGCCAAGCGGACGAGCGTGCGGCTTCGCTGGCGCGGCGGCTTAGGATGCGCCCGCTGATCGCCCGGGGCGCCAGAGCGTCTCGGCCTGTCGCGGAGGAGGACCCACATGTGGACCGAGTTCAAGGCGTTCCTCGTGACGACCAACGCCCTCGCGCTCGCGCTGGCGGTGATCCTGGGGCTCGCGCTCGCCGCGGTCGTCAACAGCCTGGTGAAGGACATCATCATGCCCCCTGTCGGGCTCGCGCTCGGGAAGGTCGACTTCCAGAACCTCTACCTCGACCTCACCGGCAAGGGCTACCCCAGCCTGAAGGCGGCGCAGGACGCGGGTGCGGCGACCATCAACTACGGCGTCTTCATCACCCAGTGCATCACGTTCGTGATCGTGGCCTTTGTCGTCTTCCTCATCGGTCGCCGGTTCATCAAGCCGGTGCCGATGCGTGCCTGCCCGCGCTGCGCCATGGACATCCCCGTCGCCGCGACGCGGTGCCCGCAATGCACGGCGGAGATAGGCGCGGCCGCGTAGCTACGCGGCGGTCGGCGAGAGGAGCGCACGGACGCGGCCGACGAGGTCGTCCAGGTCGAACGGTTTGGTGACGTAGTCGGCCGCGCCCAGCTCCGTCGCGTAGAGGCGCTCCGAGAGGCCGAAGATCGCGGTCACGACGATCACCGGGAGCTTGCTGATGCGCCCGTCGGCCCGCAGCTCGCGCAGCACCGAGAACCCGTCGCGCCGCGGCATCATGAGGTCGAGGATCATGCACGCCGGCGAGAGGTCGTCGACGGCGCGCATGGCCTCGTCGCCGTCCTGCGCGAGCCGTGCCTCGAGGCCCTCGTCCTTGAGCGCCGTGCACATGACCTCACCGAGCGCGGGGTCGTCCTCGACCACGAGGATGAGCGGGCGGCGCGCCCTGGCCGTCACTAGACGCGGATCTCCTTCGCGAGCTTCTCCGGGTCGCGGATCGCGATCCGGCGGCGGCGGATCCCGATGATCTCGCGCCGCTCGAGGTCGCCGAGCACACGGTTCACCGATACGCGTGAGGCGCCGATGAACGCGGCGAGCTCGTCCTGGGTCAGCGTCAGCTCCATCGTCTCCCCCCCGTCCGCCCGCGCGAGGTCGAGCAAGTACTTGGCCACGCGGCTCGGGACGTCGAGGAAGATGAGGTCCTCGACCCGGTCGGAGAGGCGGCGGATCGTGCGCGCGAGCGCCTCAAGGACCACGCGCACCGAGGCCGGATGGGACTCCAGAAATGCGAGGAAATCGTCCCCCGCGAGGAGCGCGGCGCGCGTCTCCTCGAGCGCGGTGGCGCTCGCGCTGCGAGGGCTTCGGTCGAACAGCGCGAGCTCGCCGAAGAACTCGCCCGGGCGCATGATCGCGACGAGCGCCTCCTGACCGAACTCGCCGGGAAGGGCGATCTTCACCCCGCCGTCGAGGACCATGTACAGATGCGTCCCGGGGTCGTCCTTGCGGAAGATCGCCTCGCCGCGACGGAACGTCTTCGTGCGCATCCGCTCGGCCAGCTCCGCGAGCTCCGCGTCGGAGAGCCGCGAGAAGAGCGGAAGCCGGCGCAGATGGTCGGCGACGCGGGACGCTTGAGACGGCGGCGCTCCCTCGGTCACCGGCCCGCTGGACCCTTCGGGGACATGCGCGCGATTCTATGGTCGCCCTTGACGCGGCGAGCATCATGAGCGGCCCATGGACGAGCGGGCGGCAGAGGCGACGGTGGGTGAGGCGTACATCTCGGGTGCGCTGACCGCGCTCGAGGACGCCCCGCGCACGAAGCTCTTCTACGAGGTCATCGCGGAGATCGCCGAGGGCGCGAAGCTGCGCGCGTACCTCCCCCACCGCGTCACCGACCCCGTCGCGGCGGCGAACATCGAGCCGCGGACCGTCTACGAGATCGATCGCGCGCACGTCACCGCCGCGCGCGTCGTCATCGCGTACGCCGGCGTCCCGTCGTTCGGCGTGGGCATCGAGGTCGAGCTTGCCCGCGAGCACGGGGTCCCCGTGGTCGTGGTCGCCGAGCGCGACCGGCCGGTCTCGCGCCTGCTCCTCGGGAATCCCGCGGTGGTCGAGGTCGTCCGGTTCGCCGACCTGGACGGCCTGCGGCGCGCGCTCGTGGCGGCGCTGTCGCGGATCGCCGCGCTCCCGCTCGACGGACCGCGGCCTCAGGTCTCGGACGACGTCGTGGTGCAGCGGTTCATCGCCAGCCTCGAGCACGCGCGGCGGCTGCCGGACGCGGAGATCGTCGCCCTCCTGCGCGTCGGCGAGCTCGACGGCGAGGCCGCGAGCGCGGTTCGCGACGCGGTCGCGCGGGGACGGCTCTTCGGCGCCGGTCTGCGCGATCTCGTCGGCCGTCACGCGCTCCGCGGCGTGGACCTGGCGGTCTTCGTGCTCCGCGACATCCTGGAGCGCTCGCTCGCCGACACCGCCCACGTGGTGGGCCTGGACACGCGCGCGACGAAGCGGCGCCTCGCCGCGGCGCGCGCGCGCGCGGGCCTCGCGGAGGACGCGGAAGCGGCCGTGGTCGCACAATGGCTCGTGACCGAGCTCATCGCGCCGCCGACGCGGGCGCTGCAGCTCCATCTGTTCGCGGGAGGACGCGCCGGGTCATGAGCAAGGGCCAAAAAAAGCAGAAGACGACCGGGAAGCTCGGCTGGCGGAGCAAGAAGGCCAACCACGGGCGCAAGCCCGGGATGGGTCGGGGGAAGAGGAACTAGCAGAGGAGCACGCCGCCCGAGCGGCGCGCTCCTCTTTTCGGCATCAGCTGCGCTTCTTGCGGCTCGAGCTCTTCCGTCGCGTCGTTCTGCGGGCTCGCGTCGTCCGCGATGAAGAGGCCCGGCGCCGGGTCGTGGCCTTCCGCGCGGCGGTCTTCCGGCCCCCGCGCTTCGCCGTCGACTTCTTCGCGGTCGAGCGTCGCGCCGTCCCACGCTTGGCGGTCGCCCGCTTACGCCCGGCCGTCCGACGTGTGCCGGAGGACTTCTTCTTCGCCGTCGAACGGCGACGTGTCGTCCGCTTCGCACCGCCGGACGAGGCCGCGCCTCCGCTGAGCGGCGCGGGCGGCGGCGGTGTCGGGCTCGAGGGCATCGGCGTCGGCCACACGGAGCCGGGTTCCTTTTGCGCGGACCAATCGGTGCCTTGGTCTTCCTGCATGGTTCCTCCCCAGGTGATTTGGGCGGGACGAAATTCTCGCGTAGGCATATCGCGTTCTTCGCGTGGTCGCAAGACCAAGCGGGAACCATGATGCGCCGCGATCTGTACTGCGCGCATGAGGATCGAAGAGCTGGACGGCGCCGCGGCGAACTGGAGACCGTGGGAACCGCCCACGTGGCTCGTCGCGTTCGGGCTCGTGTTGACGCTCGCGTTCGGCGTCGCGCACGCGGAGAAGGCGGGCGGGCGGACCGGCGGCGCGCACGAGGGCGCACCCACCCAGCCCGGCTGGGTCCCCCCGCCACACGAGATCCCGTGCGCCGTCGCGACGCCTCCGCCGAACGCGAACGTGATCCGCTGGTTCGCCTGCCACTAAGGCACAGGCGCGCGCTCGGCGGGCTGGAACAGCTCGACGACGTTGCCGGAGGGATCCTCGAACAGGATCTGCGATCCGCCCGGCCCGGTGACGATCTCGTTGCGGGGCCGCAGGCCGGCCTCGCGAAGCCGGTCGACCTCAGCGCGCAGGTCCGGGACCACGAGCTGGATGCGGTTCCAGCCCCCTGGCGCAGGCCGTTGGCCATCGGGCATCGGGCGGCCCGCCGAGCTCGTCGCTCCGCTGAGCAGCAGACGCAGGTCCCCGCGGGCGACGTCGGCGAACGCGGCTCCGGCCCGCGAGATGAGCGTGAAGCCGAAGTGCGTCGTGTAGAACGCCACGGCCGCCTCGACGTCCTTGACCATGTACCGGACGTTGACCATCCTCAGGCGCCGACCCGCTCACCGGCGGGCGGAACCTCGGCCAGGAGCCGGAGGAAGACCTCGCTCGCGAGGAGCCGGCCGCGGGCCGTGAGCCGCACGCCGCGCCCCGACCAGCGCAGCAGACGCGTTCCGTCCAGCGAACGGAGCGCGGTCACCACGCGGGCGGCCTCCGACGGCCCAAAGCGGGTCCGGTAACGAGCGAGATCGAGGCCGTCGGCCAAACGTAACGCGAGCATCGCGGTGTCGCTGGCCGCGTCCGCGCCCTCGTCGGGCAGGCGCGAGGCGCCGCCCGCGATCCGCGCGAGGTACGCAGGGAGCGCCGCGGGGTTCGCCGAGCGCACGCCTCCCAGATGCGAGTGCGCGCCGGCGCCCACGCCGAGCCACTCCTCGTTGCGCCAGTAGCGGAGGTTGTGCCGGCAGCGCTTCCTGGGGCGAGCCCAGTTCGCGATCTCGTAGTGGCGGTAGCCCGCGGCGGCCAGCCGGCGCTCGGCGACCCGATAGAGCACGGCGAGGCCCTCGTCGTCCGGCTGCGCGTCGGCCGCGCTGCGACGCCAGCGCTCGAGGACCTGCCAGCCGCCACCGGGCCAGTTCGCGACCGCCTCCTCCGGCGAGTCCAGACGCAGCTCGAGCGGATAGCAGGACACGTGGTCGGGAGCGAGGGCGACGGCGGCCGCGAGATCGCCCTCCCACTCGGCGACGGTCTCGCCGGGCCAGCCGAAGATGAGGTCGACGCTCACGTCCAGCGCGGCGTCGCGAACGGCGGCGACGGCGGCGGCACTGTCCTGCGGTTGGTGGGTCCGGCCGAGCGCGCGGAGGCCGCGAGCGAGCGTGCTCTGGGCGCCGATCGAGACCCGCGTCACGCCGAGCGCGCGCCATGCCTCGAGGCGCGCGCGATCGAGCGTCGCCGGGTTCGCCTCCACGGTGGCCTCGCGCGGCCGAAGGTCGAAGGCGCCGCGCAGGGCCGCGGCGAGCGCCGCGATCTCGGCCGGCTCGAGGAGGCTCGGCGTCCCGCCGCCGAAGTACAACGTGTCCACCCGCGGATGGCCGAGCGCCTCGCCCTCGCGCGCGATCTCCTCTCCCAGGGCGCGGAGATACGCGGCGCGGAGCCTGCTGGTCGCCGGCGCCGTGGCGAAATCGCAATACGGGCATCGCGATGCACAGAAGGGGACATGCACGTAGAGGCCGATCGGCGCGGCCCGCCGAGGGACCCCGCGCGGCGGAGGGGTCCCCGGCCGATGCGGCTGGGGATACCGCCGCGTTGAGAGGGTTTCGGCGGGCCGCGCCGCCGACGCAACGCTCATCGCCGTATTGCTCCGAGAGGATCGGGCAGCTCGGCGTCGGCCGACAGCTCTGCGGTCTTACCGAGGTCGACGAGCCACTCACCGGACTCGCGCACGAAAGCGAGGAGATGGCTTGGAAGCCAATCGGCCTTCGTGACGATGCGCTCGTCCCCGAAGTCGGGCAGGAGCAGGACGTACGCGATCGCGCGATCGACGACGCGAGCGCCGGACACGCCGAACGCGCCCAGGCGGTCGCTGCCGCCGAGCGCGGCGAGGATCGATTGCCGCAGCGGCGCGACCACCTCCGCGAGCCGCGCGTCCTCGACCGACGACTCGACGCCGGCGGCCGTGTGGAGCGCGACCTGCGCGCGTGCGGCGTACAGGCCCTCGAGCAGTCCTCGCGTCTCGCGCGACAGGTGCGCCCAGGCGGTCGCCGCGTCGCCGGCGGCGATGGCGCGCAGGAACGACGTGGCGGCGAGCTGCGTCGGGTGTTCGAACGCGATCTTCACGTTCACGCCTCGTCACCGATCCGCAGCACCGCGAGGAACGCCTCCTGGGGGATCTCGACGGATCCCACCATCTTCATGCGTTTCTTGCCTTCCTTCTGCTTCTCGAGGAGCTTGCGCTTGCGGGTGATGTCGCCTCCATAGCACTTGGCGAGCACGTCCTTGCGCTTGGCCTTCACGGTCTCGCGCGCGATGACCTTCCCGCCGATCGCCGCCTGGATGGCGACGTCGAAGAGCTGCTTGGGGATGAGGCCGCGCAGCTTGGCCACGAGCACGCGCCCGGACTGCTGCGCGCGGTGCCGGTGCGTGATGATCGAGAGCGCGTCGACGACCGTGCCGGCGACGAGGATGTCGAGCCGCACGAGGTCGGCGGCCCGGTACTCGGCGAACTCGTAGTCGAGCGAGGCGTATCCCTTGGAGTGGCTCTTGAGCTGGTCGTAAAAGTCGACGATGACCTCGGACAGCGGCATCTCGTAACGCAGCATCGCGCGCGTCGGATCGACGTATGTCATGTCCGCGAGCGACGCGCGCTTGGTCTGCGCGAGCTCCATGACCGGACCGATGTGCTGCGTCGGCACGATGATCGTGACCTTCATCCACGGCTCGCGGATCTCGACGATCGTGCCAGGGTCGGGCAGGAGCGCCGGGTTGTCGACGGCGAGCTCCGTCCCCTTCTGCGTGATGACGCGGTACTCCACCGACGGCGACGTCGCGATGAGGTCGACGTCGTACTCGCGCTCGAGGCGCTCCTGGATGATCTCGAGGTGGAGGAGTCCGAGGAACCCGGCGCGGAAGCCAAACCCGAGCGCCTGTGAGGTCTCCGGCTCGTAGACGAGCGAGGCGTCGTTGAGCCGCAGCTTCTCGAGCGCGTCCTTCAGGGTCGGGTAGTCCTCCGCGTTCGAGGGATAGAACCCGGCGAAGACCATCGGCTTCGCCGGGCGGTATCCGGGGAGCGGCGCCGTCGCGGGCCGCGCCGCGAGCGTCAGCGTGTCCCCGACGCGGCAGTCGGCCACCGCCTTGAGGCCCGTGGCGACGTAGCCCACCTCGCCGGTCTCCAGGCGCGGGGTCGGCACCGCGTCGGGTGCGAAGATGCCGAGCTCGAGGAGCTCGCTCTCGCGCTCGGTCGCCATGAGGCGGATGCGATCGCCGGCGGCGAGCGAGCCGTCGACGACGCGGACGTGGGCGACGACGCCTTTGTACGCGTCGTAGTGCGAATCGAAGATGAGCGCGCGCAATGGGGCGTCGACGTCGCCTTTGGGCGCCGCGACGCGCTCCACGACGCCGTGCAGGAGCGCCTCGACCCCCACGCCGGTCTTTCCCGACACGAGGAGGATGTCGTCGTCGCGGAAGCCGAGCGTGGTGCGCAGCTCCGCGCGCACGACATCGATGTCGATGTTGGGGAGGTCGATCTTGTTGATCGCGGGGATCACCTCGAGGCCCTCCTCGACCGCGAGGTAGGCGTTCGCGAGCGTCTGCGCCTCGATGCCCTGCGACGCGTCGACGAGGAGCACCGCGCCCTGGCATGCCGCGAGCGAGCGGCTCACCTCGTACGTGAAGTCCACGTGCCCCGGCGTGTCGATCATGTTCAGCTCGTACTCGCGGCCGTCGCGTGCCGTCCACGACATGCGGACCGCGCGCGCCTTGATCGTGATGCCATGCTCGCGCTCGAGCTCCATCGAGTCGAGGAGCTGCTCGCGCATCTCGCGCGCGGGCACCGTCCCGGTCATCTCGAGGAGGCGGTCGGAGAGAGTGGTCTTCCCGTGATCGACGTGCGCGATGACGCAGAAGTTGCGGATGCGCGCGAGCTCGGCCATCAGCGAGAAGGCTAGGGCGTTCCCCTCACCGCCATCTCACGCCCGTCGTCGGTCCCTGGTGGTCGTCGGTCCGACTAGACGGGGACTCGCGCGCGCCGAGAGAGCCAGACGAATGCGAGCAGCACCGCGACGAGCGGAACGAGCGCGCTCGACCTGGCCGGGTCGGTGCTGCTGGTCGCCGTCGCTGGGAGGCGGTCGAGGACAAGGATCGTGATCCGTGCTCCTGCGCACGCTTCGGCGGAAGGCCCCGCCTGCGACCAGCTCGGATACGACATCCGCAGCGCCCATTCGCCCGACGCAGGAAAGACGACCGCGCCATCCCATCGGGTCGGATCGTCCCCACGGCGAATGAGCGGGACGTCGATCGGCGCGAGTCCATCGTGCGCGGCTTGCGCGACCAACCGGTCGAGCGGACCGGAGCTCCCGTGCCAGTCGGACCACGGCCGGTAGTCGGCCGTCGGGTCGTCGACGCATTTCTGCGTGAACGGCGCGAGCGTGACGACGGACAGGGTGGCAGGCACGCCGACGGTAGGAGCCGATGGCGTGACGACCATGCGGCGAGTGCAAGGCATGGGATCAGGAGGGCGGTCGCGACGAGGGCAGGCCGCATCGCCCCTGGTACAACGCCGGCTAAGCGGAGGTTCCAGCGGCTGCGGGGGCACGCGGACCGCGGCGCAGGCGGGCGCGGACGACAGCGAGAATCTCGCCGAGCTCGCCGATGCGGAAAAGGTACGCCGCGGCGAGGTACACGAGACCGCCGACCGCGGTGGCGATGAGCGTCTGGAAGGCCAGGCCGAGCTTCGTCTGCTCGAGGTCGACGGTGACGTTCGTCGCGCGGATGAACGCGAACATGGCGACGCCCATGAGGAGGCTCGCCGTGACCTGTTTCAGCGTCGAGAAGCCGATCCCCACCAGGCGAAGGCGGGCGCGCGAGGCGAGGAGCCAGAAGAGCAGCAGGGCCTCGACGAGGGTCGCGATCGAGTTCGCGAGGGCGAGCCCGTTGATGCCCAGGAGCGGGGCGAGCACGACGTCGAGCACGACGTTGAGCCCGATCGAGATGAGCGTGAGCGCGAGCGGCGTCGTCGTGTCGCGGGAGGCGTAATAGGCGCGAGCGAGGATCTGCACGAGCGCGTGGCCGGCGAGACCGATCGAGTAGAACAGGAACGCGGCCTGCGTCGCCTCGCGCGCCTCGGCGCCGAAGTGCCCGTACTGGAAGAGCAGGTTCACGATCGGCCGCCGCAGCACGACCATGAGGATCACGGTGGGGAGCGTGAGGAAGAGGATCCAGCGGATCCCTTGCTGCACCGCGTCGCGCATGCGGTTCACCTGCCCGAGTGACGCGTAGTGCGAGAGCGAGGGAAAGATCGCCGCCGAGATCGCGATCGAGAAGACGCCGAGCGGCAGCAGCATGAGCTGGAACGCGTACGTGAGGGCGGTGAGCGATCCCTCGGGCATGCGAGAGGCGAGGTTCGTGTCGACGATGAACACGATCTGCACGGCGCCGAGGGCGAGGGTGCGCGGGCCGGCGAGGCGGAGCACGTCGCGAACACCCGGGTGACCGAGGTCGAGCGAGAACGAGTAGCGCGTGCGGCGGAAGGTGAGCTCGGGCAACTGGACGAGCCACATGAAGAGCGCGCCGGTGACGACGCCGTACGCGAGCGCCTGGATGCCGAGGAACGGCGCCGCGAAGAGGGCGAACAGGATGATCACGGCGTTGTAGACGAGCGGCGCGGTCGCCCCCGACAGGAACTGGCGGTACGAGTTGAGGATCCCCGTCGTCAACGAGGAGAGGCCCATGAAGATGGGCGACAGGAGCATGAGCCGCGTGAGGTCGACGGTCAGCGCGAGCTGGTCCCCGCTGAAGCCGGGGGCGACGACGATCGGGACGAGGATCGGCGCGAGCAGCCACATCACGGCGGAGAACGCGACGAGGAGCAGGACCACCGCGTTCAGGACGCTCGACGCGACGCGCCAGCCCTCCGCTTCGCGCTCGCGCGCGAGATAGCCCGTGAAGACGGGGATGAACGCGGAGGCCAGCGCGCCGGCCACGAGCAGATCGAAGACGGCGTTCGGGATTCGGAAGGCCGCCCAGAACGCGTCGAGCTGCGGCGACTCGCCGAACGTGGCGCCGATGACGGAGAGGCGGAGCCAGCCGAGCACCCGGCTTGCGACGAGGGTGGCGATCATGATGATCGAGGCCCGCGCCACCGACATCGGCACGCGGTGAGTATGGGATGCGTATCAGGCGCTATCGTTCCCGGCCATGGCAGCGAAAAAACGTAAGCGCTCGGCGCTCAAGCGCATCCGGCAGACGCAACGACGGACGACGATCAAGACGTTCGGTCGCTCGGCCGCACGCACCGCGGTGAAGAGCGCCCGCGAGGCCCTCGCGAAAGGCGGCGAGGTCGCCGCCGACGCGATCGCCGCCGCCGCGAGCGCGCTCGACCGCGCGGCGAAGCGGGGCGCGATCCACAAGAACTCGGCGCGACGTCGCCGCGGACGGCTCGCGAAGGCCGCCGCGAAAGGCACGACGAAGACGGCCTAGCGCCCCGCGCTCAGGTCTCGACCGTGACCGTCCCCGCGGACCCGTCCACCGTGACACGAGCACCATTCGCGATCCGCCCGGTCGCCTCGGGCACGCCGACGACCGCGGGGATGCCGTACTCGCGAGCGACCACCGCGCCGTGCGACATCATCCCGCCCATCTCCATCACGAGCGCGCTCGCGGTGAGGAAGAGCGGCGTCCAGCCCGGGTCGGTCGACGGCGCGACGAGCACCTCGCCCGGCTCGAGCCGCGCGCCCACCGGCGAGCGGATCACGTGCGCGGTCCCCTGCGCGACGCCCGGTGAGGCCGGCGTGCCGCGGATCGCCCCCTCGACGACGGCCGGCGCGAGCGCGGCCTCGGCGTCCGTCCCGTCGGAGAGCAGCACCCGCGGGATGTGACGGCGCGCCTGCTCGCGGCGGTACTCCGCCCGGCGCCGCGCGACGGCTTCCCGCAGGTCCTCGCCCGCGAGAGCGCGTCGCGCCTCTGGCAGGTCGAGGAAGAACACGTCGCGGCCCTCCTCGAGCAGGCCTCGCGTCGCCAGCTCAGCGCCGACCGGCTCGATGAGCGCGTGGCCAAGCGCGAAGACACGCATGAGCTGGAACTTCGGCTGCTCGCGCAGCCCGCCGAGCGCGCGCACGCGGCGCAACAGGAACCGCGTGATCGCGCGCCGCGGCCCGTGCACCCGCGACACGAGTGTCTCGATCGTGGCGTCGGCCTCACGAGCGCCGCGCGCGAACTGCGCGTCCGGCGCGACGGCACCGGCGCCGAGTCGCTGGTAGTTCGCGATCGCGCCGAGCAGGTGCGCCGGGTCTTCCGACCAGCGATGGAGACCGAGGTCGATCTCGGCGATCGCCCGATGGCCGTACCGGGCGAGGAACGTGGCGAGCTCCCGCTGGAGGAGGGGTGGCAGCCTGCCAGCACGGTACTCATCGGCGAGCTTCGCGGGAGAGCGCTCGGCGAGCGCGCTCCGGCAGGCGGCGTCGTCGCGCGCGTCGCGCGCGATGCGCCAGAGCTCGAGATCCATCTCGGTGGTCGGGTTGTACGGAAGGCCGCGCAGCACGGTCTGTAGCTCGTCCGGCCGCGCAACCCGGCGCAGGAGCCGGCCCGCGATCGCGTACGCGGCGAACCCGGGGACCACGAGGCCGACGAGCTTCGGGAAGAGCCGCGGCGGGACCGTGAGGAATAGGCGCTCGTAGGCATCGAGGCGCTCCGCTGGGGCTGCCGGCCTCGCGACCTCCCGGATCGTCGCGTCGATCTCGCGCAGGACGGCCTCTCGCGTCGCGTCGGGACGGGCGAGCGAGCGGATCGCAACGAACGGCGCGCCGGTCCGGGCGACCGCGATGAGCGTGGCGAGGAGCGAGCGAGGCCGCGAGCCGCGCGGCGCGAGGCGGGGGTCGGCGAGGAGGGCGGCGAAGATCGCCTGGCTCCGCGCCTCCATCACTCCCATCACGCGGCCGGGGAGCTCGCGCGCGGCGGGATCGCGGAGGACCGCGGTGAGGTCGAGGAAGAGTCGCATGCCCGCCACGACGGTGACCGGCGTGCCGGCGGCCGGATCCCGCACCGGCCTGCCGATGGCGCTCGCGAAGGCGGCGCCGAGGAGCCGGAACGTCTGGAGGCCCATCGGCGTGAACGGGTCGAAGACCCCTTGTGCGACGTTCGCCGAGAAGTACACGCGAAGCTCGGCCTCGGGATCGGGCGCGTTCGGGGGGAGCGGGTAGAGCGTCGTGATGCCGCGCGACTGGACGATCCGAAGCGTGCCGTCGCGGTCGAAGGCCCATTCGATGTCCTGCGGCGCGCCGAAATGCGCCTCGATGCGCGCGCCGAGCGCGGCGAGCTCGCGGAGCTCCGCATCGTCGAGCACGTCGCCGCGCCGTTCGAGGACCTCACCGGTCCGCGGGTCGACGAGGAAGTGATCGGGATTCGCGGCTCCCGAGACCAGGCGCTCTCCGAGGCCGGCGACAGCGTCGATCGCAGCGCGCCGGCGGCGACCGGTGATCGGATCGGCCGTGAAGAGCACTCCCGCGGCTCGCGCGTTGACCATCCGCTGGACGACGACGGCGAGCCGGACGCCGGCAGGGTCGACGTCGTGCGTGTCGCGATACGCGACCGCGCGCTCGTTCCAGAGCGAGGCCCAGCAGCGCCGCAGCGCATCGAGGAGCGCGTCGTCGCCGCGGACGTCGAGGATCGTGTCCTGCTGGCCGGCGAAGCTCGCCTCGGGGAGATCCTCCGCGGTCGCCGAGGAGCGCACCGCGACTGCCGGCGCGCCGAGCGCGCGGTAGCCATCGCGGACCGCGGTCGCGACGCCGTCGGGGACGTGCACGCCAAGGAGCCGCTCGCGTGCCCGCGCGGGATCGCGCGGATCGACACCCGCGGCGGAGGCGGCGAGCGCGTAGGCGTCCGTCGTCACGACGAAGCCGTCGGGGACCGGGAAGCCGGCGCGGATCAGCTCGCCGAGGTTCGCGCCCTTGCCGCCCGCGACAGCGAGATCGGCCGCGCCGAGATCCGCGAGCGGGCGCACGAGCACGCCCGCGATGCTAGTCGCGAGGGATACGGACTAGAGACGGGGGTGAGCGAGGAGAGGTTCACCCGCGACGAGCGAATCCACCAGCCTTGAGCGTGTCTCCTCGGCGAAGCCGAGAGACTCCGCTAGAGCGGGACGAAGTACGTCTCGCAGGCGAGCTCGATGAGCTCCGGCGTGATCTCCGCCGGCTTGCCCAGGAAGCGGGCCGCGGCGTGAAGGTGCGTCATCAGGTCGCGCGGGTGACATGAACGGAGCGCGATGTTGCGCTGCTTCGCGTACTCCACGATCCACTCGGCGGCCTGCGGGTAGTACTGGAGCTGCTGCTGCGCGCAGACACGGCGCAGGATCTCCGCGAACTCGGGCTCCGTCGGCGACTTCAGCTCGATCTTGTATTGGATGCGCCGGAGGAACGCCTCGTCGACGAGCGACGACGGCGTGCGGTTCGTCGAGAAAACGAGGAGCACGTCGAAGCGCAC
>Ga0209161_10000960_pt1 | contig 23592 bp, 18 predicted proteins | sample GraSoiAngelo_155_FD_186169 | JGI IMG/M metagenome (GOLD analysis project Ga0209161, IMG submission 186169) | Grasslands soil microbial communities from the Angelo Coastal Reserve, California, USA - 14_1009_13_30cm (SPAdes) (version 2) | ecosystem: Environmental > Terrestrial > Soil > Grasslands... | reverse complement strand
GTCTTGCCTTTGGCCTGCGCCGCCTCCCACAAAAAGCCGCCGGACGAATACGCCAGGGGATCCGCGGCTTCGGATGGATAGCTGCGTCCCGTGTAGAGCGGCCACATCGGGTACTCGGTCTCGATGCCCTGCGTCAACCAGTTGTGGCCGTCCGCGGAGTTCCCGCCCGAAGCGAAGAAATGATCGAGCAGCACATATCGTTCGGCGAGCGCGTGCGCGTTCGGCGTAACCTCCCGGCCGTACTGCACCAGCGAGCTGTCGCCGGCGCCCTTGCCCAAGTCTCCGAAGACCTGATCGTAGGTCCGGTTCTCGCGCACGATGTAGACGACGTGGTCGATCAACGACGGCTCACCGGGGCGTTCGGGAATGGCGCGGGCGGGGACGTTGCGCCGGGCGGTGAGTGCTGGACCGGCGCTGTCGGTCCGCAGCGTGAGGCGATTGTTCTGAGCGACGGACGTGGTGTACGCCGCGAGCTCCGCTTCCGAGGGCACGGCGATGACGTTGACCGATCCGCGATAGGAATGGACGTAGCGGCCCGTGAGGCCGGACGTCCGCCCATTCCCCGATCCCACGCCGAACAGCGATCCGACGGCGATTGTATGGCCGTCTGCACTGATGTCGATCGACGTCGGGTACCATCCCGTGGGAACGAGGCCGCGGAGCTGGCCGCCGGGCAGCCCGTATACCGCAACCGCGTTCGCCCCGCCCAGCGTGACGAAGAGCGCGGTCGCGTCCGGGGACAGGGCAACCGCGGTGGGCGCGAGACCGATGCCGCGTTCGCGGAATGGCGCGATCGCGATGCTGCCGGAGACGGCGTCGCGACGCGTGTCGATGATGCTCACGACGTCCGAGTTGCCGTTCGCGACGTACAGCCGCCCGCCCTGCTTGTCCCAGGCGAGGCCCGTCGGATGGCGTCCCACGGGAATGACTTTGGTCACCTGTCCCTTCACCAAATCGACGCGCGTCACGCTGCCCGGCTGGGCAATCCCCCGGCCGTCGACCCGGACCAGTTCAGCGAACGGGTCGCAGCATTGCTTGGCGGTGCGATCGCGCGGTCCGGGCTTCGCCCCGCCCAGGTTCGTCACGTACGCGACCGAGCCATCTGCATTCACCACGGCCGCCACCGGTAGCACACCGAGCGGGACAGTCTTCAGCAGCGTGCCGCTGTCGGCGTCGAGGATCGCCAGCGCATCGTTGGCCGAGAGTGGCACCACGACGACACGATGTCCGGACGCATTCGGGCGAGTTGCCACGGCGGGCGAGCCAACGATGTAGTCGCCGAGCGCGGGGGAGGTCCACCTCGGCACGACACTGTCATCGTAGGCGCTCAGCTGCGCGACGGCCTTCGTTTGAGCGAGGCGCGCCGATCCCGGAATCCGGCTCTCTGCGAGCTCGGCCGATAAACGGCCGACGCTCGTGACGAGGGTACGTCCGGTGACAGGATCGATCGCGATGCCCTGCACTCCCGCGCGCCCGTCGAAGGGGGAGCTCCCCAGTACGGCGTTGTCGCGCCAGCTGAGCCGGTAGGCGGCACCGTGAATGGAGACCCAGATCTCGCCGGGACGCCCGAATCGAACGCCGAACACGCGGTCGGTGAACACACTCTGCACACCGGCGGGTGTCACGCGTTGGTTCGTGGCGATGGCTCCGGGATCGGTGATCTCACGACGCGGAGCGACGGGCGCGGGCTGCGGCGGCCGCGGGGGCTGCGCGGCCTGGGGGGCCTGCGCGGGAACCTGGAGCAGTAGAATGAGGGATAGGACCATCTCTCATGATATCACCGTCCGCGTACGGAAGCATCCACGAGATCGGCGATCAGATCCGGGCGCGAACCGAGTCGCCCGTGACGATCGTTGCTGCGTGCCTGCAACGCATCGAGCAGCTGAACCCTGAGCTCAACGCCTTCGCGACCGTTTTGACCGACGAATCGGGGGTAGCGGCGAGGCATGCCGAAACAGAGATAAACGCTGGGCGCTGGCTCGGCCCGTTACACGGCATTCCGATTGGAATCAAAGACTTTTACGACGCCGCGGGCGTCCGGACCACCGCCGCCGCGCGACAATTCCTGAATCGCATTCCCTCCAGCGACGCCGAGCTCGTGGCGAGGCTCAAGCGTGTAGGCGCGATCATCATCGGCAAGACGAACATGCACGAGCTCGGCATGGGCACGACATCGCTGGTGAGCGTGTTTGGACCGGTGCACAACCCGTTGAACCCTGATTACATCGCCGGCGGATCGTCTGGCGGCTCGGCGGTGGCCGTGGCCGTGGGGATGTGTTACGCGACCATCGACACCGATGCGATCGGCTCCTGCCGGCTGCCGGCGGCCTGCTGCGGCGTGGTCGGATTCAAAGGCACCTATGGACTGCTCAGCGCGCGCGGGATCCTGGAGGGCGAGCCAACAGATCCCGCGATCCTGCTGCTCGCACACCCGGCGATCACGACGCGGAGCGCGAACGATACCGCCATTCTCGTGAAGGCCCTGGCCGACCGCGAGACGAGAACGATCCTGGAGCCACGGCTTGGCGTCGTCACCAACATCAAGCCGACGCAATCGGTCAGGGTGGCATTCGAGGCGGCCGTCGAGCGGCTTCGCACCCTGGGCTACCAGCTGAGGCAAGCGACGGCGCCGTTCGACAATCCCGGATTCGACGTACGCAACATCGTGGCCGACCGTGCGGCGATCGCCGCGCGCAGTTTTCGCGACGTCGATGTGCTCGTGTTGCCGACCACGAACGGCAGCATTCCCACCGTCAAGCAGGCTGAGGGCAATCCGCTCGCCCTCGCGGCCGAGAACACGATGTTCGCGAACTACTTTGGCCTTCCGGCGATCAGCGTTCCGTCAGGTTTGGATGCGAGAGGCCTGCCACTCGCTTTACAGATCGTCGGCCGGCCGTGGGAGGACGGCACGGTGCTCGAGCTGGCTAACACATTCCTAACTCGCCGCGTGTAGCCCCGCGCCGACCCGGCGCCATTATTATCGGACATGCTGCTGACATTGTATCTCCTGCTGCACTGTGGCGTGCCCGATTCCATCGTCGTGTACTCGGGTCGCGAGCGCCAGCTCGACGTGCGGATCCCGCGCTTCGACGCCGAGGTCGTGATCGACGGCGACCTCGCGGATTCGGCGTGGAGGCACGCCGCCCTCCTCACCGGCTTCTCGCAGTACGCGCCCAACGACGGTGTCTCGGCGGCGGACTCGACGCAGGTCCTGGTGTGGTACTCCGCCAACGCGATCTACTTCGGGATTCGCGCTTTCGAGCTGCACGGCCGGCCCACCGCGACGCTGGCCGATCGCGACCAGATCTTCGGCGACGACAACGTACAGATTCTCCTGGGGACGTTCCATGACAGCAAGAAGGCGTTGATGTTCGCGATGAATCCGCTCGGCGTGCAGGGCGACGGCGCGCTCGTCGAGGGTGCCAACATCTCGGCGAGCGGCTTCATCGGGGGCGCGGTCATCGGACGCGAGCAACCGGATCTCAGTCCCGACTACGTCTTCCAGTCACGCGGGCGCGTGACCGACTGGGGCTACGAGGTCGAGGTCCGGATTCCGTTCAAAAGCCTGCGCTATCAGCCGAAGCAGCCACAGGACTGGAACCTCAACATCGTGCGCCAGGTCAAGCACTCGGGATTCGAGGACACCTGGTACCCGGCCAAGCGTGCCAACGCGACTTTCATCGGACAGGCGGGCAATCTGATCGGCTTGTCGGGCATGCATCGCGGCCTGGTCATGGACCTCAACCCCGAGGCGACGTCGAAAGCCACCGGGGCGCCGGGTACGTCCGGATACGCGTACGCCATGGGGAACCCCCAGATCGGCGGGAACATTCGCTGGGGGCTTTCCGACAATCTCAACCTCGACGGCACCATCAAACCCGATTTCTCACAGGTCGAGTCGGACGCGGGGCAGCTCGCGTTCGACCCGCGCCTGGCGCTCTTCTTTCCGGAGAAGCGGCTCTTCTTCCTCGAGGGAAGCGAGCTGTTCCAAGTCCCGCAGAACCTCATTTACACCCGGCGAATCGTGCAGCCGGTCGCCGCGGTGAAGCTCACCGGCAACACGCATGGCACGGACATCGGGTTGCTGTCGGCCGTCGATCAGAAATTCGCGTCGGCGAGCGGCGCCGACAATCCGATCTTCAACATCGTCCGCGCGCAGCGCAGCCTGGGCCAGGGATCGCGTATCGGGGTCGCCTACACCGACCGCATCGAAGGCGACGACTACAATCGCGTGGCCGATGTCGATGGCCGGCTCGTCTTCAAGGAGATCTACGGCCTGAACTTCCAGGTCGCCGGCAGCCACACCCGCATCGGTGGCGTGACGAAGACGGCGCCGCTCTGGCTCACGCAGTTCACCATTCAGCACCGCGTGTGGGGCCTGCGCAGTGTGTTTGCCGGGATCTCGGATGATTTCCGCACGGCCAGCGGCTTTATCGGCCGCAACGGCATCGTGCACTCGTACGTCGATCCCAGCTACACGACGTACGGCAAGGCGGGCGCGCTGCTACAGCGCTTGACCGGCGACATCATCGTGGACGGGATCTGGCAATATCAGAACTTCATTCACGGCCGACGCATTCAGGACCAGAAGCTGCATTTCAACGTCAACACGACGCTGCGCGGCGGCTGGAACGTGGGCGCCGGCTATTTCGTGGAGTCGTTCGGCTACGATTCGGCGCTGTACGCGAACTACCGACTCGAGGTGCCAAAGTCAGGCGGTGGCCTGGACACGATTCCGTTCGTGGGCCAGCCGACCATCGGCAACGGCGAGTACCTCATCCAGATCGGGACGCCGCAATGGAAGCACTTCAGCGGCGGCGGGTTCTTCCTCCAAGGCCACGACGAGAACTTCTTCGAGTGGGCATCGGCCGACTTGCTGTTGCTGAGCGTCGACGTCTCGTACCGGCCCACGGACCGGTTCCGCAACTCGCTCAGCTATTTCTGGCAGCAGGTGAATCGCCGCACCGACCGCAGTCTGGTGAACGTCGGCCGGGTCGTGCGCGCCAAACTCGAGTACCAGCTGTCGCGGCCCCTCTTCATCCGGCTCGTCGGCCAGTACATCCAGGACCAGACCGATTCGTTGCGCGACGACTCGCGGACCAACGCACCGATCTTGATCGCGGGGCCGAGCGGCGTGACGCGTACGACGGCCACCGCCACGAATCTCTTCCACGTCGACGCCCTGATCAGCTATCAGCCCGTCCCCGGCACCGTCGTGTTCGCCGGGTACGGCAGCGACATGCTGGATGAAGACGCGTTCCGGTTCCGCGGCCTCGCGCGGACTGGCGATGCGGTGTTCGTGAAAATCAGCTATCTGTTCCGACTCTAAGCACCTTGCCATAAGACGTCGCCTGCGTACATCAAGCCATGGACATTCTCCAGGCCATTGGTAACACGTCCCTCGTCTCGGCACCGACGTCTTCCGGAGATAGAAAGCACATGCCAGAGTCATGGCTCGTTCACATCCGGCGTCGCGACGTGACGCGTGCTTTTACAACCCACCACCCACAAAGGCTCGTATGCGCCGATTCCTCCTCCTCCTGACCCTCGCGCTGTGGGCACCGCTCGCGGCACAGCAACGCCACACAATCACGCACGAGGACGTCTTCCTGATGAAGCGGGTTTCCTCTCCCGCCATCAGTCCCGATGGGCGCTGGGTCGTCTTCACGGTGACTGAGCCCTCCTATACCGAAGGCGAGCAGGTCAGCGATCTGTGGCTCGTGCCGGCGGACGGGAGCGCCGAGCCGCGGCGGCTGACCAACACCAAAGCCGGCGAGAGTGGCGCGGAGTGGAGTCCCGACAGCCGCCGCATCGCATTCAGCACGAGACGCGAAGGCGACGACGTCGCGCAGATCTACGTGCTCGACCTGAGCGGTGGTGGCGAGGCGCAGCGGGTAACGAACATCTCCACAGGCGCCTCGAGCCCGCTGTGGCGTCCCGACGGGCGCGCGATCCTGTTCACAAGCATGGTCTACCCCGGCGCGCTGAGCGATTCTGCGAACCGCGCCGCGGCCGCCGAGCGCAACGCTCGCAAGTACAACGCGCGGGTATTCGACGCGTCACCGATTCGGCTGTGGGACCATTGGCTCGACGAGCGGCGGCCCCATCTGTTCGTGCAGCCCCTCGAGCCGAATTCGCTGGCCAAAGATCTCTTCGCGGGCTCACAGCTCGTACAGGGCGCGGGCTTCGGCGGACAGCTCGGCACCGGCGGCGAGGACCTCGCGGCCGCGTGGACGCCCGACGGCGGCGGTGTGGTGTTCGCCGCCACGACGAACCGGACCGACTGGACGCACGCCGACGTCGTGCAGGCCTTGTGGCGTGTCACCGCGGCGGGCGGTGAACCGCAGCGCCTCACGCAGGGCCGCGACGATTACGACACACCGCAATTCAGTCCCGACGGGAAGACGCTCTACGCGATCCTGACGCCGACGAACGAGCACACCTTCAACAATCGCCGGCTGGTGGCGTGGACCTGGGGCGGGCCGGGGGGGCCGGGGGGGGCGCGCAACGCGGCTGGTGCGCCACGCGTGATCGCCGGCGGCGCCGAGCATTCCGTCGGCACCTACACCCCGGCTCCGGACAACCGTACCGTCTTCTTCCTGGCCGAAGACGCGGGCCATCAGCGCCTGTTCCGCGCGAGCAGCGGGGCGGGGGCGAAGGAGCAAGAAGTCGGCATGATGTCGAGCGGGACCTTCGGCGGCTTGCGGGTCGCAACGTCCACGACTGGGAGTGCGTTCAAGGTGGCGGCGGTGTGGGAGAGCGCGACAAATCCACCGGAGATCGTCAGAATCGATCCCGCCACCGGCCGCTCGACCCCACTCTCCAAGTTCAATACCGATCGCGCCGCCAAGATCGATTGGCAGCCGCTGCGCGAGTTCTGGTTCACGTCGAGCCGGGGCAAACGCATCCACACCTTCTACGCGCTGCCCCCCGGATTCGACTCCAGTCGCACCTACCCATTGTTTGTCCTGATTCACGGCGGCGCCGCGAACATGTGGACCGACAACTTTGGCCTACGCTGGAATCCGCACCTCCTCGGCGCCACGGCCCCTGGGTTTGTCGTGCTGATGAGCGATTACACCGGCTCGACCGGGTACGGCGAGAAATTCTCGCAGGATATCCAGTTCGATCCCCTCGAAGGGCCGGCCAACGACTTGAACGAGGCGGCGGATACGGCGATCAAACGATTCAAGTTCATCGACGCATCGCGCCAGGTGGCTGCCGGCGCGAGCTACGGCGGGCACCTCACCAACTGGCTCGCGGTGACGACGACGCGGTATCGCGCGCTCGTGAGCCATGCCGGCGAATGGGACCTCGAGACCCAATGGGCGACGAGCGATTTCAACTACGATCGCGAGCGCAACGTGGGCGGCCCGCCGTGGGAGGACCATCCGATCTGGCGGACGCAGAGCCCGATGCGACGCGCGGCGAAACTGCACACCCCCGTGCTGGTCTCGGTGGGGGAGCGCGATTTCCGCGTGCCGATGAACAACGCGCTCGAGTTCTGGACCGCGCTGCAACGGCAGCAGATTCCGTCTCGGCTGATCATCTGGCCGGAGGAGAATCATTGGATTCTACGCGGGGAGAACAGTCGATACTTCTATAAGGAAGTGGCGGCGTGGCTCACCCGTTGGCTCGCCGGGCCGGCGGCAACGGGACAATAGATCAGTCGTACATCTTCGTGGTGTCGGCCTTGGCGAGATCGACGAGGAAATCCGCGATCTTCGCCGTGACCGCTTCGACGTAGCGCTTGCCCTTTTCCGGGGTGGAGGCTGCGGGATCGCCCGAGCCCGTATCGTCCGTCACCTGACGCCAATTCCGCGGCGCCCAGGCCCAGCCCTCACGGAAGGCCGCGATCTTAAATTTGCGCGCGGCGCCCGGTCCGGCCTCGGAAAGCGGCAGCACGCGCTCCGACGCCACATGCTGCATCACACTCGTCTCCATCTCGCCCGCGTGATCACCCAGATCCGAAAAGAAGCCCTTGAGGTCGAGGACCTTGTACCAGTTCACGACGCAGAGGAACAAGGAGACCTGCGGCTGGAGCTCACGGATCATCTGGCGGAAATCGTTTGCGCCGTGCCCGTTGAAGATCACGAGCTTGCCGATCCCCTGCCCCGCGAGTGACAGCGCGACATCCCTCAAGACCAGCGCTTGCGTGCTCGGGTTCATGTTGATGCAAAGCGGGATATCGAGCTGGCCGGTGTTTACGCCAAATGGCACAACCGGCAGGACCACGACCTTGGCACCGCGCTGCCACGCACGCTCGGCGGCACGCGCAGCAACCTCCCCGGCCTGGATGTTGTCCGTCGTATATGCGAGGTGGTAGTTGTGGGCCTCGGTGGCGCCCCACGGCAGGATCGCGACCTCATACCGCGTGTCGCGCACGGTCTTCCAGGTCAGCTCATCGAGGATGTAGGGACGATTCGGCATGTTAGGCACGAACGGGAATGTGCGCCTCCCTCGGACGGCCCGCGAGCACGGCGCGGCGCGCGAAGATGGCGCACGGCGTGCCGATCAGGAATGCGTGCACGGCGATGCTGAGCACCACCCACGCCAGATTCCGCGAGCCCGGATTGGCCGCCGAGAGCGGCACCACGATGTAGTTCATGACGCCGTAGAGGAGCACGCCGTAGAGCGGTCCGTAGAGGAGCGGCCGCTGCCACAGCTCCGACCAACGCCGGGCTAACAGGTAGTAGGTGATCGCCATCGACGTCGCGATGCCGTAGTGCAGCACGAGGCCCAGTGCCGCCGTGCGCCAGCCGCCCGTGAAGCTCGCATCGCCCAGCAGGCCGGACGCGACGGACTGGAAAACGCGCGTGGGCAGAACGCCGCGCTTCAGATACCAGAAGGTGCACGCGTAGGTGATGTCGAATGTGCCGGCCACGAGGCCGCCGAGGAGAACGTACATCCAGCGTTGCTTCATTGGCTCCATGGCACCACGGTTCGTGTTCGACTGCTCTCGACGGCCAGTTCCAATCCCCGCATCACATCGAGACACCATTCGGGCGAGACGGCCAGCTCGGCCGTGCCGAGCATCGCATCCCGCACGTTCGCATAATAGTGCGCGAAACTCGAACGCAGCGTCGGCACTGTTCGCGTTGCGTCAGACGTGATGAGCTTGCCGCACAGATCGGGGGGCTCCGAATCCCAATCGGGTTCGTCGGGCGTGCGGCCCTCTTTGAGCGCCGCCTCCTGCGGATCCATCCCGTATTTGACGAACGATCCCTTCGTACCGTTGACGGTCCACGTTGGGCCGTGGGGGGCCCGCAACATCGACGCGCGCAGCACCGCGCGGACATGCCGGTAATACAACGTGACGTCGAATGCGTCGTCGACGACGGCGCCGTCGCGCTCGATGCGGATGTCGGCGCCGATCGCCTCCGGCACGCCAAACAAGAGCAGCGCTTGATCGACCAGATGCGGGCCGATGTCGAACCAGACGCCGGAGCCAGGGTGTGCCTGCTCACGCCACGCATTCGGTTTGAGGTCGGGGCGAAACCGATCGAAATGGGATTCGAAGGTGACGACGCGGCCGAGGTCACCCTCTCCCACCACCTGCTGCACGGTGGCAAAATCGCCGGTGTAGCGGCGATCCTGGTACACCGTGACGATGCGACGCTGTTGCTTGGCGACCTGAACCAGCTCCTGTGCTTCGGCGAGGGTCGGCGTGAAGGGCTTATCGACTACGACGTGACGGCCGGCGAGCAGGCATTGCTTGGCGATCGGATGATGCGACGTATTCGGTGTGGCGACGACGACGAGATCGATCTTACGTGTCAGTAACTCGTCAACGCTCCGGACGAATTCCACATCCGCATAACGCTGGTCCGAGGGACCATGCCGCTGCACAATCGTCGTGAGGAGCAGGCCGTCGACCGCCCGAATGACCGGCGCGTGGAAGACCTTGCCGGCGAAACCGAATCCCACCAGGCCCACGTTGAGCATGAGAGAGTTTGTCACCTTATGGACTGAAACGGGAGGTTGCCGATGATGCTGCTTGCGGTTCTCGCTTGCCTGACGCAGGCCCCTGCCCCGGGCACGTTCGACGTCACCACCGTCGGCAAGGATCCGCGCTGGCAGATCGCCGGCCGCATGGCCTCAGTGGTCGACACCAATGGAAAGCGCGCCCTCAAGCTGGAGTTCGCCCCGATCATGGGGCTCGTCTGGCTCAAAGGGTACGACTTCGGGAACGGCGTCATCGAAGCCGACATTTTGGGACAGAGCCAGCCGCCGCAGAGCAGTTTCGTGGGCGTCGCATTCCGCGTGGTGGATGCGCAAACGTACGACGTCGTCTACTTCCGACCCTTCAACTTCCGCGCCTCGGACTCGACCCGCCACAGCCACGCCGTGCAGTACGTCTCGCACCCACAGTGGCCCTGGCAACGGCTGCGCTCAGAGCACGCCGGTCAATATGAAGCCGCCGTCGTGCCGGAGCCCAACGGCGATCAGTGGTTTCATGTGCGCGTCGTGATCGAACGGCCCAAAGTCAGCGTGTTCGTGAACGACGCCAAGACGCCCGTGCTCGTCGTCAATGAATTGAGCAATCGGACGCGCGGGTCGGTGGGGCTCTGGGTTGGCGACGGCTCGGGTGGGCATTTCGCCAACCTGCGCGTGACGCGGAATCGGTAGCTCAATCAGGTCGCGGCGTCTTCCAGTCGCTCGTCATGATGAAGAGCGGCGCGCCATCGAACTGATAGATCGGCCGGAGCCGCTTGGTATTGTAGTACTTCGAGACGTCCACAACCTTCTTCTCGGACGTCACGCTCGCGAGCGGCACGCTGTCGTAGAAGCCGCGGTGAATGCTGACGAGCCGGCCGTACTCCTTCTTGCGGATCAGGTCGAGCGCGAGGTTGCCGAACGCCATCGGCACGATCGAATCGAGCGCATCCGGATCGCCCGAGCGCACCAGATAGCCGAGCCGCTGGTTCACCACATCGATCTTCCGGCCGTTGTTGTACTTCGCCGATGCGTCCTTCAGCGCCGCGCCGATCCGGTCACCGATGCCGCCCAGCTTACGGTGCCCAAACATGTCCGTTTCCTCGCCCTCGAAGCTCATTCCTTCGTGCGAGGTCAGGCGCGCACCCTCAGAGATCAGCACGACCGAATAGCGGCTCGGGTTCTTGTTCCGATCCTGCGTGAGCAGCTCGGCGAGATGCTCGACCTCGACAGGGTATTCGGGGATGACGCAGCGATCCGCCGCGCCGGCCATTGTCGGCAAGAGCGCCGTGAAGCCGGCGTAGCGCCCGAACACCTCGATCACCAGAAACCGCTCATGCGACCCCGCCGACGTGCGCAGCCGGTGCGTCAGCTCGATGGTCCGGGTGACGCAGGTGCTGAACCCGATGCAGTAGTCGGTGCCGTAGACGTCGTTGTCCATCGTCTTGGGAATCGCGACGACCTTCAGCCCCTCGTCATGTAGTCGCTTGGCATAGCTCAGGGTGTCATCGCCCCCGATGGGAATCAAGACATCGAGACCGATATGCTCGAGGTTCTTGATGACATCTTTCGTGATGTCGTTGATCTTCTCGGTGTATCCGGTGAGGTGCGGCGGCAGGCGGTCTTTCGGCAGATGGCTCGGCCGCACTCGCGACGTATGAAGGAACGTGCCGCCCGTTCGTCCGGCGCGGTTCACGATCGCCTCCGTGAGGGGGATGATCTGCTCGCTGTTGTCGGCGCTCTGCTCGCGCGAGTAGTCGACCAGACCGCCCCACCCATGCCGAATCCCTACGACGTTGTAGCCGTCGCGCACCGCGCGAATCGTGATGGCGCGGATGGCGGGGTTGAGGCCGGGGACGTCGCCGCCACCCGTTAGAATACCAATGGTGCCCTTGGTCATAGTGCCGAGGAAAATACGCGAATCGGTGTACTACAGAAGACGCCAGGAGGTCCCATGAAGATCGACTTTCGCAGCGATGTCGATCGGGTGCTACAGGACGCGAAAGCGCAGCAGAAACCGGTACTTCTGGACTTCAGCGCCGCTCCAATGTGAAGCGGCTGTGCTCGGCTGGATGCCGAGGTGTGGCCGGACGAGCGGGTGGCGCGTTTCGTGAACGACAGTTTTCTCGCCGCGCGCGTGCACGTGCGCCAGAATCCCGAGGCTTTCAAGCAGCACAGCGAGCGCTACAAGGCCCCTTGGACGCCCACGATCCTGCTGCTGGACGCCGATGGCGTGGAGCATCATCGGATCGAAGGGTTTCTCCCCACCGACGACTTTCTGGCGCAGCTGATGCTGGGCCGGGCCCGCATCGCATTCGACCAGGCGCACTGGGCGGAGGCCGAGCGCTGGTTTCGCGAGATCGTGGAGCAGTTGCCGAATAGCGACGCGGCGCCCGAGGCACTGTACTGGGCCGGCGTCGCGCCTTACAAGGCGACAGGGAATCCCGTGTCGCTGAAAGCGACAGGTCAGGCCTTCAAAGGGCGCTACCAGGACACGCCGTGGGCGAAGAAGGCGTCTGTCTGGACGTAGCGTAGTCTTCGGGATAGCTTCGGGCATGCGTCGGATTCTCCTCGCCGATGCTGACGCGTTCTACGTCGCCGTCGCACGCGCCGTCGATCCCGACGGCGCCGGCAAAGCCTCCCTCCTGATCGTCGGCGGCTCGCGCGAAAGCCGGGGCGTCGTCTGCTCGGCGTCCTATGAGACGCGGAAGTTCGGTGTCCGCTCGGCGATGCCGATCGCGCGTGCCCTGCGGCTCTGCCCCGACGCGATATGCGTCCCCGTCCCGTTCAAGCAGTGTATCCGCAAGAGTGCGGAGATCCGCAAGGCACTGCAGCAGTACACGCCCGTCGTCGAAGGCGCGAGTATCGACGAGTGGTATCTGGATCTCTCGGGCACCGAAGGCATCTACCATCACGAGCCGCTGCTGGCGACGGCGCGACGCATCCGCGAAGGCATTCGCGCCGCGACGGGACTCACGCTGTCGATCGGCGGCGGGACGAACAAGCTGATCGCCAAGATGGCGGTGGATCGCGCGAAGCCGAGCCGGGGTGGCGACGGAATCCTCATCATCGAGCCCGGGTCCGAGCAGGATTTCCTGCGGTCCTGCTCGCTGGCCGACATCCCGCTCGTCGGCCCCAAGTTTCAGGCGCGCTTAGCGGCCCGTGGCCTCGTCACGGTCGCGGACGCGCTCCGCTACGACCGTGAGTCGCTCGGCCAGTGGATGAGCAAGCGCGAGGCGCAATGGCTGTGGAACCGCATCCACGCTAGCGACGACGCGGACGTCCTCCATCGTACGATGAACCGCGGCATCAGCCGCGACGAGACGTTCGGGAAGGATCTCAGCGCCGACACCGACATCGAGCGCGAGCTGCTGCGGCTGGTCACACGGGCCGCGGCCGATATGCGCGGCGACGGACTGACTGCGCGAACCGTCGCTGTGCGGCTGCGCGACTGGGATTTCAAGACGCGCTCGGCGCAGCGCACGTTGCCCGACCCCGTGGTGTCGGACCGCGTGATCCTGCGGGTGGCCCACGAGCTCCTGACGAGCCTGCGAAAGGCACGGCGCGTTCCGGCGCGGCTCGTCGGCGTACGGCTCTCGGGACTTGCGCCGGCCGAGAGATTGTCTCAGCTGCGCCTGCAGACATCGGATGTGGAAACCGAACGCGATCGAGGGCTCACGCGAGCCATCGATCGCGTTCGGGAGAAGTTTGGGCGCAAGAGCATTCTCCCGGGAGGCATCACCGAGTGATCAGTGCGTGATCGCGAAGAACCACGCGCCGATCACCGGTCCCCGTGGCGGCCGCTGGCCGGGCTGCCGCGGCGGCGTGCCCGGAGGCACGGGACCGTACTCGGGCTGGAAGAGATACGCGATGTGTCTCACAGTATCGACCGAGATCGTCTTGGCGCCCCGCATCGTGGGAACGGTCGCCACGACGGTATACTTGTCGGGCGAGTCCTCGTGCACGACGGTGACGTTGCTATCACGTCCCGCGGGGATGTAGATCAGCTTCTGTGCGGGATCCCACCCCAGCGCGTCCACGCCGTCGCCGTTGGCAATTGTGGCGACGACTTTCCCGGTCCGCGCGTCCACCACGACTGATGTCTTCCCGCACCCGGAGAAGATCCGGTCCGTAGCGCGGTCGTAGGCGATTCCGGTCGGGCCGTCACACGGCGCGAGCGGCCACGACGCGACCGCCTTCATCGTCGCCCCGTCAATGACCTGCATCGTGCTCGTGCCTTCGTTGTTCACGAAGATTTTTCCCTTGCCATCACTGGCCGCGCCCTCGGGACCCGTATCCTCGAGCGGCACCGTGGCGACGATCGCGCCGCTCTTGGGATCGATGGCGACGAGGGTACCTGCCGGCCGGCTGTGATTCGTGAGGATGACGCGATCGGAGAAATCGTCGTACATGATGCCGTCGAGCCCGCCGGTGGAAACCGGGATCTTCTTGATCACGGCGAGGCTCCGGAGATCGAACATGGTTACAGTCGAGTCGCCGGCGCTGGTGATGAAGCCGTGCCCCGACTTGGGTGCCAGGGCGATGCCGTGATTGCGCGGCGTGTCTGGGATATCGCCGAGCACCTTGCCGGTCGCGCCGTCGATCACCATCACGTGCGTGCCGCGGGAAACGAACACCCGTCCGGTGCCCAGCTCTGCCGTCAAGTAATCGGTGCCGCCGTCGCCGCCGATGCTGTACTTGGCGACCTTGAACGTCTGCGCCGAGCTCACGCCCGGCCACGTCAGCGCGGCGCTGAGGAGCACAACGATTGTCGCTTTGTTCATACGATTCGGTTCCTCGGTGTCAGTTGGAGCCGGCGGCCCGCGCGGTCGCCGGCGTCGGATTCAGAATAAAGCGCGCCACATTCTGCTTCAGCTCGGTGAGCGCCGGCTCGTACAGATACATCATGTGGCCGGCGTCGTAGTACTTGAGCTTGATGTTGTCGCGCAACGCGGGCGACAACCCATCGAGGTGACTCACGGTGTACTCGGTCGCGAAGAACGGCGTCGCCAGGTCATAGTAGCCGTTCTCGATTTCGATCCGCAGGTACGGGTTCGTGATGAGGGCCTGCACCAGATCCGAACCCACATAGGTCGCCGTCGCCCAGCCGCGCGAGCCCTCGCGCGTCCAGTTCCACTGTCCCTGGTTGCCACCTCCGAGGCTGTAGCGGTCCGGCGTGTCGAACTTGAGCTCCCCGCGTAAGTACGCGTTCACGGCGGCGGTGAACGCGCCCGTCACCGCGGAGGACTGCGGATCGCCGGGAGCATTCTCGCTCAGGAGATCAGGCAGCGGGCCTGAGAACCGCGAGTCGAGCCGTCCGGTGACCAGACCCCGGCTGCGCTGCAGCTCCGCCATGAACTGGCGCAAAGGCACGCGGAGATCGGCCTTCACCAGATAATCCTCGGAGAGCCCGGTGTACGCCGCCACCTGTTTGGCGACCGTCGCCTTGCGGTCTGCCGCGAGCGTCGCGCCGGCGGCGAGCGCCGCCGAGTACTCACCGAGCGCGTAGCGGCGCACCTCGGCGAGAAATCCCGGGACATTGCTCGGTGCGGGAATCACCTTGTGAAAGACCGCGGTCGCCGCATAGCTCGGCAGGTACAGGACGTAAGACAGATCGTGGCCGGGCGCGAACAGCAGCGTCTCGAAATCGAGCACCGACGAGATCAGCACGATCCCATTCAGCGTCACACCATCGCGCTGCAGCCGATCGCCCAGCACCGCCGATCGCGTCGTCCCGTAACTCTCACCGATCAGATACTTGGGTGAGGCCCAGCGGCCGTTGCGGCTTACGTACTGCGAGATGAACTGGGCGAGGGACTTCGCGTCTTCGTCCACGCCCCAGAAATCCTTGCCGGTCCCCTTCCCCACTGGTTTGGAGAACCCGGTGCCGATGGGATCGATGAACACCATGTCGGTGACATCGATCAGGCTGCTCTGATTGTCCACGACCTGGTAGGGCGGCGGTGGAGTGAACGCCGCGTCCGTGGTAACGATGCGCCGCGGCCCGAAGGCACCCATGTGCAACCACGCGGATGCCGAGCCGGGCCCGCCATTATAGATGAAGGCAATCGGCCGCTGGCTCGGGTCCCTGATGTCGGTGCGCGTATAGGCCGTGTAGTAGAGGACTCCGATGGACTCATCCTTGTCGTTCTTGAGCAGCATGGTGGCGGCGGTGGCGCGATAGGGGACGAGCTGGCCACCGATTCGCATGGTGTGATCCGTCGCCGAGGATGCCTCGTTCGGGATCGGTGTCGCCTTGGCCGTGGTATCGCGATCGGTCGCCGCGGCGGCGGCATTGGGTCGCTGGGCACGCAGCGGCGTGGCGAGGATGCTCGCCACCAGGATGATCGTGCAGAAACGCATACGCTTCCCCTCCCCTCAAGGTCTAGAACGCACTGCAGGCGAAGCTAGCCGCGATCACGCGCGTTGACTACTCCGCCCCCTTCCTACCACAGGCGGGCTGGTTATCGTTCTGACTGACGCGCGGCGACGCGTGTTCCAGGCTGGGAGCGGTCCGTCACCTGCGACGGATCGAGGCGTTACCCAATCGGCCCCCCAGCCTCTGGCACCACAACAATGGGAGCTGCATTCGATGGGCGCCTCGACACTGACGGTACCGACCCGTGACCTCCTCGCGGAGATCGACGAGCTTCGCATCACTCGCCGTGCCGCGATCCTCGCGCACAACTATCAACGTCCGGAAATCCAGGACCTTGCCGACGTCGTGGCCGACTCGCTGCAGATGGCGCGTCGCGCGACGGAGCTCGATGCCCCGATCCTGGTGATCTGCGGCGTGCATTTCATGGCGGAAACCGCGGCGATCGCGAACCCTGACAAGCGCATCCTGATACCTGACCGCACCGCGGGCTGTTCGCTCGCCGCCACGATTCAAGCGGCCGACGTCCGCGCCTGGCGGGCGGCGCATCCGGACGGCCTCGTGGTCGCTTACGTGAATACGGCGGCCGACGTGAAGGCCGAGGCCGACTACTGCTGCACCTCGGGGAACGCGGTCGCGGTCATCCGCGCGCTGCCGCCCGACGTCCCCGTCCTCTTTCTCCCTGACGTGTTTCTCGGCAATTACCTGCGCACAGTCACCGGCCGGCAACTCGACGTCTGGATGGGTGAGTGTCACGTGCACGCCGGGCTCACGCGTGAGGCGCTGGAGCAACGCCGCGTCGAGTATCCCGACGCCGAGTTTCTGGTGCACCCGGAATGCGGCTGCGTGACCAGCGCGATGTACTACGCCGAGACGGAAGGTGACGTGGCTGGTGGTCGCACGCAGATCGTATCGACCGAGCAGATGATGCGGCGCGCCCGCGTCTCGCCCGCGCGTCGCTTCGTGGTCGCGACGGAAACGGGGGTGCTGCATCGCCTGCGGCGCGAGAACCCCGGCAAGGAATTCGTCGCGGCCCGCGAGGGCGCCGAATGCCGGTACATGAAGCAGATCACACTGGAGAACTTGCGCGACTCGCTCCGCGACCTGCAGTACGACGTGACGGTCGCCCCCGATATCGCCGTGCGCGCGCGGCGCGCCATCGACCGGATGCTCGCGATTGGCTGAGTCACCGAAATTCGGGCTGCTCGAAGTCCGACGGGCGCTCGCCGAGGATCGCGCGCGCGATGACATCACGACGCGCTTGCTCGGACCAGCCGCCGATCAGTCGGCGGAGGCGCGCTTTGTCGTCCAGGCCCCGCTCGTGATCGCCGGTTTGCCGCTGCTCACGACGGTGTTTCGCGAGCTCGATTGGCGCGCAGCGATCGCGCCGAGCGCCAGCGAGGGATCCTGGGTCGAGGCGGGAATGACGGTGGCGACGGTGCGCGGCGTCGCGAGCGCCTTGCTCGCCGGCGAACGCGTGGCGCTCAACTTCTTGCAGCGGCTCTCGGGCGTGGCGACACTCACGCGCCGGGCCGTCGAGGCGGTAAAGGACACACCCGCGAAAATCACGCACACCCGCAAGACCACACCCGGGTTGCGGGGCCTCGAGCTGTACGCCGTGGCCATCGGCGGGGGCGTCGAAAACCGTGCTTCACTGGCTGTCGCCATCCTCTGGAAGGACAACCACTGGGCGCTGCTGAACGGCCGCTCGCTGCGGGACGCGTTGCGAGCGTCGCCGCCGGACGTGCCCATCATCGTCGAAGTGGAATCCGAGGCGCAGCTCGAGGCTGCGCTCGCGGCGGGCGTGACGCATCTGCTGGTCGACAATCAGCCACCCGACATGCTCGCCGCCTGGGCGCGGCGCGCTGGGCCCGGGGTGACGATCCAGGCCTCAGGCGGCGTCACCGTCGAGACGGCGCGCGACTATGCGGAGGCGGGGGCCACGTTGATCGCCATCGGCGCGCTCACCCACTCCGCCCCTGCCGCGCCGATTCGGTGCGACATCAGCGCCGGCCCGACCGCCGGCGGGGCGGCTCCAGCCGTCTCCACCGCGCCAGCACCGCGCTGACCTGCGCGCGCGCCCGCCCACAGGCGGCCACCTGCGCCGCGGTCGGCGCCAGGTCCGCATCTTGCATCGCCATCGCCGCCGCGAGCGCGGCTTGGCTCGCGCTTTCCAGGGTTGGAGCCGCGGCTCGCACGAGCTGGCCGGGACGAACGAGGGCGCGTGGCGCACGCGCGGGGGCGGGCGGCGCCAGCGATTCGACCTGCGCGCGCGCAGCGCCACTCAGCGAATCGATACGGGCGCGCGCCTGCAGATGGGCGGCATGGGACGCCGCGGCCAGGTCGTACATCTCGCGTGAGAGGGCGGCGAGCTGCCGTAATCCGGCTGCCGGCGTCTTGACGCGCGGATCGAGGCGCAGCGTCAGCGGCTGCGTGTAGGACTTTCCTTCTACTGTAAGGCGAACCGTGTAGCGACCCGGCGCTGCCCAGGGGGCGACCGGTGTACGCTCGCTGCGGTGCGGCACCGCTCCCGTGGCTTCGACTTCGCCGGTGCGTGGATTATCGCCGATCGGCTGATAGCGCGTGTCCCACGTGAAGCGGTGTAGTCCCGCGCGAGTCGACAGACGTTGTTGTGGCGCCGGCCAATAGAGCGGCAAGCTACAATCAGCCGCCGCTGGATTTTTCTGGCATACACGATCGTAGGACGCCGGATCGAGCGCCGGATCGGGATCCAGCACGGGATCGTCGCTCGAGTAGGAACGGATCACTCGCCCTGACGCGTCGACGATTTCCAGTTTCACCGGTCCAGCGACATTCGCAGCCAGGGCGTAATCGATAATCGCGCCCGCGGCCGGATTCTCAGCGGCCGGAAGCTCGGGAGGCCAAGGGGTTGGCTCGTTGGTGCCGAAGCGCACGCGCACGGCGGTTTGCGGGGTGACGAGGTACGTCCCGGCGCGACCTCGCGATCTGGCGAGCTGCCGGATCGGTGTCAGATCATCCAGAATCCAGAAGCCACGGCCGTGCGTCCCCGCCACGAGATCGGCGCAAAGGCAGGTGCTATCGTCTTTCACCTGCATGTCGCGCACGGAGATCGCGGGCATGTTCAATCGCAGCGATTGCCAGTTCGCGCCGTCGTCGAGCGAGACCCACACCTGCGCATCGGTCGCGGCATAAAGGAGTCCCGGGACGCGCGGGTCTTCACGAATCGAGTTCGCGACCGCGTTGGCGGCGATGCCGTTGTCGATCTCGGTCCAGGTCCCGCCGCCGTCGTGCGTACGCCAGAAATGCGGATGCAGGTCGTCGATCCGCAGGGTGTTCGCCGCCGCGTACGCGGTGCGCGTATCGAAGTGCCCCGCTTCGATGTTGAAGATGCGCGTCCACGGCTTGATGGCCGCGGGTGTGACATTCTTCCAGGCCGCCCCGCCGTTCGTCGTGACCTGAATGTTCCCGTCGTCCGTGCCGGCCCACAGCACCGCCCCGCTCTTCGGTGACGGTGCCAGCGCCGTGATCGCCCCGCGCGGCGCCGGCGTCACGCTGCTCGCGTACCGCCCCGCACTCGCCGGAACCGTCCAGGTCTGGCGCGCGAGGTCGGGACTGATGCGCGTCCAACTGTGGGCGCGGTCGACCGACTTCCACACGACGTTGGACGTGTAGTACAGCACGTTCGGATTCAGCGGCGACCAGATGAGCGGCATGGTGCGCACGTTGCGGCCGAACGTGTCGCCGCGCGCCGCCGAATCGGGCCCCACCTGCGCGGTTTGCCCGGTGCGGCGGTCGTAGCGCGACACGCCGCGGCGCGCGCTGCCGAATACGACGTCGGGATCGCGCGGATCGGGTGCGGCGATGCCGTATTCCTGAATGTTCGCCGGATGCCAGTCGTGAAACGTGATTTCCCCATCATCCGAGCGGCTCGCGACGCAGATCGACCCCGAGTCCTGCTGCCCGCTGCACACGCGATACGGAAACGCGTTGTCCGTCGTGACATGATACACGGCGGCGGTGGGTTGCGTGTACCAGTTGCTCCACGATGCGCCGCGATTCGACGAGACCACGGCGCCCTGATCAGACACGACCAGGATCAGGTTCGGGTCGGTGGGATGGATCCAGATGCGCTGATAGTCATCACCGCCGGGCGAGCCGCGCACCGCCGACCAGCTCGTCCCACCGTCTTCCGTGCGCCACATGACGATCGACGCACTGTAGACCACGTTGTCGTTCTTGGGGTCGACGACGATCGGCGGCAGGTCGCCCCCACCGATGCGGCCGAGGGGGCGTTGATCGGCGGTGGCGGTGGTGGTGTCTCCGACAACCGCGGCGCCAGGGATGCGCGTGCGCAGCGTCCAATGCGCGCCGGCGTCGCTCGACTTGTAGAAACTGACCGGTCCCGACCCGCCCGCGGGATTCACCGCTGCGATCATCGCATACAGCACCTGCGGATTGGACGGCGCGATCGCGATGTTCGCTTCGAGTACCGGCGGCAGACCATTCGTGAGTTGGGTCCACGTCGTGCCACCATCGATCGACTTGTAGATCCCGCCCCCGCCTCCCCCGGGCCACGTCGAGTCCGGTCCGAACGCGGCGTACTCGTAAAAGGTCGACTGCTGCTGCCACAGGGCCGCATACACCGTGTTGGGATTACTTGGATCGATCCGGACTTCGTTGCCGCTCGTGTACTCGTCCTTGTACAGCACCTTCTCGAAGGTGCGGCCGCCGTCCGTCGAGCGATAAATGCCGCGCTCGGCGTTGGGCCCGTAGGGATGGCCGAGTGCCGCCACGAAGAGGCGGTCGGGATTTGTGTGGTCCACGTCCACGTACGCGGTCATCTGGGTCTCAGCGAGACCGAGCTGCGTCCACGTCCGTCCGGTGTCGTTGGAGCGATACATCCCGTTGCCGGTGGCGAGATCGGGGCGGATGATGCCTGCCCCGGTGCCGACGTAGATGATGTTCGGACTGGACGGCGCCACGGCGATGGCGCCGATCGAGCCGGTCACTTCACGATCGAACAACGGCTCCCAGTTGGAGCCGTAGTCGCTGGAGCGCCACAGGCCGCCGTTGTCGAATCCGATGTAGAACACGGTGGGTTCGCCCGGCACGCCGGCGAGTGCGCGGGCCCGTCCCGCCCGGAACGGGCCGATCGTGCGCCAGCGCAGCGCGCCGCTGAGATCGGGAGTTTGTGCGGTGGCGCGTGCCGGCAGCAGCGCCGCGAGGGTAAGCGCCACGACAGGGATTCGCATGGGCACCGCCTGTGTTATTCGCTGAGTCGCTTCGGTCCGGCGCTTGCGGGTGGAGGAGGGACCTGCTGCGACGGGGGCGCCTGGGACGTCTCGTCCGTGTTGCCGATCTCACGCAGCCCGCGTTTGAACTCCTGAATGCCCTTGCCGATTGACGCGCCGATCTCCGGGATGCGCTTCGTTCCGAACATCAGCATGACGACCACGACGAGAATCAGGATGTGCCAGATACTGAGGTCGGCCAGCATCGCAATTCCTTAGAAGCAGGGTTTCTCAAAGGTACAGCGAAGCGCTCCTGTGAGTAAGTTGTTCCCGATGTGCAACGTATACCTGCTGCTTCTGCTCGGGATCGTGCAGTCTCCTGGGCCGGACTCCGTCGTCTATGATCTCTCGACCACCAGCCATCTCGAGGTACGCACTGGCAAGGCCGGGTTGCTGGGCTTTGCGGGGCACGAGCACCTGATTCGAGCGTCAGGCTTTTCCGGGCTCATCGTCCTCTATCCAGACCAGCCTGCAGCATCGTACGTAACCGTCTCGGTCGCCACCGACCGGCTGGAGGTGTTGACACCCCCCGATACCGAGGAGATCCGGAAGGTCACGGCGGCAATGCGTGAGGAAGTGCTGGACGTATCGCACTATCCGGACATCACACTGACCGCGCGAGCCGCGGAGCGCACGGGAGACACGCTACGCCTTCAGGGGGCACTCACGATCAAGGGTCAGACTCGTGAGGTGCCGCTGGTGGTATACGTCCTCATCGGGCCCGATACCCTGCGCGCGAACACCACGTTTACCGTCAAGCAGACGGATTTCGGGATCCGACCCTATCGCGGCGGGCCCGGCGGCACGGTGCGTGTGGCGGATGGGGTGACGTTTGTAATTGAGGCGGTCGCCATCCGCCGCCCATGACGGTCGCCTGGTCTCCCACCGAGCCTTATCTCCAGCGCAGCCGGCTGCGCCGCTTCGCCGAAGCCCACGGCCACCCCGATTACGCCTCGCTGCAGCGTTGGTCGATCGAAGACCAGGAGCTGTTTTGGCGCGCCGTCGACCGCGACCTCGGCCTGGTGTGGCGCACGCCCTACGACCGCGTGCTCGACGCCTCTCGCGGTATCCCGTGGACCACCTGGTGGCTTGGCGGCCGGATGAACTACGTCGCGTCGGCGCTGCGCCACAACCCGGCACGCACGGCGATCATCTTCGAAGGCGAGGAAGGCGTGACGGCGCACATCGCCTACGGCGAGCTGGCGACCGCGGTGCGCCGCTGCGCTGCCGGTCTGCGCGCGCTCGGGGTTCGGGCCGGGGATCGCGTCGGCATCTTCCTGCCGCTCACGCCCGAGTGTGCGATCGCCACGCTCGCGGTGTCGGCGATCGGTGCGATCTTCACGCCGATTTTCTCTGGATACGCGAGCGACGCGATCGCCGGGCGGCTGCGCGATTGCGATGCGACCGTCCTGATCACGGCCGACGGCTTCCGCCGCCGCGGGCAGGTGGTCGCGATGAAAGAGACGGCCGACGCGGCGTTGGATCGAGCGCCCAGCGTGCGGACCGTCATCGTCGTCCCGCGGCTCGGGCGCGACATCCGGCTCCGGCATCGGGAAGTCTGGTGGGAGTACGTCATGAGCCAGGGAGGCGACGGGACGCTCGCCGACACGTCTCCGGAAGATCCCTACATGCTGATCTACACGTCGGGCACGACCGGCCGGCCGAAAGGCGCGGTGCATGTGCACGGCGGCTTCCCCGTGAAAGCCGCGCAGGATCAGGCGCACGTGTTCGACCTGCAAGCGGGCGACGTGCTTTGGTGGTTCACCGACATCGGCTGGATGATGGGGCCGTGGCTCATCGCAGGCGGCCTGATCAACGGCGCGACGATCGTGCTGTACGACGGCGCCCCCGATTATCCGGATGCGGGACGGGTGTGGTCGATCGTGGAGCGTCATCGCGTGACGCACCTCGGCATCTCCCCGACGGCAATCCGCGGTCTGATGCGCGCGGGCGAAGAGCCGGTGCGGCGGCACGATCGCTCGTCGCTGTTCGTGCTCGGCTCTACCG
>Ga0209161_10000959_pt1 | contig 23593 bp, 22 predicted proteins | sample GraSoiAngelo_155_FD_186169 | JGI IMG/M metagenome (GOLD analysis project Ga0209161, IMG submission 186169) | Grasslands soil microbial communities from the Angelo Coastal Reserve, California, USA - 14_1009_13_30cm (SPAdes) (version 2) | ecosystem: Environmental > Terrestrial > Soil > Grasslands... | reverse complement strand
CCAGATCCTGGTCCAGGTGGCGCGCGCCCTCGCCTACGCGCACAAAAGCGGCATCGTGCACCGCGACATCAAGCCGGACAACATCATGTTCGACGAGCACGGGCTGGCGGTGGTCACCGATTTCGGCATCGCGAAGGCGGCGTCGGGCGGCAAGCTGACGGGTACCGGGATGTCCATCGGCACGCCCCACTACATGAGCCCGGAGCAGGCCCGCGCCCAGCCGCTCGACGGACGCTCGGACCTCTATTCGCTCGGCGTCGTGGCGTATCAAAGCCTCACCGGTCGCGTGCCGTTCGACGGTGAGGACTCGTTCTCGATCGGCTACAAGCACATCATGGAGGAGATTCCCACCCCGCCGCTCGAGACCTACGATCAGCGTACGGTGTTCGAAATCACGCGAAAAATGATGGCGAAGTCTCCCGACGAGCGCTTTCAGAGCGCGGACGATCTCGTCCAGGCGCTCGAGGCGGGTGGCGGATTCGCCGCAGTCGGCCTCGCGACGGCCGCCACCAAAGCCATCCCCTCGCTCGCGGGGGTCCGGATGGCGTCCGCTCCCACGACGCCGCTGCCGCGCATCGCCGACAAGCTCGGGACGGAGCACCACAAGCGTTCGGTCGCAGCCGGCATCGCCCTCTGGGTGGTGGTCGTGGGCATCGGGCTGGGCGCCCCCGGTTTGTACGCCTACAAGAAAGGACTGCTGTTCTTCGCCCGGGCCGCCCCCGCCGACTCCGCGTCGGGCGCCCCCCGCGACACACTCGCCCAGCGCCTGTTGTCTGACACCGGCGTCCCTCCAGCCCTCGACACGGCGGCCCAGGCCGCGGCCGCGACTCCGCACGCCGACACTGCCCGTACCCGCCTGGTCCCTCCCGGGACGCTCGGGCGCCTCACGCTCCAGGGCCTGCCCGCCGGCGCCCGCGTCACGCTCAACGGGATGCCGTTTCGGGGCTCGCAGGGAGATGTGCCTCCCGGCACGTACCGCCTCGCGGTGCGGGCCAGCGGGTTCGAGCCGTACGACCGCCAGGTGGTCATCACGCCGGGTGCGCCATCCACGGTGAGGATCGAGCTGCAGCCGGCGTCGGGGGAAGCAGGGTCGAACGCCGGACCGTGCGATCAGTATGGGCCCGCCTACAACCAAGACCATCTCTGTTTCGACACTCGTCCCCTGCCGCTGTCGCTGACGCGCATTCCCGTGCCCGCCGACGCCACCATCTTCCCGCGCCAGGCCATTCTGCTGATCCATGTCTCGAAGGACGGCTCGACGCTGGAGGCGCGGGTGTTCGGACCCTCCAACCTCGACACGTTCAACAACGAGGCGCTGGACATGGCGAAGACCCTGCGCTGGAACCCCGCTCAGAGGAACGGCGAGCCGGTAGACGCGTGGGTCCAGTGGATATTCCAGCCGGTGAGGCAGTAGCATCAACATCCATCCGACGGCGTTCATCGCTCGCGGCGCAGTCGTGCTGGGGGACGTGACCCTGGGGGCGCACGCCAGCGTGTGGTACGGCGCGGTGCTGCGCGGGGACATGGCCGCGATTGTGGTAGGCGAGCGCACCAATCTCCAGGACGGCACGATCGTGCACGTGGACGAAGGGCTCCCGGCGCGGATCGGCGCGCGCGTCGGCGTGGGACACCGCGCCATTCTGCACGGATGCACCATCGAGGACGATTGCTTGATCGGCATGGGGAGCGTGCTCCTCAACGGCGTCCACATCGCGACGGGCAGTGTCGTGGCAGCGGGTGCGGTCGTGCCTGAAGGCGCCCTCGTGCCGCCAGGCTCGCTCGTGGTCGGCGTGCCGGCGCGTGTCACGCGACCGGTCGACGACGCCCTGCGGCAGCGGATCCGAGACACCTGGGAGCACTACGTGGCCGAGGCGGAGCGGCACCGCGCGGGCGCGTTCCCGATCGCTGGAACAAGTTTGTGATGTGGATTGTTCGATCTGCCGTGGGGCCACCACTCTCGCGAGGTGTTGCCCTGACGCCCCTGCGGGTCTACCTTGCCCCTCCGCGCCTTTTTGGTCTGCGCGCTGTTAAATTCACCCATACCACACGTTTGGTGAGTACGCTCACCTCCGCGAGGGACGAGCCCGCATGACCGCTTCCAGCCGCACCGGCACACTCGATCTGAGCCCCAACGCCGTCACCGTGCTCGAGCGGCGCTACCTGCTCAAGGACGACCACGGCAAGCCCGTGGAGCAGCCCGAGGATCTGTTCTGGCGCGTGGCGCGGACCATCGCCGAGCCGGAGCGGCGCTACGGGGCATCGGACAAGGCCGTGGAGGGACTGGCGGAGACGTTCTTCGAGCTGATGGCGAAGCGGGTCTGGATGCCGAATTCGCCCACCCTCATGAACGCCGGCCGGCCCTTGGGCCAGCTCTCTGCCTGCTTCGTGCTTCCCGTGGACGATGCCCTCTCGAACGACCGGAGCGGGATCTACGACACGCTGCGGGCCATGGCCCTGGTGCACCAGTCGGGCGGCGGGACCGGGTTCTCGTTCTCGCGCCTGCGCCCGAAGAACGACGTGGTGCGCTCCACCATGGGCGTGGCGTCGGGCCCCGTGTCGTTCATGAAGCTGTACGACGCCTCGACCGACGTCGTGAAACAGGGTGGGACTCGCCGCGGCGCGAACATGGGCATCCTGCGCGTGGATCACCCCGACATCCTGGAGTTCATCGCCTGCAAGGACGACCTGACCCAGGTGACGAACTTCAACATTTCGGTAGCCGTGACGGACGCCTTCATGCGAGCCCTGGAGGAAGGTGCGGCGTACGACCTGATCCATCCCCGCACCGGCGCCGCGGCGGGCCGGCTCGACGCCCGCGAGGTGTTCCGTAAGATCGTGCACGGGGCCTGGAAGACGGGCGAGCCCGGCGTGTATTTCATCGACCGAGCCAACCACTACAACCCGGTGCCGCACCTCGGCAGCTACGAGGCGACGAACCCGTGCGGCGAGCAGCCGCTGCTCCCCTACGATGTCTGCAACCTCGGCTCGATCAACCTCGGGTTGTTCGTTAAGGAGGGCGACGTCGACTGGGATCGCCTGAGAACGGTGGTGCACTTGTGCACGCACTTCCTCGACAACGTCATCGACGCGAACAAGTACCCGCTGGCCGATATCGACGACCTCGCCAAGCGTATCCGCCGCATCGGTCTCGGGGTCATGGGCTGGGCGGACCTGTTGGTGCGGCTCGGTCTCCCCTACAACTCGGACGAGGGGGTGGCCCTCGGCCGCCGCGTGATGGAATTCGTCGACGAGGAGGCCAAGGCGGCCTCGGAGAAGCTCGCCGAGCAACGCGGCGTGTTCCCCGAGTGGGAGCGGTCGATCTGGGGGCCGGACGCGACCTGCGCCCGCGGGCCCAAGGGTGAGCGCGTGCGCCCGATGCGACGGCTGCGCAACTGCAACCTCACGACCGTCGCCCCCACCGGCACCATCTCGATCATCGCCGGCTGCTCGTCGGGTATCGAGCCGCTGTTCGCGGTCGCGTTCATGCGGAATCAGGCGGGCGTGCTCATGCCCGACGTGAACGAGGACTTCGTCGCGATCGCCAAGCAGGAAGGCTGGTATTCGGGCGCCCTGATGCAGCAGATCGGGGAGGCGGGACACATCCACTTCGATCAGGTACCGGCGAAGTGGCAGCGCGTGTTCGTTACGGCGCACGACGTGACGCCGGAGTGGCACATCCAGATGCAGGCGGCGTTCCAGGAGTTCACCGATTCGGCGATCTCCAAGACCTGCAACTTCTCGAACGACGCGACCGAGGAGTACGTCGAGAAGATCTACCGGTACGCCTACAAGCTGGGCTGCAAGGGCGTGACCGTGTACCGCGACGGCGCCCGCGAGATGCAGGTGCTCTCGACCGGGTCGACGGCGAAGAAGGTGCAGGAGCAGGCCGCAGGGCTGGGTAAAGACGCGCTGGCGGAGGCGCTCGGCCGCATCGCGGAGCTCGAGGCCGAGCTCGCGCGTACCCGCGACAAGTTGCACGATTCCGAAGCGGAGAACCTGCAGCGGCGGGCGAAGCGCTCGCGCCCCGACCTCCTCAAGGGTGCCACCCGGCGGGTCGAAACGCCCCTCGGTACCATGTATGTGAACATCACCGAGGATGACAAAGGTCAGCCGTTCGAGGTGTTCATCTCGCTCGGCAAAGCCGGCGGCGCGCTCATGGCCGACGTGGAAGCGATCGGGCGACTCAGTTCACTCGCGTTGCGCTCGGGCATCCCCCTGCGCGAGGTGTACCGCCAGCTGCGGGGCATCTCGTCCGATCGGGTCGTCGGCCTCGGGCCGAACAAAGTGCTCTCGGTCCCCGACGCGATCGGCATCGCGATCGAAAAATGGATGCAGGAAAAGCAAGGCATCCAGCAGGACCTCCTGGGCGGCGTGGGGGCGCCCGCCGCTGCTCCCGTCCAGGCGGATGTCCCCGGACCCGAAGGGACGGCCGCCGAACGGGGCGGGGCCGCCCAGGACTTCATCGGCGCGTGCCCCGACTGCGGCTCGCAGCTCGCGTTCATCGAGGGCTGCGCCAAATGCCACGTGTGCGGCTTCTCGGAGTGCGGCTGAGCTAGGCAGGGTGGTTGTCGAGCGGCGCCGCTCACCGCGCGCCGGGGTCCCTCGTCACATTCCGCGCGACGGTCGTGCCTGTGACGGCTGTCACGACCAGCGGCACCTCGATCGTGTTATCCTCAATGCGTGAGTATTCCGTTCCGTCCAATGACACCCACGCGCCTCCAGGCGAAGGGGTGGGCCCGGGTCGGCAGGCCCGGCGCCCATCTGCTGCGTCGAGGTGCGTGGTACCCCGTCGTCCGCATCTCGTCGAGCCACATCGTGGTGCTCGACGTGAACCGGCGGAACGTGCCCGTGGACCGGCGCTTCCTCGAGATCCGCTACCATCCCCCGGAGCGCTGGAGCGTGGTCCGGTGCGAGCCGCGCGAGATTCAGCGGGTGGGGCGGCTGTTCCCACTCACGTACGCCGTGTGTCCCGCCTGCCGCCACCGGCAGGGGTTTGAGTCGGATGTGAAGGAGTTGAGCTGCGAGCGGTGCAAGAAGGTGGGCGCGCTGGCGTGGGATGAGATGAGCTAAGCGAGCGGCCCTTCACCCGTCGAGCGCCGCTACCTTGTCCCCGACGGAAACGATTCCCGAACCCACGCCCGTGCAGTAGTACCCCCGCGTTCCCCCCTCCAAAAACTGCAACGTCTCTTTGAGCACTTGAGCTTCCACGACGCCCCCCAGCGCCCAGCCGCTGAACGGTCGGCACGGCTCCGCGACCTGGAGCATTTCAAGACGAGCGATCTCCTGCCCGTCGCCGGTCAGCAACGCGACGCCGCGCTCGAGGTCCTCGAAGGCGATCCGACGCTCGGTCTCGACGATGATGTTCTCGCCGGCGCAGCCGAGTGTGATGCGCTCTCCGAAGCGGTCGCGCATGAGCGCGTAGTGTGACGTGAAGCCGAGTGACAGGCCGTGTACCCCGTCGTCGTTCTTGGTGCGTGGGTGCGCACGGTGGTGCACATCGACCAGCCACGATCCGCCCGGTCCCTCGCCCAGTGCTCCGTCCGGTCCGAGCGCGAGGCGCTCCACGGCGAGGAGCGGCGCCGGGTCGTACACGCGCATGGGCTTTTCGCCGATCTTGAGCGAGGAGCGTTGGATCTGCAGGCGAACGATACGGCCGAGGTCGCGCATAACGGAATCTATCAAAACATGGTATCATGTGGGTCGGTCATTCCCCCATGCGCGTCACTCTCGGTTGGGCCCGCTGTGCGGACAACGTGGCGGACATTCTGCGCCGCGGCGCCTGGTATCCCATCGTCGAGGAGTCGTCGGACGGACAGGTCGTCGTCGAAGTGCGACAGCAGCGGGTGCGTGTGCCCCGCGCCGACGTGACGATTCGGAGCGAGGCCCCCGACCACTGGAGTATTGTGGCGCGCACCGGGGTGCTGCGGCCCACCCTGGGAGGAGGGCAGGGGAGTGCGGTCGTCACCACCTATGCCGTTTGTCCCCTGTGTCACTATCGGCAGGACTTCGCCGGCAAGCCCGCCGGCCTGAAGTGCGTCCGCTGTGGCGCGACCTCGCCGGTGGATTGGACCGAAACTTGTTAGGCGTTCCACGTTCCACGGTGCACGTTCCACGGAAATCCCGGGTCTCTTGCGGAGCCCGACATAGTTAGCATATTAACAGTCAATATATTAACTACTGTCGTAGGTCGAACCCGCGGCTGCATCTGCCTCGCGACGTGCAACGTGTAACGTGCAACGTGTAATGGGACCGACATGACCGATCGCTCCGAGCTCGCTCTCCAGCTCACCGACGCCATCGTGGCCGCCAAGGCGGCTGCGGAGCGGGCGGGCGACCGCGCGTTCCGCGCGTATGGGCTGTCGCAGCGCGCCCAGGCAGCGCTCGTGGCCGTCGACCTGGGCGGGCCGGACGGGGCCCGCCCCAAGGACATCGCCGCCCAGCTGCGCGTGTCCCGCGCGGCCGCCACCACGTTCATTCAGCGACTCGAGACCAAGGGGCTGGTCGAGACCACCCCGGACCCCGAGGACGACCGCGGCGTGCGCGTCACGCTCACGCGGCGTGGCCTCGAGGTGTTGCTGCGCGCCGGGCAGCTCGAGCGCCGCCTCGCCGCCCGCGCCATCGAGGGCCTGCCCGCGTCGAGCATCGCTCGGGCGGTCCACCTGCTCCAGGAGTTCAGGCAGCGGCTCGAAGCGAAGCAGATCGGCGTCGTGCATTAGGGGGGTTACACGTGTGCGTATCTTTATGCATGACGCAGCCCCGCCGGCAACGCGGCTGGGTCGAGCGAGAGACGACTTGAAGTGCGTCATCTATACGACCGATCGGCATCCACTTAACTCGCCCCCTTAGCGCGGCTCCGCACTCTGTCCTTCGGCCTGGGGCGCGGGGATCGCGGGCGACGGTTTTCCACACTAGGGCTATGCACCGGGAATGTTGAAAACTGATGGAGGGAGAGGGAGGGGGGAACGGCTCTGATCCGTCGCACTAAGATCGTCGCCACGCTGGGTCCCGCCACGGGGACGCCCGAAGGCATCGCCGGGTTGATCGGCGCCGGCGCGAACGTCATCCGTGTGAACTCGTCCCACGGGACCCCGGAGCAACGCGCCAGTTGGATCGCCGCGGTGCGGGAGGCGGCCGCGGCCGCCGACGTCGCGGTGGCGGTGCTCGTGGACCTGCAGGGGCCGCGCATCCGGGTCGGCAAGCTGGCCGCTCCGCGTGTCCTGCGCCCCGGAGAGACCATCGTGTTCGCGCCGGAGGACGTCGCGCGCGGCGATGAGCTGCCGACGACGTACGCCGATCTCGCCACCGACGTTCGGCCGGGCGCCCGCATCTTGCTCGACGATGGCCTCCTCTCGCTCGAGGTCACGCGGATCGTCGCGCCGCGCGTGGAGGGCAGGGTGGTGGACGGCGGGACCCTCACAGCCCACAAGGGGATGAATCTCCCGGGGCTGCACGTATCCGCGCCAGCGCTGACGGACAAGGATCGTGAAGACGCGGCGCACGCCGTCCGAGCCGGCGCCGACTATCTGGGGCTCTCGTTCGTGCGGCGGGCGGAGGACCTGGCCGAGCTGCGCGCGCTCGTCCCCCCCGAGATGAGGCTCGTGGCGAAGATCGAGAAGGCGACCGCGCTCGAGGACCTGGCGCGGATTCTCGAGGCGTGCGATGCGGTGATGGTGGCGCGCGGCGACCTGGGGGTGGAGCTGCCGTTCGAGGAGGTGCCGGCGGTTCAGAAGCGCCTGATCCGCGAGGCGAATCGCTACGGCAAGCCGGTGATCACCGCTACCCAGATGCTCGAGTCCATGGTGCACCACCCGCGGCCGACCCGCGCCGAAGCGTCCGACGTGGCCAACGCGATCCTCGACGGGACGGATGCCGTCATGCTCTCGGCCGAGACGGCGATGGGAGACTACCCCTTCGAGGCGGTGCGGGCGATGGACCGCATCATCCGGGAGATGGAGCGGCAGGGCCCGGCGATGGGGGTGGGAGCCCGCGACGAGCGCCGGCTCGTCCCCGGCGAAACGGTGTCCGTCGAAGACGCAATCGCGATCGGCACGAGCGCGGTGGCGCGGATGCTCAAGACGCCGCTCATCGTCACGCTCACCTCGGGGGGGTTCACCTCCCGCAAGGTCGCGGCGCTCCGCACCCCGGTGCCGATCCTCGCCGTGACCACCCAGGCCACGACCTACCGCCAGCTCGCGCTGGTGTGGGGCGTGACGCCGGTCCTGGTGGATCGGGTGCCGGGCTACGACGCGATGCTCGCCGTGGTGCGCGACCTGATCCTGAAGCGCGGGTATGCGCGCGCGGGTGACCGCATCGTGATGACCGCGGGCTTGCCGTGGGAGGTCTCCGGGACCACCAACCTCCTCAAGGTCGAGGTCGTGTGAGGTGAGGCTCGTGTTCCTCGGCACGGGCACGTCGTACGGGGTGCCCCAGATCGGTTGCGACTGCCGTACGTGCACCTCGTCCGACCCGCGCGACCGGCGCACCCGGACGGCGGCGCTGATCGAGTCGGGAGGTCGGCGCCTCCTCATCGACACCCCGCCTGAGCTGCGGCTGCAGCTCGTGACCGCGGGCGTCGGGTCGGTCGACGCGGTGCTGTTCACGCACGCCCACGCCGACCACGTCCACGGCATCGACGACCTGCGCGCCTTCTCCGCGCGGCAACGCGCCCCGCTCGACGTGTACGGCGCGGCGGGCACGCTCGCCGAGCTGGAGCGGCGTTTTGCGTACATCTTCGACGGGGCCCCGGCCCAGCCGGGGACGAGCAAGCCCGAGCTCGCCGCTCACCCCCTTGAGCCCGACCGAGAAGCCGAGATCGCCGGGATGCCGGTGCGCGCCCTCGTCCTGCCGCACGGCGACCGCACGGTACTCGGCTACCGCGTGGGACCGATCGCATACCTCACCGACGCGAAGGCGATTCCAGAGCCGGCGCTCGCCCGCCTGGTGGGGCTCGAGGTGCTGGTGCTGAACGCCCTGTTGCCGCGCCCTCACCCACTGCACCTCTCGATCCCCGAGGCCGTGGCCGCGGCGCAGCGGATCGGCGCACGGCAAACCTTTCTCACGCACCTCACGCACGCGACGCCCCATGCGGATCTCGCGGCCAGTCTGCCGGCGGGCGTCGCGCCCGCCTACGACGGGCTGGTGATCGAAGTGGGCCCGGTCTAGATTCGTCGCGAGGAGGATTGCACGCGATGGCGAACGCACCCGAAGCGACGCTGCGACGGTTCCAGAGCCCGGCCGCCCGGCGGAGCGCCGCCCTCGACGATCTGGTGCGCCAGGCGGTATTCGGCGCCCCGGAGGAGCGCGAGCAGGCGCGCTGGCTGATCTGGGAGATCGGACAGCAGGCCGGCGTGCGGCCCGCGTCGATTCACGAGCTGTACCTGGCGCGCGGTCGGGGCGACGTGCGGCCGTTCACGACCCCGGCGATGAACATCCGCGTCCTCTCCTACGACTCCGCGCGCGCCGTCTTCCGGGCCGCCAAGCGGCTCGATGTGGGGGCCCTCATCTGCGAGATCGCCCGCTCCGAGATCGGGTACACCGAGCAGCGCCCCGCCGAGTACGTGGCCGTGATGACCGCCGCGGCGCTGCGGGAGGGCTTCACCGGGCCGCTGTTCATCCAGGGCGACCACGTCCAGGTGAACGCCAAGAAGTACGCCGTCGACCCGGAGACCGAGCTGCAGGCCATCCGAACGCTGATCGAAGAGGAGCTGCACGCCGGCTTCTACAACATCGACGTCGACACGTCGACCCTAGTCGACCTCTCCCAGGCCACGCTCGACGCGCAGCAGCGGGTCAACTACGAGCGGGCGGCCGACCTGACCAAATTCATCCGGGACCGAGAGCCCGAGGGTGTGACCGTGTCCGTCGGCGCCGAGATCGGCGAGGTAGGCGGCAAGAACTCGGACGTGCACGAGCTCAAGGCCTTCATGGACGGCTACGTCCGCGCGCTCGCGCGCCTGGGGCCCTACACGGCGATCAGCAAGATCTCCGTGCAGACGGGGACGAGCCACGGCGGGGTGGTGCTTCCCGACGGCTCGATCGCCAAAGTCCAGCTCGACCTCGACGCCCTCAAGGCGCTGTCCGCCGACGCGCGCAGCAAGTACGGCCTGGGCGGCGCGGTGCAGCACGGAGCCTCGACGTTGCCGCCCGACGCGTTCGGCCACTTCCCCAAGTGCGAGGCGATCGAGATTCACCTCGCGACCAACTTCCAGAACATCGTGTTCGACCACCCGAAGCTGCCGGCCGAGCTGCGGCGCGACCTTCAGGAGTGGGTGAAGGTGGAGTGCAAGGACGAGTGGAAGCAGGGGGACACCGAGGAGCAGTTCTACTACAAGAGCCGCAAGAAGGCGATCGGCCCGTTCAAGCGCCGCATGTGGGACCTTCCGGCGGACGTCCGCGACGCGATTGCCGCCGACCTCGAGAAGACGTTCGCCTTCCTGTTCGAGCAGCTCCGCGTCACAGAAACGCGCGCCGTGACCGACCGCTACGTCAAGCCGCCGCTCCAGTCACACACGCAGCCACGCCCCGTGGCGGTGGCCGCGCCCGACGACCTGGAGGCTGGAGAATGAGCGAGCGGGGCGCGGGGTTCGGGCCCTTCCTGCTGGGCTTGGGTCTGGGCGCGGTGCTCGGGTTCCTGTTCGCGCCCGAGCCGGGCGAGGCGTCCCGCACTAAGCTGTCGAGCAAGCTGCGCGGGTTGCGCGACCTCGCGGCCGAGAAGGCGGGCGAGCTGCTCGACACCGCAGAGGACGAAGCGGACGAGGCGCCCACCGCCCGCGTCGCGATCGAGCGGCGGCTGACCGAGGCGAAGCGCCGCCGCCGCGGGAACAGGGGGACGAGCCTCGAGGGGGAGGACGAACCCGTCGCGTGAAGGCCGAGCGCGGCTGGCATCGGTCGGTGACCGGCATCGCCCGTCGCACGTTTGAGGCGGCCTTCGAAGACAATATTCCCTTCCTCGCGAGCGCCCTCTCGTTCGATCTGTTGCTGACCATCATCCCGTTTGTCGCCCTGCTTCTCGCCACCGTCGGATACCTCGTGCAGCATCAAGTCACGACCCAGCAGGTCGAGCTGCACGAGCTGCTCGCCCGGCTGCTGCCCTCCACCGCGGGCGGCGTTCCCGACACGGCGTTCACGCAGGTCGAGAGCGCGCTCGCGAGCGTGGTGCGCCAGCGCGTCCGGCTGACCGCTGTGGGACTGCCGCTGTTTCTGTGGTTCTCCACGCGACTGTTCGGCGGCTTGCGCGCCGCGCTCAACGAAGTGTTCGACACCGACGAGCGGCGATCGTGGCCGGTCGCCAAGCTGTTGGATCTCGCCATGGTGCTCTGCACCGGCACCCTGCTGGTGCTGGGCGCGCTGGTGGCCACCTGGGAAGCGCGCAACGCGGGCAGCGTGAGCCGCAGCTTCGCGATCGAATGGCTGTGGCGGTTGAGTCTCGAGTTGACGTCCTTTGCGCTGGGCGTCGCGTTGTTCTTCGTCGTCTTCAAATTGCTCCCCAGCCGGCGCATCGTGTGGCGGACCGCCCTCGTCGCCGCCGTCTTCTGCTCGCTTGGCTTCGAGGTGGCGAAGCGGCTGTACGCGCTATACGTGACCCGGTTCGCTACTCTCGACCGCGTGGCCTCGGACGCGAACATCGTCGCCCTGTTCCTGTTCCTGCTGTGGGTCTATTACACGGCCTACCTGTTCCTCCTGGGCGGCGAAGTGGCGGAGATGTACGATCTGGTCCGCATGCGGCGGTCGCAGCGGGTGCAACTTGGCTAGAACAGGTTGGGGGAGGTTGTGGAGGTTGGAGGAGGGTTGGGGAGGTTGTCACGTCGGCGGAGCAACCTCCTCTAACCTCCCCAAGCCTCCACAACCTCCCCCGTCTTTCGTATCTTGGGATGATGAGCACAGGCGGTCCGCTGCGTCAGCCGATCCCTGTCGCCCGGTCGATCCTGTGGAGCCCCGCCGGCGAGGGAGGGGGCGGGGGAGCCCAGCGACCGGGACACGTCCCGTTTCCCGTCTTCCTGTCGCAATCCGCGCTGACGGCAATCCACGAGCACGTGGCGACACCCGTCCGGCCGGGCCAGGGCGTCCTGGGCTTCCTACTCGGCGACCTGTGCGAGTGCCCCGAGACCAACGTCTCCTATCTGGTTATCGACGCCGCTTTGCGGCTCAACCAGGCGATCTACGGGGACCGCACGCGCGACGTCGTCACCCGGCTGTGGGATCGCGTCCAGGAGCAGGTGGAAGCGCAACAGGCGCATCTCATCGGTTGGTATCACACGCACCCACCGCTCCCGCTGAGCCTCACCGAGCACGACGTCGAAACGCACGAGCACTACTTCGGCGAGCCGTGGCAGGTGACGTTGTTGCTCGGAACCGATCCGGCAGAGCCCGCGGCCGGATTCTTCCGAGCCGGCCCGGACGACGCGTGGGCGGCCACGCCGCTGCCGTTTTACGAGCTCCTCTCCCCGGAGTCGATTCGTCCGGACGGTAAAAAGCGCTCGTTCGTCACGTGGAGGAATCACCGCGCCTATAATCCGATCACTCCACCGGCGGCACCGACGCTGCGAACCGCGGCGGTGAAGCCGCCCTCGGAGCCGCGCTTTACCCCGGCGTCCGCGAAACCGCAGTCGGCCCCGCCGCCGCCCCCGCCGCCCCCGCCACCCCCGCCGCCCAGAAGCGCCGACGACAGGCACGAGCTCAAGTTCCTGACTGCTGCCGAGGACATGCCACCGCCATTGCCGCCCCCGCCGCCCTCGCCGCCGCCTCCTTCGCCGCGGCGACACACGCCTCCGCCCCGTCCGGCGCTCCGCCCCGACCCCGCCCCCGACCCGGAACCCGAACCCGAGTCGGAGACCGTCGAGTCGATGGCCACGGAAGAAGGGGGCGCAGGCGCGCCGATATGGCCTGAGGAGTTCGGGGACCGGGAGCCAGGTGAGGAGCCCGAAGTGCTCCAAGAGCCGATGGAGCCCCCCCGGGCGCGCCGCCGCGGGAAACGTCGGAAAGGACTGTGGATGACCTTGTTCGTACTGTTGATTGCCGTCGGCGGTGCCGGTGCCTACTGGTGGTTTCAGCCGGAGCTGCCAATCCCCTCGTGGTCCACGATCACGAGCAAGTGGTCTGCGATCTCGTCCGCGATCGGTGCGCGGGTGTCCGCGCTCACGGCAAAGCTACGGCCTGCGCCTCATGCGCAGCGTCCGACTCGCCCGGCCACGCAGCCCACGACTACGCCTGGCCCGACGCGTCCTGCACCTGCGCCGTCGCAGCCCGGCCCCTCGCAACCGGCACCGCGCGCGCGCCTCGACGTGGTCGCTGATTCGCTGGCTCAGGTCGTGCGCAGTTTCGGCGAGCGGGCAACCCTTTTCGCGCGGGGTCAGCTGCCCTGCGCCGGGCTGGCGCGCAGCCTGGCGACGGTAGAGAGTCGCTGGCTCGGGTACAACGGTGCGCGGCGCAGCGCAGGGGTCCTCGACGCCGCCCACGCCGCCCGCGACCAGGCCCTGTACGCTGGGGTGGACTCCGTGGAGCGCCGGTTCGACCAAACCGGATGCCCGCGGCCGTAGCGGTTCTCTGGCTTCTGTTCACCTCTGTGCGTCTGTCCCTGTTCTCCCGTTCCCTGTCCTACTAGCTTTCAGTGCCCCAGGTCCGCAGGTCGTCCAGTCGTGAACCGCGTCAGGCCCTCGCAGGGAGCAGCGCTAAACGATGTCGGGCGCCGCTGCGGGGTGCCTGGGGCATTCCACTTACCAATGTCCAATGACGAATGTCCAATGTTCAACGTCCAACGTAGACCTTTGGAAATTGGACATTGAGCATTCTACATTGGGCGCTTGACGTAGATTTCGGCCAATGATAGCACTCGCCCGAAAGTACCGCCCCAAAAAGTTCGCCGATCTGATCGTGCAGGAGCACATCGCCGCCGCCCTGCGCGGGGCGGTAGCCGGGGGCCGCGTGGCGCATGGGTACCTGTTCGCGGGTCCCCGCGGGGTAGGAAAGACCACCGCGGCCCGCATCCTCGCGATGGCGTTGAATTGCGAGCGGCGCGGTGCAGCAGGGGGGCTGGCAGGTGAGCCGTGCGGCGAGTGCGATTCCTGCACTCGCGTGTGGACCGGCGCTGCCAACCTCGACGTCGTCGAGCTCGATGCCGCCTCGAACCGGGGCGTGGACGACGCGCGCGATCTGCGGGAGCGCGCCATGTATGCCGCCTCCGCGGAAGGGCGCCACAAGGTGTACATCGTGGACGAGGCCCACATGCTGACGCGCGAGGCATGGAACGCGCTCCTCAAGATTCTCGAGGAGCCGCCGCCGCGCGTCGTGTTCGTGTTCGCCACGACCGAGCCGCAGAAGATCGCGCAGAGCGCGGCCCCGATCCTCTCACGCCTGCAGCGTTTCGATTTCCGGCGCATCGGTCCCCACGCGATCGCCGACCGCCTGCGGCAAGTGGTCACCGCCGAGGGGCTCGTCGCGGACGACGAGGCGCTGCGCCTGATCGCCAAAAGCGCGGACGGCGGCATGCGTGACGGGCTCTCGATCCTCGATCAAGTCGCGTCGTTCGGTGAGGGGCCCGTCACGGCCGTCCGGGTGCGCGAAGTGCTCGGCCTGATCTCCGACGACGTGTATGGCGAGCTGCTGCGGCTGGTGTCCGAGCGCGACCCGAAGGCGGTGTTTCCGCTCGTGGAGCGGCTGGTGGACGCGGGCGCTGATCTCGGCGAGTTCGTGGTTGGAGCGGGGGAGACGTTGCGCGCGGTGCTCTTGGCCGGGCTCGGGGGCGAGCCCGAAGGTCTCACCGAGGCCATGCAGGTCCTCATCGGAAAGTACCGCTCCCTGCTCCCCGCTCCCGACGTCGTACGACTGCTCAGCGTGCTCACCGAGCTCGAGCCCCAGCTCCGCTCCAGCGGCAACGTGCGCCTCGCCGTCGAGCTGTTACTGCTCCGCTGGGCGATGATGAGTCGAACGGTCGAGCTCGAAGAAGTCATTCGCGCTTTGGGTAAAGAGCCGGGGAAGGGGGAGCGGCCAGGGAAGGGTGACCCCGCGCCGGTTTTGCGCGACGCGGCTCCCCTCCCCCCTTCCCCGGTCATTTCCCGGGGAGCTCCACCGGAGAAGGGCCCGCTCACCCTCGACCGCCTCCGCGCGCTGTGGCCTCGGATCGTCGACGACGCTCGTGCGAAAACCCCGATGCTCGGCGCACTGTTGCAGGTCACCGAAGCTGTCGGCGTGGACGCCGGCACGATCGCGATTCGACTGCTCGACACGAATCCGGTGCATGCGGAGGGGCTCGAGCGCCAGCGGGACGCGCTCGCGCAACTCGTGGCGCGATACGTCACGGAACCGGTTCGCATCAAACTCCAGGGGGCGGTGGGGAGCCGGGAGCGGGCCTCGCCGCGGCCCGGCCGGCTGACGGAGGAGGGGGCGCGCGCCGAGCGGCTGAAGACGCTGCGGGCGCAGGATCCCAGCCTCAACGCCGCTGTAGACGCATTAGATTTGGAGTTGTTGGAATAGCTTGCCACCTGTTTCGGCGAGGGGTAACTTTCGACGTATGGCGGATTTATCTAACCTGCTCCAGTTGGGGCAGCAGATGCAGTTCCGGTTGTCGGAGATCCAGTCTCAGCTGGCCCAGCAGACGGTGACGTGTACGGCGGGGGGCGGGATCGTCGCCGCCACGGCCGATGGGCGGGGCCAGATCCGCGCCATCAAGATCGATCCCCAGGCGATCGCGCAGGGGGACGTGGAAATGCTGGAGGACCTCGTGCTCGCCGCGGTGTCGCAGGCGCAGCAGCGCGCCGCCGAACTGTACCAGGCGGAGGTGAAGAAGCTCGCCTCGGGCCTGCCGTTCCCGTTTCAGCTGCCGCTCTAATCGGCCGTGTCGGCTATCGAAGATCTCGTGACGGAGCTGGCGAAGCTCCCCGGGATCGGACGGAAGACGGCGCAGCGGCTCACGTTTTACCTGTTGAAGCAGCCGGCGGAGACCGCCACGCGCCTGGCGGACGCGATCCGCACTGTCCGCGCGCGGGTGACGGCCTGCGGCGAGTGCGGCACGCTCACGGATGAGGACCCGTGCGCGATCTGCCGGGACCCGCGGCGCGACGCGAGTCTGCTCTGCGTGGTGGAGGAAGCCTCGGACGTGACGGCCATCGAGCGTGCCGGGCGGTTCCGGGGTCGCTACCATGTACTGGGTGGGCGGCTCTCTCCGCTCGAGGGCGTGGGTCCCGAGGCGCTGCACCTCGACCGCTTGATGGAGCGGGTGGCGAACGGGGGAGGCGCGGGGTTGCGGGAAGTGATCATCGCCACGAACCCCTCGATGGAGGGCGACGTCACGGCGACCTACCTGCAGCAGCTGCTCAAGCCGACGGGCGTTCGGGTGACACGCATCGCGCGCGGGATTCCCGTGGGTGGTGATCTCGAGTACGCCGACGGCGTGACCATCGCGCAGGCGCTGCTTGCCCGGCGGGACATGGCCGAGTCCGACAGACCCGAGGGAACGTAATGGCGGGTGCGGCGAGCTGGTCGTTCTCCGAGAACGACTTCAAGCAGATCCAGCAGCACTTGCAGGCGTATCTCCGGGACTCGAACGCCCGTTGCGCGCTGCTCGTCGACCGCACCGGGCAGCTGGTCGCCACCGTCGGCGAGCCCCCCCAGTTCGACGCCACCGCCTTCGCCTCCCTTACGGCCGCCGACTTCAGCGCCAACGACCAGCTCGCCAAGATGATCGGTGAGCACGAGTTCGCCTCCCTGGTGCACCAGGGAGAGAAGGAGTCGATGTTCCTCGCCGACGTGGCGAAACGTGTCATCCTCGTCGTGCTGTTCGACCAGCGTACGACCTTGGGCCTCGTGAAGCTCAAGGGGAAAGGCGCGGTGGAGAAGCTGAACAAGGTCTTCGAGGAGATGTTCAATCGTGTAGGCGCGGGCCCGGCGGCGCCCGAGAAGGGCCTGCTCGAGGGGGCGGAAGACGAAATTGACAAACTCTTCGGTTGAGAGGACGCGCGTCCCATGTCGATGATCAACTACGCGTCCCGCGAGATCAACTGCAAGCTCGTGTATTACGGCCCGGGTCTGGGCGGCAAGACGACCAACCTCGAGCACATCTACGGCAAAGTGTCGCCCAATACGCGCGGGAAGATGATCTCGCTCGCTACCGAGACCGAGCGCACGCTGTTCTTCGACTTCCTGCCGGTGGATCTGGGCACCATCCGCGGCTTCAAGACCCGGTTCCATCTCTACACCGTGCCGGGCCAGGTATACTACAACGCGAGCCGCAAGCTGATTCTGAAAGGGGTGGACGGGATCGTGTTCGTGGCCGACAGCCAGATCGAGCGCATGGAGGCGAACGTCGAGTCGATGCAGAACCTGTACGACAACATGTCGGAGTACGGCTACGACCTGACCAAGATCCCGTTCATCATCCAGTACAACAAGCGCGACTTGCCCAATGCCGCCCCGATCCGCGATCTCCAAGCGTCCTTGAACCCGGGGTGGCCGATCGACGACGGGGCGCAACAAAAGGTCATGCCCGATCCGATGCACGCGGGTGAGAACCTGGTCGACAGGATCGACAACCAATGGATCGGCCGCGCCCCGTACCTCGAGGCGGTGGCGGTCCGCGGCGACGGCGTGTTCGATACCTTGAAGACGGTGAGCAAGGTGGTCTTGAAGACGCTGAGCTAGGCGGCGGTCTCATGCGCTGGACCCTCCCCAACATCCTCACGCTGGCGCGCATCTGCCTCACGCCGGTCCTCGCGCTGCTCCCCTTCATCCAGGGGTACTGGCCCAAGGTCATCGCGTTCCTGATCTTCCTCGCGGCCAGCGCCTCGGACGTGGTGGACGGCTACGTCGCCCGCCGGCGCAACCAGGTGAGCGAGCTGGGCCAGCTGCTCGATCCGATCGCGGACAAGCTGCTCCTGTTCGCCACACTCATTCCGATTTTCTGGCTCACGCGGCATCCCACCATTCTCGTCGACTACCGCATCCCGTGGTGGGGCAGCTTTCCCGTGTGGGTGGCCTTGCTGCTGGTGGGACGCGAGCTCCTGATGACCGCGTTCCGATTCTTCGCGAAGCGGCGAGGCGTCGTGATCCCGGCGATGGGGGCCGGGAAGCTCAAGGCGGTGGTGCAGAACGCGTTCATCGGAGCGACGCTGTTCTGGTTCGCGTGGAAGGACGCGCTCGCGACCCATCCGTGGGCCGGCTGGTTTCGGAACTTCTGGGATCAGTTCCACGGTGCGGTCGTCGCCTTGACGCTTGCCGGCGCCATCCTCCTCACGGTCTACTCGCTGGTCGTGTATCTGTACCGCTACCGCGCGATCTTCAGGGGCGGGTGAAGCTCGAAGTCCTCACCATCGGCACCGAGCTGCTGCTCGGCTACACCGTGGACACGAACGCCGCCGAGCTGGGCCGGGCGCTCGCCGCCGCGGGCGTCGAGATCACGCGCCACACCACCGTCGCCGACCGCCCCGAGGCGATCCGCGCCGGTGTGGCCGAAGCCCTGGACCGTGCAGGGTTTGTGATTACGACCGGCGGCCTCGGGCCCACACGGGACGATATGACCAAGACCGTCGTCGCGGAGCTCTTCGGCAAGCGGCTCGTGCTCGACGAGCGCCTGCTCGCGAGCATTCAGGCACGCTTCGATCGCATGGGCCGCCCCATGCCCGACATCAACCGCACGCAGGCCGAAGTCCCCGAAGGCGCCGTGATTCTACCGAATGCGCGCGGCACCGCGCCGGGCCTCTGGGTCGAGGACGCGGGCGGGCGCGTGGTCGTGCTGCTCCCGGGCGTGCCGCGGGAGATGCGCGGGCTCCTGGTCGAGGAGGTGCTCCCACGGATCGTCGCGCGGCAGGGCGGCGCACGCCGGGTCGTGCTCTCCCGCACGGTGCGCACGACGGGAGTGTCGGAGTCCGCCCTCGCCGAGCGGGTCGGGCCGATCGAGCCCGACATCGCGCCGCTGACGCTCGCCTACCTGCCGTCGGTGGAAGGCGTCGACCTGCGGGTCACCGCGTGGGGGCTCGAGCTCACGGACGCCGAATCACGGCTCGCTGCCGTCGTCGCACGTCTCGAGGCCGCGGTGGGGGAGCACGCCTACGGAGAGGACGATGCCGATCTCGCGGCCGTCCTGCTCGAAGCGTTACGAAAGGGGCGTCACCGACTGGCCGTTGCCGAGTCGTGCACGGGCGGGATGGTCGGGGAACGGGTCACTAACATTCCCGGCGCTTCGGATACCTTCATCGGAGGTGTCGTGGCGTACGCCGACGTGATCAAGACGGCGGCGCTCAAGGTGCCGCTCGAGACCCTCGAGGCGTACGGCGCCGTCTCCGAAGAAACCGTGCGGGCGATGGCCGAAGGCGCGCAGCGGCTCTTCTCGGCGGACTGTACGATCGCCGTCACGGGCATCGCGGGTCCTGGAGGCGGCACGCCCGAGAAGCCGGTCGGGACGGTATGGCTGGCGGCGCGGGTGCACACGACTACGCGTGCGCTGAAGCGGGTGCTTCCGGGCGACCGCGACGACGTCCGCCGCCGCGCCGCCCAAGCGGGCCTCGACCTGCTGCGCCGACTGCTCGCGGAGACCTAGGATGCCCACGCTCACCGCACCGGACGGCACGCTCCTCGTCTACGACATGTACGAGGCCGACACGCCGCGGGCCGCGCTGCTGGTGCTGCACGGCTGGGGTGATCATGCCGGTCGGTGGCGCGACGTCGGCGAGCGGTTGCGCGCCGCGGGCTACTCGAGCTATCTGCTCGAGTTGCGCGGTCACGGGCGCTCAGGGGGCCGCCGCGGCCATCTGTCGCGCTTCAGCCAGCTGCTGGGCGACCTCCAGGCGTTCCGGCGCGTGGTGCGGCTCCGGACCGACCGCCCGCAGCTGCTGCTCGGCACCTCGTTCGGCGGGCTCGTGGCCCTGCGCTACCTGGAAACCCAGCCGAGCGACCCCATCGTCGGCACGGTGGTCGTCTCGCCGTGGCTCGGGCTCGCGTTCCGCCCGCCTGCCTGGAAGATGGTGGTCGGTCGCGTGTTTGCGGATCTCTGGCCCACGCTGCCGCTCCCGGTCCGCCTCGATCCCGACACGGTGAGTCGCGACCCGGCGGTGAACGAGGCGTACGCGGCCGATCCGGCCGTACACGGTGTGATGACGCCCGGCGCGTGGCGCGAGATCCAATGGGCGCAGCGCGCCGTGCCGGCGGACAGCCACCGCATCGAGTCGCCGCTGCTGTTTCTGCTCGCGGGCGAGGACCGCGTGGTCGACGCGCATCTGGCGCGTGCCTTCGCCGACAGCCTGAAGGGTGCCGTGCTCGTCCGCTGGTATCCGGAGATGTACCACGAGGTGCTGCACGACCCGCAGCGCGACACCGCGTTCGGCGACGCGCTCGCCTTCATCGCTGGGCGGCTGTAACGGCGGCTCGCTCGACAGCGCAGGGCCTCACGGCTATCTTCTTGTCTAGTCGCAATTTCCCAACTCGACACGACTTGGGCCAGCCAAAACGGCGCACTTCGGGCGGCATACCGATTGCTCATGAAGCGCAAGCATATGAACGACGAACCACAGCAACCGCGCCCGCCCGAGCAGCCGGCGGGTTCTGAACCTGGGGCGTTGATCGAGCCGCCGGAGGAGGCAGTGGTCCGTCTCGAGGGAGAGCTCGCGGACATGAAGGACAAGTATCTCCGGCTCGCCGCCGAGTACGACAATTTCAAGAAGCGCTCGGTCAAAGAGCGCACGGACCTGTGGCAGCGGGCGCAGGCCGATCTGGTACAACGCCTGGTAGACGCGCTCGACGACCTGGCGCGGTTCGCGCATGTCGATCCGGCGCAGACCGATGCCAAGACGATCCACGACGGTGTGGATATGGTGGAGCGTAAGGTGTGGAAGGCGCTCGAGACGGCGGGCGTCACGCGGGTCGATCAGGTGGGAGTCCCGTTCGATCCTCACGTGCACGAGGCGGTTACTACGCGGCCCGCCGATCATCCGGCGAAGGATCATACCGTGGGGGCAGTGCTGCAGCCCGGGTACCGGATGGGTGACGCACTCATCCGGCCGGCGCGCGTGATTGTGTCGCAATGGCAGGGAGACGAGGGGCGGGGGAGCGGGGACGGGAAGTAGATGGCCTCACAGAGAGACTATTACCAGATCCTCGGCGTGTCCGAGACGGCGACCACCGACGAGATCAAGAAAGCGTTTCGCCGCCTCGCCAAACAGTACCACCCTGACCGTAACCCCAACAACCCGCAGGCCGCCGACCGCTTCAAGGAGATCAGCGAGGCGCACGACGTGCTGAGCGACGCGGAGAAGCGCAAGAAGTACGACCAGCTACGGCGCTACGGCGCCTTCGCCGGCGCCGGTCGCGGCGGCTTCGGTGGCGGGGGCGGGGGCGGGGGCACTGCGCAGGGTCCGGATGTCGACTTCGATCTCTCCGATCTTGGCTCGTTCGGGGGGTTGGGAGACCTGTTCTCGTCGATCTTTGGGCGGCGCGGCACCGGCGCCCGGCTGGACGACGAGGAGGAGATCGAGACGGCGATCTCGATCCCGTTCCGGGTTGCGGCGCTGGGCGGCAAGGTCCCGGTCACGCTCACACTGCCCGAGGTCTGCTCGACGTGCGGCGGCTCGGGCGGCGCGCCCGGAGCGACGTTCTCGACCTGCCCCGAGTGCCGGGGACGCGGTACGATCTCGTTCGGCCAGGGCGGCTTCACCGTGCAGCGGCCGTGCCCCGTGTGCCGTGGACGCGGCAAGGTACCGTCCCAGCGCTGTCCCACCTGTCAGGGGTCGGGCGAGGTCCGTCAGGAGAAACATCTGACGATCACCATTCCGGCGGGTACCGAAGACGGCACTCGGCTGCGCCTCAAGGGGCAGGGCGCGAAGGGCAAGGGAGACATCGTCGTGGCGATCCAGGTCGAGCCCGACCGGTTCTTTCGGCGGGAAGGACTCGACGTGATCGCCGTGGTCCCGATCAATCTCGCTCAGGCCCTGCTCGGCTCGAAGATCAAGGTGCGCACCCTCGACGGGAAGCGCGTGGTGCTCAAGGTGCCGCCGGGCACGCAACACGGCCAGAAATTCCGGATCCCCGGGCAGGGGATCGAGCGGAACGGCCGGCGAGGCGATCAGTACGTCGAGGTCCACGTCCAGATTCCCGACAAGCTCACGCCCGAGCAGGAAGCGGCCCTGCGGCAGTTCGCCGAGAAGAGCGGCATGAAGCACTAGGTCACAGCTGCTTCACCATCACCAACGCAGATTTCGGGCAGGCCGTGGTGAACTCCGGCGACTCCAACACGACCGAATCCACCTGTGCACGCGTGATCGCCGCGAACCCGAACTTCGGGAAGAAGCGACCGGCCGTCTCGGTGAGCAGGTACACGGTCCGCACGCCGCGGCGGCGTGCGAGATCGAGCGCGGCTGCGGTGAGCGCCGCCCCGAGCCCCCGACCGCGCAGCCGTGTCGCCACGGCGACGGAGCGAAGCAGCGCGGCACTGCCGTACAGCTCGAGCGCCGCGCTGCCGACCACGTCCGAATCGGCGCGCGCGACGAGCGTGCTGGCGAGGTGTTCCTCGATGCCGGCGCGCGGCAGCTTGCTCGCCGTGAGCAAGTCGAGGATGGCGGGCAGGTCGGCCGGACCGGCGGGCGTGATGTCGGGCATCATAGGCTCGGGCGCTAACCCTTCGCGATATTCGCCGCCGTCATCGCGGTGCGCTCCCAGAAGTGCCAGAAGGCGCGGTTCAAGCGCGCGGCCAGCGTACGGTCGCCACCAATGCGGATGCGGCGTCGGGCTATGGCCGTGGCGAGACTCGCAGCTCCCGTAATGGCGGCGACGGTGTCTTCCGCGCGCGCGCGCCCGCGGATCCAGTCCACGGTTCGCGCCAGGCGACCGACCCACGGAGCGGCGCGTGCCTGGGCGGCGGCCACGAGTGCTTCGGGATCGGCGACGAGGGTCACGTCCACTCGCCGGTCCGCACCGCGCTCCACGCGGCAGGCGCCGTCGGCGACCGTTAACGTCCAGTCACCGCCCGTCGGGCCGTGCAGCCGGTAGCGCATGGCGGCGCGCAGTCCCACCGCCCGCTCCGGACGAAACGTCGCCGGCCGTAGCTCGCGGAGAAACCAATCCACGAGTGGGGCGGTGTACTCCGGGTCGAAGCCGGGCCATCTCCGGCTTGCGATCAGCAGGTCACGCTCGTGAAACACGTTGTCCGCGAATTGCGCCAGGAACAGCGTGTGCACGCGGACCCGTCCGACGAAGAACCAGGCCGGTCGGTCCCAGTCGGAGTCGCTCAGCTCGCGATATGTCCGGAGGATTGCTTCCAGCTCGGTGCGGAACTCTCGCATGAGACTCGCGACCGGTACCGTGCGGCGGCGCTCGACCTCCCGCGCGTTGCGGGAGAACGTGTCGAATTCCGGCGGAGCACCCGGATTCCCTCCAAGGGCGCGGCCGAGCACCTCGCGAAAGTTGACCGGGATGGCGCTCGTCATGTGGGCCAGGACGGCGCGCGCGCTCCAGCCGAGGTACGCCGTCGGGCGCTGCCATTCGTCGGGCGTCAGGCTGGCGAGGGTACGATCGAGCCGGCCGTAGAACCGATCGGCGAGCGCCAACCACTCGCGCCGCGACAGGCTGGTGAAATCGCTCACGCGAACGGAACGGTGCCGGGCGGGTCGGCGGGAGT
>Ga0209161_10000953_pt1 | contig 23668 bp, 23 predicted proteins | sample GraSoiAngelo_155_FD_186169 | JGI IMG/M metagenome (GOLD analysis project Ga0209161, IMG submission 186169) | Grasslands soil microbial communities from the Angelo Coastal Reserve, California, USA - 14_1009_13_30cm (SPAdes) (version 2) | ecosystem: Environmental > Terrestrial > Soil > Grasslands... | reverse complement strand
ATATCCAATCCACTACAGCCAAAACACGCTGAACCACAAGTAGTACTGGTAACGGACCCTAGGGCGGACTGGCAAGCCATCAAAGAAGCGACGGCCGTCGGTATACCAGTCATCGCACTCTGTGACACAGACAACGTATTTTCGGGTGTTGACCTAGTAATTCCGGTAAACAACAAGGGACGAAGAGCCTTGGCGGTAGTCTACTGGCTACTCGCACGCCAAGTCCTCAGAGAAAGAGGAGAAATCCCACAGGATGGGACCATCCCATTGACGATAGACGATTTCGAGACGAAGCTCGCCGCTATGCCCTTGGGACGAGCTTCGGGTGGCGAGGCGTGAAAAGGCGCCTTCCAGCTCAAGCAGGAACTTTCTACCCGGACACTGAAGGAGCCCTGAGAACCCAGATCCAACAATCCTTCCTCCACCCGCTAGGACCCAGAGCCCTACCGACAATTCCTGGAACCCGAAATCAGAACCTTCTCGGATTGATCGTTCCACATGCGGGTTACAGGTACTCTGGACCCATCGCCGCTCACAGCTACTACCAACTTGCCTCATCAGGAATCATCGAATCAATCATTATCCTCGGACCCAACCACACCGGGCTGGGTAGCGGAGTCTCGACGATGACAGAAGGAGTATGGACCACTCCTCTCGGAGACGTGCCCATAGATACGAATCTTGCGCGCGAGATCGTCGACAGCTCTGATCTCGTGGACGTTGAAGACGAGGCTCACAGAAACGAGCACTCCATCGAAGTCCAGCTCCCATTCCTACAATTCATCTATCCAAGACGATTCAAATTCGTTCCGATCTGCATGATGCTCCAGGACCTAAAGACCAGCATCGAAGTCGGCGAATCAATAGCGAAAGCCGCGGAAAAAAACGCAGCAACAGTGATAGCCTCTTCCGACTGGACGCACTACGAGCCGCAAGAAGAGGCCCAATCCAAGGACAAACAGGCCATCGAGGCAGCACTAGAGATGAACGAGAAGAAATTCCAGGAGATAATCGAAGAACGCGCCATCTCGGCCTGCGGATACGGACCAGTTACCGCCATGATCCACGCAGCAAAGCTCCGCGGAGCGCGAAACGGAAAATTACTCTCATACCAGACCAGCGGAGACACCGCCGGGGACAAGAGCGCAGTCGTCGGATACGCTGCAGCCTCATTCGAGAAGTGAAAGAAGCCTCGCGACCCGTCAACAATGCTTCACGCGCGGCTGCGCGAGCCCCAGGCAAGATAATCCTAGCCGGAGAACACTTCGTAGTCCTGGGCGCGCCTGCAGTAGCTATGGCCATCAACCTATACTCTCAGGTCCAGGTGACCCCCAAGAATAGTTCAGGAGTGGATGTCAATGCAGACATACCGCTTCGATTTCTGACTGGCAAGAATCGAAACTCAGGGGTTCCTGATCCTCGGCAGCTTCTACGCCCTGTTCAGCTCGCCGCCGAAGCGACCCTAAGGGACGTTGGGGCTAAAGACTGCGGACTGCGAGTGAATGTTGAGTGTGAGATTCCTGTCGCAGCAGGCCTCGGCTCGTCAGCGTCGACAACTGTGGCAATAATTTCCGCCATAGCGAGGTCGAGGGGGATAGAACTGAGCAGGAAGAAGATCTTCAAGCTCGCCTTCGTACCGGAAAACTTCCTTCACGGCAAACCCTCGGGAGTAGACCAGGCGGCCTGTATCTACGGGGGCATGATACGGTTCAATCGTCCGTCAAATGTGAAAACCGTTCGACTGGAGAAAGAGCCTGCAATCGTCGTCTGTGACACCGGCATTCACCACGCAACTGGGACACTTGTAGGAGGTGTTGTTCGGAAATCTCGCAGAGAGAAGAAAGACTTTCGCGATTACATTGCGAAAGTTCGCGACATCTCCAATGGAGTCGTCAAGGCGTTAAGAGAGGGCGACGACGAAGACCTCGGCGTACTCATGTACCAGAATCACGATCTTCTTCGAAAGATCGGCGTTTCCCATCCCAAACTCGACCACCTAGTAGAGGTAGCAAGACGCTCAGGCGGCTTGGGAGCGAAACTTACAGGGGCTGGAGGAGGAGGCTGTATGATTGTCCTCTGCCGGAGTGTTAAGGATCGAGATAGAATGTCTCGCATTCTCAGAAGAGAGGGCGGGACGCCATACAAGGTTTCAATGGATGTCACTGGCGTCGAATCACACTCTGCCTGAGAGGGTGTTCGAGTAGCAATGGAAAAATCCAAAGCGTAGCACCTACAGCCAAAGCTGACACGCCAGAGTTCGAAGAGCAACTCGGAGGAAATACTTGGAATTACTGTACCATGTTACAAAGGAAGATTCTGTCCTAGGCTCTGTAGAGAGATCGACGGCTCATCGAGACCAGATTCTGCATAGGGCTGGCATGATCTTCGTGATTCGTTCCGATGGCAGGATACTGCTTCAGCATCGGAGCCCCAGCAAAACGATATTCCCAGACTGCTGGGATTCATCAAGCTCCTTCCATGTCACGTTCGGAGAAACCTACGAACAAGCAGCAAGACGTGAACTCAAAGAAGAAACAGGGATCTCCGCACGACTCACCTATCTTGGAAAGTTCTCGTACCATATCCCACCCGAGAACGAGATCGTCGCAGTATTCTCCTGCGAAAGTGATGATCCTATCAAGATTGATCCATCAGAATCCTCTGGCGCGTCATTCCACACAAAAGACGAAGTTAATGCGATTGCTTCATCCGAGAAGGCAGCGCCATGGCTTACAAGAGGCTGGAATATACTAACGGACGGTCGAATCTGAAAGCGGGAGCGCTCGGCTGTCGACTTCGGACTATAGTATGTCGACCGTAACAGTGATTCGGTGGGGTTGATGTTCGGGTCCTCAGCTGTTGAGCGATCAGATTTGCTAGTACGGGTTGAAGGCCACGAGCCCGTTCGAGCTTGCGTCCCAGTAGCCAGCGAACACCCATGTTGGAACTCCGCCACTGGGTGTGATGACCTTCCAGATCTCGTAGATCGAAGCCACTCGGTCGCCGCTTGGTTCAAGCTGGGTCCAGCCAGTAACCCCATAGTAGTTGTCTGCGACCGTAAGCATCGCAGCTTGTATGCGAGTCCCATTATACGATCCTACTTGTAGAGTCGCAAGGGCGGCGAGCCAGACATCATCGTACGCGCCAGTACAGTAGAAATCGCATGTGGCTCCCGGATATGTGCTGGCAAAGGTCAGGTAGAGTCGTTCGGTCTTGGTGTTGTTGAGGAAGCCATAGATTGTTGAGGGCAATCTAATGCTGGATATGATTGGTCCCGAGGTAACATTACCGGATAAGAAAGTGTCTTGTGCCTCGCCATCGGTGCCGGTCCAAACAGAGCTCGGGCCGCCTCCGGTGCCGGGAAGCTTACCAGTAAGAAGAGCTCTGATTGAAGAGGACGAACTCTGACTTATCTCAGATACTATAGCCCCAAACTCTTCAAATGAGATCGCGTCAATTCCGACTCTGTTTGGGCTCGTCGCGTTCAAGGCCTGGAATTCAATAGACAACTGCTGAATCACATTGGCAAAAGTTGTAGCCGAAGTGTCATAACGAATGACGCAGACGCTGTCCGAGGAAATGCATCCGGCATAATCGACTATGCCGCCGAAATCGACAGCCGTCGCGTTCGCCAAATTGTCGCCATAGCTGTCATGCCTTTGGAGAATAACCACCTTCGTTGCTCCTTCCGTTTTCAGCATGGCTGCGTCGGCTTGACCCTGCCACCTGTCGTTTGGGGCAGTTCGGAATAGGTAGTCGTTCGGAATCGCGAGAGCAACAGAAGTTGAGGAGGGGCTAATGAGAACAATGTGGTTAGCGTTTGCGAACGAAAGTATGGTTCGGACAGCGCCGCTGTTCAACGGACCGACGACAACCTGGACTCCTGCCGCCGCAAAGGCCTGCAGCTCGGACAGTGCCCTAAAGTTATCTAGAGAATAGTCGCTGACCGACGCTGCGAATTTCAGATTGCAACCGGCCGAGGAGAGAAAGGAGTTGATGTCATCTATCGCCAGTGCTGAACCGTCCTTGGCCCTCACGCCTTGTGTTGCAAGTGCGCTTGAAAGGTCGAGAAGTTCACCGATGGTGACGGTCTGCCCTGAGAGGCATAAGCTACCGTTTTGTTGGAGCTGGATCTGAAGCTGAGAGATTTGAGTCTGAAGCTGGGTAATTTCGGCTTGGTCTAGTGCCAGTTGTCCACTGAGCGCGCTAAGTTGAGTGCTGAACGATGATTCTAGCGATTGGACTTTGCTGATTTCGTTGGAGAGTTGAGTTTCCAGCGACTGGAGTTGCGCATTTGCTGTTGCGAGTTGGGTTTCGAGCGATTGGAATTGAAGAGAGGTCTGGTTGAGTTGAGAGTTGATCCTCTGAAGGTGGGAGATCTGGTTTGTGAGATTTGCGATCTCGGCCTTGAGGGCGGCAATTTGGTCGCTGAGTGAGCTGGCATTGTTGTTGAGATTTGAGACCTGGTTATTGAGAGATGTAGCTCGTGCCTCGTAGTAGTAGGCAACTCCTCCGAGGGACGCGCCAGTGGCAGTCAATAGGAGAATAATCAAAGCTTTCATGGGGACGATGTAAGACATGACGTCTCCGTGGTGGTGCGGACCCATAATTGAACATTGCTCATGGCGGTCATAGTCGGGGGGGCGGAAGGCGTAGCGGATTCGACTATTTCGACGGGGAGATGATGATGGGAAGAGATCTCGAAAGGGGTTGATGGTTGTTAAAAGTAGGAAACTAGGGGCGCTAAACTTCGGAAATATTCTACGTCTCTTCTGATGCAATGAGGGGAGCTGAGAAAGTTTTATCGCCTCGAAAAAGTGAATTGAAGCATGTCTGAAATCGTTGTCCTCGTAGACGAGAAAGATCATCCAATTGGCTACGAGGAGAAGATGAAGGCTCATTCCGACGGAGGAAAGCTACACCGAGCGTTTTCTATCTTCATTTACAATTCCAGGAATCAAATGTTGCTCCAACTTAGGTCAAATGCAAAACACCATTTTCAAAGTCTTTGGAGCAATGGGTGTTGCAGCCACCCGTTGAAAGGTGAGGAGCTAGAGAAAGCAGCCCATAGAAAACTCAAGCAGGAGTTTGGATTTGATACAGAACTGAAGGAGGTCTTCAGTTTCCTCTACAAAGCAAAGGACCCGAAGAGCGGGCTAACAGAACACGAATTCGATCACGTATTCATTGGAGAGTACGACGGTGTTCCAAAGCCAAATCCTGAGGAAATTGACGATTGGAAGTGGGTCACTCCGAGTGAACTCAGGAATGATCTCGCTCAGAATCCTGACCATTATACTCCTTGGCTGAAGCCAGCGTTCGAGGGTTTGGTCCAGCGAAACAGGATCAAGCTATAACCACAAAAGCTCGCGCATAAATTGTTCCGACGATCTGATTCCAGGAGACTGCAAGGTTGGAAGTGAAGAGTGTGGAGAGAGGATCCAACATTGGATCATTTTACAAACTGTCGACCGGAGAGAGACTACATATCGTCCAAGAATTCTCAGGACTCTCCGACGAAGAAGTTCAGACGCTGAAGACTGGCGCTCTGCCCGTTCCCTCGGCACAGAGAATGATCGAAAACGTCGTTGGAGTTCTACCAATACCCTTGGGGATCGCCGTGAACTTCCTTGTCAACGACAAGGACTATCTCATACCAATGGCCATCGAGGAACCCTCAGTTGTTGCGGCAGCCAGTCACGCCGCCAAGATGGCAAGGGCCAAGGGCGGGTTCAAGACCAGTAGCACTGAGCCGATCATGATCGGGCAAATACAACTTGTCAAGTGCCCATCACCAAGAGATGCGGAGAAAGCAATTCTCTCTTCCAAGCAGGAGATCCTGAACAAGGCGAACCAGCAGGACCCGACACTTGTCTCCAAGGGCGGGGGGGCGAAGGATTTGCGTGTCAGAATACTGCCTAGTCTCACCGGCACGATGGTGATTTCTGAGCTATTCGTGGATTGTCGAGACGCTATGGGAGCTAACGTCGTCAACACGATGGCAGAAGCAGTAGCTCCCGTGTTGGAGAGGCTCTCGGGCGGAAATGCGAATCTTAGAATCATATCGAACTTAGCCGACAAAAGAATCGCGAGGGCCACAGCGCGCTTCTCGAAAGATGATCTAGGTGGAGGGGAAGTTGTGGACGGAATCGTTCAAGCCTACGCTTTTGCGGCCGCGGATCCGTACAGGTGTGCCACTCACAACAAGGGAGTAATGAACGGGGTCACAGCGGTCTGCCTGGCGACAGGAAACGATACTCGGGCTATAGAGGCGGGCGCACATGCCTACGCGGCTAGGACAGGGCACTATTCGCCTCTTACACGTTGGAGTAAGGATGAGAATGGTGACCTTGAAGGATTCATAGAGATACCCGCGGCTGTTGGGATAGTAGGAGGAATAACATCCGTACATCCAGCAGCAAGGATCAGCCTAAAGATTCTACGAGTTAAGACTGCAAAGGAACTGGGGGAGGTTATGGCGGCGGTCGGCCTAGCGCAAAACTTGGCGGCACTCAGGGCTTTAGCCGCGGAAGGAATCCAGCGAGGTCACATGTCCCTCCACGCAAGAAACATCGCTGCTATGGCTGGAGCCGAAGGGGAGATGATTGACAAAGTCGCCGCCGCGATGGTAAAAGAGAAAAAAGTGAGACTGGACCGAGCGAAAGAGCTAGTCACAGAGATGGGGTCGTCAAAGAGCCGGGATCCCTCCCACAAAGAACCCCACCAGGCCAAGAAGCATCCAAACTAAGACCTGACTCTTCACCTTACGAACGGTTGTGGCTGTCGGGTCGCGGATAAGCCGGTAGGAAGAGTAAAAGAAACCAAGATCCGCAACGACGACAATAGGGTAGTATAGCATTGAGACTCTCTGGTCGAGAACAGGAACTAAGAAGCTCAGGAGAACAGCTACTACGAAGAAGGCGGCTGCAAGTTCCGCGGCGCGCTTCGGTCCTTGCATAACCGCGATAGTCATGATTCCCTTTGAACTATCCCCCGCAACATCTGCAATCCCCTTCGCCACTTCACGAGCTGTGTTAGCCAAGAAGGCGAGGAGAAAGAAGATGAAGAGCAATGGGCGCAAGCTATTGACTGCCAAACCCCCAAAGAAGAAAGGCAGGGCGACGTTGAAGCTTACGACGACATTTCCTAACAGACCAGTCTTCTTTCCATGTGTGTTATAGTAAGCCATCAGGGCTAAGGCAAACAGTGCGGTCAGAAATGTGAGGATACCGAGCACCAGTGAGGATAACAGCGCGAAGGCAGAGAAAACCACTGACAATCCGTAGGCCTGTCGGATAGTCACCTTTCCTGAAGGGATTGGCCGGTTAGGGCTGTTGACCCTGTCCACTTGAACATCCTGAATGTCGTTAAACACCATCGTCCCAGCTAGAAGCAAGAACGCTGTGAGGAAGCCAAAGATGGCCTGCGTCGGATTCGGCAGTGTGCCAAGGCCAATCGTCTCCGCGACTAGAACTGCCAACCCGATCATGAGGCAGTTGGGAATTCTGACCAGCGTCAAGAACGGAGCTAGTCGAGCCGAGGATGCAGGGCTTGGCGGATTCAAACGCCGCTCGTCCGAGGGATTTGTGGTTTCCACAATTGCACTGTTTCAGAATAAGCCTAAATAAACTGACGAGGCATACACCGATATCGACATATGTCCGTCAAGAAAGAGTCCACCCTACTGGAAGACCTAAACCAGGCCCTGGCGGGGGAAACCCTGGCAGCCTTCCGGTACCTCTACCTAAGCAAAATCGCCAACGGGATTAACTCTCCCCATCTCTCGTCAACATTCCAGGAGATCGCCAAGGAAGAATGGGCTCACGCGTCAACCTTGATGGGAAGAATCATTCAGCTGGGGGGCGTTCCAGTCGCAAGGCCAGCCGAGTGGGAGAAGAGAAGCTTCCTTCCGTATTATGAGCCTCCCAGGAGGGGAAACGATTTGAAAGCCTTGATCAAAGACAGCCTGAAGCTAGAAAGAGCTTCGATCGACTTCTTCCAGAAACTAGCTCTGAAGACCAGAGACAGCGACCTGATAACCTACAGAATGGCCATGGATGTCATGGCGGAAGAAGCCCGCGACGAACAGAGAATCTCTGCTCTAGTAGAATAACCCCGTTAGATGGGTGTTAGACCCATCCGCGGATTTTCATCGCGGCGGTTACCTTGCCAATAGCGTAGATGTAAGCCCCAGTACGCATGTCCACGTTGTTCTCTTGGCTTGTCTTGTACACCTCAGCGAAGGCCTTCTTCATTATCGCCTTCAATCTCTGGTCAACCTCCTCCGCGCTCCAGTATAGATGCTGGAGATTCTGGACCCATTCGAGATAACTTGTGCTGACCCCTCCAGAATTCGCAAGTATGTCCGGAATCAACGTCACATCTCTCTTGAAAAGAATCTCATCAGCCTCCGGTGTAGTCGGACCATTGGCGCCTTCGGCCACGAGCTTCGCTTTGATCTTGGACGCGTTCTTTTCTGTGATAACGTCTTCAAGGGCGGCTGGGACGAGTATGTCGACGTCAAGCTCCAGTAGCTCTTCGTTCGTAATAGGCTCGCTCTCAGGCATGTTGACGATGTTGCCGGTCTTCTTCTTGTAAGCTGAGACTTCGTTGAACCAGATTCCGTTCTTCTTGTAGGCTCCGCCCTTAGAATCGGAGACCGCCACGACCTTTACGCCCGCTTCTTCAAGGAACATGTGTGCAAAAGATCCAACATTGCCAAAGCCTTGTACTGCACACGTCGCCTTTTTGAGGTCCATCTTGAGGTGTCGAGCCGCTTCTTCGACATTGATGGAGACGCCACGGCCCGTGGCAGAATCTCGGCCAAGCGATCCCCCGATTATCAACGGTTTCCCGGTGACAACCGCGAAAGGATTGTTTCGTTCGTTCTTGCTGTACTCATCCATGAACCATGCCATAGTCTGAGAGTCTGTATAGACGTCAGGTGCGGGAATGTCTCTGAAGGGACCAACTATCTCGCTGATCAAGGAAAAGAACGATCTCGACAGTCTCTCTAGTTCCGAGTGAGAGAGCTGCTTCGGGTTGACTGTCACTCCTCCCTTGGCTCCGCCGAATGGGATGCCCGCAACCGCGCACTTCCAGGTCATCCACATCGAGAGTGCCTTCACCTCGTCGATGGTGACGTTAGGATGGAATCTTATTCCCCCCTTGTAAGGTCCAAGTGCATTGTTGTGCTGGCTCCTGAACCCTTGATAGAGGAGAATTCGGCCATCATCCATCTTGACCGGAAAGTTGATGCTAAGAATCCGTCTGGGCTTTCGCAGGATCTCCTGAACGTTCGGGTCTAGTTTCATTATGTCAGCGGCTTTCTGGAATTGTTCCAGCGCCATGTCATACTGGGTCTTCTGCATCCCCATGCTCACGGGGGCGGCATCGTGTTTTGATGTAGTCTCCAGCAACAGGCGAGCCTTCTAAATCGGACACGCCACCGAGAAATTCTGCATTTAGACCTTTCTTCACTCACAACCGAAAAATATTTGAATGAAAAATTCTCAGCGTCTTTTGCAGACGGACAAGGCTTTTTATAAAGACCCCAGACTTTCTTCGTTCCGTTTCACGTAAGGAGAGAATGAACTAGACAATGTCCGCAAAGCCCCATCTCAACCTGATCGTGATGGGTCACGTAGACCATGGCAAGAGCACGTTGACGGGTCACTTGCTCTTCGATGCCGGATATATTGATCAGAAAACGATTGATAATTACGCGAAGGAATCAGAAAAGACTGGAGCCGGCGACACGTTCAAGTTCGCCTGGGTCTTAGATACGATCAAAGAGGAACGAGAGAGAGGAGTCACGATCGACCTCTCATTCCAAAAGTTCGAGACTCCCCATAACTTCTACACAATCATCGACGCGCCAGGACACCGTGACTTCATCAAGAACATGATTACAGGGGCTAGCCAGGCGGATGTTGCTATACTCGTAATTTCTGCAAAGAAGGGAGAGTTCGAAGTAGCCATTGGACCTGGAGGCCAGGCGCGAGAACACGCGTACCTCGCAAGGACCCTCGGCGTTAAGCAACTGGTTGTGGCCATCAATAAGATGGACGACCAGACAGTCAAGTATACTGAAGAGCGTTACAAGGAGGCCAGGAAGGAACTGGAGGGACTGTTGAAGACTGTAGGATATGATGTTTCCAAGATTAATTTCGTTCCCACCAGCGGATGGCTGGGAGATAATCTCGCCAAGAAGAGTGCCAATACTCCATGGTACAAGGGTCCAAGCATACTGGATGCTCTCGACGCTATTGTTCCACCGGCCAAGCCTCTCGACAAGCCACTGAGAGTTCCAATCCAGGACGTTTACACCATAACCGGAGTCGGGACTGTCCCGGTGGGGCGGGTCGAGACGGGAGTGTTGAAGGACGGGGACAAGGTCATCTTCATGCCCTCCGGCAAAGTCGGCGAGTGCAAAACGATCGAGACGCACCATGTCAGAATGACCAAGGCTGAACCTGGAGACAACATTGGGTTCAACATCCGTGGTGTTGCGAAGAATGAGATTGGGAGAGGTGAAGTCATGGGCCACACGGACAACCCCCCGACTGTCGCAAAGGCATTCGTCGGGCAAATAATCGTCATTTACCATCCAACCGCTATCGCTGCCGGATACACTCCGGTATTGCACGCTCACACCGCTACGGTTGGGGTAACCTTCGAGGAACTGATACGCAAGCTTGACCCGCGAACAGGTCAGGTAGTTGAGGAGAAACCTTCGTTCCTCAAAGTAGGCGACAGCGCTCTCGTCAAGATGCGGCCGCTCAGACCAATGGTGCTTGAAAACTTCAAGGACATTCCTGAGCTTGGACGATTCGCCATTCGTGACATGGGAGCCACAGTTGGCGTAGGAGTCGTCCAAGAGATCAAGGAAAAGGGCGAGATTCCGAAAGCGTAGAATCCAACACGAACACTTCCCTTTCCATATTCTTAGGTAAACGGATTTCCGTTCATTTGTTCAAGAATGGCGAACCGGCTATTTCATCAAAAGTATCTGAGCAGAACGGATCATCGTTGCCCTCAAGATACCAATGTTTTTAACAGTACAGGGGCGGGCTGTGAACTCCGCGAGAAATGTAGAATGATGAAGGTATCTTGGAATGGTCTCCAAAGCTAGAATTCGACTGTCCAGCACGGACCCCCAGGATATCAACACAATATGCGCGGAAATCAAAGAGATAGCGGACAAGACGGGCGTCAAGCTAAAGGGTCCGATTCCCCTTCCGACCAAGAAGCTGATGGTCCCAACCCGAAAATCTCCCGCGGGCCAAGGCACAAACACTTTCGACAAGTGGGAGATGAGGATACACAAGCGTCTCATCGATGTCGATCCGAACGAGCGCTTTTTGAAACGGCTCATGAGGATTCGTGCCCCGGACGACGTTTTTATTGAGATTGAACTCGTGTAGTCTTTCTGCCAACCTTTCTGACGTTCATACAACATAAGCGGCGTAGACTGCCGACCAGGAGTCCTTTGGGACTGGAAGTTTCAGGGCAAGTGCTTAAGGGAAGCAACATAGCCGATAGATTTTTTGGGGCCTCAAACCGAATCGAGGGGTGGTATTGGAGACCGAGAAATGTCCTGTCTGTGGGACCTCTGTCAAGAAAGAGAATCTGAAGGGACACTTGGAGCGGCTCCACTCGAAGAGAGCCGGTTCAGTGGCTGAAAGACAACCGGTCGTGAAATCGGTTTCAGTCTTCAGAAGCCATAGGAAGAGAAATGTCGCGATTCTGGCTCTTTCGGCGTTAGTAGTCATCGGAGTGTCAGTAGCGGCGGCTAGCTATGACAGAGGGGTTCACTGGCATTCCCACCTGTCCGTGACACTAAACGGAAGCCCCTTCACGGTACCCGCGAATATAGGGATAGATTCGAGTTTGTGGAAGGATCATTCCTTGGACCAGTACGGAAGTGGGGCGGCTGCTCTACATACTCATGACACGTCAGGAACCATCCATGTTGAGGTCAACACATCCCACCGGGACTTTACCCTCCACGAGTTTCTTGCGATCTGGGGTCAGCCAGTTGACGGGAGCGCCATTGATGGTTACCTGGTGACTTCTGTTACCGTGGACGGAGTCCAAGAAGCATCACCTACAGGGGATGTAATTCTCAAGGACGGCCAGAAAATCGCGATGACGCTCTCAGACTAGGCAAGTAGAAGAGTAGGTGACCAATCCTCTGACGATTTCTGTATGGACAGCCCCAGCCTTCAGGACACGTTCTATCCGCTTACTCTCATCATTGGTCAGTTTTCGTTGCTTCCTTTCTCCTATCCTGGTCTTTCTGAGAGTTCTTTGGCTGACTAAACACGTAGAGCGCGAAGCTTCCGACACCAATGCTGGAAGCGAACCCTAATGTGACATAAGGAACACTTGTCCTAGTCACGTTAACAGTCACGAAGGCATTCACGGCAACGTTCGCGTTGTAGGCTGTCAGAGTAACGTACCTCTCGCCAAGGTCCGCGGTCCAGGCAGCAGAGACCCTGAACGCGGCCGTTATTGTGTTGGGGGGCGGCTCGATCCCGCGCGGGATGGCGGATCCGTATAATAAAGGTGGGGACCCAAATGGCGCGTCGTGGCCGTTAGTTGAGACACCCAGATAGACGGGGCCGCCTGATTGGTCCGTGATAGATGCAATTATGTCCTGAGTTGCTCCCTGTTCAACTTTGACGGTCTCGACACCTGCGCTGATGGCGATAGGAACGGGTAAGCTCGCATTGACATATCCGACGTCTCCGAGTCCAAACGCTGTGAACCAGACCAGGTTTCCTGGTCCAGGCCGCATCCACCAAATGTACGGGATCGTAGTCGTGGGCACCAAGTACTCGGTTAATGATCCAGCAGCTGGATCGTACTTGGCAACTCTTCCGGCAAAATGTTCGGAGAACCATATCATCCCATTGGAGTCGAGAGATAACGCGTTAGGGAGCCCGACGGGACAGTCTGGATTATATGATTCTGAACAATATCCGATGCCAAACACTCTCCACTCTCCAGTCGAAGGGTTGAAGCTGCCGAACTGGCCGCGGCCATGATCGGTAAACCAGACAACGCCCCCTCGGTCGACTGCTAACTGAATAGGGAAGGTAATTTCAATGCTGGGCGGCGGACCATAGTCAGTAACATTACAAGAGCCTGTCAGGCAGGGAATTATGTGTCCGATCCTCTTTGCGGTCGTCTCCGCAAACCATATCGTGCCATCAGGTCCGGTTGTAACTCCTTGTAGCGAGGCGTTCGCCACCGGTGCGCTGTAGGAATTTACCAATGTTTTTCCTATGGGGTCGTATTCAACGATTTGGTTGGTGCCTAGAAGTGTGATCCAGATCCTCTCTTTGTTGTCTATGGTCATGTACTGAGGACTGCCTCCTGGGAAAGTCAGTTCAACGGTCATGTTCCCAGGTGTGGTCGATTTGTAGTAAGCGAGACTGTTGTTTTCGAGGAACCAAACTCTAGTTAGGTTATGATCATAGACTATGTCTGACGGAATCGCTTCTACTAATGTGATAACGGGAGTGACAATAGGTTTACCGCCTGCACCGATCGTGAAGTTTACTATCTGAGCTTTGGAAGGTTCCGCGACATTACCCACAATATTGCCCTGTTTTATCGTGACAATCCAGACAGTGTTGTTGCTGGCTGGATATAGGACAAACGGAGTAAAGTCTGACGAATTCTGCGAAATACGAAACGTAGTCACGTAAGGATTGGTCGATGAGGATCCAAGTATGACATTGGACGCCATGGGGCCAGCGGCTCTTGTCGTGAAGACTCCAACGAATTGAAAGGAGATTGCTAGAAGGATGATTGAGATCGTTGCCGTTCCAACTTGACTCGTCACGTGTTCCCTCTATGCGACGTTCAACGATCCGTTCTGCATGAATGTATGGACAGTACAAAAGGAGATGCAGAACACTCTGAACTGGCCGATCTTAGATGCTAAGAATGGGGGCACTGAAAGGGTTTGTCCGCCCTGAATCTCGGTCCCCCGTATTGCATAGTTGTCTATTGCAAAACCGTGTGTTTGAGTATCACGGTTGATGATCGTAACCTTGACGATGTCGCACCGATGCACGCTCATGATCGGCCATTGTCCTTGATGATTCTTGCTGTCATTGAACCCGTTGATGTTAGCCACGATAGTGAAATTGCGGGTTGCGCCGGCTATCCCTTCGCAAGGTGAACCGGGAAGACCAACGGCGAACGTCAAGATCCCGCCACCCAGAGCCGCAGCTACTACGATGACTATAACTGCAAGCATCTTGTTCCTCAGCACTAGTCTGCCTCGCGCCTCGTAGACGAGAACCAGAGGTTCCAAGAGGAAAACTCGCTAATAGGGTCTTCGCCCATATCATGATCTAGATCAATATTGTTTCGTCTAAGACTATCGTACGCTGGACTTCCTGATCGAAGATATCTCTTACACTCACCAGCCGTTATCTCTGTCCAGACGCACTTGTATGGTAAACTGAGATAGGTGATCATCGATCGTTGCCCCACTCAAGATATATTTGCATAGCCAGAGGAGCCTGTTTCACGGCGGGGGTACCAGAGTCAGGTCAAACGCTGACCATATGGGCGGGTCGCGCCTTGGCATGCGCGCGCTACACTCAAGACCCGAACGAAGAGGCGTCGAGGTTGATTTGATGTCTCTGGGAGCGCGGGTGTGTTATCCCGTGGCGTAGGCCTTCGTGGGTTCGAATCCCACCCCCCGCACCATTTTCTCCCGTGGAGATCACGAATTCGAACTGACCGGTCGGCGGACACAATTCGCCATTTCATTACAGATAGAACTCACTCGGAGGAACGAATTCAAAAATCTAAATCAAGTTGTAGCAAGGAGGGTTCACGGCGAAGTCGTAGTGGGCGGAGAAAGTCTGGCATTGCAGGATGAGACTAGAGGCTTCCGAGAGGGGGAGCGGATTGCAAAGATCTCGGTCTGGACCCTGCTAGCCCTCGGCGTTGTTGAGATAGGTTTCAGCCTGGTCAGCGGCAGCATCTCGCTTCTCGCAGACGGAATAGACTCAATCTCCGATGCGGTGGTGAGCTTCTTCGTATGGACCGGGCTACGCATCATCCGTAGGAGGCCGAGTCGGAGGTTCCAGTTCGGCTACTACAAAGTCGAGAGTTTCACGGCACTGATCACGGCCATCATCCTCGTAGGAGTCTCTGCCTACATATTCCTCCGATCCTACAGATCGCTGCTGACCCCTGCACCCATTCGGCTGCCGCTGCCCGCCCTCGTCGTCCTTCTCGGTGCGGGTCTCGGGTCTCTCTATCGTGCGCTCCAAATGCGCAGAATAGCCAACAGATACAACATACTATCCCTCAAGGTTGACGCGAGAAATTCCATCAAGGACTCGTCCTCATCCTTCGTAGCTTTTGCCAGCGTCCTCCTCTCGACATTCGGAATACACCATGCAGACGCTATCGGAGGAATGCTGATTGCCGTATACGTCCTCACAGTCGCATATGTTGCGCTACGAGAGTCTAGCCTCGTTCTTCTAGATGAGTTCCATGAGCCGGATCTGTCTCGCGAAATAGAGCATCTGATTAGAGCTCACCCGGATGTAATGGGAATTAGGGATCTGAGACTTCGCCGAGCTGGACCGTTCGTAGTAGGAGTACTAGAGGTAGAGGTTGAAGGGAGCATGACACTGAACGAAGCTCACGAAGTCGCCACTCAGCTTGAAGCCTCGGTCAGGGCGAGAATCACGGGGCTGCGAAGGCTAGTCGTTTCCCCGGTTCCGGTGGTCGACCCGCACAAACATCCTCACGAACACTACGCGCCTTAATCTTGAGGGATAGCTGAGGGGTCACCCGAATAAGTCGACTCTTTCTGGGATCGCATTCAAGGTTTTAGATCTTTCACTGTTGTCAATCCGAGCCTCCTTGAGTAAATCGTGGCGCTTGCCAGAGATACGACGCTTAGTGCGGACAATGAGACGAGAGTCGAAAGTTCCAGGTCGCCGAGAGACAGGTTCGGATCGGGGACGAGGAAGAAGATTGAGATGCCCCATGCAAGGGGTATTGCGATCAGCATAGAGATCGCGAGGACTCCCCATGCTTCCCAAGTCAATAGGCTCAGTCTGTACCAGGCATTAGCGCCTAAGACCTTCAAAATAACATAGTCGTTGAACCTTCGAGAGAAATTCGTTGCCAAGTAGCTCAGCAATATCCCACATGTCAGTGCCAATGTTATGATGGGAACGAGGAAGATGTGGGACCATATGCCATTCAGGAATGTCAAGTTTGAGTTCAGAATTGGATCCTGGGAACCAACTGCCAACCCGAATGAGCTTGCCAGTTGTGAAACTGCGGACAAAACTGTTGGGTCATCATTCACTTTCAACAATAGAACATTGAAGCCATTTAATCCGAGACTCTTTTGAAGAGTTTCGACGGGTGCATACAGAACTCGTCCAGCGTTGAGGGGATCTACCAGCGCGCTCTTGACGTCATACCGATAGCCGAGGGCGCTTACCTGTGAGAGATTGAAGGGCGTCTGGACGATATTTCCTACCAGCGAGTCTCCAGCGATCATAGTGTAGTGCGCATCACTGCTCTGCAGAAATCCATCAGAAGTGTACCAGTCACCTATAGCACTGGTCGCGTTGATTCCCACTATGAGGGCGTTGATTGAGCCAGTGTCCACTTCAGGAATGATCTGGGTGTTGATGTTCTCCCCGGTGTCTTGGTTGCTCGCGAAATGTGCCTTTACGTAACCTGTTATCGAGCTCATCGTTATCAGTCGCGTGTCTACTGTCTGGACCCCGGGAATCGCTCTAAACGCGGACGCGTTCTGAGGAGAAATGATGTATGATTCGTTGCCATAGTCTATCGGGGGAAGAGGTGCTATTCGGGAGAAGGACGTTGCGAGGCTCACGTACTGGTTGTAGATGTTGCTGTTCGCAACGATTAGGACATGTGGGGGCATTGCGCGGACCACGTAGCTGGCTGATGTGTCTGCTGAGACTAGCGCTCCCGATAGGACAATCATGCTGAGACAGATACATACGCCCATGCTGAGCAGCGTTTTGTTGAACCCTCTGTCTCGCGAAACGTTTCTTGTTGCCAAGTTGAAGGTGGAGCCGAATCTCCCAATTCGGAGGGGTTTTCCCAGACTCTTTAGGTCCAAGTTGGCGAGTTGTTTCGAAATCGCATTAACGCTGGAAGATCCGACAATTCTTCTCACCCGAACGCTCGCGACCATGTAGGCGAGCAAGAAAGAGATCATTGGAACTACGATCAGAATAGTTGCACCAGCATTAGCAATTGGCCCTACTTGCTTGAACAGTGAAATTGACGGCCACGACCACGAAGCGTAGACTAGGAGCGCCGAGAGCGCCCCTACTAGACAGCTCGAAACTATCACGAGAAGAGCCTCGAATGTTACGTATGAGAGAAGGCGCCTAGGGAGAGCGCCTGCGGCTTTGATGACGCCGATGTCCCTCATGCGTTGGCTGATCATTGATGAGACCAAGTAAGAGGTGGATAGGAGTCCCACGATGCCAATGAGACCCAGAGCGAGGACCAAGTAGGCGAAGATCAGCCAGGAAATGCCGAACGTTGATCTCATCGACGAATCATCTCCTAGTCTCGTAGCGAGGTCTTGACCAAGGAGTAAGAGGAATGTTGTCGTTGCGACGGTGAGGGTCAAGCCTAGGAATGCTAGGTAGGAGTGAAATCCTCGCCTTCTCAGGCTCTTAGTTGCGAACCCTAGCGGGCCTATCAATGCTCCCCAAACTTCCATTCTCGAGATGAAAGATCACGTCTGCCATCTCGACTATTCGATCATCATGGGTCGTGACCACAAGAGTCTTCCCCTTCTCTCCTTTCAGCCTAGCGAGAAGCTTGACGATTTCTAGCCCGGTCTTCTGGTCAAGGTTTCCCGTGGGCTCGTCGGCAAGAATTAGAGGTGGATCATTGGCGATTGCACGTGCGATCGCAACGCGCTGCTGCTCTCCTCCGCTAAGTTGAGCGGGAAGATGCTTCGCCCTGTCAGTGAGCCCAACCATGCTGATCAGCTCCTCTGTCAATTTCTCATTCCTTCCGCTATCACTCCATCCAGCCAATTCCATCATCAATTCCACGTTCTCCTCGGCGGTCAGAGTCGAGACTAGATTGTAGGATTGAAAGATGAAGCCTATGTTTGCGGATCTGAACGCCGAGAGAGAGTGTTCGTTCGAAGCGTTCACATCAAGTCCCAAGACCCTAGCTTCTCCCTGAGAAGGTTTCTCGAGTCCCGCGATTATGTTGAGAACGGTTGTCTTGCCAGCCCCGGACGGTCCGACGATCGCAGCGACTTCTCCTTCTTTGACGTTCAGGGTTATTGATGAGAGGGCTTTGATGGGTTTTCCGTTCACGATGTACTCCTTGGAGACGTCAAGGAAGTCCACTGCGAGCCCTAGGGCCCTAACCTCGATCTCTTCGTCTGTGGACGCCATTAGGTTCTTCAGATCTATTGTGTCGATGGGGCTTATACTTACCGACAGGATGGACGTGGGATGAATGGCTAGTTTGGCTAGTACTAGTCTAACATGAGAAGTTCTGGGTAGCGTTCTGGTCGGATGAGCTGAACGGGCTCGGATTGGCTGTGCAGGCGTAGAATGAAACGGCCCCCGCTGTGACGTTTGTCCATTGGATTGTGACGACGTAGCTTCCGCTTGAAAGAATTGGGAGGTATACTTGGTAGGATTTGTCTTCGAAGACGCCAGCGCTCAGATTCCCTGTCAATGCGCTATTGAAGACCAGTCGGCTCGGGATGCCGTTGTACTGGGTGGCGTAGAGCCGCTGAAGGGTGACTGTTCCGGTTACATCGGTCACGTCGGGTCCTATGAGGAATGTGCTGGTAACAAGTCCTCCAACAATGAGACCGATCAATGCGACTATGATGATTGCAATAATGTATTTTCTATGGCTGTGGGGCTGGCTCGCCGTTGGCATTCCATAGCCCTGTTGAGGATAAGAATAGTTTGGAGAGTATGTTCCAGTCTGCATGGGTGCACCGGGGCCGGTCGGCTTGAGACTCTTACCGCACGCGGGGCAATAGGCTGTTGTTGACTGGACTTCTTTTCCGCACACAGGACAGTTGGGCATAAGGCGAGTTCGGATTTAGATTATTTCAGGTTAGTCCTAGATGAATCTCGTTGCGCTTGCAAGAACTTCCGCATGATCATAATCTCGTGTACCAGAGATAGCAAACAGCCCCGATCAACGCAAACGCCAGCGACGGTCCAACCAGGACTGAGATCGGATACAGTGTGGACCCTTGGCTCTGAAGCGCTCTGAAAGCTTGCATAGCCCAAGTCATAGGATTCGTCTGGACAATCGGTTGCACTATTACTGGGAAGAGGCTGACGTCATAGAATACTGTACTGAGGAATGAGAGGTAGAGTTGTATCGCACTCCTGACAGTTGCGAACACCTCAATTGTAGAGGCGAACGCCGATACAGCTATTGAAAGTCCCACTATTCCCAGAGAAAAGACTGCGACAATCACAAAAGCCTCGACAAGTCGAGGGCTAAACAAGATACCGTAGAGATACGATATGACGAGAGTGCCAGGAAACGTTGCGATGACGCTACGCGCTACTCCACCAGTGATCCTTGACAAGGCGAATACTTTGCGAGGGATAGGAAGGGTCAAGAGATATGACGCGAGATCTTTGATGTACTTCTCCCGCCAAATGTCCCGCCCTGATTGAAAAGCGGCAACCATGGCGGTTATGAGGTTGGAGCCCGGAGCGATCCTAAGAAAGTAGCTAGTACCGATTAGATTTCCGAACGTCGCAGCCGTGACAAACAGGTCTATGCAGAAATTGGCGAACATTATTCCTATCAGGAACGTGTCGGAGAAGAGGATCTTGATGTCTCTCTCGATCACCCGAGGGATTAGGTGGACCGAGCTCAGGCGTAGACCCCTCCCTCTAACCGGCGGAAATAGAAGGTCGCGCCTAGACCGAGAAAAATAGCAACAAACGCCAACAGGCCAGCCAGCCCCAAAATATCCAGACTGGATCCGGACAATGCAGCCCTAGTACTATCCGCGGCGAATGTGACGGGAGAAAACGGCGCGAGGGCGGCGACGTAGCTTGGCATGAAAGCCAGAGGATAGAGTGCAGTACTTGCTCTGGATACTGCTAACTCCAGCAAAGCGAGCACGACGTCGAACCTGTTCGCGCTGCGGACACTAACCGCTACGGTTATGGAGAGTCCGGTAACACCGAACGCGAGAAGGAACAGATCGAGGATGGCGGCTATGATGGATAGCGGGTTCGAAAAGTTCTCCAAAACGGCGACTATGGCAAACATCGGAATCGTGTATATCATCGCACGGACCGCCCCTCCTAGAGCGCGACCTATGATGAACTCGCGTCTAGGGATTGGTAGCGTCAATAAGTAATCCAGTAATCCTTCTTCGGCCTCTTCGAAAATGTCGTATCCGATGATGAAAGAGATCGAAGCGACAACTGAAACGACGCTCCCTACAGCATAGTAGGGGAAGAAGCCGGGGAACTTTACGACTAGGCCGCTAATCAAGTAGGCGAAGACGAATAGTTGGATGATGAATGCCAGGCTTCTTGAGATTATGATCCATGGGGTCCGGAACAGGGTGGCGATGTCTCTCCGGGCCATCTGGAGGACGAGCCGGGAGGTCGATTGACCGGAAAGGTCACTCGAGTCTGTGACCTGTATAGTTGAGGAAGACATCCTCCAAGGTGACCTCCTTAAGATGGACACTGTCAATCTTGACGCCCCGGTTTGTGAGCGTCTCGACAATCTTCGGTAGGAGCAGTCTTCCCCCACTTAAGTAGACAGTGACTTTGTTGTCCTCTTGACTCACATCCTGCACTTCGCTAAACTGTGTAAGGCATTCGCGTGGAAACTCCTGTCCGTTTCCTACCGTAAGTTCTAGGACTTCTCCACCCTTCGTCTTGCCTTTCAGCTGTTCAGGCGCATCGATGGCGACCAGTTTGCCAAGGTTTACGATTGCTACTCGGTCAGAGAGTCTCTCAGCTTCGTCCATCATGTTCGTCGCAACAATTACAGTAGAGCCTTCGTCTCTAAGTTCCCGAATCATCTTCCACATCAGCAGTCTACTCGGAACGTCGAGGAAAGCGGTCGGCTCGTCAAACACAGCAATCTTCGGACGCTGCGCCAGGACCTTACAATCCTCAACCTTCTTCCGCATTCCGCCGCTCATCAACCAGGTCCTCTTGTTCCTCGCATCCCAGAGATCGACAGCCCGCAAAACCTTCTCCACGCGATCCTCGCGCTCCACCTTGTCGAGGTTCGTCGTCATCTTCAAGTGCCAGTTGAGGACATCGAAAGCTCCCAGTATTCCATCTACTCGAGGATCCTGGAAAGCGATTCCGATCATCTTTCTCACATCGTTCGGATGCTGAACGACGTCCAATCCATTCACGGAGATCTTGCCGCTTGTTGGTCGATAGACCGTGCCCATCATCAGCATCAGGGTTGTCTTGCCTGCTCCGTTCGGGCCCAGGAGGCCAAGAATTTCCTCGTCCTGAATGGTCATCGAGAATTCTTTTACAGCGTCCAGTGTGCCGAATCTCTTGCCAGCCTTATCGAAGCCGATCAAAACAATTGTTCACCGTGGAAGGATGAGATTTGCTTCACAGTTTGAGAGAACGCATGAAATCTCGATATTTCAACGATTGCCGGGAAGAGCTGGACAAAAACTCGATTCTCGAGCCTTCGGACTCGGGAATCTCTATAGAGAGATTTCGTGCGCTAAATTGGGAGAAAATACTCTGGCTGAGGATATCAAGTGTTCACGACGTCATAGTACAGTCGACGGTTTGTCTTTCCCTTGTTTTCCAGCTTCAAAAGCTCAATAAGTCCTATCTCGTTAAGGTGCGCTACGTGTAGCCCGCCATCAGCCTGCCGGTCTATTCCAGCGATTTCGACAATGCGGAGCTGAGCCTCAACCGGCGGAGCGGCTTCCGCCAGCTTCACCATATCAGGGATCTTCAGAGCCTCGCTTCGATCCAGGAAATAGGATTTGACTGGTGCGTCATTGGCAATGAGCTTGTTCGCCTCTTTCACAAATCCCTCAATCTGGGTCCGGTCGAATACTTCGAGGCTAAAGTCCATCCGAGATTTTTCAACATCAATCTGGTTACCGGTAATCAGGCATTTAGCGCCAGAATAGAAGAGAGCGCTCAACAAGTGGCCTGCAGTGTGCATACGCATCAGGCGGTGCCGCCTGTCCCAGTCTATTTTACCAGTGACCGTTTGTCCGACGGTAAAACCAGCAGAGGACTCCAAGGAGTGGAGAATCTTGTCCCCATCCTTCGAAGTCTCCACAACTTTCGTGCCATCTAAGACGCCGGTATCACAAGAAACGCCTCCGCTCCTCGGGTAGAACAGGGTCTGGTCAAGCTCGACCAGGGTCCCATCGGAACCGACTATCTTCGCAGTGAAGCCTTGTGAGTAGGGCTGTTCCCAGTAGAGCTTCTTCGTCAACCGAAAGTCACCCCGAAGCTAGGAGAACGAGAGGTCTCGCAATTAGCACTCATGCTTTGGGAGAGAGCTTACATGACGGGATTCTTCGTTAAGATGGGCGTTTTCGTTTTCTTGGCTTCCTCGAAAGCTTGCTGAGCTTCCCTGACGCTTGCTCCATTGTGGACTATTTCTCGAATGGAGGTGATCATTGCAACTGGATATTCCGACTGCCAAATATTCCGTCCCATGTCCACACCGATCGCCCCGTCTGCGATTGCGTCGTGGGCGAGTTCGAACGCGTCCAGTTCTGTCTCTAACTTCGGTCCCCCCGCGACGACAAGAGGAACAGGACAGCCCTTGACAACCTTTCCAAAATCTTCACAGAAGTAGGTCTTGACGAAGTGAGCTCCTATCTCGGCAGCAATTCGACAAGCCAGCCCCAGATACCTCGCGTCCCTCTTCTCAAGTTCCTTTCCGACCGCAGTAACTGCGAGAACTGGAATTCCATAGTCCTCTCCGAGGTTCACTAGCTGACCCAGACTCTTTAGGGTCTGATGTTCATGCTGGGTTCCAACAAAGATGGATAGGGCAACTGCGGCTGCATTGAGACGGATCGCATCTCTGAACGAAGTGGTAGTTGCTTCGTTTGTCAGTGTCTCTCCAATGACGCTCGCGCCTGCAGAGACCCTCAACACTATCGGGACGCTGGTCTTGGGGTCCACAGAGGTGCGGAGGACTCCTCGAGTGCACATGATCGCGTCAGCATATGGGAGGAGGGGCTCTATGGTCTTTCGAGGCTCTTCCAGTTTATGTGTCGGTCCCATGAAATAGCCATGGTCTACGGCTAACATCACGGCGTGACCACTTGACGGCTTGATGATTCGTGACAGACGATTTTTCATTCCCCAGTCCAATGTGAAAACCTAATTGCCAATCATAGAGCAACGAAATATTATGGTTTCTTTTGGAGTTACAACACTCCTATATCGCTTAAGACTCGGGGGCCCAATGCACTTCATCATTAGTGTCCGAGGGAATCTGACCAGATGATAAGGCAGGGGTGGCCGTACTTTGAGGGTTGGCCGTTTCAAGAGCGTTGGCTCCAAATCGACGGTCTCGGAATCCACTATGTAGACGAAGGCTACGGGAGCCGGCCGGTCGTAATGGTCCATGGCAATCCAGC
>Ga0209161_10000951_pt1 | contig 23679 bp, 19 predicted proteins | sample GraSoiAngelo_155_FD_186169 | JGI IMG/M metagenome (GOLD analysis project Ga0209161, IMG submission 186169) | Grasslands soil microbial communities from the Angelo Coastal Reserve, California, USA - 14_1009_13_30cm (SPAdes) (version 2) | ecosystem: Environmental > Terrestrial > Soil > Grasslands... | reverse complement strand
GGGAGCGAAGGGGGCGGCGCGCCGGCGCCGGTGGCGTGAGCGAGCGGCTGGTCCGGCTGCTGGGGCTCGGCGCCCGGGGGGGTGGGGGGCGGGTGGTGATCGGAGTGACCGGGGTGCGGGCGCAGCTGCAGCGGGATGCGCTGTCGTGCGTCGTGCTCGCGGCGGATGCGAGCCTGCGCACCCGAGAGAAAGTCGAGCGCTTGGCGCGGGCACGGCGAGTGCCGGTGCTGATCGGTCCGGTGGCGGAGCGGTTGGGGGCGGGGCTGGGGCGGCCGCCGGTGCAGGCCGTGGGCGTGGCGGATGCCGCGCTGGCGCGTGGGTTGGTCGGGTCTTTGGAGGAGTGAGTGACGACGACGCGGATTCACGATCTAGCGGCTGAATTCGGGATCCCCTCCGAGCAGCTCATGGGCATGCTCAAGGAGCAGGACATCTTCGTGCGCAGCCACCTCTCGCCGCTCAAGCCCGAGCAGGTGGCGTTGATGCGTGCGCGCTGGGAGCGCGAGAAGCGGAAGCAGAAAGACGCGCCCGCGCCTCCCAAGCGGCGCCGCGCCGTCAAGGCGGCCGAGCCGGTGGCGGTGGCGGAGCCCGACGCGCGGCCCAAGCGTCGCCGCCGCACGGCGGCGGAGATGGCCGCCGTCGAGGCGGAAGCCCAAGCCGAAGCGGCGATCGAGGCGGAGCGCGAGCTGAAGGCGCGCGAGGCGCTCGAGGCGGCCAAAGCCGTGGACGAGGAGGAGAAGCCGTCGCTCGAGGAGCGCGCCGCGGCGCTGTTCAAGGAGCTCCCGGTGGCCGAGGAGGCCGGAGCGGAGTCGGCGACGGCCGCTCCCGCGGCGGCGCACGCCGCCACGCCCTTCGCCGCGTCCCCGTCCGCCCCGGCGCGTCCCGTGATCCCGACCCCCGTGCGGCCCAAGCCGGTGGCGAGTGCCACTCCCGGCGGCGCCGTGCCCGCGCCTCCCCGACCAGTCGCCTCGGCGGCGCCGGGCGCGATTCCGCTGGAGGAGCGGCGGCGCGAGAAGGGGAAGAAGCGCAAGAAGGGCAAGAAGTCGCTGGTGGATCAGGAAGCGGTCGCCCAGAACATCTCGCGCACCTTGGCGTCGATCAAAGGGCCGGTGGCGAAGAAGGGCGCGCACCGCCGCGAGGAAGGGCCGAGCTTCCGCGAGGTCGAGGAGCAGAAGCGGCGCGACGAGAAGGAGCGCGAGAAGACGCTGGTGCGCGTGACCGAGTTCATCACGGTCTCCGAGCTCGCGAACATCCTGAAGGTACCCGCCAAGGAGATCGTCGGCTTCGCCTTCAAGGAGCTCGGGCAGATGGTGACGATCAACCAGCGCCTCGATTTCGACATGATCGAGCTGATCGCATCGGCCTTCGGCTTCCAGGCGGTGCGCGAGGTGGAGTATGCCCTTGCCGCGTCCGAGGAGCCGCCCAAGGAAGAGGCAGGCGATCTCAAGCCGCGCGCGCCGGTGGTCACGGTCATGGGCCACGTCGACCACGGCAAGACCTCGCTGCTCGATTACGTCCGGAAGGCCAACGTCGTGGCGGGCGAGGCGGGCGGCATCACGCAGCACATCGGCGCCTATCAGGTCACGCTCAAGGACGGGCGCTCGATCACGTTCCTGGACACGCCGGGTCATGAAGCCTTCACGGCCATGCGGGCCCGCGGTGCGCAGGTGACGGACATCGTCGTCCTGGTCGTCGCCGCCGACGACGCGATCATGCCCCAGACGATCGAGGCGATCTCGCACGCCAAGAATGCGGGCGTCCCGCTGGTCGTGGCGATCAACAAGATCGACCTGCCCGCCGCCAACGTGCAGAAAGTGAAGCAGGACCTGCTGGCGCACGGCGTGGTGCTGGAGGAGTTCGGTGGCACGACGCTCGCCACCCCGATCTCCGCCAAGGCGGGGACGAACGTGCAGGAGCTGCTCGACCAGATCCTGCTGCAAGCCGAGCTGCTCGATCTAAAGGCGAACCCCGACCGCCGGGCCCAGGGCACGGTGCTCGAGGCGACGCTCGACCCCGGAAAGGGCCCGCTCGCCACGATCCTCGTCCAGAATGGCACGCTGCGCGGCGGAGACGACTTCATCTGTGGACAGTTCTACGGGCGCGTGCGCGCGATGTACGACGAGCGCGGTCAGACGGTCGACGGGGCGGGTCCGTCCACGCCGGTGCAGGTGCTGGGCTTCGAAGGCGTGCCCGAGGCCGGCGACACGTTCCAGGTCATGACGGACGCGGCGGCGGCGCGCGACATCGCGCAGAAGCGCCAACGCCTCGAGCGCGAGGCGCAGCACCGCCGCACCGGTCGCGTGAAGACGCTCGAGGACTTCATGGCCGAGCGGGCCGAAGGCGGCGCGGCGGCGCTCCGGATCATCATCAAGGCGGATCAGGGCGGCCCGGCCGAGGCCCTGGCGGACGCGTTGGCCCAGCTCTCGACGCCCGAGGTCAAGGTCGAGGTCGTGCACCGGGGCGTGGGCGCGATCACGGACTCGGACGTGCTGCTCGCCAAAGCCTCGAACGCGATCATCATCGGCTTCCACGTGCGGCCCGACTCCAACGCGCGCGCCTCGGCGGAGCGCGAGAAGGTCGAAATCCGCACCTACCGCATCATCTACGAGGCGGTGGAAGAGGTGAAGGCGGCGATGGCGGGCTTGCTCGCGCCCGAACGGAAGGAAGTGGTGTTGGGCGAGGCGGAAGTCCGCCAGCTGTTCAAGATCGCGAAGGTGGGCACGATTGCCGGGAGCTTCGTCCGCTCGGGCGTCATCCCGCGCACGGCGCGAGTGCGGGTGGTCCGCGACGGCGTCGAGGTGTACGATGGCACGCTGGCCTCCCTCAAGCGCTTCAAGGACGACGTGCGCGAGGTGCGCGAGGGGTTCGAGTGCGGGATCGGCGTCGAGAACTTCAACGACCTGAAGGTCGGCGACCTGATCGAGGCGTACCGGATCGAGGAAGTCGCGCGCTCGCTGACGCCCGCGTGATCGTGGGGGTCATGACGTGGGAGCTGCATCTCGCGGGGTGTCACTCCCTCAAGGACAAGCGCCATGTCCTGAAGAGCCTCAAGGACCGCCTCCACAACCGCTTCAATGTATCCGCGGCGGAGACGGCGCATCACGACCTGTGGCAGCGCGCCGAGCTGACGGTGTGCGTGGTCTCGACGGACCGGGGCCACGCGGAGAGCGTGTTGCGGGAGGCAGACCGCCTGATCGAAGCGGCCGACGGCGCCCGCATCGTGGACACGAGCGCGAGTTTCTTCTGATATGAAGCGACGGACGAGCCACCGCCCCGAGCGCGTCGCGGAGGCGATCCGCCAGACCGTGGCGGCCTTTCTGACCGGGAATGTGCGCGACCCGCGCGTCGGGTTCGTCACGGTCACCGCGGTGGAGGTGTCCGCCGATCTGGCGCATGCCCGGGTGCGCGTGAGCGTGATGGGCGGCGACGAGGACAAGGCGAAGTCGCTCGAGGGCCTGACGAGCGCCGCCCGCTTCCTGCGCGCCCAGCTCGCCAGGGAGCTGCCGTTACGCGTGACGCCGGAGCTCCGCTTCGAGCTCGACCGCGGGCTGGAGCACGCCCAGGAGATCGACCGGGTGCTGCGCGGGCTCAAGGAGGGCGCGGGCTGATCTCCGGCGTGGCGCTGGTCGCGAAGCCGGGGGGCCCCGATGGACCCACGTCGCACGACGTCGTCGACACCGTGCGTCGGGCCGTCGGGACCGATCGGGTGGGGCATTTGGGGACGCTCGATCCGTGCGCGGCGGGGCTGCTCGTGATCGTGGTGGGCCGTGCCACGCGGCTGGCGCCGTTCGCGGCGGGATGGGCCAAGGCGTACGACGGCGTCATCCGGCTGGGCACGACGACCGCCACCGACGATGCGACCGGCGCGACGGTGGCCACCTCGGAGGCGTGGCGCGGAGTGGATCGGGCGCGAGTGGAGGAGGCGCTGGCCGCGTTCCGCGGGGCGTACGACCAGCGGCCACCCGCGTACTCGGCGGTGAAGGTGGCCGGCGAGCGCGCCTACCGACGGGCTCGCCGCGGCGAGGGCGTGGTGTTGCGACCCCGACGGGTCGAAGTGACGGCGCTCGAGCTCGAGACCTTCGCGCCCCCCGACGTGGGCTTCCGCGCCACCGTGAGTGGCGGGACGTACCTGCGCAGCCTGGCCCGCGACGTGGGGGAGGCGCTGGGCTGTGGGGCGCACCTGGCGACGCTCACGCGGACCCGGGTCGGGCCATTCCGGCTCGCGGATGCCGTGGCGCCCGACGGCGTGACGGCGCACGCGCTGCGCGATCCCGCGGAGCTCGTCCGCGACCTGCCGGCTCGGGAGCTGGACGACGCAGGGCGTGCCGCGGTGGTTCACGGACGCCCGGTGCCGGTGGGCGACGGGGCGCGGGAAACGGGAAACGTCGCACTCTTCTGGAGCGGACAACTCGTCGCGGTGGCGGAGCGCGTGGGCGAGGTGCTCAAGCCCCGCGTCGTGGTGGTGGAGCAGTGACGGGGAGGAGGGGGGGCACCGTCGCGACCGTCGGGACGTTCGACGGGATCCACCGCGGGCACCAGGCCGTGCTGCGCGAGGTCGTGCGGCGGGCCGGGGAGACGGGGGAGCGCACGAGCCTGCTCGTGACGTTCGACCCGCACCCGCTCGAGGTGGTGAACCCGAGCGCCGCGCCGCGGCTGCTCACGCTGTCCGACGAGAAGCGCGCGCTGGCGGCGGGGCTCGGCGTCGAGCGCGTCGAGGTCGTGGCGTTCACGCCGGAGCTCGCGCGTCTCGGTCCCGAGGAGTTCGTGCGCGACGTGCTGCGGGCGCGCTTCGGGATGCAGGAGCTGGTTCTGGGGTACGACCACGGGTTCGGGCGCGGCCGCGCGGGCGACGTGGAGATGGTGCGGCGGCTGGCGCGCGACGACGGGTTCGCCATGGAGGTCGTCGCGGCCGTGAAGGACGAGGGGCAGGCCATCTCGTCGTCGCTGATTCGGACCGCCGTGGCGCACGGTGACTTGGCGTCGGCCGAGCGCGGCCTCGGGCGGCCGTACAGTGTGCGGGCCGTGGTGGAGCGTGGCGCGGGGCGCGGGCGGACCATCGGCGTACCGACGATCAACCTCACGTCGCCCGACCCGCGCAAGCTGCTGCCGCCGGACGGCGTGTATGCCGTGCGGGTCGAGGTCGAGGGACGGCGGTACGGTGGTATGATGAACCAGGGCGCGCGGCCCACGTTCGGCGTGCACGCACGCGGCCTCGAGGTTCATCTGTTCGCCTTCAGCGGCGATCTGTACGGGGTGACGGTGACGGTGGAGTGGGTGCGGCGGCTGCGGGATACCCAGACGTTCCCGTCGCGCCAGGCGCTGGTCGACCAGATCGAGCGCGACGCGGTCGCGGCGCGTGCGGTCCTCAAGGGGTAGAGACTCGAATGCGCACGATCCGCTCACGACTCATCGCCATCGGCGGGCTGCTGGCGCTCGCGGTGTGGCAGCTGATCCCTACCGACGTCACCCAGCGGGTGCGCGACGCGACGACCGGTCGCATGAAGGACACCACGATCCGGCGCGTGCCGATCAATCTCGGGCTCGATCTGCAGGGCGGTATTCACCTGGCGCTCGAAGTGGACCAGTCGAAGGGCCCCGTCCCCGACTGCGCCGACGCCATCCAGCGCGCTGAGAAGGTGGTGCGCACGCGGATCGACGAGTTCGGCACGAGCGAGCCCGTCGTCCAGATTCAGGGGCGCTGCCGCCTCATCGTCGAGCTGGCGGGCGAAAAAGATCCGGCCCGGGCCAAGGGCATCATCCAGCGCACCGCGTTCCTCGAGTTCCGCATCACCGACATGAAGAACCTGTTCCGAGACGCGCTGCCCGAGATCGACAAAGCGCTGCAGCGGGCCGGGGTGCGGGCGTCCGGGCAAGGGGCGGCAGCGGCGAGCGTGACCCAGCTGTTCGGCACAGACACCGGGAAAGCCAAGGGCAAGCCGGCGAAGGGCAAGGCGGCGGCGAAAGACACCACCGACCTGAACGCGCCCGGCGCCCTCTCGTCGCTCCTCTTCCAGGGTCAAGTGAACGGCGAGTATCTCGTGCCGGAAGAGCAGGTCCCGGTGGCCGAGAGCCTGCTGGCGCGGCCCGACGTGCAGCGGCTCATCCCACGAGGGCTAGAGCTCAGGTGGGGCACGGAGGTGTTGTCGCGCGCCGGCCGCAGCTACCGGACGCTGTACGCCGTGGAGGACCGGCCGATCATCACGGGCGAATATCTCCAGGACGCGAAGGCCACGCGCGACCCGCTCACCAACCAGTCGGTGGTGAACTTCGTGCTGTCGCGGCGCGGCGGGCGCATCTTCGAGCGTGAGACCGGCCGCCACGTGCAGGACTACATGGCGATCATCCTCGACGGCCGGGTGCAGGGACAGCCGCCGGTCATCAAAAGTCAGATCGGGCAGCGCGGGCAGATCGAGCTGGGCGCGAAGCCGCTGCAGGACGCCCAGGATCTGGCGCTGGTGCTCAAGGCGGGGGCGCTGCCCGCCCCCCTCACCATCATCGAGGAGCGTACCATCGGGCCGTCGCTCGGCCAGGACTCGATCAGGGACGGCATCCATGCCGGGATCGTCGGCGTGGTCCTCGTCGTGCTGATCATGGTGGTCTACTACCGGCTGTCGGGCGTGCTGGCCGTCGCGGCGCTGGCCCTGTACGTCGTGTTCACGCTCGCCGGACTCGCGGGCTTCGGGTTCACCCTCACGCTGCCGGGGCTCGCCGGCCTCGTGCTGTCGGTCGGTATCGCGGTGGACGCGAACGTGCTGATCTTCGAGCGCATCCGCGAGGAGCTGCAGCACGGGAAGCTGGTGCGCACCGCCGTGGACGAGGGCTTCAAGCACGCCATGAGCGCCATCATCGACTCGAACGTGAGCACCGCGCTCACCGCGTTCATTCTCTACCTGGTGGGGACCGGCCCGGTGCAGGGCTTTGCGATCACGCTGATCATCGGCATCGCCGCGTCCATGATCACGGCCATCTTCGTGGTTCGCACCTTCTACATGATCTGGCTCGACCGCCGGCCGGACATGGCCACCTTGAGCGTCTGAGATGATCCGACTCTTCGCCAACGCCAACTACGACTTCATCAAATGGCGCCGCTGGGCCTACGGGCTCACCGCGGCGATCATCATTCCCGGATTCGCCCTGTTCCTGGTGCGCGGCCTCAACTACTCGATCGAGTTCACCGGCGGCACGCTGATTCAGGTCCAGACGGCGGAGCCCGTCGGACCGGACCGCATCCGCAGCGCGCTCGACGCCGCCGGCATCCGCGACGCGGAGATCCAGCAGTTCGGTGCGGCCAACGAATACGTGATCCGCGCTCGGATCGGGCGGGCGGACGCCGCCGTCGAGGGCTCGACCGAGACGACGGTAGCGGCGGTCGATTCGGCGCTGGCGCGCACGCTGGGCTCGGCGCCGGAGCACTACAAGATCCTCCGCACCGAGGCGGTCGGCCCGAAGGTGGGGCGCGAGCTACAGGGCAAGGCGTTCCTGGCGATCTTCTTTTCGTTCATCGTCACGCTCGTCTATCTCGCCGTCCGCTTCGAGTGGCGCTTCGGCCTCGCCGCAGTGCTCGCGACGTTCCACGACATCCTCACGACGATCGCGTTCATCCGCTATCTCGACCTCGAGGTGAGTCTCGTGGTCGTGGGCGCGGTCCTGACCATGGTCGGCTACTCGCTGAACGACACGATCATCATCTTCGATCGCGTGCGGGAGAACCTGCGCAAATTCCGGCGCCAAAATTTGTACGAGATCCTGAACCTCTCGATCAACGAGACGCTGCCGCGCTCCGTGTTAACGCACGGAACCACCATGGCGACGACAGTCGCCCTCGTGCTGCTCGCGGGCGAGGTGCTGCGGCCCTTCGCGCTGGTCATGACCTTCGCGATCTTCACGGGGACCTTCTCGTCGATCTACATCGCGGCCCCGCTCCTGATGTACATCGAGAAGCGCTGGCCGGGCGAGGACGCGCGCGGGGCCAGAGCGCTGCGTCCCCCGGGGTCGGTGCCGCTGAACCCGCCGCCCCCAAGCGGCAGCCCCGAGGTCCGCTCCAAAGCGGCCGTGTGACGTGCTGGTCGACGCCCACTGCCATCTGGGCGATGCGGCGTTCGACCCCGACCGCGCGGCGGTCCTCGCCCGCGCGCGCGAGGCCGGCGTGGGACACGTCGTGGTCATCGGCGCCACCCTGCCCGAGAGCGAGCGGGCGGTAGCCCTCGCCCGGGCCCGCCCCGGCCTCTCCGCCACCGCCGGCATCCACCCCCATGAGGCGCGGCACTGGTCGGCCGCCGCCGCCGCCCGCCTGAGAGACCTGCTCGCCCTACCCGAAGTAGTGGCGCTCGGAGAAACGGGGCTCGACTACCATTACGACCATTCGCCGCGGGACGTGCAACGTCGCGCCTTCGAGGCCCAGCTCACACTCGCCAGCGAGGCTCGCAAGCCGGTCGTGGTGCACGCGCGTGAGGCCGACGACGACGTGGCCGCGATGCTCCGGGGCGCGGGTACGCCGGTCGTGCTCCACTCGTTCAGCTCGGGTCCGGGCGTGTTCGAGGCGGGGATGGCGGTCGCCGCGTACTTTTCCTTCAGCGGCATGATCACTTTCAAGAACTGGACGATGGCCGACCGCCTCACGGACTGCCCGCCCGACCGGCTGCTCGTCGAGACCGACGGCCCGTATCTTGCTCCCGTGCCTCATCGCGGGAAGCGCAACGAGCCGGCCTTCGTGCGTGCAGTGGCGGAGGCGCTCGCGCGGGCCCGCGGAGAGTCGGTCGAGAGCATCGGCCAGCGCACCACGGACAACGCGCGCCGACTCTTCGGAGCGCGGCTCGCCACGACCCTCTAGCCGAGAGCACCCGTGACCACGACGGCCAAGGTACCCACCGACATCGCCATCGCCCAGGCGGCCGCGCTGCGCCCGGTGGCCGACATCGCCGCCGAGCTGGGGCTCGACGACGAAGAGATCGAGTTGTACGGCAAGTACAAGGCGAAGGTGCGGCTCGCCGCCGTGGCGCGCCGCAAGCCCAAGGGACGGCTCGTGCTGGTCACCGGGATCAACCCGACGCCGGCGGGGGAGGGCAAGTCCACGGTGACCGTCGGGGTGACGCAGGCGCTGCGCAAGATCGGCAAGAACGCCGCGCTCTGTATCCGCGAGCCGTCGCTCGGGCCCGTCTTCGGCGTGAAGGGCGGAGCCGCGGGCGGCGGGTACGCCCAGGTCGTCCCGATGGAAGACATCAACCTGCATTTCACGGGCGACTTCCACGCCATCGCGAGCGCGCACAACCTGCTGTCGGCCATGTTGGACGCGCATCTGCATCATGGCAACGCGCTCGGTCTCGACACCCGCCGCATCACCTGGCCCCGCACCATCGACATGAACGACCGCGCCCTGCGCAACATCATCGTGGGACTCGGAGGGTTGAACGCCGGCCCCGCGCGCGAGGAGCGGTTCGTCATCATCCCGGGCTCGGAGATCATGGCCATCATGGCGCTGGCGACGGGCATCACGGACCTGGAGCAGCGCCTCGCGCGCATCATCGTGGGGCTCACGTCCGACAAGAAGCCCGTGCGCGCGAGCGACCTGAAGGCCCAGGGCGCCATGACCCTGCTGCTCAAGGACGCGATCAAGCCCAACCTCGTGCAGACGCTCGAAGGCGGACCGGCGTTCATTCACTGCGGGCCGTTCGGGAACATCGCCCACGGCTGCAACTCGGTGATGGCGACCAAGCTCGCCCTCACGCTGTGCGACGTGGTGCTCACCGAGGCGGGATTCGGGGCTGACCTCGGAGCCGAAAAGTTCTTCGACATCAAGTGCCGGATGGCGGGCTTGAACCCCGAGGCGGCGATCGTGGTCGCCACCGTGCGGGCGCTCAAGATGCACGGCGGCGTGAAGAAGGACGCGCTGGGCAACGCCGATGTCGACGCCGTGCAGCGTGGCGCGACGAACGTGCGCCGCCACATCAGGAACGTGAAGAAGTTCGGCGTCCCGGTGATCGTGGCGCTCAATCGCTTCATCACGGACACCGAGGCCGAGCTCGACCAAGTACGGGCCGAGTGCGCGGCCGAGGGTGTGGGCGTCGAGCTGTGCGAGGTGTGGGAAAAGGGCGGGGAGGGAGGCGTGGCGGTGGCCGAAGCAGTCCTCAAGCAGCTGGACGGCCGCGCGGCGAAGTTCACGCCCCTGTACGACGAGAAGCGGCCGATCCGGGAAAAGATCGAGACGATCGCGAAGGAGATCTACGGGGCCGGGGACGTGGCGTTCGCTCCTCCGGCGGCGCGGGCGCTCGAACAGCTGCCCGCGATGGGGCTCGGCGAAACGCCGGTGTGCATGGCCAAGACGCAGTACTCCTTCTCGGACGACCCGACCAAGCTCGGCGCGCCAAGCGGGTTCACCCTCCAGGTCCGGGACATTCTGCCCGCGGCGGGCGCGGGATTCGTCGTGGCGCTCGCGGGTGACATCATGACCATGCCCGGGCTGTCGAAGACGCCCGCGGCCGAAAAGATCCGGGTGCACCCGGACGGCACGATCGAAGGACTGTTCTGATGGCACTCAAGGTACTGGGAATTGTGGTGGCCGAGGGCGCCCCCAAGGCGATCGGCCCCTACAGCCAGGCGGTGGTCGTAGACGGGATGGTGTATACGGCGGGGCAGATCCCGCTCGACCCCAAGACCGGCGGGATCGTGGGCAAGACCACCGCGGAGCAGGCCGAGCAGGTGTTCAAGAACCTCGGGGCGATCCTCAAGGCCGCGGGCTCGGGGCTCGACCAGGTCGTGAAGACGACGGTGTACCTCGTCGACATGGCCGATTTTCCGGCGATGAACGAGGTGTACGCGAAGTACTTCCCGACTCACAAACCGGCACGCTCCACCATACAGGCCGCGGCGCTGCCCAAGGCGGTGCGGGTGGAGATCGACGCGATCGCGAGGGTCGGATGAGGCCGGCGCGCGTCCTGCTGTGGGCGCTCGCTGTGGCGGCGCTCCCGGCTTCCCCCCCGGCGGCCGCGCAGACCACGCGCTCTCACGCCGATAGCCAGCTCGCGCGCGACGTCTTCCGCGAGCTGATCGAGATCAATACCACCGACTCCCTGGGGAACACGCCGCGCGCCGCCCGTGCCATGGCGCAACGGCTCCTCGCCGCCGGATTCCCGGCGGCAGACGTGCGCGTGCTGATCGGCCCCGATGCGAAGCACGGCAACCTCGTGGCTCGCTACCGCGGCACCGGCGCGGGCGGGCGTCCGATCGTCGTGTTCGCACACCTGGACGTGGTGCCCGCCCGGCGGGCGGACTGGTCCGTCGATCCCTTCACCCTTCTCGAGAGGGACGGCTACTTCTACGGCCGTGGCACGACCGACAACAAGGCGGGAGACGCGATCCTCGTCGCCGATTTCATCCGGCTCAAGCAGGCGGGGTTCAAGCCGCTGCGCGATCTGATTCTGATGCTCACCGGCGACGAAGAGACGGCGGGCAGCTGCATCGCGTGGTTGGTGGCGAAGCATCGGGACCTGATCGACGCGGAGTTCGCTCTGAACACCGACGCGGGCGGCGGAGTGTTGCGCGACGGGCACCGCGTGATGTTCGTGGTGCAGGCGAGCGAAAAGGTGTACGCGACGTACGCGCTCGAAGCCACCGACAAGGGCGGGCACAGCTCCCTCCCGCGGCCCGCGGACAATCCCGTCTACCGGCTCGCACCGGTGCTGGAGCGCCTCGCACAGTATCAGTTCCCGGTCAAGCTGAACGAGGTATCCCGGGCGTTCTTCGAGCGCTCGGCGGCGCTCGAGAGCGGGTCCCTCGCCGACGACATGCGGGGTGTCCTGAAGGACCCGCCGGACAGCGCGGCCGTCGCGCATCTCTCGGCAGTGCCGTTCTACAACTCCAAGCTCCGTACGACTTGCGTCGCCACGATGATGAGCGCGGGGCACGCCGAGAACGCGCTGCCCCAGTCCGCCCGGGTGACGGTCAACTGCCGTATCCTCCCGGGGGAGCCCGCGTCGGAAGTCGAGGCGACCCTGCGGCGCCTCGCCGCCGACGACCGCATGACGCTCCGCGAGACCAACACACCGATCCCGAGCCCACCATCCCCCCTTACCGCTGCGATCGTCGGCCCGATCGAGCACCTCGTCGCCGAGCAGTTCCCCGGCGTCCCGGTCGTGCCTGTCATGGAAGCGGGCGCGACTGACGGCTTGTTCCTCCGCAACGCCGGCATCCCGACCTACGGTGTCTCGGCTGTGTTTGAAGAGCAGAACGACGTGCGGGCGCACGGTCGCGATGAGCGGCTCGGCGTGCAGAGCTTTTACGAAGCGCTCGAGTTCTGGTTTCGGATGATGCAGGCGTTCGCGTCGGACCGGTTGACGCGGTGATCGAAGCGGGGTATTTCACCACCGGTGGACCTGGTCGTCGGGTAGCCGCATGTGGAAGCGAGTGAAGAACCGGGTGCAGGGCAGGGTAACGCGATTCCGCGTCCCCGGCGGGGCCGCGCCTGCCGAGGCCGATGCCCATCGCCAGGCGGACCCCGTCTACGACGACCGGTCGATGCCGATCGCGGCCTCCATCCTCTGGAAGCCGATCGACGGCGCGGCGGAGGAAGGCGCAGGGCTCCCCCCGATTTTCATCACGCAGCGGGCGCTGGCCGCCGTGCACGATCACTGCGCGGCGACGCGCGCCGCGTGCTTCGGCCTGTTGATCGGAGACGTGGTCAACTCCCCGGAAACCGGGGCGCCATATGTCGTCGTCGAGTCCACCATACGCCTCCCCGGGAGCCCGGACGAAGACGCCAAGACGGTGCTGGTGCAGGGATGGGTGGTGGCGCAGGACGTGCTACGGAAATCCGGCGATCTGCTGGTCGGCTGGTACCGAGGGGGCGGAGGGGAGGCCGCGCTGTCGCCTGCGGAGGCGGACGCGCACAGGGCGTTTTTCGTGCAACCGTGGCAGCTTGCCGTGGTCGTGGGATCGGGCGACACGACCGTGGGCGGAGTGTTGCGCCGCTCCGAGGGCAGCGGCTGGGCGCAAGAGTGCCTGCCGTTCTATGAGCTGGTCGATCCGGCATCCTTCCGACCGGACGGCAGCAAGCCCACGTGCCTGCGGTGGGACAACTACCGCACGGAAGAGACGGCGCTCGTTCCGCCCGCCGCGCTTTCCGTCCCCGCGGTATCCGCGGCGCTCGATTCCCTCCCAGCCGTCGGGCGCGCGGCATCGTCGGTGCAGCCGTGGGCTTTTCTACCCGACCAGTTCGGCAGCGGCGATGAGGGCGAGGGGCGCTGGGCGTCCCACGCCCGCGTCGGGCGCATTGCACGGTGGACCGCGTACGCCGCGGCGGGCGTCGTGGGCGTCGCCGGGCTGCTCCGGCTCTACTCGGCCGGGGCAGCGCCCGCGTCGCGTGGGTCGGACCCGGGCTCGTCGGCGGCTGTGGCGGCGACCTCGCTCGAGCCGGTGGACCGGGCCGCAGACACCCTCGCCCTGGCGATCGCCGCATTCGACCTGCGTGCACAATTGTTCGCCAGCCGTCAGATGCAATGTCCTGAGCTGGCGCGCGGGCTCATCCTGGTCGAAGAGCGTTGGACGACCTACAACAGCGTGCGGAAGGAAAACGGCGCACCGCTCGACTCCGCCCGTACGGCCCGGGACGGGGCGCTCTATACCGATGTCGACGGGGTCGAGCGACGGTTCGAGCGCTCGGCCTGCCCCCGACCGTGACGCGCGCCGTCGCGTTGCTCGCCCTCCTCGTGAGCGGTGTTCCGGGTCCGGTGGCGACGCAGGGGTCCCAGCCGCTGCGCAAGACGGACGTGATCCGTCTGCTCTCGAACCCGCTGATCTCGAGGAGCGAGGTCGCGGATCTGATCCGACGCAACTGCGTCGCCTTCCGACCCACACCGCGGGATTGGGCGGATCTGCGCGACTTCGGCGCGGACTCGGAAGTGCTGAGCAGCATCGGCCAATGCGCGACGACGCCAGCGGCGCAGCGCGCGGCACCCACGCTCCCCCTCACCGCCGTCCTGCTGCCGACCCGGCTGGCCGTGCCCGTTGGAAGCGAGGCGGTTGCGCGCGTGCAGGTCCGGCGGGGCGAGCTTCCGCAGCCGGGTGCGCCGCTGGTCCTGCGCGGGACCTCCGGCATTCCCGGCGGGCCGTCGCAGGACGCGCAGGCCACGACCGACGCGAGCGGCGTCGCGGTGTTCCGTTTCCCGGTGGGCCGGCTCCCGGCGACCTACCAGTTCGAGGTCTTCACAGGCTCGGGCGCGTCGCTCCCGGGAACGCCGCCGCTCGAGGTGGTCGTCGGCCCCGCGGGACCGGCCGTCGCCGCGGTACAGCCCGGCCGCGTGGAGCTGCGGGCCGGAGAGCGGGGATCCATCACGCTACTGGTGACGGTGCGGGACTCGATGGGGAACGCCGTGCCCGGCGAGGCGGTCGCGCTGCAACCGGACACCCCGGACATGGGCGTGGCCGCCGAGGCTCGCCCCACGGACTCGCTCGGGCGGGTGGCGTTCGTCCTCGAGCGGGCCGCGGTGCACCACGGGGGGAAGCTCGCGATTCGGGTGCGGGGACTGCAGTTCGGATCGGTGGACGTGGTTCGGACCGACGTGATGGCGCCCGCGACCACGGGCTTCGTCTCGGGCGTGGGACAACGCGGCATCGCGCGGACCCGGCTGAACGAGCCGCTGGTGTTTCAGGTGCGCTCGAGCCTCGGCAGGCCGTTGGTCGGGAAAGTCGTGACGTTCCGAGCGGTCAACGCCGACGTCGCGACCGACAGCGTCGTCACGGACTCGGCTGGCCTCGTCCGCGTAGAGGTGACTCTGGGCAAGCAGGCCGGCCCGGCCCTCGTCACCGCCACCGTGGACTCGCTCCAGCGACAGGCAGGGCTCTCGGTGGACCCGGCGGCTGCCGCCGGTGTCATCATCGAGCGGGACGGGAATCGGGTCGACGGCGGCACCATGGTAGTGACGGCCGGCGCCACATTCGCGCTGCGGGTCTCCGCGCAGGACACGTACGGCAACCCGGTGCCCACGGCGGATCTGGCGCGGATGATTCAGCGGATGCGTAATCGGTTCAACCTGCAGTCGCAGCTCTTGAAGATGATCAGCGTCGAATCGGATGGCGGCTCGGCGACGGTGACGTTCAAGCCGGTCGGAGCAGGTCAGGCGGACTTGTCGATTGCCGGCGCAACCGTGTCGGTGGCAATTGCCCAGGCCCGGTAGCGACTACCCCGCGGTGGCGGTGTCGTCGAGCGGGCGGGCCACGGCGTCGCGCCAGCCCGTGATCTCCCGGAAGCTGAACGGCCTGCGGATGACGGTGCAGGCGTTCCGATGAGGACGGTGCGCGGGGCGCGCGGGGCGTCGACCATGACAGTTCACGATGGGTGTGCTGGGCCTGGGAGGCAAGTGACCGTGGTCACGCCGGAGCGACCTGCCTCAGAAGGGTGCCGGGCTCCGCGGCAATGGTGCACGGGGGCGGATCGGGCCTGGTGGTCCGACTGGTCTTCAAAACCAGCTGGGGTCCGTCTGGACCTCGGTAGGTTCGATTCCTACACGCTCCCGCCACGCTCTGTCCTCTTTGTGTCGCACCCCCGCGACATGGCTGCGCCGTACCTGCCTCAGTCACATACGCCGCCCCGACGACCGTCCGCTCCCCCCCGTGGCACTACCCTTGCGATAGCAATGGTCGGCTCGCGGGGAGTGAGCCGTGCCCCCGTCTTCGCTCAGTCATGAGGAACGGAGATCAGGATTGTGGGCCCTCGGCCACTCCCTGCGGCGCCGCCAACCCGCGTCGCCTCTACCCCAGCACCTCCCGGACCTTCTGCGCCAGCGCCCCGGCGCTGAACGGCTGTCGCCTCCACGAAGACCCGGATCCGAGACGTTGGCAATGGGTCTCGGGCCGTCGCGAAACCGCACACCGGCCGGTATGTTGTCCCTCTCTTCAACTCCTGGAGCAGCAGGCATGTGGGCCGTTTTCCTCCTCGTCACGCTGCTCGCCGGGCGCCCCGGCCCCGGTCCCGAAACGCTGCCCCGTGCGACCGTACTGGTGGACTCCGGGGCGCATCAACTCGTGATCCAGCTGCCCCCGGTGGACGTGCCGGGGGCGGGCCGCGGAAGCGAAGCGATGGTCGGGCTCCCGCTGTGCCAGGTCCTCGTCCCCGTGGACGCGTCGCTCCATAGCTCCCGCGTGGAAGTGGTGGACGGGTCGGGGCGCCTGCTGCCGAGCGAGATGCTGCACCATTTCAACCTCAGCGATCCGGAGCACAGGGAGCTCTTCCTGCCCATCGGTCTCCATCTGCTCGCCGCGAGCAGGGAGACCCCGGCGATCACGGTCCCGCGGCTGCTGTTCGGACTGCCGCTCGCGCGCGGCCAGCGGCTGATCGCCGGCGCCATGCTCGCCAACCGCTCGGACGTGGCCTATCGTCGGGTGCACGTGCGGCTCGTGCTGGGCTACGTTCCCGGCGGCCGGCCGTGGCCGCTGTATCGCACGTACCCCTGGGCCATCGATGTCCAGTATCCGCTCGGTCGCCCGCCCACGGGGAGCAAGGCGTTCGACCTCCTCCCCGGGCGCACGGAGCGCTTCTGGGAAGGCAGTCCCGCGATCCCGGGCACCATCCTTGGTCTGGGCGGCCATATGCACGATTACGGCGTCAGCCTCGAGCTGAAGGACATGACGGCCGGCACGGTGTTGTGGCGCGGCGGCCCGGTCACCGACGCCGCCGGGCGCGTCATCACGTTCCCGCTGGCCCGATTCTACAACTGGCGCCGGCTCGGGGTGCACGTCGTCCCTGCGCACCGCTACCGGCTGACGGCCGTGTACGAGAACCGGACCGGACGGTCGATCCGCGACGGCGGCATGGGGGCAGTGGCCGGCTTGTTCGTGCCCGACCGGGGGACGGAGTGGCCCGCGGTCGATACCCGGGACACGCTGTACCAGCGGGACCTGGCGGCCACGATCCGCTCGGGCCGCGCAGACATGATGGCCGACATGAAGATGATGGAGCACCACGCGGATCCTTGAGACAACTTGCCGAACGGGGTGTGGCCTGGATCACGCTCGCCGGAGGTGCTCCGAGGTATGTTCGGCCGTGCCCAGAATGCAATGGGGTCGGCTCCAGTTGGATGTGAACTGCGCGTTGCGCCGCGGGGCTTGGTACCGCGTCGCGGGGCTCGCAGCTCTCGAAGCCGTCCTCGACGTGAACCGCAAGCCGCTGAAGGTCCCCCACTACCTTGTCCAGGTCGTCTCGCGGCCACCCACGCGGTGGTCGGTCGTGCCGCGCCCCGAACGGGCCGGCGAGCTGCCGGCTGAGTGGGGACCGCACTACGGCGTGTGCCCGAGCTGCCGGGAGCGCGCGGCGCTGCACGGTCGTCCGCGCCGTCTCACGTGCAGTCGCTGTCGGGGTGAATTCGACGTCGCCTGGGACGAGGCGTACCTCGCCGACTTCTGACGGGCGGCCTCAGCCGCCCATCACCCGCTCCACTTCCGCAAGACGCGCCTCGATCTCGATCGGCCGATTGGCTCGGGCTGGCCGCGGCTCGAGCTCCTGATGATAGCGCGTCACCGTCTCCGGATCCTTCAGCACGTGTCCCGTGAGGACCGCGACCACGCGGTCGCGCGGGCGGATCACGTGCTCGCGGATCAGCCGCCGCGCTCCGGCGAGCGCCGCGGCGCTCGCCGGCTCGCACCCGATCCCCGCACCGTCCACGATCGCCTTCGCTTCGAGAATCTCGTCGTCGCTCACGGTGGTGACGACCCCGTCCGTGTCGCGGATGGCGCGCACGGCGCGCTCGTACGACGCCGGGTTGCCGATGTTGATCGCCGTCGCCACGGTGTGCGGCTCCACGCGGCGCCGCTGGGCGAATCCCTCGCGGAAGCTCTGCGCGAACGGTGCCGCGCCCTCGGCCTGGACGGCGGCCAGTCGGGGCGCCCGGTCGATCAGCCCCCACGCCCGCCCTTCCTTCAGTGCTTTCCCGAACGCCGCCGTGTTGCCGAGGTTGCCCGCGGGCACCACGATCCAGTCCGGGGGCTCCCAGCCGAGCTGCTGCAGCAGCTCGAGCACGATGGTCTTCTGACCTTCGAGCCGGAACGGATTCACCGAATTGAGGAGGTAAGCCCCCAGTCGCTCACTCGCCTGGTCGGCGAGCTCGAGGCAGTCATCGAAGTTGCCGCGGACGAGCAGCGTCCGGGCTCCGTACGCGAGCGCCTGGGCGAGCTTCCCGAGCGCCACCTGACCCTTGGGCACCAGGACCAGCGCCGGCAGCCCCGCGAGCGCGGCGTACGCAGCGAGCGCCGCCGCCGTGTTGCCGGTGGACGCGCACGCGACCGCGCGCGCCTGGACGCGCCGCGCCTGCGTCACCCCGACCGTCATGCCGCGGTCCTTGAACGACCCTGTGGGGTTTTGGCCTTCGTGTTTGAGCAACAGCTCCGGCGCGCCGGCCCACCGCGCGACCGCCGCGCTCGCGAGCAGCGGCGTGTTGCCCTCGGGATAGGAGAGGATGTGCTCGCGCGCCGTGGGGAGGACGGCTTCGCAGTAGCGCCACACACCCGAAGCGAGGGCGCCGCGCCGCACGCCCCAGCGCGCGTCGAACGTCGCCCGGAGCGCGTTCCCACCCTGGGCCGGGGGCTGGTGATACAGCTCCAGCAGCCCGCGGCAGCGCGGGCACCGCGGGTGAGGATCGGTCTCGGGAATTTGGCTGCCGCAGCTCGCGCACACCTGCCAGGTGGAGGGGGCGGGGGGGGCGCTCATGCGCCCGCGAGCTTCAGCACGTCGTTCAGGATGCCTCCCGCCGTGACCGCCGGCCCCGCGCCGGGCCCGGTGATCACCAGCGGGTTCTTCTTGTAGCGCATGGTCGTGAAGATAAACTGGTTGTCCGTCCCGTTGAGCGAGGCCATCGGACTCGACGCTTGGACCACGACGAGGCCGACGCGGATGCTGCGTCGCGTGATGATCGCGCGGTAGCGCAGCACCCCGCCGCGTGCCCGCGCCGCCGCGACGCGCTTCGCCCACGCCGCGTCGAACTGCTCGAGCGACGCGAGGAACTGGTCGACCCCGAGCCGCTCCGCGCCGTCCGGAACCAGCGACTCGACCGCGATGTCCGCCAGCTCGCCGGAAAAGCCGAGCAGCCGCCCGAGGATCAGCGCCTTGCGCGCCACATCCATGCCGGACAGGTCGTCGCGAGGGTCGGGCTCGGGATACCCCTTCGCGATCGCGCCCTCGAGCGCCGCCGAGAACGCAGCGCCGCGGCCCAGCTCTCCGAACAGATAGCCGAGCGTCCCCGACGGACACCCCTCGATCTTCGAGACCCGGTCGCCGGATTCCACGAGCTTCTGGTATGTATCGATGATCGGCAGGCCGGCGCCCACGGTCGCCTCGAGCAGCACGCGACGGCCGTGCGCCTGGGCGGCGGCGCGGAGCGCGTCGTACTTCCGCTTGTCGGTGGTGACCGGGCGCTTGTTGGCGAGCACGACGTGCATCCCCGCGCCGAGCGCCGTGGCGAGCGTGTCGGTCGTGTCGTCGGCGGTCACGTCCACCAGGATCGGGTTGGTGAGGGCATGGCGGGCCACGAAGGCGACGGCTTCGGCGGCGCTCGCCCGCCGTCCGCCCGCCGCCTTGGCGAGGGGCACGCCTTTGGCTTTCGCCGCCCCCAACGCGGCGAGTCGCCGCGGCGAGAAGCCGTCCGCGTCGAACACGAGACCGCTGCGGTCGATCAGTCCCACGATGCGGAGGGTGAGCGCCTCCCGCTTCACCTTCGCGATCATGGGGGCGAGCGCCCGCCCGATCTGCCCGAAGCCCAACAGCACGACATCGCTGCGCTCGGGGTGCGCGACCGCGCCGCCGCCGATCTTCGAGAGCTGGAAGGCCGCGTGCACCACGCGCTGGGCGCGCGGTGCGTCCTTGCCGTCCACCACGAGCGACAGATTCAGCTCCGACGACCCTTGGGCGGTGGCGATCACGTTGATCCCGGCCTCGGCCAGGGCGGAGAAGACGCGGGCGGCGATGCCCGGCGTCTCCGCCATGCCGAGCCCCACCACCACGAGCGTCGCGAGGCCGGTGCGCGCCTCGACGCCGTCGATCTCCTGCCGCGCGATCTCCCGCTGGAACGTCTCTTCCAGGCTCCGGCGCGCGCGCTGGGCGCTCTCCTCCGGGACGCTGAAACAGATCGAGTGCTCCGACGAGGCCTGCGTGATGAGGGACACGGAGATCCCTTCCTGATGCACCGCCGCGAAGGTGCGGGCCGCGATGCCGGGGACGCCCAGCATCCCGCTCCCGGTGACCGTGAGCAGCGCCTGCCGCGGAATGGCCGAGAGCGCCTTCACGGGATACTGCTCGAGCGTGCGGCGCCGCGAGATCTCGGTGCCGAGGGACGCAGGGTCGGCGAACGGGCGGAGGCGGATCGCGACATTCTGCTTGATCACCGGGACGAGCGCCCGCGGGTGTAGCACCTTGGCGCCGTAATAGGCGAGCTCCGCTGCTTCGCGCAGGTGGACCTGCGGCACCACGCGCGCGTCTGGTACGATCCGGGGGTCCGCGGTGAGCAGGCCCGGCACGTCCTTCCACAGCGATACCTCGCGGGCCCCCAACACCCGCGCGAGCAGCGTGGCAGTCAAGTCCGAGCCGCCGCGTCCCAGCGTGGCCACCTGGCCGTCGGGCGCGGCGCCGAGAAAGCCGGGTACCACGGGGACCAAGCCGCGCGCCAACACGGGTCCGAGCGCGCGCCGCGCGCTCCGCGCGGTGCGGCCCAGGTCGGGGGACGCGTTGCCGAAGGTGCCGTCGGTCTGCACCACCTCCGTGGCATCGACGTAGCCGGCGGGACAGCCCGCCGCTTCGAGGGCGGCGACGAACAGCCGCGCCGAGAGCCGCTCGCCCCGCGCCACCAGGTAGTCGATCGTGCGGGGCGTGATCTCGCGCACGATCCCGAGCCCGCTGGCGAGCTGCTCGAGCTCGGCGAAGGCGGCGTCGATGAGCCCGACCAGCTCGTCGAGCCGGGCGCCTCGTGACAGCAGGGCTCGGGCGGCTTCGGCGTGCCGGGCGCGGAGCGCCTGGGCGGCGGTGCGGACGTGCGCGGCGTCGCCACGCGACGCGCGCGCGGCGCAGTCGAGCAGGCCATCGGTCACCCCGCTCATCGCCGATACGACCACCACCTGCGGGGACGGGCGGTACGCGACGACGATCGTCGCGGCATGCGCGACCCCGGCGGCGTTCGCGAGCGAAGCGCCGCCGAACTTGTGGATGTGCGGGGGGGAGCCGGGAGCCCGGGCCATGGCTTCAGTCCGTCTCGTAGCCGCCGGCGGGGCGGGCGGCGTGAAACGTCCGGGCGGCGATGTCCCGGGCCTCCCAGGCGCGCACCATCGCGTCACCCACGGCCCCGACGCCATCCGCGACGACCACCGCGACGATGGTCGGCCCCGAGCCGGAGAGCGTCGCGCCGTACGCGCCCGCCTGCCGCGCCGCTCTCGTCACCTCGTCGTATCCCGGCACGAGCGAGCGACGGAAGGGGACGTGGAGCACGTCGTCGAGCCCGGCGGCGAGGAGTCGGGCGTCGGCATGCGCCAGGCCGTGGACCAGGGCGGCGCTCTTCGCGGCCGCCCGCACCGCGTCCGCGTGCGGCAGCGTCGCCGGCAGCGCGGCGCGGGCGCGCTTCGTTTCGACGGTGAAGTCCGGCACGGCGAACACCAGCGCGAGCGACGGGTGCATCGGGAGCGGCGTCACGACGAGGCCGTCGGGCCCGCGCAGCACGAGGTTGGCGCCGCCGAAAACGGCCGGCGCGACGTTGTCCGGATGGCCTTCGAGGTCGCTGCCGAGCTCGGCCAGTCCTGCCCGATCGAGCTTCAGCTCGAGCAGCGCCGCCGCGGCGGCGGCTCCCGCAACCGTCGCGGCCGCGGAGGATCCGAGTCCCCGCGCGACGGGAATGTCGGAGTCGGCGGCCAGCGCGAGGCCGGCGGGCACCTCCTGCCCGGCCCGCCGGCAGGCGGCGACGAAGCCACGATACAGCAGGTCCGCCTCCGGCGCCGTGTCGAGGCTCCGGAGCGTCCCGCCGCGCTCGATCGCAATGGTCCGCCCGGCCGCGTCGGGCGCCGCCCGGGCGGTGACGCGGAGCCAGCGCCCGACTGCCACCCCTATGCAGTCGAACCCGGCGCCCAGATTGGACGTCGAGCCGGCCACCCGCACGGTCACGCTCGCTCGCATCGCCTGCTCTTTCGGGAAACAGAAAAGCCCGCGCAATGCCACGCCGCGGGCGGTCGCTTTTTAGCACGTTCTTTAACGTGGCGGCAATACGCGGCAAATCACCACGAGCGCTTCGGTTGTATGTATGTTCAATACTCGCCGCACGCGTGGGGTGCGTCAAGGAGCAGCGATGGGGAAGATTCGGGTCGGCATTCTCGGGGCGACGGGCACCGTGGGGCAGCGCTTCCTCCAGCTGCTCGAGCACCATCCCCAGTTCACGGTCACCGCGCTGGCGGCCTCCGACCGGTCACAGGGCAAGCCGTACGCCGCGGCGTGCGTCTGGCGACTCCCGGGCGCCGTGCCGGACGCCGTGCGCGGCCTCGTCGTCCAGGCGCCCGAGCCGCCGCTCGATTGCGACATCGTGTTTTCCAGCCTTCCGTCCGACATCGCAGGGTCGGTCGAGACGCGGTTCGCCCGCGCGGGGTATCGGGTCGTGACCAATTCGTCGCCGCACCGCATGGACGATGCGGTACCGCTGCTGATTCCGGAGGTGAACCCCGGCCACCTCGCGCTGCTCGACGCCTGCAAAGGGACGGGCGGCGGGTTCATCGTGGCGAACCCCAACTGCTCGACAGTGATGATCGCGCTCGCCTTGGCGCCGCTCGCCGCCCGGTTCGGGGTGGCAGCAGTGGCCGCCACGACGCTGCAGGCCATCTCCGGCGCGGGGTACCCGGGCGTGGCCTCGCTCGACATCACCGACAACGTGGTCCCGTTCATCGCCGAGGAAGAGGAAAAGATCGAGCGCGAGACCCGGAAGATCCTGGGGTTCCTGGACGCCAGTCGCGTGACGCCAGCAACGTTCGCCGTGAGCGCGCAATGCCACCGTGTCAACGTCGTCGACGGGCACCTGGCGGCGGTGCGGGTGAAGCTCGCCCGCGCGGCGGATCCCGCGGAGCTACGCGAGGCGTTCGCGGCCTTCACCGGGCTGCCCCAGGAGCTCCGCCTCCCCAGCGCCCCGGAGCGGCCCATTCTCGTGCGCGACGAGCCCGATCGCCCCCAGCCGCGGCTCGACCGCGACGCCGGGGGGGGCATGAGCATCAGTGTGGGCCGGATTGCCCGTGATGGAGTCCTCGGGCACCGGTTCGTCGCGCTGAGCCACAACACCATCCGCGGGGCTGCCGGCGCGGCGATTCTCAACGCCGAGCTGCTACTGGCGAAGGGCTACCTGGAAGGGCCGTGACCAGGCCCCCGGCTTCGTAGTCTTTACCTTACCGGAAGCGCTGCCCTGTACTCGAACCGTCGGAGGATCGTCGCATGCGTCGCATGTCTTGGAGAGTCCGGCGCCTCGCCGCAGGCACCATCACGGTCGCATTGGTCGCGGCGTGTTCCACCTCACCCTTGACGTCTCCCCAGAATCCGGTTCTCACGCAGCCCGAGGCCAATGCCGTCGCCGAAGTCGTCGCGACCGATGCGGCCTCGCTCGCGGGTGGAGTGACACTCGACGCCGCGACCGGCATGCCGTTCGCCGTGGCCCCGATGCCCGGGGCGCCGGCGATGGCCACGTCGTCCGC
>Ga0209161_10000949_pt1 | contig 23720 bp, 20 predicted proteins | sample GraSoiAngelo_155_FD_186169 | JGI IMG/M metagenome (GOLD analysis project Ga0209161, IMG submission 186169) | Grasslands soil microbial communities from the Angelo Coastal Reserve, California, USA - 14_1009_13_30cm (SPAdes) (version 2) | ecosystem: Environmental > Terrestrial > Soil > Grasslands... | reverse complement strand
TTAGTGATTGCGGCCGCTCTCCCTACAAGGCACCCTTCAGGAGCAGGCCGACGACTCCGGACGCCGCGATAAGCGCGGGTTCCGGGACGCGCTTCATCCTCACAATGACAACGAGCGTGACGGTGCAGATCAGGACCGTCGGCAAGTCGACGAGGGCACGCCGGCTGAGCACGATCACCGCCCCGGCGATCGCCCCAGTAGCGGCTGCCGTGACTCCGTCGACGAATACCTTGATGCGTGGGCTCTCGGCAAAGCGGCGAAAGTGTGGTGCCGCAAGGACGGTCACGAAGTACACGGGCGCGAACACACCGATGGCCGCCACGGTCGCCCCCAGTGGTCCCGCAACGAGGTAGCCGATGAATGCCACGGTGATTACGACCGGACCCGGAGTGATCATCGAAACCGCGACCGCATCCAGGAATTGCCGCTCCGTGAGCCAATGGAACTGCTCCACGACGCCCCCATGCAGGAACGGCACGATCGCGAGCCCGCTGCCGAACACAAACAGCCCTGCGGCAGCGAAGTACCCGAACACCTTCCAGAGCAGCCCCACGGATGCCGCCCCGGCGAGCCCCGACGTGAGCCACCCTGGCCACGGGGCGACGAGCAGTGCCTTGCTCGTCAGTGACGGCCGTGCGCGGGGGCGGGCGAGCAGCGGGATGAACCCCGAAGCCACGAAAAGCCAGATGATCTCCCTCGCCGTCCAGGCTGTGACGGCGAGGCTGACAGCGAAAAGTCCCCAGAGCAGTCGATCCCGGCCCAGCGTGGTGCGCGCGAGCCTCGCGGCGCTCCACGCGATAATCGCGATGACCGCCGCCCCGATGCCGTAAAACAGCGCCTGCATCCAGGCGAGCCCGCCGAACTTGAGGTAGAGCGCCGAGAGGATGAGCACCATGAGGAATGAAGGCGCTACGAACGCGATCCCTACCAGCGTCGCGCCCATGACTCGGCCGCGCACCCACCCGAGGTACATGGCGAGTTGCGCCGCGAGCGGGCCCGGGGCGAGCTGCGCGAGCGCGAGCCCCTGCTTGTAGTCGTCTGACGCGATCCACCCACGCTCGTCCACGAGATCGCGCTGCATGTAACCCGCGAGCGCAATGGGTCCGCCGAACCCCAACGTGCCGAGCTTGAGGAAGTAGCGGACGAAATCCCAGAGCGTGGCGCGGTTCGGGTCGGGCTTCATCGCGATGACTGATAGAAGTTGTCGAACACCGCCGCTCCAAGACGGAGGCGCGTGGCGTCGGTGGCGTGCTTCCGGGCGATGCCGGCGAGTAACCGCTCGACACCAGCAGCCTCCGCGCGGCCGAACTTGGCGTCCTTGCAGTCGATGTCGTGCACGATCTCGCCGATCGTGCGCAGCGCAGGGTCACGAAGTCGAAACTGTCGAAGCAGCGTCTCGAAGGTGCAGCGGTCCCCTTCGTGCGTGTACTCGGCTTCGAACATGTCGAAGCGCAGCTCGCCTTTGCGGGGCGAGTAGCCTTCGGGAGCTACGAACTTGAACCGTGCCGCTGGGTCGATGAAGCGCTTGATCAGCCACGCACTGGCGATCCGGTCCACGAACACGCCCCGGCGCGTGACCCACGTCCGCCGGCGCATCCGTCCGGCTCGGCGGCCAGCACGCACCGTGTGCTTCTCGGTGCGCCACGAAGCGCCCAGCCTTTTGCCGGTTGGGAGCGTGGAAGTAATCGATCGCTGCGACCTCGGCCAGCCTGCGATCGAGACGCGCCACGTCGACGGGGGCTGCCTTGCGCGTCAGGGACTTCGCATCGTGCGCGATGGCGGCGTAATCCGCCGTGCGGGCCTTGCGGAACAATCCTTCCACGTCGCGATCGCTCAGGCCGTCCACGAAATCCCCACGGCACAGGGACCCCTCGCCGCCACCTGCCACGATCTCCTGCAGCAGCCAGCGAAAGTCTTCGACCGCCTGATCGTTGTACGGGAGGACCCACACCGAGTTCTTGACCGGCACCGCGCCGATGCGCTGCAACCTGCGCCACACTTTCACCCGGAAGTAGTCGGGCTTCGGCGGAATCTGGTGGAATAGCAGGAGCCAACGTCCCGCCGCCCAGTCGTTCACGACATCAGGCGGGGGCGGGGACGCGCTGCGGGTTCCACGTATGACGCTCCCCCTTGGCGTGCTGGAGCCAAGCATATAGCGCATCGTAAATGACGAACCCGCGGGCGAGCAGCTCGTGATCATCCGGGAACAGTTGCGACAGGCCCAAGGAGATGGCGAGCAAGCCTGCCGCCTGCGGTGCAAGGTCCAGACGATCCGTGTCCGCCCCGCGGACGATAACCGCCAGCTCGTGCAAGGCCGGATCAGTCAAGCGGTACTTTTGCAGGAAGGCGTCGAAGCTGCACGACGGCCCATCGTGAGAAAGCTCCACACCTTCGACGTCGTACGGGATCGCGTTGAGCGCGGCGGCCTGTGCGCGCACGTCCGCGGGTGGTGCAAAGAGAAACTCCGCCTGCGGGTCGATGAATCGTGTGATGAGCCACGGGCATGCGACCCGATCGATTTTCGGATGCTCACGAGTAATCCATCGCATCAGAACCTCGCCGCTGGGTGACCGCATCGAGGTTGACTATAACAAGTGTATCATTGATCGTTCGAGAGGGCTAGGAGATCAGTTCACCACACCGAGATCGGGGGCATCGCATGAACACGACGAGGAAGGCGTGGCTTGTCCCGGTTCTGGTCGGGGCAGCGGTGTGCTGGGGGAGCACGCTCGCGGCCCAGGACAAAGAAGAGGAAGGGAACCCGGCTGCGGCAGCAAAGGCAGCACTGAGCGCTCGCGTGTCCCTCGACCGTGGTCTGGCCGCGAGCGCGAGCCACGGGCGGCCCATTTCCGCCAAGTTCGAGATGGACGAGGGCAAGTTGCAGCTGTCCGTCTACACGATGAAAGGCGGCAAGTTCTTCGAAGTGAGCGTCGATCCCAACAGCGGACGCATCGTCAAGACCGAGCCGATTGGAGAAGGCGAAGATTACACCGCTGCACAGAGTCAGAGCGCGGCGATAGCCAAGGCGAAGGTCTCGCTCCGCGCAGCGGTCGCGACGGCCCTGCGAGGCAACGCTGGCTTCCGCGCAGTGAGTGTCACCCCATCGCTGAAGGATGGCCGCCCCGTCGCCGAAGTTGCGCTCGCAAAGGGCAAGGACGTCAAGACTGTTTCGGTGCCGTTGTAACGCGTACAGCACGCCGCTAAGTTAGGGGGCCGCCACCGTAGCTCAGTGGTAGAGCTCTCGATTCGTAATCGAGCGGTCGTCGGTTCAAATCCGACCGGTGGCTCTGAAAACAAGAGGTTGTGGAGGGCGGGCGAGGGCAGTGGAGGTTGGTGAAGGAGAATTGCGACAGAAGGCTCCTCATAATCTCCAATTGGTACGGCCTCCGACAAGCTATGTAACAGCTTCAGTTCTGTGGCTCCTCCGTATGAAAAACTGCACGCGTGGCGGGAGTGTCATGAACTGGCACTCGGTGTCTATCAGGCCACCAAGACCTTCCCCTCTGATGAACGGTATGGTCTCACTTCGCAGCTGCGCCGCGCTGCATTCTCATCGGCCGTGAACATTGTGGAAGGCTCGGCTCGGAAAGGGCGGAAGGGCTACGCCTTACGTTTTGCCAAAGAGGCAGGATTACTGGAAGAAGGCGTGTGGCGAGCTCTGAACGACCAGCAGAATCGCGCACGTTTCCTAACCTGGCAGTTGTACCGGGCGCTCGGCGGTTGGAGCGGTCCTCCACCAACCTCCACTAACCCTCGACCGCCCTCCACCGCCTCTTGACACCGCCCGGCATTTACGGAGATTGATGGCTCGCACATGACCGCCACATTCGCGCTGCTGCTGGTCCTGGTTCTGCTCCTGAGCCTTACGCTGCTCAGGGAACGGGTCGCGCGCGCGGAGGTAATCGTCTAGAAGTCGCTTCAAAGACAGCAGAGAGCAGCACCGGCGCCGCGAACCCAAACAGGTTCGCGGCTTTTTTTTTACCACGAAGCGGGGGAACCATGGCCAAGGATGTCATCATCTTCGATACCACGTTGCGCGACGGCGAGCAGGCGCCCGGGAATGCGATGTCACCGGAAGCAAAGCTTCGACTGGCACGCCAGCTCGATGCGCTCGGCGTGGACGTGATCGAAGCCGGCTTCCCCGCGGCCTCGCAGGGCGACCTGCGCGGTGTGCAGCAGGTCGCCGACGCCGTCCAGCGTCCGATCATCGCCGCCCTGGCGCGATGTCACGACGGCGATATCGACCGGGCGGCGGAAGCGCTCACGCGGGCGGCGCGGAAGCGGATCCATGTGTTCATCGCGACCTCCGACCTCCATCTCGAGCAGAAGCTGCGGATCGATCGCGCGACCTGCGTGGAACGGGTGCGTTCTGCCGTGCAGCGCGCCCGCGGATACGCCGCCGACGTCGAATTCTCGGCGGAGGACGCGACGCGCAGCGACCTCGACTTCCTGTGCCGTGTCGTCCTGGTTGCGATCGCCGAAGGGGCCACGACGATCAATCTGCCGGATACCGTCGGCTACACGACCCCCGCCGAGTACGCCGCGCTGTTCCGCGCCGTTCGCGACCGCGTGCCCGAGGCGGAAAAAGTGGTGCTGAGCGCCCACTGCCACGACGACCTCGGCCTGGCGGTCGCCAACTCGCTTGCGGCGATCGAGGCCGGTGCCGGACAGGTCGAGTGCACCGTCAACGGTATCGGGGAGCGGGCGGGCAACGCCGCGCTCGAGGAGATCGTCATGGCGGGCCGCACGCGCCCGCAAGTCCTCTCGTTCCGCTGCCGTGTCAACCCGCGCGAAATCATGCGCACCAGCCGGCTCTTGTCCCACGAAATCGGCGTGTTCCCACAACCCAACAAGGCGATCGTCGGACGCAATGCGTTCGCCCACGAAGCGGGGATCCACCAACACGGCGTGCTCCAGAACGGACTCACGTACGAGATCATCGCGCCCGAAACGGTCGGCGCCGGCGGATCGAGCATCGTGCTCGGTAAGCACTCCGGGCGGCACGCCCTCGAGCGCCGCTATCGCGAGCTCGGCTACGAGCCCGACGCGAACGCGATCGAGCAGCTGTACCAGGCGTTCACGGCGCTCGCCGACAAGAAGCGGCAGATCCTGGATGAGGACCTGCTCACGCTGCTGCACGACGGATTCCATCGCGCGCCCGAGGTCTACAACCTCACGCAGCTGCGCGTGACGTGCGGGACCGAGACGGCGACGGCCGAAGTGCGCATCGCCGGTCCGGGATTCAATGAGCGCAGCGCCACCGCGAGCGGCAACGGACCGATTGCGGCCGCGTTCGCGGCGGTCGGCGAGGCGGTCGGCCGCACGATCGAGGTGCTCGATCTCTCCGTCCAATCGGTCACGCCGGGGCGCGACAGTCTGGGGCGCGTGCTCCTCCAGGTGCGCATCGACGGCAAGTCGCTGAGCGGTCACGGAGCGTCCACGGACATCGTCGAGGCGGGCGCGCGCGCGCTGGTCCACGCACTGAACAAGGCTGACCACGCCGACGGGCTCGAGACAGCGGCGCTGAGCAGCAGCTACTACTGGGGAGTGTAGCCGCCCATGAGCGAACTGCTGACTGGTGCGCAGATCCTGCGCCGCACGCTCGCCGACGCGGGCGTGGAGGTGATGTTCGGGTATCCCGGCGGCGCAATCATGCCGTTTTACGACGCGCTCCACGGACAGGATGCTGTGCGTCACATTCTCGTCCGCCATGAGCAAGCCGCGGCGCACGCCGCCGATGGCTACGCGCGCGCGGGCAATCGGGTCGGCGTATGCGTCGCGACGTCCGGGCCAGGCGCGACCAATCTCGTCACCGGCCTCGCCGCGGCGCACATGGACGGTTCGCCCGTGCTGGCGATCACCGGCCAGGTGGCGCGCCCCATGCTCGGCCGCGACGCGTTTCAGGAGACCGACGTCGTGGGCGTGACGATGCCGGTGACGAAGCACAACGTGCTCGTGCGCGACGTCGCAGACCTCGCCGACGATGTGCGCGAGGCGATGGCGATCGCGATGGAAGGGCGTCCCGGTCCGGTCCTCGTGGACGTGCCGAAAGACGTTCAGAACCAGAAGGCCGAGTACAAGGTGTCGGGTCCCGGGTTTCAGGGGCTAGGGAAGCCCAGACACCTGAAACCTGACACCCAGGACGTCGAGAACGCCATCCAGCAAGCCGCACATCTCATCGCCGAGGCGGAGCGTCCCCTGTTGATGATCGGCCGCGGCGTGATTGTCAGCGGCGCGTACGCCGAGGTACGCAGGCTCGCCGAGCGGACCGGGATGCCGGTGATCACGACACTGCTCGGCATCAGCGGCTTCCCGCAGGAGCATCCGCTGCACCTCGGGATGCCGGGGATGCACGGTGAGGTGCACATCAACAAAGCCATCCAGACGGCTGACCTGATCGTGGGGATCGGGCTGCGGTTCGACGATCGTGTGACCGGGAATACGGCCACTTTCGCGCCCCGGGCGAAGATCGTGCACATCGATATCGAGGCGGCGGCCATCGGGCGCACGGTGGGCGTCGCGGTGGGAATCGTCGGCGACGCGCGCAGTGTCGTCCAGCGGCTCCTGGCCGCGGTCGAGCCGCGCAATTGCATGGCGTGGCGTACCGAGATCGGCGGCCTCATGCGTCAGCGCGAGGAATCGTTCGCCGGAGGCTTGTCCCCCGACGTGATTCTCACCGCGCTCGCCGACGTCACGAGCGGGCGCTGCACGATCGTGTCCGACGTGGGCCAGCATCAGATGTGGATCGCGCAGCGCTATCCCTTCCAGCGACCCAACACGCACATCACATCCGGCGGCTTGGGCGCCATGGGCTTTGCGGTTCCGGCCGCGATGGGCGTGCACCTCGCTCGTCCCGACGAGCCGGTCTGGGCCCTTTCCGGCGACGGTGGATTTCAGATGAACATGGCCGAGATCGCCACCATGGTGCAGGAAGGGCTCGAGGTAAAGCTCGCGATCTTCAACAACGGCTACCTCGGCATGGTGCGGCAGTGGCAGCAGTTCTTTCATGGTGGCCGCTATTCGAGCACGCCGATCTGGAGTCCCGATTATGTGAAGCTCGCCGCCGCCTACGGTATCCCGGGGTGGCGTGTCGACCACGCGAGCCAGGTCGAAGACGCGTTGCGTCGGGCCAACGAAACACCGGGTCCGGCATTGGTCGAGCTGGTGATCGAGCAGGAAGCCAACGTCTTCCCGATGATCGTCCCGGGCGGCTCGCTGTCCGAGCCACTTGAGGCGGCGCCAGCATGAGCGCCACGCGCCGAACCGTGACGGTACAGCTGAACAGCGATCTGCTGACGCTCGGCCGCGCGTGCGGCATCTTGCGCCGGCGCAACCAGCCGATCCGCGATTTCGCCGTGGATTCGCGGGGAGTGCCGGGCGTGTGGCGGATGTCATGTGAGATCGACGCGGATGACGCGACTGCCGACAACCTGGTCCTGCAAATCCAAAACGTGATCGGCGTCCGCAAGGCGACCATCACGGCCATTTCCTCTGGAGGCAACATGGGCGCAGCCGTGCGCGTGTATTACGAAAAGGACACCGATCCCGCGCGGTTGCGGGACCGGGTGTTCGCAATCATCGGATACGGCAGTCAGGGACACGCGCACGCGCAGAACCTGCGCGACAGCGGTGCCCGGGTCATCGTCGGACTCCGGGCGAACGGCGCATCGTGGAAGCGCGCCACGGCGGATGGCCTCGAGGCGCGGCCGGTCGCCGAAGCTGCCCGCGCCGCCGACGTGATCATGATGCTCGTGCCGGACCAGGAGCAGCGCGCGGTCTATGAAGCGGCGATCGCTCCCGCGCTCACCGCCGGCAAGACACTGATGTTCGCGCACGGGTTCAACGTGCATTTCGGGGAGATCGTGCCGCCGCCCGGCGTGGATGTTTCGATGATTGCGCCGAAGTCGCCCGGCCACCTGGTTCGCAGCGAGTATGCGGCGGGACGTGGGGTGCCTGGGCTGGTCGCGGTGCATCAGGACGCGAGCGGTCAGGCCCTCCCGAACGCGCTCGCGTATGCCACGGGAATCGGCTGCTCACGCGCCGGAGTGCTCGCTACGACGTTCGCGGAAGAGACCGAGACCGATCTGTTCGGTGAACAGGCCGTGCTGTGCGGCGGTGTCACCGCGCTGATCCAGGCCGGGTTCGAAACGCTCACGGAAGCCGGGTACGCTCCGGAGATGGCGTACTTCGAGTGTCTGCATGAGCTGAAGCTCATCGTGGATCTGATCTACCGCGGCGGGCTCAGCTTCATGCGGCATTCGATCAGCGATACGGCCGAGTACGGGGATTTGACCAGGGGTGAGCGCGTGATCAGTCCCGCGGTGCGCGCGGAGATGCGGCGCTTGCTGGCCGACATTCGCAGCGGCGCCTTCGCGAAGGAGTGGATCGCCGAGTCTCGGGCGGGCGCGCCGCGGTTCAACGAGCTGCGTCGCAAGGCACAGCAGCAACCGATCGAGCAGGTCGGCGCACTGCTCAGGGCGATGATGCCGTGGACGGAAGAAGGGGCTCGGGGTTCGGGGCTCGGGACTCGGAAGGGACAGGGGAGTTCCGAGCCCCTAGCCCCGAGCCCCGAGCCCCGCCGGGAGCCCCTTCGAGCGTGACGGCGCGCACGCTGTTCGATCGCGTGTGGGACGCACACGTCGTTCAGCAGCTCACGGACGAAGTGGCGTTGCTGTACGTCGATTTGCATCTGATCCACGAAGTCACCTCGCCGCAGGCGTTTGCCGGCCTGCGGGACGCGAGCCGCCGGGTGCGGCGGCCGGAGCGGACGCTGGCGACGGTCGATCACAGTATCCCCACCGGGGACCGCTCGCGCCCCATCGCGGATCCGGTGGCGGCGCGGCAGGTCGACGCCCTCGGCGCCAACGCGCAGGAATTTGGGATCGAGCTGTTCGATCTCGCCTCGCCGGGGCAGGGGATCGTGCACGTCATCGGCCCGGAGCTTGGCGCGACGCAACCGGGAATGGTGATCGTGTGCGGCGACTCGCACACCGCGACGCACGGCGCGTTCGGCGCCTTCGCGCTCGGCATCGGCACGAGCGAGGTCGAGCACGTGCTGGCGACGCAGTGCGTCGCCCTCCCGAGGCCGCATACGCTCGCGGCGCGCATCACCGGCGCCCGCCGCTCAGGCGTCTCGGCCAAGGACCTCATCCTCGCGCTCATCGGCCGAATCGGCACGGCAGGCGCGACGGGCCACGTGATCGAGTACACAGGAGACGCGATCCGCGCGCTCTCGATGGAAGAACGCATGACGATGTGCAACATGTCGATCGAGGCGGGTGCCCGCGCAGGAATGATCGCGCCCGACGACGTGACCTTCGCGTACCTGGAGGGACGGCCGCGCGCCCCCTCCGGGCCCGCGTGGACGAGTGCCGTCCAGCGCTGGCGGGCGCTGCGCACGGACCCGGAGGCGCGTTTCGACGCGGAGGTGAGTCTCGATGCCTCCGGCGTCGGCCCGCAGGTCACGTGGGGAACGACGCCCGGCATGGTTGCCGACATCACCGCGCGCGTCCCCGACCCCGCGCAGCTCGGCACCGACGCCGAACGCACCGCCGCGCAGCGGGCGCTGGAGTACATGGGGCTCGAACCCGGTATGCCGCTCGCGGGGATTCCGATCGATCGCGTGTTCTTGGGATCGTGTACGAACGCGCGGATCGAGGACCTGCGCGCCGCGGCCACCATCGTGCGCGGCCGGCATGTCGCACCACGAGTGCGGGCGATGGTCGTGCCCGGCTCGCAGCGTGTAAAGGCGCAAGCCGAGCAGGAGGGCCTCGATCAGGTGTTTCGCGAGGCGGGGTTCGAGTGGCGCAATGCGGGGTGCTCGATGTGCCTCGGCATGAACGATGACGTGCTGGGCGCCGGCGAGCGCTGTGCGGCGACGTCGAACCGCAATTTCGAGGGCCGGCAGGGACGAGGCGGCCGGACGCATCTGATGAGCCCGATGATGGCGGCCGCGGCCGCCATCGAAGGACACCTGGTGGACGTGCGCGAGTGGTAAACCCTTTTGTGCGCCATCGGGGCAAGGTCGTCACGTTGCTGCGGCGCGACGTGGATACGGATCAGATCATCCCCAAACAGTTTCTCAAAGGAGTCGATCGCACAGGCTTTGGGCCGGCACTGTTTTACGATTGGCGTTACCGGCCGGACGGTTCACTCGATCCCGCGTTCGAGCTCAACAGTCCGACGGCTCGGGGCGCGACGATCCTGGTTACGGGACCGAACTTCGGCTGCGGGTCCTCGCGCGAGCACGCCGTCTGGGCGCTCGCCCAATACGGATTCCGGGCCATCATCGCGCCCTCGTTCGCCGACATCTTCGCGTCCAACTGCTATCGCAACGGGGTACTCCCGGTGCAGTTGCCGGCAGCTTCAGTGGACGATCTGGTCCGCGGCCCCGAAGCCGGCCTGCGCGAGATCGAGGTTGATCTGGAGCGGCAGGTGATAACAAATGACCTTGGCTTTGAAGCGCGGTTCACCGCCGATCCTTACGGGCGCGAGCTGCTGCTGCGCGGTCTCGACGAGATCGGCCGGACGCTGCTCGAGGAGCCGAGCATCGCGGCCTTTGAGCGGAGGCATGGATGAAGCGCTACACGATCGCCGTGCTGCCGGGAGACGGCATCGGCCCCGAGGTGATCGCGCAGGCGGTACGGGTGCTCGAGGCGGTGGGCGAGCGCTTCGAAATCCGGTTTGCGCTGGATACCTGCCCGGTGGGCGCCGCGGCTGTCCGAACAAGCAATAGCCCATTGCCGCCCGAAACCCGCCGCGCGGTGACGCGCAGCCATGCGGTCTTGCTCGGTGCGGTGGGCGATCCCACGCTTGACGACGCGCCGCGCGAGCTACGGCCCGAAACGGGCCTCCTCACGCTGCGCAAGCTGCTCGACGTGTACGCCAACCTGCGCCCGGTCGCGATCCATGCGGCGCTCGCCGGCTGCTCGCCGCTCAAGCCCGACCGGCTGCGGGGCGTCGATCTCCTCGTCGTGCGCGAGCTGACCGGCGGGCTCTATTATGGCGAGCCGCGCGGCCGCAATGGCAAGCGCGCCATCAACACGCTTGCGTATACGACTGCCGAGATCGAGCGCATCGCCCGCGTCGCATTCGACGCGGCGCGCGGCCGCCGGCGCCTGGTGACCTCGGTCGACAAGGCCAACGTGCTCGAGGTATCGCAGCTGTGGCGGGAAACGGTGACCCAAGTGGGGCGGGCGTATCCCGACGTTCGTCTCGAGCACTGTTATGTGGACACGGCGGCGATGCGGTTGGTGAGCGATCCTGCGTCGCTCGACGTCGTGCTGACCGAGAACATGTTCGGCGACATCCTGAGCGATGAAGCCGCCGTGCTGGCCGGCTCGCTCGGCCTGCTGCCATCCGCGTCGCTCGGCGACGGCGCGGGCCTGTTCGAGCCCGTGCACGGCTCGGCGCCGCCGCTCGCGGGCCGCGATGTCGCGAATCCCGTTGGCGCGATTGCGACCGTCGCCCTATTGCTGCGGCACGGGCTCAACCTGCCGGCCGCCGCGGATGCTGTGGACGACGCGATCGCGGCGGCGCTCGACGCCGGTGCGCGCACGCCGGATCTCGCGCGACCCGGCGACCAGATCATCGGGACGAAAGAAATGGGGAGCCGCGTAGTCGAGCTCGTGCTTGCCGAGGCGCTCGAGGGATTGTCGTGAACGACAACTTTCGCAGCCGCTCCATCACGGAGGGGTTGGAGCGCGCGCCCAACCGCGCAATGCTGCGCGCGGTCGGCTTCCGGGACGGCGATTTCGCGAAGCCGATCGTGGGCATCGCGAGCGCGCACAGCACCATCACGCCCTGCAACGCCGGCCTTGACCGTCTGGCGAAGCGAGCCGAGCAGGCGCTGCGCGCGGCGGGGGCCATGCCGCAGACGTTCGGGACGATCACCGTCAGCGACGGCATCTCGATGGGAACGGAGGGCATGCGCTATTCGCTCGTGTCGCGAGAAGTCATCGCTGACTCGATCGAGACGGCCTGCGGCGCGCAGCGCATGGATGGGCTGGTCGCGATCGGCGGCTGCGACAAGAACATGCCGGGCGCGATGATCGCGATCGCGCGGCTCGACATTCCCGCGGTCTTCGTCTACGGCGGCACGATCAAGCCCGGCCATTACGCCGGCCGCGATCTCACCGTCGTGAGCGTGTTCGAAGCGGTGGGGGCGGCCGGGGCGGGGCGCATGCCGCAACAGGAGCTGCTGGAGATCGAGCGCCGCGCCTGTCCTGGCGCGGGCTCGTGCGGCGGGATGTTCACTGCGAACACGATGTCGGCCGTGATCGAGGCAATGGGCATGAGTCTCCCCGGCACGTCCACGATGGCGGCTGAGGATCAGGAAACAGCGGACGCCGCGGCGCGGGCCGCGGAAGTGCTGTTTCAGGCCGTGCGGGCGCGGCGGCTGTCGCGCCAGATCCTCACGCGACAGGCGTTCGAGAACGCCATCGCCGTCGTCATGGCCATCGGCGGCTCCACGAACGCGGTGCTGCACCTCCTGGCCATCGCGCACGCGGCCGGGGTTCCGCTCGCCCTCGACGATTTCGAAAGGGCGCGTGCGCGCGTGCCCGTCCTCTGCGACTTGAAGCCGTCGGGGCGCTATGTCACGACCGACTTGCATCGCGCCGGCGGGATTCCTCAGGTCATGAGCATTCTCTTGGCCAACGGCGTGTTGCATGGCGACGCGGTGACGGTCGACGGCCGCACCGTCGCCGACGTCTTGAGGAGCGTTCCCTCACGCCCGTCGCCGGAGCAAGACGTGATCCATCCGTGGGATCGTCCGCTCGCGCCGTCGGGTCACATCGTGATCCTCCGCGGCAACCTGGCGCCGGAGGGCGCGGTCGCGAAGGTAAGCGGCAAGGGTTCACACCAAATCACGGGTCCCGCCCGCGTGTTCGACTCGGAGGAGGCGTGCCTCGCGGCGATTCTCGCCGGCGAGGTGCACAAGGGCGACGTCGTGATCATCCGCTACGAAGGGCCGAAGGGCGGGCCGGGGATGCGCGAGATGCTGGCACCGACGGCCGCGCTCGTCGGCGCGGGGCTCGGCGACAGCGTCGGGCTCATCACAGACGGGCGGTTCTCCGGCGGGACCCACGGTCTCGTCGTGGGGCACGTCGCGCCGGAGGCGGCGCTCGGCGGCCCGCTTGCTCTGGTGCGGGAGGGCGATTCGATCACAATCGACCCCGCGGGGCGTGAGCTGCGCATGAATATTCCCGAGCGGGAGCTGGCGGCCCGAAGGGCGAGCTGGAAAGCGCCCGCGCCGCGGTACACGTCCGGCGTGCTCGCCAAATACGCCCGGCTGGTCTCGAGCAGCAGTCGGGGCGCGGTGACGGATGCCTGAGGCGGTCGCCATCCAGGGCGAGGCGGGCTCGTTCAGCCACGCCGCCGCCCTCGAGACGCATGGTCCCGCGGTCCATCTCGTAACCTGCGCCACTTTCGTGGACCTGTTCCGCGCCGTCGAAACGGGCGACGCGACCAGCGGGATCGTGCCGATCGAGAACACGCTCGCCGGATCCGTCCACGAGAACTACGATCTGCTCAGCGCGCACGCGTTGCATGTCGTGGGCGAAACGGAGCTGCGCATCCGCCACTGCCTGATCGCCCCGCCGCGCACTGCGCTCCCGCAGGTTCGCCGCGTCGCGTCGCATCCGGTTGCGCTGGCGCAGTGTCGCCACTTTTTCCTGACACACCCCGACGTCGTCGCCGTCCCCGCGTACGACACGGCGGGAAGCGTGCGCGACGTGATGTCGGGCAAGGTGGACGCCGACGCGGCCATCGCCTCGAAACTCGCGGCGGAGCTCTACGGTGCCGACGTCATCGCGGAGGGGTTGGAGGATCACGCCGAGAACTACACGCGCTTTCTCGTGATCGCCCGCGATCCGGCGCCACGCGAAGCGGCGAACAAGACGTCGTTGATGCTGGCACTCGGGAACACGCCGGGCACGTTGCATCGGGCCTTGGGGGTGTTCGCGGCTCGAGGGTTGAACCTGACCAAGATCGAGTCGCGGCCGCTGCCGGGACGCCCGTGGGAGTATCTGTTCTATCTGGATGTCGTCGATTCCGGCGAGGGCATCGGCCCCGCGATCGAGGAATTACGGGCCTTTACCTCCGGTATCCGCATCCTCGGCACCTATCCGGCCCGATAGCCGAAGGCAGATTCCCGGGCCATAATTGGCGGTTCCACCCCGCATCCCAGGGAGAAATCGCCATGAAAAAACCCACTTGGTCCCGTCGTGAATTCCTCGAGCTGAGTGCCGCCGCCGCCGGTGTCTCGCTGACCGCCCAGCCGTTCACGTTTCGCCGCGTCGCCCCCAGTGACACCGTCCGCTTCGGCATGGTGGGCGTCGGGATGCAGGGGAACGGCCTGCTCCGCACGTCGATTCAGTTACCCGGTGTCACCTGCGCCGGCGCGGCCGATCTGTATGACGGCCGCCACACCTTGGCCAAAGAAATCGTACGCCCTGATCTCCCCACGACGCGGGAGTATCGCCGGCTGCTCGACGACAAGAACATCGATTGCATCGTCGCTGCGGTGCCGGACCACTGGCACAAGCGGATGGTCGTGGAGGCCGTCAGCGCAGGGAAGGACATCTACATCGAGAAGCCGATGTCGCACACGCCCGCGGACGGCGTCGCGATGGTCGATGCGGTCAAGAAGAGCGGCCGGATCCTGCAGGTCGGCTCACAGCGCGTCAGCTCGCAGATCTGCGCCAAGGCGAAAGAGATGCTCGCGCAAGGTATGCTGGGCGACCTGACCCTCGTCGAGGGCTGGCTCGGCCGTAACGAACCCACGGGCGCGTGGGAGTATCCGCCTCCCCCCGATCTCTCGTTACAGACCCTCGACTGGGACACCTGGCAGAACGACGTCCCCAAGCGCCCGCTCGATCCGAACATCTTTGCGCGGTGGCGGTGCTGGAAGGAGTACGGCACCGGCGTCGCCGGCGATCTGCTCGTCCACCTGATCAGCGGGATGCAGTTCATGCTCGGCATCAACGAGCCGCCGAAGCAGGCGATGTCGGTCGGCGGGATCCGGCGCTGGAAGGACGGGCGCAACATGCCGGACGTGCACGCGACGATCTACTACTACAGCGGCGACCTGCCGGTCTACATGCGGCTCAATCTCGGCACCGAAATGCCGGAGCAGTACCGGATTCAGGGGTCAAAGGGGATTCTCGAGGTCGCCGGCGATAAGTTGACATTCTCACCGCAGGCCGGAACGGATCAGTGGCCGAGCTATTACACCAGCAGCTTTCCGCGCGCGCTGCGCGACACCTACCAGACGCAGTGGCATAAGGAGCACGACCTACAAGCGGGTCAGGCTCCACCCTTGTCCGAAACCGTGTCCTTCAGCACTCCGGACTTCGACGACACGCGACCGCATCTGTGGACTTACTTCGAGGCCGTGCGAACGCGGAAACCAGTCGTAGAGGATGTCGTGTTCGGACACAACGCCGCGCTCGCCTGTCACATGGCGAACGAGGCGTATTTCCGACGCACGGCCGTGACGTGGGACGACGTGACGAAGACCATCAGGGTGTGAGACGCAGAAGGACCAGTGAGTTGCCGCTGAGCGGGTAGCGATTGGTGGGCTGGAGTGGCTCACGTGACGTATCGATGAGCGCGCTCCAGCCCCCGTCGTTTGGAAGGGCAAAATCGATCTGCGCCTCGCTTGCGTTCACGAGGAGCAGCATCGTGTCGCCCTTGATCGGCTCGCCTTTGTCGTCCGTCTCGTCGGTGGCATCGCCGTTGATCAGCATGCCCAGCGCGGGTGCGGCCGCAGTCTTCCAATCGGCTTCCGCCATCTCGGCGCCATCGGGCCGCAGCCAAGTGAGGTCCTTGAGCCCGGGGTGATCGACGATCTGGCCGCGGAAGAATGTCCGCCGCCGCAGCACCGGATTTGCCGCGCGGATCGCGAAGACGCGGCGCGCAAAATCGAGCAGGCCCTGCTTCCGCTCGTCCAGATTCCAGTCGACCCAGCTGACCTCATTGTCCTGGCAATAGGCGTTGTTGTTGCCACGCTGCGTGCGCGCAAGCTCGTCGCCGTGCGAAAGCATCGGCACGCCCTGTGACAGAGCGAGCGTCGCCAGGAAGTTGCGCATGGCTCGATAGCGGGCTTCGAGAATGGCGGGATCGCCCGTCGCTCCCTCGACGCCCCAGTTGCGACTGAGATTGTCGCTCGAGCCGTCCTTGTTGTTTTCGCCGTTCGCCTCGTTGTGCTTTTGCTCGTAGCTGACGAGATCCTGGAGGGTGAAGCCATCGTGCGCCGTGACGAAGTTGATGCTGGCGTACGCGGAGCGCTGGGTCCACTGGTAGATGTCGGCGGAGCCGGAGAGGCGTGATGCGAGATCGGCGACCTGGTCCCCCTCGCCTCGCCAGAACCGCCTGACGGTGTCGCGGTACTTGCCGTTCCACTCCGCCCACCCCACGGGAAACTTCCCCACCTGATAGCCCCCGGGGCCGACGTCCCACGGTTCCGCGATGAGCTTCACTTGCGACAGCACCGGATCCTGGTGGATCACGTCGAAGAACGCGCTCAGCCGGTCGACCTCGTAGAGCTCGCGGGCGAGCGCCGGCGCCAGATCGAAGCGGAAGCCGTCGACATGCATGTCCATGACCCAATAACGCAGCGAATCCATCACCAGCTGCAGCGTATTCGGATGCCCCATGTTCAGGCTGTTGCCCGTCCCCGTGAAATCGACGTACTGGCGCGGGTCGTCGGGTACGAGGTGATAGTAGGCGCGGTTGTCGATTCCCTTGAATGCGAGGGTGGGGCCGAGGTGGTCGCCCTCAGGTGTGTGGTTGTAGACGACGTCGAGAATCACCTCGAGTCCCGCGGCGTGGAACGTCCGCACCATCTGCTTGAATTCGGCGACCTGATCCTCGAGGGCAAAGCGCGCGTCGGGGGCGAAGAAGCCGATCGAGTCGTAGCCCCAGTAATTCGTGAGCCCGCTGCCGACGAGCCGCCGAGCGCTGACGGAGTGATGAATCGGCAGCAACTCGACACTCGTCACGCCGAGGGCGCGGAGATGCTCGATGATCGGCTTGGTGCAGAGGCCGAGGTAGGTGCCGCGCACGTTCTCTGGGACTCCGGGATGCTTGATCGTCATCCCCTTGACATGGCACTCGTAGATCACGGTCTGGTTCCACGGAATCTTCGGCGCGCGGTCACCTTGCCAGTCGAACGCCGGATCGATCACGACGCACTTGGGCATGGCGCCGCCGGAGTTGCGGTCGTCGCGCGTCAGGTCCTCCCCGGCGCTGCCGGTGGTGTAGCCGTACACCGTATCGTCCCAGCGCACCGGCCCGGTGATGGCCCTGGCGTAGGCGTCGAGGACGAGCTTGGCGGGATTGAAGCGGAGGCCTTGTTGCGGTTGGTAGGGGCCGTGGACGCGGTACCCGTACAACTGCCCGGGACGGGCATCGGGCAAATAGCAGTGCCAAACCTGATTGGTTTGCTCAGTCAGCGAGATGAGCTGCGTTTGATCCGCTTGATGAGGGGCATCGAACAGGCAGAGCTCGACGCCTGTGCCTTGCTCTGAGAAGAGGGCAAAATTTACCCCCTGGCCGTCCCACGTCGCGCCCAGGGGGTAGGGTGCACCCCGCCACATACGCACTGGCGAGGTGAGTCTCAGAATCTGACCTCGAACGCAACCCACGCGGTCCGCAGCGGCTCCGCCGCATCAGAAGGAAGGATTCCCTGCGCGCGGTATTGGCCGGCTGCACCCGGCACCCATGCGTCGTGCCATTCCAGCGACTCACCGGGCTCCAGTGTGCGAACCTGTAGGATACTCGGACCTACTCCGTGGGAGAGCCGCCGCCAGACGACACCACCGTGAGCATGCTCGACCACGATATCGAACACGATCTGGCGTCCGAGGAAGTGCGCTTCCACCGGTTGCCGCGAAGGATTTCGCAGCCGGAGCGTGAAGGGCGCGCGTCGACCGACGCGCGCCCTCGACGGCACGAGCACAGTGAAGTCGAGCGTGCTCAGAACGTGGTCAGCGGTCCGAGCTCTTGCTGGACGTTCGCGATCGGGCTGTACACGAATTGCGTGCCGGCCCCATTTCCGCCCCATAACACGCCGAGCAGCCGAACCCCGGCGCGGGTATCGAGGAACACATCCGAGCCGGAATCGCCGGGGCCGACGCCGGCGGCCACGAAGTTCTGGCACAACTGCACGATGTTCGAACCCGACACGCCGGTGTTGACGCACGTGTTGGTAATGACGCCCTGCGTCCAGCCGGTGGTGCGGCCGACCTTGTTCGCGACGTCGCCGACGATCTCACCACCATTGCCCACGATCGTGAACGTACCGGTAATCACCAGCGAGCCGTTGTTCGGGCCGCTGGTCTGCGCGATGCCGCCGAGCGTGAACGGCACGCCGGCCGCGTACGCCGCGCGCGCGGAGTCGCTGAAGCGACAGCGCCGACCCTTGGGACAGGGCGAGTTCTTTCCCTTGCTGCGGACGTAGACGGGATCGGCCACCTCGGTCCCGATGAAGCTGTTGGGCTGACTGGACAGGGACTGGAAGTACTGTGTCCCCTCGACCCCGCCTTGTGTGGTGGTGCAATGGGACGCCGTCACGAACGAGTTCTGGCCGTTACTGACCGCGTTGAAGCCGAGCGTGCAGAGAAAACCGGGGAAATTGATCTGTAGACCGGCCACCACGGGCCGGACCTGATCCTGCAGGCTGGCGGCGTAGTGAATCGGATCGGCATCGCGGACCGTCAGCGCCTCCGCGGGAACGCCGAGCCGCGCGGCGAGACTCCGGATGTTGGCGTGCGACGCGCCGCGCTCCACACCGACCAGCACGCGATTCGCGGCCTCGTCGAGATCGACGAAAACGACGCCACCCTGGGCAAACGCTTCGCTCGATACCTGCTGGAACCACCTGTCGAGATCCCCATAGGCAAAGCGTCCGGCGAGGACTCGAATTCCCATGGCACCGTGGGAGCGAGCAAAGCCGCCCAGCAGCTGTTCGGCGAGGCCATGCTGCGCAAGATCGGTGAGATAGACGGTGGGCACCCCGTGATCGATGAAGAGACCGCCGAAGCCCGGCAGCGCGCGGGCCAGCGAGGCCATGTCGGGCGCCTGCTGCGGCCGGATCAGCGAGGTGGGCGCAGGCGCGAGCCCGGTCGTGGGGCCGGTGTCGCTGCAAGCCGCGGCGGCGGCGAGCAGGGCAAGTCCAGTGACGCGGACAGCTAGGTGGTGAAATCGCATACGGACACCCTCCAAAGAGAGGGAATGCTCATCCCTCTGCAGACAATGTGATCTTGAAACCCCTCGCCTTGAGACTGGCGGCGAGGCCGGACTTCTCGACCGACTTCATATACGCCTCGTCCGGCTCGACCACTTTCTTTTCGACGAGCTCGAGCAGGGCATCGTTCAGGGTCAGCATCCCCAGCTTCTTGCTGGTTTGAATGATCGACGGGATCTGGAACGTCTTGGCTTCCCGGATCAGGTTCGAGATGGCGGGTGTGGTGAGCAGGATCTCACGCGCCGCCACGCGCCCCCCGCCGATTTTTTTGCAGAGCGTCTGCGAGATCACGCCCTTCAGCGACTCCGAGAGCATCACACGGATTTGCGCCTGGCGATCGGCGGGGAACTGATCGATCATGCGGTCCACCGTCGATGACGCGGTGGTCGTGTGCAGCGTGCCGAAGACGAGGTGTCCCGTTTCCGCGGTCTCAATCGCGATGGCGATCGTCTCGAGATCGCGCATTTCGCCCACCAACACGATATCGGGATCTTCGCGCAGCGCGGCGCGCAGCGCCGACTTGAAGCTGTCGGTATGGACGTGCACCTGCCGCTGCGTGATCAGGCACTTCTTGTTCTCGTGCACGAATTCGATGGGGTCTTCGATCGTGATGATGTGATCGCTGCGCGTGCTGTTCACGAGATCGATCAGCGCGCACAGCGTCGTCGACTTCCCCGAGCCGGTCGGACCGGTGACCAGCACCAGCCCCTTCGTGAGGTAGCAGAGCCTCTGCACCTCCTCGGACAATCCCATGTCCTTGACCGTCACGACCTTGGCCGGGATCACACGGAAGACGGCGACCGGCCCTTTGCGGTCGCGCGCCGCGTTCACGCGATACCGCGCGACGCCCGAGATCTCGTACGCGAAGTCGGTGTCGCCGGTCTCTTTCCATTCGCCGCGATTGCGCTCCGGCATGATCGACAGCACCAGCAGCTCGAGGTCGTTCACGCTGAGGGCAGAGCCCGACTGCCGCTTGATCTCGCCGTGGGTGCGGAACAGCGGCGGCTCTCCCACCCGCAGATGGAGGTCCGAGCTCCCCGAGCTCACCAAAGCCCGGAGCAGTTTGCCTAGCTTCTGCTCCGCGCCCTCGTACTGCGAGGAGGCGAACTCGCCGGGCAATTCTCCCGGCGTGGCCAGGGGACTGTCGACCATGGGCGCGGCGGCGATGACGGATGCGCGGGGCGGTTTGAGTGGCGCGGCCGGCTTCGCGACTGGTGGCGTCGGCTGTGCGGCCGGACGCGTGACGGTCGTCTCGCTGCCGGATGACTGGGCAACTGGCGGTGTGGCTTGCTCTTGCGAGGCTGGGCGAATCGCGGAGATCACCGCGGTGAGCCGGCCGGCCTCCGGTACGATTCGCACGCGCACGAGGCTGTTGCCCGCCGCGTAGTCGAACTCCGTCTCCGACCGCTGGTCGATCTTGTCGGCCGCCTCGGGCGGCGCGACCTCGACCATCAGCGCGTAGATGTGCTGATCGGTGAGCGGTTGCTTCGAGACTTTTCGCGGCTTGCCGTCCTTCACGAGCGTGACGGGCTCGTCGGGCAGCAGGTAGAGCTGATCCGCGCGCTCGCGCATCATGACGTCGACGAAGGGATCGAGTCGTGTCGGCATCGATCAGTCCCCGGGGCGAGCGTACAGTACGTGCGCACGGTTCACGAGGTGCACCTCAGCGGATGTCGTAAGGGCAAAAAACGGCTCGGCGGCGGCGTTCAGATAGTCCAGGAGCCGCGAATGATGCTGCGGCAGCTCGAGGGTCGCCCATCCGTTCAATATGGACCCGTCCGCCAGCGTGATTTCCAAGGTGGCTTTCTTGGCGGCGGAGAGTCGCGCCGAGTCCTCTTCCTGGGGTCGCGGCACCGTCAACGTCACGGTCCGTGCCTTGGCGACCAGTAACACGCCTTCACCGTCTTTTTTGGAGCGAAACGGAAAGAACGGGTCCGCGCGATTCAGCATATCGAGCGGCGTCTCGGGGCCTGCGTGCTGCCCCACACGCTCCATAACGTAGACTTCACCCTCGCGCTTGCCACCGCCCGCCAGTAACAAGATCGCCGGAACGGCGACGCGGGGCATCGAAAAATCGGCCACCTACCGGCTCCGGCCGCACTGCACGGATACGGGAGCCCGGTTACCGCACGCAATGGTTTCGTTCATCCCGCTGGCGACAGGGCCACAAGCGGTATTGTGCGCCGTTTCCGTCGCCTCGGCGACCGTCCTCCCCGCCGCCGTGGCGCAGTTGGAGCGCCCCTGGAACTCCACACAGACGGTGCACTCCTGGGTCGCCCGGGCGGTAGACATATAGAAGAAGAGCGCGATGATGGCGGCGATGACCGCCAGCGTGATTCCGGTAGAGCGTTTCATGGCCCGAAGGTGGCGAGTGCCGGGAATTCGCGCCAGAGGCGGGCTGCGCATAACGTGTAGGGAATGACTGGCGTCCTCAGACTCGTCATGGTCGGTTTCGACCTTGTCGCTGTGATCTTGATCATCATCGCGGCGTCCGCCTGGCGGAACCGGCGCCGCCTTAGCTCCAGCGTCGGCTTTCTCGCCGCCGCCCTGTGTCTCACGGCCGGCATGCTGCTCGGCGCGATCACCGTCGGGATTCACGGCTACCGGGCGTTCACGCAGGAGGCGTTGGCCGCGACGATCAAGACCGAGCCGCTCGGCCCGCATCACTTCCGCGCCACGGTGACGCTGCCCGACAGCAGCCTGCACATGTTCGATCTCGCGGGCGACGCCGTCTACGTCGACGCGCACGTCCTGAAGTGGCGACCGATGGGCACGCTGCTCGGGCTCGAGACGGTCTATGAGCTCGATCGGATCGCGGGACGCTACCAGACGCTCGGCGACGAGCAGACGCAGCAGCGCACGATTTACTCGCTCGCCGCCGACAAACCCTTCGATGCGTTCGACCTGGCGCGCCGCTACTGGGTGCTGCGGCCGTTCGTGGACGCGGAATACGGCTCCGCCACGTTCATCAGCGCAACGGCTCCCGGCGGCGGGACTTACGAGGTGCGCGTCTCGACGACCGGACTCCTGGTAAGGCCTTCCCGGACTAGGTAAGCTTCTCGCCGTGGCGGACAAGAAACCCAAACCCAACTACGCGAACGCATGGCACGAAGCGCGCCGGCTCGTCTGGCAGCATCGCAATCGGCTGGTAGTCGGTCTCGCGTTGATGTTGGTCAGCCGGCTCGCGGGTCTTGTGTTGCCGTGGTCGTCTCGGTACATCATCGACCAGGTCGTCGGGCAGAAGCGCGCCGACCTGCTGGGCGTCATCGCGGCAGCAGTCGGCGCGGCGGCCGTCGTTCAGGCGGTGACCTCGTTCGGGTTGTCGCAGATTCTCGGCGTCGCCGCCCAGCGCGCCATCACCGACATGCGCAAATCCATACAAGCATTCGTGTTGCGCTTGCCGATCTCCTACTTCGACTCTACCAAGACCGGCATTCTGATCTCGCGGATCATGACGGATGCGGAGGGCATCCGAAATCTGGTCGGGACGGGGCTGGTGCAGCTGGTCGGAGGCCTGGTCACCGCGAGTATTGCGTTGGGAGTCCTCTTCTGGTTGAACTGGAAGCTCACGGCGATTTCGATTCTCGTGCTCGCTCTGTTCGGCGCGGGCATGGCGTACGCGTTCTCGAAGCTGCGGCCCCTGTTTCGCGAGCGCGGCAAGCTCAACGCTGAGGTGACCGGTCGTCTCGCCGAAACGTTGGGTGGCATCCGCATCGTGAAGGCCTACCGGTCGGAGCGTGGCGAGCGGCTGGTATTCGCGCGCGGCGCCCACCGCCTGTTCCGCAACGTGGCGACCACGATGACCGGCGTCTCCGGCGTCGGCGCGTTTGCGCAGTTCGTGATCGGCGCGATCTCGGTCGTCATGATTCTCGTCGGCGGCCGTGCGGTCCTGTCGCAATCGATGACGCTGGGACAGTTCGTCCAATACGTCTTCTTCGTGGGGCTCGTCGCACTGCCACTGATCAACATCGCCTCGATCGGAACGCAAATCACCGAAGCGTTTGCGGGGCTCGACCGGATCTACGAGCTGCGCCGGATGACGACCGAAGACGCGGAAGATGCCCAGCGCGCGCCGCTCGACGCGGTGCGCGGCGACGTCGCGTTCGAGCACGTGACATTCGCCTACAAGCCGGGCGTACCGGTGCTCAAAGACGTGTCCTTCCACGCGAGACCCGGCTCGACCACGGCACTCGTCGGCTCCTCGGGGTCCGGGAAGAGCACGCTTATCGGGCTGGTGCTGGCGTTCAACCGGCCCGAGAAGGGCAGGGTGCTGGTGGATGGGCGGGATCTCGCGACGGTGCCACTGGCCGACTACCGCACGCAGCTGGGCGTGGTGCTGCAGGATAACTTCCTGTTCGACGGCACGATTGCCGAGAACATCGCCTTCGCGCGGCCGCACGCGACGCGGGCAGAGATCCAGGCAGTCGCGCGCATCGCGCACTGCGATGAGTTCGTGGACCAGTTCGACGAG
>Ga0209161_10000948_pt1 | contig 23724 bp, 26 predicted proteins | sample GraSoiAngelo_155_FD_186169 | JGI IMG/M metagenome (GOLD analysis project Ga0209161, IMG submission 186169) | Grasslands soil microbial communities from the Angelo Coastal Reserve, California, USA - 14_1009_13_30cm (SPAdes) (version 2) | ecosystem: Environmental > Terrestrial > Soil > Grasslands... | reverse complement strand
CGTTGCACAGGTATGCTACCAGGCTTGTTGTTCGGGCCAACATCCCAGCCAAGGTGGTCGTCCGCAAGGTCTAAAGTAACTTCAACAACGGTGCCGCCAACAGGCTGGAAGTTGTTGAAGATACCAGCGATGAAGCACTCTAAGGACCCGGCCCCGTTCCCGTTCGAGAGGTCGGCGATGCGGATCGTATTGCTTTCGTCAGCGGCGAGGAAACCAACGAAGTCGCCGATGTAAGTGTTATTGAAGCCAGCGATCACGTTTTGTCCTGTGCTATCACCCACGGCAGTGTTGTCACTGCCATCAACGTTGTTGAGAAGTGTCGCAGAGCCGACTGCCGTGTTGCCATTGCCCAAACCGGCTCCATCCGAGTCATTATTCGTGAGCGCGCGATCGCCAATGGCGGTGTTGGCGGAGGCGTGGATATTTCCCCGTAGTCAGATCCCACCGACGACAGTTGAAACGACCGCGCGACCATTAGGGCTGCAGGAAGAACCCCGCAGAAAAGGCCCGCCGCGACACGGCGCGCAGATGTCAGTTCGCGTAAAAAGTTATCTAAGTGGGGTGACCGGCTTTAGCCACTCTGTTAGATTCTTTTCCAAACTCAGAACGTACGCACCTGGGGCTAGTGGCCGAGGCAAATATTTGCTGACAAAAGAAGACGAGCGCGCTTTGAGCACGGGTATCAATATTTCAACAAGCTCAAGGAGGCTGCCCGCTATATCATCCTCCATCGCGGGATTCGTCGTTGGAATGAAGATATTGTTTCCTTCCGAGACGATCGGCAGCTCATTTTCCCGCACATCCCTTTTAGGTGCGTCCGGATCGCGGTGAGCGATTACCTTGTCATGATACTTTAAGACTTCCTTGTGAACCCCTCTGTATTTGTTGGGGACGTCATCCTCCGCCAATCTCACTTCTGACCATTGCTTGAACGGTCTCGCATACAGCATGGTCGCCGACACAGTCAGCCAACTCCGCATCTGCGGTCCCTGTTGGCTCTGCGAAAGCATGAAGGCCAGCAATCGTTGCAGAATGGTAAAGGAATCGAGCGCATATTCGTCTCGCCAGAAAGCGAGTCTTTCAGTTCTTGAAGGCATCATAGCCTCGACCGTCTTCTGATCGAAAATGCCCGCCAAATACTTGCCGGCATGGATCTCGCTTAACCGATCAATAAGCCAATTCCGCGCCTCGGCGGGATCGTCCGTCCATTTTTTTACTTCCTTGGTCTTGGGCGGCGCCACCGCACTGTTCTCGATTAAAATCACGGTGGTCTTGCGACGTTTTTTTTCCCGTGGGTGAGGTAACGTAGAGGTCTTAGGAACGGTGACCGCGGCATTGCAGTTTGGGCACGGAGCTGTTACGCCGATTTGGGAGCGTGTCGCGGAGAGGTGTTGACCACAGCTTGGACATTCAAACTTGAGGTCCATAGGCAGAATTTCTAACTGCATTCGGTGATGAGGAATTGGTTGTCGTTTTGGCAGGGTAAACAGTTGCCGGGCGTTGGGCCAGCCTTATTGAGAGGTCGGCCGATCTCCTGCCGCAGTTGGAGTCGCTTGAAGTGTTGTTCACCGCGCTTCTTTTTGGTTTTACGGCAACGGCGGAACGAAGTTCTCGAAGCTGGACGGCGATTGAGCTGTCCCAAGCAGTCGTACAAGGGGGTTGCGATCCGGGTTTATCGATGAAAACGGCACCGTGATCGCAATGCACGAGGCATTGCAACAAGGGTGGCCTTGTAGACTTCTTTTGATTAAAGCAACTGTGAGCAATCGAAATACGATGCCAAAAACCATAGCCTTGTGCAAGCATACGCGAATAAATCTCGACCTGTCGGGCCGTTACTAGCAATGAAGGAATCTCGCGAACTTGCGCTGGCCGTTCGCACGAAATCGTAAGCTATTCCGGCGGTTGTCAGATGTTCCGACGATTTCCAGTTTTTTGGGAAATTTCTGCGAAACATTAGCCGGTAAATCTCGGAGAAAACAATGAGGAGGATAAATGCCGGCAATGCGCCGCGCCTTGGAACGCTGCACACACGCGGGCAAGTCCTATCCTATGGCGAGTTTAATTGTACAAAACGGAACTCAGCCGGTAACGTATGAACTAGTCGGCGACATTGTCATGATTGGCCGCGGTCCGTTAAACGACATAGTCATTGACAACCCGGTGGTATCAGCTCAGCACGCCATGCTTCTGAAAGTCGGCGACGCCTACTGGCTGAAGGATTTGGATTCAACAAACGGGACACACGTCAATGGCCTTCTTTTCACTTACGGCGAGTTGAAGGACAGCGATGCAATCCGATTTGCTTCCGTCATAGCGATTTTCTCAGAACGTTGCCGCAAACGGTGGTCAACCTGCGCGATTAGAATGTTCTGGACGAGTTCCACAACAAGACGAAAATTCGCCGCGGCAGCCAGAGGGAACACAAAGAAAATGGAATTGAATGACTCAAGCAAACAAAAAGTCGGTCGAGTTAACCACGTCAGTTTGCAGCATCAGATGACACACGACCTGGCCATTCAAGAGGCGAAGGAAGCGTCCTCTGCGCGCAAGGCGATCGGTGAGCGTTTGTTGGCCTACTTGGACAAAGAAATAGGCACATGCGGCCGAACGACACCCCGGTCCGCGCTCAAGTTTTGGAGGAACAAGATCAAAAACATGAAACACCACCGATGATATGTGGACAAGGCGTATATGTTCAATAGATGCGCGCGGAAAGCAACAGAAGGCGACTTCACGAAAACCATTCCAAAAACGCGAGCTAGCAACGTTACACCTTTGTTCTTGAAGACCGCTGGCCGCTCGATGCCCTTGACCAACCAACGATGCCATCGCTTAGCAAGATAGCGAAGCGAAAACATGTGGCGGTGGTCGACGTCATTTACGAAGCTCTCGAGTCATTCGTCGCGAAATGCGAAGCCGAGGCCGAACTCGAAGAGAAAATTATCAAGTTTCGACGCCGCTAAAAAGTGGGAGTGCGGCGGATGGCCGATTCCAGTTCGACGAAAGCAGTCAACTTTTCCTCCGCGCACGCAACGAAACGCCTTCCGTCGCTGCGATGTGCTTCCACGATCTAGATTGTTCGCCCGTTGGAATCAATGACCGACACACAGCTCCGCTCCAACCGACTTTGCTGAGATCGTCAGCAGCTTTTATTGATTATTGTTGACGACTTGCGACGCGGGTTTGCTCGCTTCAAGCTCCGCGCTCACTTTCTGTAGGCCCGCAGTAAGCGTTTCAATTTGCTTTTGCTGGCGCGCAACGCTCTTCTCCAGTTTCTCGACTTTGCCATGCTCTTTGAGAAACTCATTGAGCAGCATCGCGTTCACCGCATCGTAACGAACGCTATAGACCTTGCCCTTCTCGTCCCTACCCACTAGATCCGGATCGACTTTTTCTACTTCCTCTGCGATCAACCCAAACTGCCGGATGCTCCTGGGATCAATCTCCTGCTTGTAGCGGAAGGTGACCGGCTTGAGAGTGAGAATTGCTTCACTTGCCCTGTCCATCGGCTTAATCTCGTCGCTAAATCGCGTTGAAGCGCTCATCGTGCCTAGCTTTCCACTTGAATCCACAAAGACGGCAGCACCTCCAACGACTGTTTGTCCGCTGATTCCACTGATATACGTTGCGATGATATCCGTGTTGCCAATCCGAATTGTGTTACTCTCGCCTTTCACGCCGAAGACATTGTAGCCGATATCGATATTATTATCGCCGGCGCTGAGAAATTCACCGGCAGAATCGCCCAATGCGACATTATAGTTTCCGGTTGCGTTTAAGAGGGCTCTTGTCCCGATGGCCGTATTGGCGATTCCGGTTGTGTTGCTACCCAGTGCGGCCATACCAGTAGCGGTGTTGCCTGTGCCCGTTGTGTTCTTATAAAGCGCACCTACACCGGTGGCCGTGTTGGCGTTGCCGGTCGTGTTGCTAAAGAGCGCCTGAGTGCCTTCAGCGGTGTTGCCCTTAGCGTTGCCTCCGTCCGGTGGAGGAATGCCTGCCTCGGATAAAACGAACGAGAAGAGGCCAGTCATCATTACAACGAATGTTTTGTTTAAGACCGTGCGGCGAGCTTTACTACGCGTGATCCTGTGCAAAATACCGTGCACAGCCGTCCTTTTTCGACTCTGGTATGTACGAGGCCTGTGCGCGATGGCGCCACTCCCGGGGAGGTTCATTTCTTACGTCATTCTACGGGAACGGTGCACCGAAGTTCGACGGATTGTCAGATATTCCGACGATTTTAGCCTTTTTTGGGAAATCTCTGCGAAAGAGTCTGTATCACGCAACAGACTGTAAAATATTTCGACGATTTCGCACAACTGCTCTGCCCATTGTGAGGTTGAACTCTTTGAGGAGAATTGATGGGAGCACGACCAACAAGCCGCACTCGCTCACGAAACGCGAAATTCAGACGCAGACGGCGAAGCTTGGGCAAGCTGTCCGCCAAATTGCGGCCGCCAATGATTGCTAACGAGGAAACTACAGACGTCGAACGAACTCGCTCTCTTCTCCTTTCGTCGCTAAGATACTGGGAGGTCGAGCGTGATCTAATCGACGAACGGCTCGCCGCGATTCGTCAGCGTCAAGAATGAAGACTATTCGCCGCTCGAAGCCACGCCTGAATGCAACCCCAACTCCAACTGGCTTTACTGAGATTGTCGGCGACGGTTTCCCAGTACTTCATCTTATGTCGAGTGTGGCTCCTTTCCGTAGAACGGCCTTAGTTGAGCCTTACGGTTTTTTCGGCGCGGGCGAGGCGACGAGTTTTTGGAAACGCGGATCATTCCGGAGCGGATCGAACATTGGATCGAGCCGAAGCAGCGCGGGAGTAAGCGGCATGCCTGCAGCCAGCGCGCCAGCGTACGGTATCGAGAGTAGTTTCTGTAAAGCGGCGATGGCGCGGTCAGGCTCTCCCATGCGAGCCGCCACCCGTGCGAGGATCTCGATCGGAAGGGGACCCACTATCGCGTCTTTCTCGATCGGATTCACGGCGATGGCCTGTTCCGACAGAGCCAGCGCGGCGGCCTGGTCACCGAGACCCATATTGGTCAGAGCGAGATCGCCAATGAGGCCATAATTTTCCGGCTGTTCTTTGAGGAAGGGTTCCAGTTCCCGGCGCGCCTGTCGCCAACTTTCCTGGGCGGCCGCATGATCGCCGGCCACGTCCTGGGCCCAGCCTGACCAAAAGCGCAGTTCGCCATTGATGTAACCCAACGCTGGATCAGGCTTGGCTAGTATCTCCTTTAACCGTGAGATGATTTGCGCAGGACGGCGTTCAAGGATTGCCTGGTAAACTTGTGTTTCCACGGCCCCCGAGTCGTCGGCACCCGGGTGGAGCGGAGCGAGGAGCGAAACGGCACGCGGTAAGTCGCCCTCGGCCTGTGCGATACCCGCTATTGTCACGAGGGTGTCGACATCGTCTGGCGTGACAGCGAGAACCTGATCAAGCTTTCGCAGCGCTTCCGGGAAACGGCGAAGAGCGATATCGGTAGTCGCCTGCTGCGTGAGGACATTAACATTGCGCGGGTCGAGCCGCTCGGCTTCGTTGAAGTAGGCTTTGCTCCGGTCCCACTGGCCTCGTCTCCGTGCGACATAAGCCAGCAATTCAGGAATCCGGCTGTTATTCGGAAGAAGCTGGCGTGCTTGCTCAAGATAACGCACTGCGGTGTCGTAATCTTTTAGAATCCAGTAGTGGTAAGCTCCCTTGGCCACTACGGCCTCGCCAAGGTTGGGCTGAAGAGTGAGCGCGGTTTCGGCTGCCTGCCGCGCCTCTTCACGCAGGGCAACCGTTGGTTGAATACTCTGTGTGATGTAGCCGCGCGCATCAACATATGACAGCAGCGCCCAACCAAGCGCGAACTTCGGGTCCAACCGCACCGCTTCTCTGAGATATTTCTGTGCGCCAAGGACGTTGGCGCTTGTGGGATAAGTTTTCAGTGTATAAGCCAGACCGCGCAGATAGGCGTCGTACGCCTCAACGTTGTCGGTCGGTTTCGCGGCGATCTCTTGCTCTTCCCGACCGGTGAGGTGCGCGCGCAGCTCATCGGCGATCGCTTTGGCCACTTCACTTTCGACCGAAAAGACGTCAGTCAGTTTTCGATCAAACGTATCGGCCCAAAGATTGGAATCAGTGGCTGCTCTGATCAGCTGCACGTTCACGCGCACGGCGTCGCCGCTCTTTTGCACGCTTCCTTCTAGGATGTGGGCAATCCCAAGTTGCCTGCCGATCTCGGGCAAGTTTTCCGGCGCGGTTTTGTAATGCTGCGTCGATGTACGCGAAATCACTTTCAAATCCGCGATTTTGGCCAGGCGCGTCAGAATTTCCTCCTGGATGCCATCCGCAAAGTAGGCGTTGGCTTTATCATCGCTCCGGTTTTCAAACGGAAGCACCGCGATGCTTTTTTCCGGCGCAGGCGGCGCAGCCAGCGTCGATCGCACGCGATAACGGGAAAACGTTGCGATCCCAGCAACGACTACCGCCAGAGCCAGCAACGCTGCCGCCGTCGCCGCCCAGCGCAACCGCGTCTGGCGTTTCTGCACGGTCTCAAATCTCTGCGGCAGCTTCGCATTGCCGAATTGATCGTCATAGAGGTTCACCACCGAGACGGGCACGTTATGCTTCACTTCGCACGTGCCGAGATCGTGCAAGAGCAGTCGCCACCTCTGGTATCCTTCCAGATCTTCAGCCACGTGTTTGGAAAGCAGGATGTGGCCTGCGTCGCCGCAATCCATCACCCGTTTGGCGATGTTGATTCCAGCGCCCGCGAGATTGGCGCGCTCATTTACATCCACAACCCCACCGACGGGTCCGCTGTGGATTCCCATCCGAAGTTGCAGGCGAGAGTGTTTCTTGAGCGCGCAACTGACTTCCACTGCGCATTGCGCAGGCGCTTCCGGGCTCGTGTAAAAGACAAGTGCCATCCCGTCGCCGGTCGGAATCCTAAGCAAACGGCTCGCAGCTTCGGCCCTTTGAAACTGCTCGGACGCGCGAACAATCCGGGTTAGTTCCTCAACCGCCGCGTGCTGGTCGCTAATCGAAAGCTTTGAGTAGCCAACAATGTCGATGAACAAAACATGGGCGATTTCGAGTTGGATCTCTTTCTTGCTCTCAACGGACATCTCTTCGTGCGCTCTAAAATTACGTGAATTTCATAATCGCGCCTTAGTCAGACTGTCGAGAGTGTCAGCGATGGTATTCCAGTAATTTACGCGACGGATTGTCCCCTTTTGCTCTACTCACGGCAACGACAAAATGATATGAACTGCTCGCAATATGGAATCCACGTCGAGTGCGATCGGCCTAATAGTGATCGTGGCACTCTACGTCACTATGGGAGTTATGTCGGCCGCCGGATCGGTGTACATAGCGAAGTTAATTTTTAGCGCAAAGCTAGAGCAGATATTCTTCGGATTGTTTCTTATCCCAATCGCCGGCTTTTATTTGGCTTTCACGGCTTACTTTGGAGATAAAGATGCGTGGCAGTTGGAAGCGACGGCAGTGGCAGTGTTTGCTGTTTTCGGCCTAGTGGGAGTCCGAGTTGCATCTGTTCTCATAGTCGGATACCTGCTACACGGCCTATGGGACGTGGTCCACCAGTTCAACGCTCATGCTGGCGGCACTCTATTGGGCCCTCGCCAGACCACATCGGTCCCCCTAGCCTACGGCTTCTTTTGCGCCACATATGACTTTCTCTTGGCGGCATATTTTTACACTCGCCGCGGTCAGTGGCGCGCAGCGTGGAAATGTAGTTGCATTCGCTAATTCGGTATGCGGGCCGTCAGCGTGGCTGAAACGCACGAGCACGCGGGAGATTCCAAAGAGTGGTGATGCGCTGCGTTTGGCGCGCCTGGCACTCATCCCGTGCTTGGCGTCATACAACCTCTGTCCGGTCCGGCCAGTCTGGGCGACCACGGGAAACCAAGGGTATTACAGTTACAGTCCCGTTGCTCACGGGCCGCGAAATACGCGCCCTGAAAAGGCCGGAAGCTTCCTCAGCGTAATATTGCGCCAGACCATTATCGGCGGGCACGGGAATCGTTGCCAACTCTATCCAAAACTTGCCAGCCTTTGTAGAATCCGGGCAACACTCAATCGTTACCGCTCCGGCTGATACCGACCCTTCTTCGCGGATGAGAAACCTACCCCTGCGTGGCTCTGGTAGCACAAGCCTTTTGCCCGCGCCGCTTGTTGCCTTGTCTTGCAGGCGTTTTAGTACTCTCATCATTGCTTTTCCTTTATGAGTTACCCCACGCTGAGCAACTGTGTATCATCTGCGGGCAGGTCATCACCCCGATTATGTCCCGGCTCTGGCTCGTTGCCCCGCGCCGGAGCGGGTTTTTTGGTCGGCACATCGCGTTGGGCCTCCGTTAGCCGATGTGCGTCAGCAACGAAGATCGTTCGCCCGTTGGAATCAATCGCTCCGACCGAAATCGCGCAGGGGGTTCGCGGCTGCTTTTCCTCGCAGAGTTTTTGGAAAGCGGGATCGGCGCGCAAAGGGTCCCAGAGTGGATCGAGCCTAAGAAGTGCAGGCGCGATGGGTGTTGCATAAAGTTCGCCATCATATGGCGTTTGTAATAACTGCCTGGGAGTCGAGATCGCGCTGCTGTTCTGGCCGAAAGTCATCTGGATCAACGCGAAGTTCTGTAAGGCGGGTCCGGACGCCGGATCTTTGGCATGGGGGAGAAGTGTGATTGCACGTTGCGCTTCTCTCAGGGCCGAGTCCTTCTCCCCCATCACCGCGTAAGCTTGAGATATTGTTACCGCAAGCTCGAAGTTGTCCGGTTGCTCTCCGTAGAGTAGATCAATTGTAGAGCGCGCCTTCTCACCAGTAACCTTTGCGCCAGCAGTATCACTCGCAAGGCGCTGAGTCCAAGCCAGCAACAGCTGATTAAGGCCTTTGTCGATCTCAGAAGTAAAAACATTGCGCCGCTTCAGCTCGGCCAAAAAGTTCGTTGGATTCGCTCTATGGGCCTTAGCGCCCGTCAGCGACAAGACTCTACCTCAACGTCAGGGGGCGTGAAAAGCACGTTATTAATCAGCTCGCTCGCCTTCTGCGAAACGTCAAAATCGGCAAGCAACTGAAATACTAGTGCAAACGTGATTGATGCTTCCGCGGATGTGGAATCGCCGCTTCTAGTTTCACAAACGCGGTTAGCTTTTCATCGCCACGCACAACGAGACGCTTCCCGCCGCCGCGATGGCGCTTTATTCACGAAGAAACAGTGCAATGAACTGCGAGGGGCCAGGATTCACGGGGACTCAATCTGGCGCGGTGTTTATGAATCAGCACGGTCTCCAATAACCGCCTCTCCGCACCGGTGAGTGCTCGCAGTTGCTGCCTAACAAATTTAACCGAGAATTGCCGATTTTGTTTCGCAAAAAATATTATCCAACGCCTGAATGACGTGTAAGATGCGCCCTCACGCCGCTGTGATTCGAGTTTACGATGCGGCTGGCAACGTGATCGAAACGCACGAGCACGCGGGCGACTTTAAGGGAGCCGTGACAGTTCGGATTCCGATTGCTAGCCACGGGTAGAGCAGCGGTGCGTTTACTTTAATTCTCCCGTAATCTCGCCAACTAGGGTGAAGAACCCGCGTTTTCGTACCGAGCTGATGGACCAATTCACCGGCACGCTCTGGTAACCTTCGTCGAAGCCTTCATTCTTCATCCGAAAGTCAAAGTAACCCCACGAGGCGTGTTCGCGCACCGCAGCGATGAAATTATTCATCGGCTTTTCGAAGTCATAATGGTCGTCTTCGTTGAACAGGATTGGAACTCCTCGATAGCTCGGCATAACGTGGATCTTACGGACCATCTCCGAAATCCCTTTTGGATCGGATATGTCGTTGCCGTGGATGAGCAGAAAATCCGCGACGCGCACGACGTTTTGTTTCGGAATCGTACCTCCACCGTACGAGGTAGTCACGAGCAAACTGCGCCCATTGCGTGTTATTTTCTTCACACGTTCAATCAATTCGTGCACGCGCTCGGGCTGCAAAATTGCATGCTCGTAACGCACATTGCACTCGTTATCGATTTCGACCAATACGTTGCGATAACCGCGGGCGAAAATCCATTCAGTGGCGTTATCCGTGGCGCGAATGACCGCTGCCTCATCGCGCAATCGCTCGTCCTGGCCGAAATAGAAATAACCGAGGATAACTACCATTCCAAGTTCGTCCGCACGATCGATAATGCGTTCGAGCCGCTTCATGTAGTCCGTCCGCAAGGAGCCATCCTCCGCGATGGCGGAATTGTTCCAAGGCTGGTCTTTCGAGTAACCCTCCGGAGAGCCGCCCTGTAAATTGATTGTGAACGCGAGGAGGCCGTGACTTCGCCACTCGGGCATCGCGGCGATAAACTCACGCGTGTTGCGCTCTGCGTCCCACTTGCCAGTATCTGGATACGCCCACCTCAAAACCGTGTTTGCGTTCAGATCGTCGAAGATGCCTTGAACCATGCGTGAGTTAAGGAGCAGCCCTTGGATGTTATGCCCATTCCAACGGCGTCCGGCATAAGTAGGTTTGCCGTTAATCCGAAACTCGTCGCCGGAGATCGAGATTGAGGTATGGCGCTCCGCAGCGCTGACGGGAACAGTCATTGCTAAGCATAAAACCAGCACTGCGAGCTTGCCGCCGACATTCATGCACCCAAGCTATCGGCGTTGTTCGACGACAGCAATGTGCAAGCATGTCCACTACCTGACACACAGCCCCAACTCCATCCGGCCTTGCTGAGATTGTCGGCAATGATCTCCCAGTATCGTTTCATGCCGTTCTTAGAATAGCAGAGGAGAAGCAAGTTTTAATGCGCCTCACAGACCTTTTCTCTTGAATGTCCCACTCCAAAATCTTTAAAAGAAGAAAACAGTCAAATTCATCAACCAATGAACAAAATCTCGATGAGAAATTACAGGGTCACGATTACGCGTGTGCTGCTGACAGGAACGGCGATCTTCCTATCCACCAACGGAGTGTCATCAGCGAATCCCAGGTCACTGAGCGGCGTCGTTCAAACGGGCGGCACGAGTTCCAGCCAACCGCTGCCTAACGTTCACGTCACGTTGTTCGAAGCGACAACGGGACAACCGGCAACGCTGGGCCAGGCGACCACTGATGGTTCGGGTCGGTTCAGCATTCGTTACACGAGAAGCACCTCACACAGTATCTTCTTTGTTCAAGCAGACGTAAGCGAAGGTGTGGAGTTCGTCACTGTTCTCGGCCCAAGCCTGACCATATCCGTCACGATTAACGAGCTGACTACCGTCGCCGCCAGCTATTCAATGGCCCAGTTCTACAGGACCGGTGTGATCTCAGGCAATTCGTTTGGCCTCCAGATTGCCGCGGGGATGAACGACAACATGGTTACCTCTGCGACCGGGCAATCGTCGACCGTGCTGTTGAACTCGCCGAATGCGGATCAGACAAATTCCCTGCGATCCACGCGATCGCTCGCCAATTTGCTGGCAGCGTGCGTAGAGGATCCGACCGTCACAGCAAGTCTGTTCGTTCTGACCACGCCAGCGGGCGGTCCTCCTCCAAGCAATACCGCCCAGGCCCTGGCAAATCTCGCTCGAGATCCTGGGCAGAATGTGGAGGGAATCTACGCGTTGACGCTGCTGAGCAGCTTGTATACGCCGCAATTAGTCACCATGCCCGATGCCTGGACGGTGACGGTCAAGGTCAACGATTCTGGTAACGACGAGCCTGATTTTTTGATTAGCGGCCCCGGAAATCTCGCATTCGACCAACGAGGATACGCGTGGGTCACGAACAACACAACGCAAGGCTCACCAAACTCGTGTACCTTCAACTTGGTATTGAAACCCAATGGCCAGCCGGCTGATGGTAGCAACGGCACGCCTCGATCGCCCCTCACTGGTGGCGGCATTCTCGGTGCCGGTTTCGGCGTCACGGTCGCTCCCCACGGCTCGGTGTGGTTCGGCAACTTCGGCTGGGGCAATCCCGGTTGCGATTGGTGCTTTCCAACCACGAATGGAAACGGCAGCATGTCACGCTTCACGCTGACAGGCATGCCAGTGTCACCGCCTGATGCTTATCAGGGCGGCCCCGTGAGGGCACAGGGACTCGCCTCAGATGCGAATGGGAATATCTGGATCTCGAGTTATGGGAACAACAGCCTTTATGTGTTCCTACACGGAAATCCGCATCACGTTGTGAGTTTTCTGCAATATGAGGGAAGTGGTCCGTTCGACGTCGCACTTGCCGCCGACGGGACCGCGTGGGTCTCCAACAGCGGCGGACTTCCCTTCGGTGAAAACCCCAGAAGCGTTGCAAAGTACGCGCTCGTCGACGGCATACTAGAGCAGCAATTTCTGCGCTGCCTTGGACGGCAGCTTAGGGGCTTGTCTGTCGATTCCCAGGGAAACGCATGGGTCGCTTCCCAGGGTAACACTAGAGTTTATGCGATTCGACCCGACGGCACAGAGATCGGGCATTTTACCGGAGGCGGCATGGACAGCCCATGGGACACGGCCATTGACGGCGAGGACAACGTGTGGGTGGCAAATTTCGGTTCGCTCCATCTTCTAACGCCCCCGTTCAAGGGCAGATTGACGAAACTTTGGGGCGTCAATGCCCAGCCGGGTCACAGCGTGGGTGAACCAATATCATCGGCCACAGGATACACGGTGCCTTCGGCGGGCAGCCAGATATTGCTACACAATGGCGATCCCTTATACGGTCAAGGCGCTCCTCCCAGTTTTATCCCAACGATGCGTCAGACGGCCGTGGTCATCGATCAGGCTGGCAACATTTGGTCCGTCAACAACTGGAAACCCGATATTGATATCGACTTTGGTGGAATCCCGGTGGTGATGGCATCGTGATTTTCGTCGGACTCGCGCCACCGCCCACTACCCAAGTGCATTAAATTTTCCGACGAGTGCGGGCTGAAGATTAACAAGCCGGCGAAGAGCGCGTCCGCTCGGCTGATTCCGAGTCGGCGCAGCCTGTTCCCTAGTGTCCGTTTCCAGCGCAGTTGGTTTCAATGAGGCATGCGGTTCCGCCACTCTGCTGGCAGAGCTGCCCATCTTCGATGAACTGAGGAAGCTGCGTTTCGGCCAGCACCCGCAAAAACTTGTCCAGGCATCCGCACTCTGCGAAAATTTCTTCCAAGCGCCCCTCGAACAAAGCGTTGAACTCGAGGCACGGCGCACAGGGCGCGCAAATGCTTCGAACATCTCCCTGATCAGTGATGCTGAGCCCGTAGCTGGAGAGGGGAATGGCTGCGTTTCCGTTCGAGTTGGTAAGGTTATAGATGCAACGGAAGATGATTTCTCGGTCGGGATCTCTCGGAGGTGTCCCGATTACACAGTGGTACTGTGCGTCGGTGAAGATCATGCTCTCGTCGATCCCGAGGATGTGAGCGAGCTGATCGGCCCGCCTCCTCTCCAGTGGCTCGTTGATCTGTTCGGGCCGTGTGACCTTCCGTGGCGCCAAGTGCGCCCATCTCGGATCCTCCTGACACATGTCCGGCCAGAAACAATTCCTGTGGTCGATAACTTGCTCATCGAAGTATTGCCTGTAATCAGCCCATGGGCAGCCCATTGGATTTTGCTCCAGGCAATCGACGAGCGGCTGAGGAATGGGCGCTTTATATGCCGGCATGTACGCGGCAAGGTCGGGATTCGCCATGTAAAGGATTATGAAATTTACGAGGTAGATCGCGGGGGTTACCGATGGTGAGTAAACTTCATGGTCGGCCTCGTGGCTCCCGGGAGCTTCCGAGGGCTGCGCCGCGAGCGCACCGGCACTGAGGAAAACGCCGATGGCCATTACGAATAGAATTGTTACGGTTCGAGTTTGCATAAGGCCTTTGATGTTGAGACGCGTCAGTGTATCAAATGCGGCTGCCTCGTTCAAGCTCCCCGGATACGTGGTCGATCATATCATCCCGCTAAAACGCGGCGAACGACCAATGTAAAGTTCGTCATCGCTTAGGCACCGTTGATCGAGTAATTTCGGTTTGTCTCGCTTTGGGTGTGATGCTAATCGGCATCATGGCCCCGATTTCCTCCTCCTCAGATCGGATGCCGCCAGTTGCACTAGAGAAATACGACGGGGCGCAGAAGAAGGCGGCCGAGGAGTTCCGGCGACTAACTGCGCTTCAAGGCGTCGGTTAGCAACAACTGACGGAGTTCATCATCCTGGTCACGGCACGCGAATGGACGCAGGATTTCGAGTGGAACTTCCACGTTCCGCTCGCGCTGAAGGAAGGGATTGGCCAAGAGATCATCGATGCGATTGCCGACGGACGGCGCCCGTCTGGCATGAGCGAGGACGTTGAAATTTGCTATAACCTCGTAACGGAGTTACAGCGCTACAAACGCGTCTCTGACGCCACCTACGCCCGCGCGGTAAAGCGCTTTGGCGAAAAGGGCGTGCTCGACATCGTCGGAATCACCAGTTACTTCGCGTCGCTTGCCATGGTGATGAATACGACGCGGATGTCGATGCCGTCCAGCGGCAAGCGGCTCTCGCGATTCCCAGAGTAGTTCCGCGCTGAAGCCTCTCGAGTCAACCGCTGGTGACTTGTTGCGTCGCCTTTAATCTTATGAAATAGTTCATGCGCTAGCGGTAAACCTGTCTTATAGAAGGTTGTTATGAACCCTGAGGACTCGGCAACCAAGAAGGACCTGGAAGGGCTACAGGGCACGTGGAGGTTGATTTCTGCCATGGAGGACGGCAAGTCCTTGGCCGAGGACAAAGTGAAGCAGACGACCATCGTCATCAAGGACGACACCTTCCGCTTCCCTCACTTGGCAGAGGACGCCACTAGCAAGGCGGGGACCATCAAGCTCGACGCGACGAAAAAGCCGAAGCAGATGGACACAGTCTCGACCGAGAAAGAGGTCATGCTCGGCATCTACGAGCTGGAAGGAGACGGTTACAGGGTCTGCTTCGCGCCGGTCGGCAAGGCACGTCCCAGCGAATTCACTTCGAAGTCCGGAAGTGGCAACATCCTCCAAGTCTGGGAGCGGGAGAAAGAGTAGATCGAGATCGTCCGAGGCTGATCACTGGCTTGGTTCGATCATTGAGTCAGCCCACTCACTGCGCTAAGCTCTGAGCTTCAAAGCACAAGAGTCACCGCGTCCATAAACAGAGAAGGAGGATTTCGATGCTAGCGGAAAAAATCATTGGTGTTTGGGAACTGCAAATCTGGGAAACAATGGTCGATGACAGCGTTGTCGGCTACCCCTTGGGAGAAAACGCATCTGGTTTCATTGCCTATCATCCGGTTGGCTTTATGTCGGTCAATATTTCCGCACCCAATCGTGTTCGCCTCGCAACTGATGATCCCTTCGCAGGTGACCCAAAGCTCCTGGCGTTAGATGCCAAAGGCTATCTCTCTTATTGCGGTCCCTTCTCGGTTGTCTCGGAGAACGAAGTCATCCATCACTTAAAGCTCTGTTCGTTTGAGAACTGGGTAGGAACCGATCAGCATCGCCACGCCCAACTCGACCTAAACAAAGACACGTTGACTCTTTCAACAGCGCCTATGCTAACGGAGGGGCGGAAGGGCAGCAACCGCCTCACTTGGAAGCGTATCACTTCGATGCCAGTCAGGTCGTAGGCAAATCTCGTGTACGCAAGTCTCCGAAGGGCGGAGATTGAAACGAGGGTTCGATTCTCTTCACCGCTCCCGCCTACGCTTTTGAAGTGCGAAGGACACCAGCATCGACGATGCCTGCTACACCATTATCGTCCGCCGAAAAGTCTCCGGAACGATTTGAACAACTTACCGGGAAAAGTTGCCGCTTTTTGTGGCAGCCCATTGAACTGCTGAGCAAATGGCCACTGCTCCCCGCCGTGAACCTGGCACGCAGCAGTCGGCACCTTGTCGGCGGGCAGATCAATATCGTACGCTGTCCCGGCCGACATGCATCCCGTGGTGGCGAGTTGGCTCGAGATTGAACAGACCGTGGCATGTTGAATCGCCATTTTAGGTTGCAACAGATCTGCTGGGTAATGTTGCGCCGCCTTGTTCATTACCTGTGTCCAGACCGGCAACGCCAGCGCGGCGCCGTAACCGCGTGAAATAATTGTTGTCGGCTGATCGAAGCCGACCCACACACCGCAGGTCAGAGTACTGGTATAACCCAGAAACCACGCATCCTTGTAATCGTTGGTCGTACCAGTTTTGCCGGCTGCCGGCAATCTGAAGCCTAACGAGGACCGGGCGCTGGCGGCAGTCCCGCGCGTCAAAACTTCTTCCATTAACCGCGAGGTCATCCAGGCCGCGCCCGGGTCGAGGGCTGGCGTAGAGATATGCGCTGCGAGATAAATGGGTTTGTGGTTCGCGTCATCAATTCGCTCGATGACATAGGCCTGCTTACGCATCCCTGCATTAGGAAAGACGGAGTAAGCTGCGGTCAAATCTTTCAGGTCTGTCTCAAATGAACCAATGTAGATTGCAGGACCGTGAGGAATATTTTGAGAAATTCCCAGTGTGTTCGCGACTTTTTGGACTGTGTCTAGTCCGGCGAATTGTCCAACGCGCACGCTCATGGTGTTTCGCGAATGGATCAGACCGTAGGAGCACGGGAGAACACCGCCGTAAGTTCCGTCGGAATTTCCAGGTGACCAATTCCCCGCACCATCGATTTCACCAGGTCGAATCGGACCATCGCTGATGGCCGCTCCCGGCAAGAGTCCGTGACTAAAGGCGACCGTGTAAACGAATGGCTTAAATGCGGAACCCACCTGTCTGTTTGCAGGAGCCAGCGCGCGATTGAATTTGCTTTGCGCGTAATCGCGCCCGCCGACGAGTGCGCGAATTCCACCACTGGCATTGTCAACTACAACCACCGCGCCTTCCAAATAAGGCATGGCTGAATCCCCTTCTCCGTTTTCGGGCGGATGATAGTTTGCTTTTACGGGATGATGAAAATTGGATTGATGCTCGATTTTGGCGAGCTGCGTTTCAAGCGCGTCTTGCGCGGCATTTTGCACTGACGGATCGAGCGTGGTGTAGATCGAGAGACCACCGTTATCGATCTGGTCCTGTGTCAGGATCAAATTCAGGTGGCGCTGCACAGCGTCCATCGCGTAATTCTCCTGAACAAAAGGCATACGCCTGGGGTGCGGCGTGATCTTTGCCCGCTTCGCGGCTTCCGCATCCGCTGACGAAAGTTTCTTCAACGCCACCATCCGGTCCAGAACGGCGTTGCGTTGGATTCTCGAGCCTTCCGGATTTTTTAACGGTGAAAATCGATTGGGACTCCGGATCAATCCTGCCAGGAGCGCCGCCTCGGGCAGGTTCAGCTTGGACGCGCTTTTGCCGAAATAGGCTTGCGACGCGGTCTCAACTCCGTAGCAACCGTTACCGAAATAAATCCGGTTTACGTAAAGCTCGAGAATCTGCTGTTTCGTAAACTGGCGTTCGATCCGCAGCGCCACCATTGCTTCGAGCAATTTCCGGCTGAGAGTGCGGCCGCCGAGTGGAAGGCTGTTGCGGGCGAGTTGCTGCGTGATACTGCTCGCCCCTTCTTTGGGTGAGCCGCTCATAACGTCCCGGACCAGCGCACGCAGAATTCCGCGCCAATCAATCCCCTTGTGCTCGTAAAAGCGGCTGTCCTCGCGCGCCAGAACAGCAGTGATGAAAAATGGCGAGACTTCGCTGAGCGAAACTTTTAGGCGATTTGCGCCGGCCAGGCGGCTATAAATTTTTCCATCGACATCATAAACTGTATTTCGCTCCGGCATCTCGCCGACATTCTTCATGTCGAACGTTTGCGCCCATGTCCCGTAAAAGAGGAAAATCGCGAAGCCGGCTCCCACCAACAGGATGAGCAGCGTGACTTTCCAGCCGTAACGGAAAAGACGGCTCCCGCCTTTCTTTTTTCTCGAGCGAAGGCGAGCGAAAAATTGCATTACTGAAAGGTTAAAAAGGTTAAAAGAGTTACAAGGTTAAAAGCGGTTTAACCTTCTGACTCTTCAACCTCTCAGCGGTTCAACGATTTAACCCATGTAACGTTGTAACCCTTTTAACAAATTAGAGGTTCAGCTTCACAACGCCCTCGTGTTGCTCGGTAGCACACGGTGCATTCGTCGGAACATCCGTGGCCGCGTCGCTGGGCTGGACGACTTTGTTGTCGATCAAGTAGCTTTCGACCTCTTCGCCGCTCACATCCGCGAGCATATACCCATTAATTTCCACGCAGGGCGAGAGCGGCTGCCCGCTCTTTGTCTCCATCTCCCAACGAAACGCAGGATTCTGGATAATGTCCTTCTCTGTGTAGGGAAGATTGTATTTGGCCAGCACGGCGCGCACCCCGGCGCTCCAACCACAATAGGTCTTCAAATAAGCGGTGATTTCAGGCTTTTGCATTGGACGAATATATCACAACTTCGAAAATTGTAACCCGGGGTCTTGCATTCCAACTCTTATTCTTCCCCCTAAAGGAGAATATGAACCTGGAGCGTCCAGCGCGTCCGGCGCGCCCGGCGGTCGCGCCGAACCATGCTCATCCTCCTCAGAATCATGCGCTGATTTTGTTTGTTAGCTTCTGTTAACACTACGCGCCGAACGAAATCCTAGTTTCAGAGACTTTCGATCTCCTTTCGCAAATCTTCCTTGGATTTGCCGAGTTTTTGTTGAAGTCGCCCCAGCAATTCATCGTCTTTGCCTTCGGCAAACGTGAGATCGTCATCGCTCAACTGCGCATATTTCTGTTTCAGTTTCCCTTTTACTTCGTTCCAACTGCCTTTGAATTCCAGTTTCGTCATAGTGATAGAGAGTTCGCATGCGGAGCGGAGATCAGTTTTTCGAAAATTACTTGGCACCGGGGGAACCAAACAACGGCGGTGCTCCGAATCCGATGGGATATTGCCTTCGCAGCCAATGGGTGACAACGGCTCCATTACCTCAGTCCTGCATCAGACAGCCGAACAGTTCCACATTCTTGTGGATAGCGTCGAAGAATACGCCATTTACATGCTCGATCCGAACGGCACTGTCGTGACGTGGAACAAGGGAGCCCAGAAGATCAAAGGCTACATGCCGGGAGAAATTATAGGTAAGAACTTTGCCTGTTTCTATACCGCAGAAGACGTCGCTGCTGGCAAGCCCCAACGTAATCTGAGCGAAGCAGCTCGTCGCGGGAACATTCGTGATCAGGGGCTCCGCGTCCGCAAGGATGGATCGACTTTTGAAGCCGAAGTCATACTCACTGCGCTGCGCAACGACCAGGGAACGCTTCGGGGCTATTCCAAAGTCACGCGCGACATCACCGACCAAATCCGTAGCCGGGAGTTCGAGGCTGAGAAAATTGCAGCGCAAAAAGCGAGCAAGGCCAAGGATGATTTTCTTGCGGCACTGAGCCATGAACTGCGCACTCCGCTTACGCCGGCGCTTGCGGCAGCGACTTACCTGGAGGAGAACGCTAAAAAAATTCCCCAGGAGTTCGTGGAGGATGTGCAACTGATCAAACGCAACGTGAAGTTGCAGGCACGTTTGATTGACGATCTGCTCGATCTCACCCGCATCACGCGGGGCAGGCTGCGCATCGACTTGGAAAACTGCGATGCACATATCATCATTAATAATGCAATCGATATCGCAAGTTCGGCAATCGCGGCGAAGCAATTAAAGCTCTCGACCAATTTGGACGCCAAACAACATCACATATTGGCTGATTGCATCCGGCTTCAGCAGGTGTTTTGGAACTTGATCAACAATGCCGTGAAATTCACGCATCCCTCTGGACAGATCACCATCCACACATTTAACGACGAGGCAGCCCGTTTCCATTTCGAAATTACCGATAACGGGATTGGAATTGAACCAGAACGCATGGCCTCGTTATTTACGCCATTTGAGCAGGCTGACGCGTCTGTGACCCGTCAATTCGGCGGACTTGGTCTGGGGCTTGCGATTTCCAAGCACCTTGTCGATCTGCACCACGGCACAATTGAGGCTAAAAGTCGTGGACGGAGTTTCGGTGCCATATTCAGCGTCACTCTCGACACAGCCGCGAAGGGAGATGCGACTGAGTTGGATTCTCCCGGTCGTAGTAAGCCGCCAAAACCGTTACGGGTGTTGTTGGTAGAAGATCACCGGGACACCCGGCGCATGTTGTCGCGCCTGCTCACTCATTTCGGCCATCAAGTTTTGACTGCAGATAACGTGCGCAGCGCGCTAGACATCGTCGCCTCGGGAGAAATCGATGTGCTCGTATGTGACATCGGACTGCCCGATGGAAGCGGCTACGAGGTCGTGTCACAAACTCGTCGAGCGCGGCCGATCAAGGCGGTCGCGCTGACCGGCTTTGGCACCGAGGAAGATCTACGGCGCTCGAAAGAAGCGGGATTCGACTTTCACCTCGTCAAACCAGTGGATTTTCACGAGCTACAAATCATTCTCGACAAGCTTGCGGCGTAATTGGCTCGCGTGCTGCTGGCAGTTTTATAACGCTGGGCGCCTGCAAGCGCCTAGTGAGGTTGCGTTCCTCGCTTATGAGCATCGCCGTAGAAAGATCACGGTCGAGAATGCGATAAAGATTACCAAGAGCCAAACCAAATTGACCGCGATGCGGTCAGACCGCTCAAATCTCCATCTTCGGCCCATGCGAATTCACTCCCAGATATGACACACGCCGAGGTGGGGACCGCGCAACTCGCGCTCGCCGTCCCGGCGCGCCTTTTACAAGCCGTCCGGAGTCATAACACCGCTTAGGGAACCCTCCTGCCTGCCGATATGCCAATAACAAAAAATATCAGGCAAACCACCAGGAACAGGAAGAACAAGAATTTGGCAATCCCCGCGGCCGCAGCGGCAATACCCGTAAATCCAAAAAGCGCGGCCACCAGTGCGATTATAAGAAAAATTAATGCCCAACGCAGCATGCTTTCACCTCCTAGAAAACAATCGCATTGGTGAATGGCTGCGCGCGTTTTTTTAAGCTACTAAATCCGAAGAGCCTCCGAAATGCGTTGTCTCAGCATAATGAACACAATTCTGTTAATCATTCTCATTCTTCTGTTGATTGGAGCATTACCTACGTGGCCGTACAGCCGCGGCTGGGGCTATTATCCAAGTGGCGGACTCGGTTTAATTCTTTTGATTTTGATAATTCTTGCTTTGGCCGGCGCACTCTAACCTGGTGACGACACAACTCGAAGCGCGTCAATAAATCCGACGCTCAACGAGATTGGGAATCTGATCGAAGGCGACAAGATCTGTTCCGAGACGCGATTCATTTGTATGAAAAGATATATTTGCCTGCTTGCAGGCATGGCCCTGCTGGCAGCTTGCGAGCAAAAGGAGACAACGGTTAATCCCCCTGCGGAAAAGAAAGAAAGTAATACCACCGTAGTGAACCCACCCACGCAGAAGAAAGAGAGCAACACGACGGTGATAAACCCCTCGCAAAACCAATCTCCATCGACGACGAAGGAGAAAACCGAAATTAACATCAACTCTTCACCGAGTCCGCACTAGCGAGAAATTGCGCGCGGCGCCTGCACCAGATGCGAATCAGGTAGAACTATGCGCTTCCTGCTGTTCATCATTCTGATTCTTCTTTTAATTGCTGCCCTGCCAACATGGCCGTACAGCACCGGCTGGGGATACTATCCCAGCGGCGGTTTGGGCCTTATTTTGCTCATTGTGTTACTGGTCGTTCTGCTGCGTTAGAGGTGGTCCTCAGCGCTAGCTAACGAGCAGCGGCTTGTCGCTTTTGATCTCCACGCTCTAGAATCCATCGGATTGTCCGAAGGCGATCGGACATGATTCACACGCAGGCGCGAAATTAAGGTGGTTCGAATCACACCTTGTGGCGCAGCGGTCGCAGCGTATGAGTCAGTTTTTGCAGGCCTAGTTCCAGCCGTGTTTTTACCGTTCCCAGTGGAGCATGTGTCGCGGCGGCAATTTCTCTGTGACTGAGTCCTTTGAAAAACGCGAGCTCTAGCGCCTCGCGCTGAAGCCGGGGCAAGACTCGCATGCACTGCTTGAGAAAATGACGCAGGTCATTCAACACGAAAACGTCGTCTGCCTCACGTGGCGAGTTAGGCTCCTGCTGGATCACGCGCTTTTGATAACGCTCCCGCACACGAGAATAAGCCTGACGCCGGCGCAACCGATCGATGGCACGACGGCGCGCGATGGTAACCATCCATCCAAGCGGTTTACCGGCTTTAGGGGAATAACGGTCTGCTTCTTTCCAAATCTGGATAAAAATCTCCTGCAAAACATCATCAGCCTCGGCTTCTTCATGAACGACTCCGTCGATTGTCGCGCGTAACCTTTTGCCATGCCGGTCATATAACTCGGCAAGCGCATCATAGCGCTGTCGTGAAACCGCCGTCATCAGCGCCTCGTCGGGCACTGGAGATACTCCCGGTTGATCAAGAGTGGATCCAATCATACTTGATGCCTCCGTGCCTGTGGCATTGACTCCGCCGCGCGACGCGCCGCTTGCTTGTTGGCGCCCCACCAACCCGGCTTGGCTATCTTAGAAACGACCGCCGCTCGCGGATAAAGCCATTGATGCGGTTCTGAAGTGCATCCCAGAGTAGGGCAATGCAGTGTGTACCTGCCCCTACTGAAACACCGGATCTCGATCTGCCTGCCTTTGAATTTTCGCTCGCAAACACTACAAACCCGCTGATCGTCGAGCGAATTCCATTTCCGGAATCGATCTCCCGTGCGCAGTATCGACAGCCGATCGTCGAGTGTGACATGCGCGATCATGACAGAAAAACACGTTGCTCATTGCATCGAAACAAACAATCGGGACGCTGGATGATTAGGTGATCAGATAAAATCCTACCAAGGTTCTCTCCAGAGACGGTAAGTCCTGCGAGCCCGTCCAGGCTCGGGCTCGCAGTAGTCGGAGGGATCAGGCGTTAAGAAGCTAGCTTGAGATGCAGCGCGAATTTGCGCAATCGCGATGCCAAGCCGCCGTGTTCTTCGCCGCGATCCGATACCCTCAAAGAAGCAGTGTTCTGATCGTCAGGTGTCGTCGTCGCCGCCAGCGCCACGAGTTCGTCCGTAGGCAATACCCAATCCATCGGAATGGAGTTACATCGCTCTGTTGGACAAGTCAGTCGTAACGGTCCATTTCCCCGCGTTCCACCTGCTATCTCAATTTGCGAACCGACAATAATCTTACCGCAAACAAGACAGAAACGTTTGTCATCCAACGAATGCCACTCCCGAAACTGATCGAGCCGCCGCAGCACATCCAATTTCTCTACATCGGACAACGTGCTCTGCGGGGAGAAGCTCATGAAAAAACATATACACCCCTGGCAAGTGACGGAACAATCAGGCCCACGACGGATTTACCTATCAGTGAAAACCTTATGGCTATGTTACGCTTAGCGGGCCCGGTCGAGTTTGTGTTCGGAGGAACGATTCGGATCTAACGCCCGTAACCTTGGGTGTCTTGTCATTCCAAGCGCAGTCGCCTGCCAAGCCGTAGCTTTATGCGAAGGCTGGAGGAATCTCCAATTCCAAGGAGGAAATAATCAGAGACATCTCGACTTCGCTCGACATGACAATTGAATCATGGCTAAGCGCTGTAGCCGGGATCGCTGATCGACAGGTAGCTGTACGCCTCCGCGTTCCACAAGGCGGCATCATCGATCCCAGAAAAAACCACATCCAATTCCACGGAGACGTGCGTTTTACACGCGAATGAAGAAAAACAATGGTCACATTTCGCGTGAGCGCCGCGCCATGGACTATGCGCT
>Ga0209161_10000945_pt1 | contig 23767 bp, 23 predicted proteins | sample GraSoiAngelo_155_FD_186169 | JGI IMG/M metagenome (GOLD analysis project Ga0209161, IMG submission 186169) | Grasslands soil microbial communities from the Angelo Coastal Reserve, California, USA - 14_1009_13_30cm (SPAdes) (version 2) | ecosystem: Environmental > Terrestrial > Soil > Grasslands... | reverse complement strand
TGCTCGACGTCGACGTGGTGCTCGCTCTGAAGCGCCCGGCGCAGGGCCGGTGAAAACTCGTGGAACGCCGCGAGCAGCTCCGTCACGGCCTCCCGTAGCGCCTGGACCTGGAAGCCCTCGCCGGTCGCGCCCATGTCCTCGAGGATGCTCTGCTCGGTGCGCGAGGCGATGATTGGCTCCGCGCGCCCCTGTACGAAGACGTTGGTCCGCCGCTTGGGACCGCGCTCGTCCTCGATCGGCATCAATCCGATGATGCCGTCGGAGCGCCAGTACTTGCCGTAGCCGAGAAAGACCATGCGGTCGCGCTTGATGTCCATGCTGCCTCCGGAGCGCCGCCCGTCCGCGCTGCGTGGCCCGGGCCCAAAGGCGTCACGGAACCAGGACAGTACGCCGCGGATCACGCTCATGGTTAGTCCTTCTTCATCTTCTTCTTGAGCTCGCGGAGCTGCCGGTCGGCTGCCGCCTCGCGCGCGGCGCGGTCGAGCTGTGACTTGAGCAGCTCGTCCGCCGGGTCCACGCCGGGACGCGGCCCCCCGGCTGCCTGCAGGTCGCGCCAGGCACGCTCCGCCGAGCGCTCCGCCTCGGTGAGCGGCCGGTCGCGTTCCGCCCGGCCCAGCTGCGCCTGCATGTCCCCGAGCTCGCGCTCGTACAGTGCGAGCTCGCCCTGCAGGGCCGCCAGCTTCTTCGCGAGCACCTCCGCGCGCCCGCGATGCTTCGCCGCGAACCGCTGGGCAACCTCCACGGTCTCCCGGTCCTGGATCTCGGATGCAAGCCGGCCGCGGCGCTCAGCATCGGCCAAGCGCTGGCGCTCCTGGGTGAGGTCGCGCTCGGTACGCGCTACTGCCTCACGCGTCTCGCCCACGGCGAGCTTCGCCTCGACCACCGCCTCCCGCATCTGCCGCGCCAGGTCGCGCAAGTCTCCCGGCGGCGTCGCCGCGTCCAGGGCGGCGCGCAACGCGTCTCGCAGGCGCTCGAACACCGGACGCTAGCTCTTCCGGACCGTCTTCGCGAAGAACGCCGAGAACACCTGCTCCACCGCGTGCGATTTACACTTGGGGCAGGCCGGCCGCTTGCGTCCGTGCTCCTCGATTGCCTGTTGCTGGCTGAAGCGCGTGTGGCACTCCGTGCAGCGATACTCGTAGATCGGCATGGCGGGCTTTACGTTATTCCCCGCTGAAACCGGGGTCAAGTTGACGCTGCAGCGGCGCGCCGCAATGATTGCACCCATGCGGAGTCGCGTCTCGCACATGGCGATTTGCGCCGCCGTGGCCCTGGCCTGCAACGAGGGGCTGCAGCCCACCACGGCCGCCCCGGCCATCCGCGGTACGGTGACCTACCAGGGCCATCTGCCGGACAGCTTGAGAGACAGCACCGGGGCCGTGCTGGTCGTGGCCTTCGCAACGTTTCCCCAGACCCCGGCGGACCTGTTGCACTTCGCGGCCGTCGCGCTCCTCGATACGGGCGGACCACCCCGCCGCTACGAGCTGCGAGTCCCGACCGGCACCTACGAATGGGTGCTAGCCGTGTGGGAAAAGAAGAGCAACACGGCGTTAGGCGCGGGCAACGCGGATTCCCTACTGCGTGAGGTTGGCTTCTACCGCGATGCGGGAGACACGACAACGCACGGCACGGGACGAGTGCACGTCGGGGGCGCAGGGGCGGACTCGATCAACTTCGCGATCGACTTCACCAACATGCATCGGATCTGCGACTACTTCCCGCCATGCCCGCCGTGATGCGCGCGCCGCTGCTCGCTTTCCTGGCGGTCGTGCCCGGCGTCGCCGCCGCGGCGCAGGGCACCGCCATCCTCTACGGGTCCGTGACGGACTCGCTCGGGCAACCGCTCCGTGCCACGGTGCGCGTCGTCGGCAGCCCCGCCATGGCCGTTGCGGACGGCCGCGGTCGCTATCGGCTCGCCGTCCCGGCTGGGCGCGTGATCGCGCGCGCCGGCCACATCGGGTTCCGGTCCCAGGTGGACACGACGACGATCGCCGCCGGCGACTCGCTCGAGCGTGACTATCGGCTCGGGGCATTCCCCGTGGAGCTGCAGGCCACGATCGTCACGGCGGCCAAGCACTCGCAGCTGCTCGACGAATCCGCGACGAGCGTCGCGGTCATGAATGACACCGATCTCGCGCGCCGCGCCGTGGCCACGGTGGACGAGGCCGTCAATCGAGCGCCGGGCGTGCTGTTCCTCAATGGCCAGGTCAACATCCGTGGCTCGAGCGGTTTCGTCGAGGGCCTCGGATCGCGCGTGCTGTTGCTCGTCGACGGCGTACCGGCGAACCAGGGCGACCGGGGTGGGATCGACTGGGACATGGTGCCGCTCGCCGACGTAGAGCGGGTCGAGGTGGTGAAGGGCGCCGGGTCGTCGCTCTACGGCTCCGCCGCCTTCGGCGGCGTGGTCAACCTGATCACGCACGACGTTCCGGTTGGGTGGCACGGGCGGCTACGGGCCACGGGTGGCGCGTACGCCAATCCTCCTTCAGAGGCCTGGACGTTCCGCGACCACACGGGCGGGCTCGGCGGCCTGGACGTCACGGGCTCGTATGGAACCGAGACCCTGCGCGGCAGCCTGACCCTCGGCGGTCGGCACTCGGACGGCTACCGCGAGCAGGATCGCAGCGACCAGTGGGAGACCGCCGGCCGGGCCGAATGGCTGCCGCGGCCGGGCACGCGGATCACCGCGTCGGGGGCGTGGACCAGCCACCAGTACGAAGTGTTCCCCACGTGGTGCGTTCCCGGCGCATGCATCGACCCGCGGGGGCAGGCGTTCCAGCCGTTCATGATCGACACGTCCGGTCGCGGCAGCTACACGCGCTCGAACAAGGGATATCTCGCCGCGACGATCGACCGCACCGTGTCCGGGGCCTTTGCGTGGCGAGCGCGTGGCTCCTGGCTCCGGAGCCATTTCACAGACTACAACCCCGACGACTGGTCGGTCTCGGACCGCCTCGGGGCCGAGCTGACCGGTGTGCTACACGCGGCCGGTGGCGACGACCGCGTGGTCACCGTCGGAATGGAGGGGGCGCATACCGACATCACGAGCGACATTTTCGGCGATTCGGGGCGGGTCGGCAGCCACACACAGGTCGACTTCGGGCCGTACGCCGAGGCAGAGCAGCGTGTGGGCCGCGTGCGACTGACGGCGGGTCTGCGGCTCGACGATATCGTCGTCGACGGTGCCCGCAAGGCCACCGTCCTGAGTCCACGGATCGGCGCCGCCATCCGGTCCGGCGTCGGCACGTGGCGCGCGTCCGCGGGCCGCGGCTTCCGGGCGCCGACCCTCGCGGAGCGGTACGTCACGACCCGCGCCTTCGGCTTCGAAGTCATCCCTAACCCCGACCTGGATCCCGAAACCGCCTGGTCGTTCGAGCTCGGCAACGGGGCTCCGATCGCCTCCTGGGGGCGTCTCGACGCCGCGCTCTTCTGGACCGAGGCCCGTCGCTTGCTCGAGCCGACGTTCGTGCTCGACGGCGGCGTGCAGAAGATCCAGATCCGGAACATCTCCCGCGCGCGGCTCCGGGGCCTGGACGCGTCGCTGGCAGTCTCGTCGCTGGTCCGCGGCCTGACCTCCTCGATTGCCTATTTGCTCGTCGACGCCCGGGACCTCACGACCGATTCGGTGCTCTCCTTCCGACCCAGGCACGTGCTCACGCTCGGCACCGATTACCAGTGGCGCATGCTCTCGCTAGGAGGCGAGTTCCGCTACACCAGCCGCATCGAGCGGATCGAGCTCGAGCCCGTCTTCGGCCGCGATCCGCGCGTGCCGGCCCGGGTTCTCGATCTGCGCGCCAGCTGGCAGCGCGGACCCGTGTCGGCGCGGCTGCTTGTGGCGAACGCGCTCAACTACATCTATAACCTGGTCCCCCGCACCCTCGAGCCCGTCCGCACGGCTTCGGTGGTCCTCACGTGGACGTATTAGATTGGTACCATGATGGGACCCTGTGGCGTGGTCGCCATGCTCCTGCTGCACGCCGGCCAGGCGTCCCCCCTCAACGGCACCTGGGAGCTGACCCGGATCTTCCGCGCGGGCCCCGTCCCCTCCACGCGCGCCGTGCCGATCGACTCCACCGTCTACCTTCGCATCACCCTCGAGACCCACGTCGGTGATTGGATCTCGGGCCGGTTGTACCGGCGCTATCGGGGCGAGCCCGATCGGAGTAAAGTCGAAGCCGGCCCACTCCGGGGAGAAGGGCGGTTCATCATCGGGGTCGAGATCGAGAAGCCGGCCTGGGCACGCGCGCGCACCGCGGCCTGGCTCGTGGGCGACACCCTGCGCTTCGGTACGTCTCTCGTGCCCGACGCCGACAGCCTGGAGCTCCGGCGTGTGAGCCCCGACGCCCCGTATCCGGCGAGCGTCCTCGACGTGGTGACTCCTCCATGACACGCCTCCGCTTGACGTCTTTTTGCGTGACGCTTTTCAGCGTGACGCTGTTTCTGTCTTGTGGGGGCGACCGATCTCGCTCGCCCACGTGCGGCATGGCGCAGCTCATCGGGCCATCCCTGATCCAGGACCGGCTGCGGCGTCTGCCGTTCGTCCTGACCGAGGCGCCGCGCGGGCTGCCAGGCACGCTCCCCGTTCGGGTTGTCGGCACGCCCCAACAAAGCACGGTGCTGGTCACTTACACCAAGGGCGCGTTGACCATGGAGTATCAGGGAGCGGGCTTCCCAGCCAGTTCGGTCAGCGATACCACCACCTATGCCGTGCTCGTCGTGGACGATTCGACCCAGCGGGCGCAGGGCGTGCTGATCTACGAGTCGCACCGCCCGCCCGAGGGGTACCCGAGCATCGGCGCCCTCACCGGCCAAGACCGGACGATGCCGGGGTACGGCGTGCGAGTGGACTGGGCGGGCGTCTCGAACCCGAAGTGCCCGTTGCTCGGCACACCGGCGGCTCCCCCAAGCTCGGCGCAGTGACGCGGATCGTGGCGGTGAGCGCGACGCGCCGCACCGACGCGGGGCGGGAGCGCGTCGCCCTGAATACGGCTTACGTGTACGCCCTCATGCGCGCCGGGGTCGTTCCCCTCGTCGTCCCGCCCATCCTCGACCCCGACGCGGCGTGCGCCGCGCTCGACGGGGTGCACGGTCTCGTCCTCACGGGGGGCGAGGATGTGGAGCCCGGCCGCTACAGGGCGGCGCCTCACCCCAAGCTGGGCGAGACCGATCGGGCGCGCGACGCGGTCGAGCTGGCCCTCATCGCGGGCGCCGAGCGACGCCGGCTCCCGATCCTGGCCATCTGCCGCGGCATCCAGATCCTGAACGTCGCCCTCGGCGGCACGCTGTACCAGGACCTGACGAGCGAGCGCCCCGGCCCTGTGGACCACGCGGACACGCGCTCACGCCACGGGCTGCGCATCGAGTCCGGCACGCTGCTCCACCGCACGCTCGGCGCCAGGGACGCGAAGGTGAACACCCGGCATCACCAGGCGATCTGCGACATCGCGCCGGCGCTACGCGCCACCGCCTGGGCCGAGGACGGGGTCATCGAAGGCGCCGAGTGGAAGGATCCGGGGGCACCGCGGGTACTGGCGGTCCAGTGGCACCCGGAGGACGACGTGGAGGACGCGCTGTTCCGCGGTTTCGCGGAAGCGATCGCGTGAGCATCGCCTTCCCGTCGGCCGAGTGGGTGAGCGCCTACGGTGTGGCGATCAACGCGAGCGACGCGTATCGTGCCGCCTCCCTCGAGTGGACACACGGTCCGGTCGCCCTCGTCGTGAACCGTCAGCCGGAAATCGGGATCGGCGATCCGGTGGGCATCTGGCTCGACCTCGATCGAGGGACCTGCCGCCAAGCGAAGGTGGTGTCGGAGGGCGAGGCGGACCAGGCACCGTTCGTGATCTCGGGCGAGTATCAGCACTGGAAGCGCGTGATCCGGAAAGAGCTCGGCCCCATTGCGGGCATCATGCAGCGCAAGCTCGTGCTCAAAGGGTCGCTGCCGATCGTGGTGCGCTTTGTGAAGTCCGCGGAGCAGCTGGTCGAGGCGGCGACGACCGTGCCGACGCGATTTCTGGACGAGTAGCAAATCCCAATGTAGGGGCGCAGCATGCTGCGCCCCTACCGGTCAAAGATTCCGCAGTATCTTGTCGGGAGTCGAGACGTTCGGGAAGAAGACCCGGTCGCTCAGCCGGTTGAACGCCACCCGCAGCGTGGGGAAGCGCTCAGCGGCGGAGCGGTAAATGGTGGCGACGCCGAGGTGCTCGGCGAGCCGGTGCTCCGCGGCGAGCCGAAAGCCCTGTCGACCGAGCTCGTCGTAGTAGGGCAAATCGGGCCCCCCTTTGCGGGATCGTCGAGCGGCGATGTAGTCCGGAAACAGCCCCGCGAGCCAGAGGCTGTAGTTGCCGAGATGCGCGCGCAGCAAGAAGGCCCGTTCCCCGGCGTCGTCGAGCCCCATGAGGTCCTCCACCATGTCGACCAGATAGTGGTAAGTCTCGTCGTCGCTGCGGCGGATGCGGACGTGCCGGTCGTGATCGCCGAACTCGAGCAGCAGGGCGGCCAGGTAGTCGGCCAGCGCTCGGTCGTCGACCCCGGCGGCGCGCAACGTGTGGCGCACCGCCACGTAGGTGAACAGCGCCGGCGACGGGACCATGAGCGTGCGCAGGGCCAGGAGGGCGGCGAGCAGGCCGGGCTCGTCGAGCAGCTCGTCGGGTCCCTCCTCGAGGAGCTGCCGCTCGTAACGCGCGCGGCGCGCAGTGTCACCGTGCGCCAGGGCGAGCGCGACGAGCAGGAAGTCCTGCGCACGCAGCCGACCACGGACGTTGGCCAGAATCATGCCCAAACCTCCCTCTAGCCCTGCTACCCCCCGACCGGCGCCCGAGTTGCTGGCGCGCCTCACGACGCTCGCCCAGGAGCTGGCCGGGGCGTTCCGGCCGGCCACCGTCATCGAGGCGGTGGCACGCGCGCTCGCCGAGCTGCTCAAGCCCGACCGGCTCTCGGTCATACTACTTGACGCCGAGTCCAACCGCTTGGCGGTGACCTACGACACGCACCCCGTTCCGGCGCGCACCGACGACCCCCTGCTCCAGCTCGCGCTGCGGCGGGGGCCGCTCGCGTTCCCCAAGGACGTACGGGAAGAAGCCCGGCGGCGCGGGTCTGCCCTGCCCGACGACGCGGCTTCCCCCGGCTCCTGGCTCGGCGCGCCCCTGGTCGCGGGCAGGCGCACGATGGGTGCGGTCTCCCTTTCGAGCGAGCGGTCCGGCATGCTGGGGAAAGCCGAGCTGACGCTCGTCTCCGCGGTGCTCGCTCAGGCGGGGATCGCGCTCGAGAATGCCCGCCTGGTGGAGCTCCTCTCTTCCGCCAAGGGCGAATGGGAGAAGACCGTCGACGCCATCTCCCAGGCGATCTGCATCGTGGACGCACACGGCACGGTGCGCCGCGCCAATCGCGTGTTCGCCGATCTGATTCAGACCGCGGTCACCGCCATCCCCGGCCGCCCATGGATCGGCCTCATGCCACCCGCCTGGTCGGACCCCGTGGCGCGCGCCCTCGCCGAGCCGTCGGCGAGTACGACGGAGATCCGCGCCGGGGAGCGCGTGCTGCTGCTGACCGCCATACCCATGGCCGAGCCGGGCTCGGCGGTCCTCGTGTTCGAGGACCAGACGGAGCGGCGCCGGCTGCAGGAGCAGCTCATACAGTCTGAGAAAATGTCAGCGATCGGTCAACTGATCGCCGGCGTGGCGCACGACCTGAACAATCCCTTGGCCTCCGTCGTGGGCTTCAGCGACTTCCTCGCCGAGGCGGCCGACGTCCCGCCCTCGCTCCAGGAGCCGCTTCAGGTCATCCGCCAGGAGGCCGAGCGGGCCGCGACGATCGTCAAGAACCTGCTCTCTTTCGCGCGCAGCCAGGAGGGGGAGCGCACCCGACAGGCGATTCGGGCGCTCCTGGACTCGACTCTCGCCCTGCTGCGCAATCAGCTGATGGCGCACAAGGTCGAGGCCACCGTGGAGGTCGAGCCCGGGCTCCCCGACGTCGAAGTGAACGCGAACCAGATCAAGCAGGTATTCGTGAACGTGATCAACAACGCGTGCCAGGCGATCGCCAGCGATGCGCCGTCCGGCCGGATCTGGATCACGGCGCGCCGCGTGGGCGACAGCATCGCAGTGAGCGTCACGGACTCGGGCCCAGGTATGACCGAGGAGCTCGCCGCACGCGTCTTCGAGCCGTTCTTCACCACCAAGCGGGAGGGCGAGGGCACGGGACTGGGACTCTCCATCTGCCAGGGCATCATGAAAGAACACGGGGGGCGCATCACCCTCGACACGCGCCCGGGCGCCGGGGCGACCTTCACGCTCGAGCTGCCGATCGGCGCGCGCGTCGCCCGCACCGAGGCCGCACCGGTGCCGGCCGGGGAGTCGAAGCCGCTCAGCATCCTGGTCGTGGACGACGAGCCGCACATCCTGCATTACATGCGGGCCACCCTCGAGAGCTGGGGCCACACCGTCGAGGTGGCGAGCGACGGCACCTATGCACTCGAGCGCGCCCTGGCGGGTCCGTTCGACGTGATCATCTGCGACCTGCGGATGCCGCACCTCTCCGGGCGCGAGATGTACACCAAGCTCGCCCGCCAGGACCCGCGGGTGGCCGAACGGATCATCTTCGCCACCGGCGACACGGTGCGCGGCGACACGCTCCAGTTCCTCGAAGCGCTCGGCCGGCCCTACCTGCACAAGCCATTCACGCTGGCCGAGCTGCGCGCCGCCCTCGGCCATGCCGCGAAACAGCCGGCCTGAGGGGGGCGTGCGCGTCCTCCACGTCGACTCCGGCCGGGAATTCCGGGGCGGTCAGAACCAGGTCCGTCTGCTGACCCGCGAGCTGGCGCGCGACCCCAGCGTCGAGCAGCGGCTCGTCACACAACGAGGCAGCGAGCTGGCGCGCCGGGCCACGGCCGAGGGGGTGACCGTCCGTGAGATCCCCTGGGGCCTCGGGCTCGACCCACGGGCCTGGTGGCGGCTTGTCGTCGAATCCCTGGCCTGGCGTCCCGATCTCATTCACGCTCATAACAACCACGCCGTCACGCTCGCGATCTGGGCTCGTCGCTTCCTCGGCTACGCGAGCACGGCGCCGCGTGTGGTCGCGACGCGTCGAGTCGTATTCCCGGTGCGCCGTCGCAGCGCGCTGCGCCACGCGGACGCGGTCGTGGCGATCTCCGAAGCCGTGCGGGCGACGCTCCTCGCCGCCGGGTTTCCGCCGGGAGAAGTGAAGGTCGTTCACGATGGGATCGACCCGGACGAGGTGCGCCGCGCCGCCGCACCGTCGTTCGGCATTCGCGCGAGGCTCGGCGTCCCGCCTGGGACGCCCGTGGTCGCCAACGTCGCCGCGCTCGAGCCCGCGAAGGATCAGCGTACGCTGATTCGCGCGGCGCGCGCCGCGCGGGAGGCCCGCCCCGATCTCCACTGGGTCATCGCAGGCGACGGCCCCGAGCGCCATGTCCTGGCGACCGAAGTGCGGCGGCTCGACCTCGCCGACCGTGTCCACCTGATCGGGCACATCTCCCAGGCGGACGCACTGCTGCGCGAGAGCGATGTCGTCGTCATGTCCTCACGGGCTGAAGGCCTCGGCACCGTGGTCCTCCACGCGCTGGCGCTGGGTAAGCCGGTAGTCGCCACGGCGGGCGGCGGGCTGTCCGAGATCGTGCCCCGCCGGTGGCTCGTCCCCGTGGGGGACGCCGACGCGCTCGCACGGAGAGTGATTGAAGCGCTGGATCACCCCTCTCCCGTCCCCTTGCCTCCGCAGTACACGGCCTCCGCCATGGCCGCCGGCGTCTTGGCCCTGTATCGCTCGCTCGTCTAGATTGCAGGGCCATGATCTACGTCTGCGTCCCGGTGCATAATGAGGCCCGCACGGCGGGCCTCGTGCTGTGGAAGGTGCGTCAGGTGTTCACGGCGTTCCCGCGTGAGTACGAGCTGCTGGTCCTGGACGACGCGTCCACGGATGACACCCGCGACGTCCTGGCGTCGTACGCCAAGGTGCTGCCGATGACGATCGTGACGCACCGCGAGCGCCGCGGGTACGCGCGCAGCCTCGAGGAGCTGCTGCGTCTCGCGCTCCAGCGGACCGACCGGCCGAAGCGAGACTGCGCCATCACTCTCCACGCCGACTTCGTCCATTCCCCCGAGCGCATGGAGGACATGGTGAAGCATTTGGAATCGGGGGCGGACCTCGTGGTCGCCGAACTGGTGGAGCAGCGGGGGCGAGTGTCGCGGGCCCAGGGCCTGGCGCGCCGCTGGACCCCTCGGCTGCTGCGCGTCGCCGGGCTGCGCGACACGGTGTCGGGGTTCCTCGCCCTGCGGCTCATCGTGCTGCGGCAGGCGCTGCGCCGCGACACACCGCAGTTCCTCCAGACCGAAGGCTGGTGCGCGAGCGCGGAGCTGGTGGCGCGGCTGGCGCCGCATGCCCGCCGGCTCGATACCGTTCCCGCGGCCGCGCGCTACGACCTGGTGCAGCGCCCGTCGCGCGTGAAGCCGTGGCGCCAGCTGCTCGAGGCGTGGCGGGCCCGGTCGGTCATCCGGGCGGCCCGCACCGTGGTGGCGGTGCTCTTCATGGCGGTCGGGCTGCAGGCCCAGTCGGACACCGCCTCCCGAACGGATTCGACGCGGACCGACTCGGCGAAGGTCGCCGACACGACGGCGAGGACTGCCGCACCCGTCGGCGTCCCGTTCCCGGTGGGCGAGCGGTTGGTCTACGGGGCGCGATACGGCCCGTTCAGCGTCGGCACGGCCACGATGCAGGTCGCCGGGATCGACACGGTCCGCGGGGTGGAGGCAGTTCACTTCGTGTTCCTGATCGACGGCGGCGCGCTGTGGTACCACATCCACCAGAACCTCGAGTCATGGGTGGGACGTCACGACTTCCGCTCGCGCCGGTTCTTGAATCAGACCGAAGAAAAGGGCAAGACGTGGGAGCGCAAATTCGAGATCTACCCGGACTCGGGGTTCTACCGCGAAGCTGGGCGCGACACGACGGTCGCGACGGTGACGGACCCGCTCGACGACGCCGCCTTCCTCTACTGGATCCGCACCGTGCCGCTCGAAGTCGGAAAGCGCTACGAATACCGCCGCTATTTCCGCCCTGAGCGCAATCCGGTGATCGTCGAGGTGCTGAAGCGCGAGCGCGTGGGCGTGGCCGGGAAGAAATGGGACGCGATCGTCGTCCGCCCGCGGATCCCCAATGGGGGCGGCATCTTCGCGGAGAAGGCCGATGCGCGCATGTGGCTCTCGGACGACAGCCTCCGGATCATGCTCGCGCTGCAATCGAAGTTCTCGTTCGGCCAGGTGACCCTCAAGCTCAAGGAGATCGACTCGGCCAAGCAGAACTCCGCCTCCGGTCCGGAGCACCCATGACCGACTACCGCGAGGCAGACTTTTCCCGGTTGAAAACGGTCCCCATCGCGCAACGCCCCAACAAAGTCGACCCCTCCCTGCTGGCGCATCCGCCGCGCGGCGATCCGAGCTTCACCGCCTTCTGGGATTCCCTCCCGGACATCCTCGCCGCAAAGGACCTCCGCACCCTCGCCCGGCAACTCGCGAAGGCCGCGGGCCGCCGCGGCGTCGTCGCGATGCTCGGCGGGCACGTCATCAAGGTCGGCCTGGGACCCCTGTTCGGCGAGCTCATCCGCCGCGGTGTCATCACCCACCTGGCGCTCAACGGGAGCGCCGCCATCCACGATTTTGAGCTTGCGGCATACGGAGGCACGAGTGAGGACGTCGCTGCCGGGCTGGCAGACGGCACGTTTGGCATGGTGGAGGAGACCGGGCGCGAGATGAACGCCGCGATCGCCGACGGCGCGCGCGCCAGCAAGGGCATGGGCGAAGCGCTCGCCGACTACCTCGCGCGCCGCCCCCAGCTCGCGGCCCGCGACGTCTCCCTCCTGCTCGCCGCCGCCGAGCGGGCTGTTCCCGTCACCGTGCACGCCACACTCGGCGCCGACATCATCCACCAGCATCCCGCGGCGGATGGCGCCGCGCTCGGCGCCACGAGCCACCGCGACTTTAAGCGACTCGCCGGGTCGCTCCCCGCGCTCCACGACGGCGGCGTCGTCCTCAATGTCGGCAGCGCGGTGGTGATGCCCGAGGTGTTCCTCAAGGCCCTCACCATCGCGCGCAATCTGGGCGGCGGCAAGCCGACCGGATTTACAGCCTGCGACTGCGATATGCAGCGGCACTACCGGCCGCGCGTGAATGTCGTGGAACGGCCGACGCTGGCTGGCGGGCGGGGGATCCAGCTCACCGGCCACCACGAGATCCTGATACCGTTACTCGCGTGGGCGGTGATTCGGGAGCTCGACGAGCGCTAGCTACGCGTCGGCGGGGGGGCGACCCTTGATCGCGTCGCGGATCTTGTCCGCGGTGCTCGGGCTGACGAGCCGCACCACGAAGTACAGGATGAACCCTAGGGCCGCGAGCTTCAAGATCCACAGGGCCAGTCCAAACAGGCCACCGAGGATGCCGAAGAAGATGTTGAGCGCGACGAACGCCAGGGCAGCGAAAAGCGCGAAGCCAAGAATGCTGCGAAACATGGGCGGATTCCTCCGTGTGGCCCGACGCTCGGGCCGTACGTCGCAATGTAGCAGCAGGTTTCACGAGGACGCCAGACGGTGAAGGCCGTCGATGTCGCGATCGTAGGCGGCGGTGCGGTGGGGGCGGCGTGCGCCCGCGCCGCGGCCCTGCGAGGCCTGGAAGTCGCCATCTTCGAGCCCGGCCCCGATCCCGCCGCCGCATCGCCGGCGTCCGCCGGGATGCTGGCGGCCCAAATCGAGCCCGCTGACGACGTGCTGGTCGCCCTCTCGGTGCGCGCTCGGGACTCGTACGAGCAGCTCGCCCCCGCCCTTCGGGAAACCACCGGTATCGACATCGGGTTCTGGCGCTCCGGGATCGCCGTCGTGGCGTTCGACGAGGCAGCGGCCAACCGCCTCAAGGAGGAGGTGGCCCGGCAGCGCCAGGCCGGTCTGCGGTGCGACTGGCTGGACGGGGACGAGGTGCGCGAGCGCTGGCCCGGCGCGGCACCCGACTGCCAGGGCGCGCTGCTCGCCCCCGAGGACGGCGCGCTGGACCCGCAGGCGCTGACCCGCGCCTGCCTCGCGGACGCGCGCCGCCTGGGTGCCACCCTCTACGCCGAGAAGGTCGAAGCGCTCGCGATCACACAGGGCCGCGTAACCGGGGTCGTCACCGCCGGCGGAACCGCCCCCGTGGAGCACGCGGTGCTCGCGGCGGGCGTATGGTCACCGCAAATCCGCGGGCTGCCGCGTCCCCTGCCCGTCGAGCCGCTGCGGGGCCAGATGGCCGCCACCGCGTGGCCCGAGGACTGCCCGCCCGCGATTCTCTATCACGACCACGGCTACGTCCTCGCGCGCGGCAGCGACGCCGTCCTCGGCAGCACCATGGAGCGGGCGGGGTACGATGCGCGAGTCACGAACGAGGGACTCGCCCAAATTTTCCGGGGCGCCGTCCGACTGCTGCCGGCCCTCATGACGCAGCCGGTGCAGCGCATGTGGGCCGGACTCCGTCCGGCCACCCCCGACGGGCGGCCCATCCTCGGGCGGGAACCCGAAGTGGAGCGATTATGGTACGCGACGGGGCATGGACGCAGCGGCATCCTGCTCGCGGCGCTGACGGGGGAGATCACGGCGGATCTCCTCACAAGCGGAATCTCCGACGTGGACATCAGCCCGCTCCGCGTGGATAGATTCGAATAGGGAGGGGGAGCAGGGAGACTCATGTATCGCACCTGCGCCTTCTGCAACGGCAAGCTCGACGGCGACGGCGGCCCTTCGGGGCTCGGCGTCGGACGGCGGCTCGCGTTCGATGAGTGGAAAGGTCGCCTTTGGGTGATCTGCCCGAAGTGCTCACGCTGGAACCTGGGTCCACTCGACGATCGCCTCGAACAGATCGAAGCACTGGCGCGCGCCGCGAACAGCGGCCGCGTGGCCGCCGCCACCGAGCACGTCGCGCTGATCCGGTGGCAGAGCTACGACCTGGTGCGAGTCGGGAAGCCGCGCCGTATGGAGTTCGCGACGTGGCGCTACGGCGAGCGCCTCAAGGCGCGGCGCCGCGAGCAGCTCAAGTTCGTCGTGCCCGTCACGGTCGCCGCCGTGGGCCTCGCGGTGGCGGTCAATGTGGCGGCGGGCGGGTCGCTGGGCGTGTTCGTGTGGAACATGCCCAACTTCGCGCGGATGATGTACACCGGCATCATTGGCCGGCGACGGGTGAGCCTCGTCGAGCCGCCGATTTGCGAGCGCTGCGGGAGCGTCCTGCTCCTGCAGGCGAAGCATGTGGCCTACGCCCGTGTGGTGCGTCATGCGCATGCCGACGTCGCCCTGATCTTGAGCTGCCCGACTTGCCGCACCGAAGGGGCGATGCTCGTGGGCCCGGACGCGCAGGCCGCGCTCCGCCAGGGACTCACCTATCTCGCCCTCGCCCGCGGCAGCCGGCAACGCGTCGAGGACGCCGCCCGTCTGGTCGAAACCGCGGGCGGGCCCGATCGCCTGATCAGCGACGTGGCCCGTCGCGAACTCACTCTGCGCAGCCTCGGCGCGGAACGGCGCCTCGCGCTCGAAATGGCCGTGGACGAGCGCGCGGAGGTCGAAGATTTGGAGCGCCACTGGAAGGAGGCCGAAGAGATCGCCGAGATCGCCGATGGTATGCTGTCCACCACGACGGACCTGGAGGAGGAGTTGCGGCGCCTAAAGCAGCGGGAGCGGCCAAAGGGCGATCAACCGTCTAGTTGAAATTCAGTCTTTTGCCGCCCCTCCGCGGCGACTATCTTCAGAATCCTCATGGCCGACACGCTCACCCACCTGACCGCCCGCAAACCAGCCTGGCTCAAAGTCCCGGCACCCGGCGGGCCTAACTACCTCGCCCTGAAGCACCTGATGCGGGACTTGAAGCTCCACACGGTGTGCGAGGAGGCCCATTGTCCCAACATCGGAGAGTGCTGGGAGCACCGGGCGGCGACATTCATGATCCTGGGTGATGTGTGTACGCGGAACTGTGCATACTGCGCCGTCGCGCACGGGACCCCGTCTGCACTCGACACGGACGAGCCCGCCCGGCTCGCCGCCGCAGTCGACCAGATGGACCTCCGGCACGTCGTCATCACCAGCGTGGACCGGGACGATCTGCCGAACGGTGGCGCCGAAATATTCGCGGCGGCGATCGCCGAGATCCGCCGCCGGCGGCCTGGGACCTCGGTCGAAGTGTTGATCCCGGACTTCAAGGGGAGTGAGCGGGCGCTGCGCATCGTCGTCGAGGCGAAGCCCGATATCCTGAACCACAACCTCGAGACCATCGAGCGACTGTACCGGCTGGCGAGACCAGGCGGCCGGTATTCCCGAGCGCTCGAGCTGCTGCGACGGGCCAAGGAGATGGACGCCGGCACGCTCACGAAGTCGGGGATCATCTGCGGGCTGGGGGAAGACTGGGATGAGCTGCTGGTGGCGATGCGGGACCTGCGCGCACAGGACGTGGACATCTTGACCATCGGCCAGTACCTCCGTCCCTCGAGCCAGCATCTCCCGATCGCGCGGTACTACACGCCCGACGAGTTCGCCGCGCTCCGCCGCCACGGCCTCGAGATGGGCTATCGTCACGTAGAAGCCGGCCCGTTGGTGCGCTCGAGCTACCACGCGTGGGAGCAGGTGGAGCGAGCGACCGCCACCCGTTAGACCGCTCACCCGATCGCCATGGCCACGGCAACCGCCCAGACCACCGACACGCCTGCCCAGCGCGAGCTGGAGCGGCGCATGCTGCGCCAGATGCTGCTGATCCGGCGCTTCGAAGAGAAGGCCGCCGAAGCGTACGCCTTGGGCAAGATCGGGGGGTTTTGTCATCTCTACATCGGCCAGGAGGCGGTGGCGGTCGGCTCGCTCGCCGCGTTGCGCGAGGACGACTACGTGATTTCGTCGTACCGCGAGCACGGGCAGGCGCTCGCGCGAGGAGTGCCGGCGAACGCACTGATGGCCGAGCTGTTCGGCAAGGCGACGGGCTGCTCGAAAGGGAAGGGTGGCTCGATGCACCTGTTCGACGCCAGGAGGCGGTTCATGGGCGGTCACGGGATCGTCGGCGGCCATATCCCGCTCGCCGCCGGCCTCGGATTCGCGATCCGCTACCGGGGAGGCGACCAGGTCTGCATCTGCTACTTCGGCGAGGCGGCGGTCAACATCGGTGCCTTCCACGAGACGCTGAACATGGCCTCCGTCTACAAGCTGCCCGTGATCTTTCTGTGCGAGAACAACCGGTACGGCATGGGCACGGCATTCGAGCGAGTCGCGGCCGTCACCGACGTCGTGGAGCACGCCTGCAGCTACGACGTGGCGGCGGAGCTCGTGAACGGCATGGACGTGCTGGCGGTGTACGAGGCGACGCGGCGGGCCGCCGAGCGCGCACGCAAGGGCGGCCACCCGACCCTGCTCGAGGTTCGGACCTACCGGTTCATGGGCCACTCGATGTCCGACCCGTTGCACGGCGTGTACCGCACCAAGGAAGAAGTAGAAGAGCAGCGCAAACGCGACCCGATCTCACAGCTTGCCGGCAAGCTCAAGGAGGAGGGCGTGCTGGATGAGGCGGGGCTGGACGCCCTCGATGCCGAGGTACGCGCGGAGACCGAGGAGGCGGTGCGCTTCGCCGATCAGAGCCCCGATCCCGATCCCGCCGAGCTCACGACCCACGTGTTGGCTGATTGATGGCGACGCTCACGTACCGCGACGCCCTCAACCAGGCGCTGCGCGAGGAGATGCAGCGCGACGCCGACGTGTTCCTCATGGGTGAGGAAGTCGGCGTCTACCAGGGCGCCTACAAGGTGAGCCGCGGCCTGCTGGAGGAGTTCGGGCCAAAACGAATCGTGGACACGCCGATCGCCGAGCTGGGGTTCGCCGGGATCGGGGTGGGTGCGGCCATGGCGGGCCTGCGCCCGGTGATCGAGTTCATGACGTGGAATTTCGCCGTGCTCGCCCTGGATCAGATCGTCAACTCCGCGGCGAAGATCCTGTACGAGTCGGGCGGCCAGATCCCGATCCCGATCGTGTTTCGCGGCCCCAACGGCGCGGCGCTGCAGCTCGCGGCGCAGCATTCACAGGCGTGGGACTCCTGGCTGTCCCACATCCCGGGCCTGAAGGTCGTGGCCCCCGCGACGCCGGCGGACGCGAAGGGCCTCCTGAAGTCGGCGATCCGGGACAACAACCCGGTGATCGTGCTCGAGGGCGAGATGCTGTACAACCTCAAGGGCGAGGTGCCTGAAGGCGAGCACCTCGTCCCGATCGGCCGCGCGGACGTCAAGCGGCCGGGGCGCGATGTCACGTTTATCTGCCACTCGAAGACGGTGGCGGTGGCCCTCAAGGCCGCCGAGCAGCTGGCCGAGCGCGAGGGCGCGTCGGCGGAAGTGCTGGACCTGCGATCGCTGCGCCCGCTCGACGAGGAGGCGATCGTCGGCTCGGTCGCGCACACCAACCGCGCGGTCGTGATCGAGGAAGGCTGGCCCCATGCGGGAGTCGGCGCGCAGGTGGTGGACATCATCCAGCGCGAGGCGTTCGACCAGCTGGATGCTCCGGTGTTGCGGGTCACGCAGGCCGACGTCCCGATGCCCTACAACAAGCAGCTCGAGCGCCTCGCGAAGCCTTCCGCCGACCGCGTGGTCGCTGCGGCGCGCCGCGTCCTCTACCTCGACTGACGCCTGTGGCCACCAATGTCTATATGGAAGCGCTCTCCCCTACCATGGAGGAGGGGCGCGTGGTGAAGTGGCACAAGCGGGACGGGGACCCGGTGAAGACGGGCGAGACACTGGCCGAGATCGAGACCGACAAGGCCGTGATGGATCTGGTGGCGCGCGCGGACGGCGTGCTGCGGCAGGTCGCCGCCGCCGAGGGCCAGACCGTTGCGGTCGGGAGCGTGGTGGCGGTGATCGCCTCGCCCGGGGAGACTGTTGGCGCAACTGTAGCCGCGGCTCCCCCGCCCGCCCCTGTGCCGTCGAGAAGCGGGATGCGGGATGCGGGAGGCGTGGAACCCGCTCCGGCAGACGTCACGCGCGTGAAGGCCTCACCGCTTGCTAAGCGAATGGCGCGGGAGGCGGGCGTCGACCTCAAGCTCGTCAGCGGATCAGGCCCTGGTGGGCGGGTCGTCAAGCGCGACGTGGAAGGTTCAGCGTCTCGTGCACTTGCGCCCGCAGCCGCTACCCCAGTGGTCCAGTCGCATCCCGCATCCCGCATCCCGCATCCCGAGGTCACCGGGGCTCCGTTTGAAGACGTGCCCCTCACGCAGATCCGTAAGACCATCGCGAAGCGGCTGGCCGCGTCGCTCGGGCCCATTCCCCATTTCTTCCTCACGACCGAAGTGGACATGGAGCGGGCGAGCGAGGCGCGCGACGCCCTCAACAAGCAGCTCGGCGATCAGGGGAGCGGCAAGGTCTCGTTCAACGACATCATCATCAACGCGACCGCGCACACGCTCACCAAGCATCCGGCCTGCAACGCCTGGTTCCAGGAGGACCACATCCGCTACTGGCACGAGGTGCATATTGGGATGGCCGTGGCGGTGGAGGACGGCCTCATCACGCCGGTGATCCGGAACGCGGAGCGCAAGTCGCTCGCCGATATCGGCCGGGAGGCAAAGGAACTCGCCGAGAAGGCCCGCAGCCGCCGGCTGCAGCCGAGCGAGTACACGGGTTCGACGTTCTCGGTCTCGAACCTGGGGATGTTCGACATCGACCAGTTCACCGCGGTGATCAATCCGCCGGAGGCCGGGATCATCGCCGTCGGCTCGATCGTTCAGAAGCCGGTGGTGGTGGACGGGCAACTGACGCCGCGGCGCCGCATGCGGATCACCATGAGCTGCGACCACCGAGTGATCGACGGCGCGACGGGGGCGGCGTTCCTCAAGACGCTCAAGCAGATGCTGGAGAACCCGCTGGCGATGCTCTTATGAAATGCGGAATGCGGAGTGCGGAATGCGGAATTGAGGGGCCGGCGTCGAAGCATGATCTCGGGGTTCGACCCCGGCACTGACATTCCGCATTCCACATTCCGCACTCCGCATTGGGGGAGGGGGGCTTTTGGCGAATCAATTTGACGTCATCATCCTGGGTGGGGGCCCCGCCGGCTACGTCGGCGCCATCCGCTCGGCCCAGCTCGGCATGAGCACCGCGCTGATCGAGAAGGAGAAGCTCGGCGGGGTGTGCGTCAACATCGGCTGCATCCCGACCAAGGCGCTGCTCCACTCGGCCTACATCGCGAGCCTGCTGCACGACGCCAAGGAGTTCGGCGTCGAGGTCGGCGCGGTGAAGACCGACTACGGCGTCGCGATGCAGCGTTCCCGCAAAGTGAGCGACCAGAACTCGAAGGGCGTCGAGTACCTGATGAAGAAGAACAAGGTCACGGTGGTGAAGGGCGCCGGAGTGCTCCAGCCCGGCCGCAAGGTGAAGGTCGGGAACGACACGTATGAGGCGAAGAAGGCCGTGCTCATCGCGACCGGTTCGCGCGTGAAGGGCCTGCCGCAGATCGGACTGGAAATCAACAAGACCACGGTCATTTCGTCGGACGAGGCGCTTTTCCTCGAGAAGGCCCCGGCATCGATGGCGATCATCGGCGCCGGCGCGGTCGGCATGGAGTTCGCCAACATCTTCCACGCCTTCGGCACCAAGGTGACCCTGATCGAGGCACTCCCGCGGATCCTACCGCTCGAGGACGTCGAGGCATCGGATGCCCTCGCGAAGAGTTACAAGAAGCGGGGCATCGACGTGATCGCCGGCGCGAAGGTGAAGAAGGGCGCGCCGGGGAAGGACAAGGTGACCCTGGAGGTCGAGGCGGGCGGCGCCACGCAGAAGATCGAGGTCGCGACGGTGCTGATGGCCGCGGGTCGCGCGGTGAACACGGAAAACATCGGCCTCGCCGAGTGCGGCGTGCAGGTGACCGACCGCGGCTTCATCAAGGTCGACCAGAACCTGCAGACCAGCGCGCCGGGCTATTACGCTATCGGCGACGTGGCCGGGCCGCCGATGCTCGCCCACAAAGGAATGCGGGAGGGCGTGACTGTCGCCGAGCTCGTCGCCGGCAAGAAGCCCCACGCGATCCGGTACGACAACGTGCCCAGTGTGACCTATTGCCATCCGGAGGTGGCCAGCATCGGGCTCACCGAGGATCAGTGCAAGGAGCGGAAGATCGACTACGTAGCGGGCCGGTTTCCGTTCTCGGCCAACGGCCGGGCGCGTGGAACCGGTGAGACCGAAGGGTTCGTGAAGATCCTGCGCGACAAGAAGTACGGCGAGATCCTGGGCGCCCACATCGTGGGGGGGCACGCGTCCGAGATCATCCATGAGCTGACGGTAGCGCGGGAGAATGAATACACCGTGGAAGAGGTCGAGCTCGCGATTCACGCGCACCCGACCATGTCCGAGGCCGTGGCCCAAGCCGCGCTCGATTCGCTCGGCCGGGTGGTGGACATGTGACCGCTCCGACCCCGGTCCGGGAGAAGGATCCACTCGCCATCGGAATCGGTGCCCTCGGCACCGGCGTCGGGTTTGGCGGCGCGTGCCTCACGATCGTGCTCCTTCTCGTGCGCTTGCTGCAGCGGACTGAGATCAGTCGCTACGGCCAGAGCGTGAGTGAGCTCGATCCAATCTGGGGAACCGCGGGGGGGATACTCGTCGCCGTGATCTTCAGCTGGCGGCGCAGTCAAGGCCTCGAGAATATGTGGCAACGCGGCGTCATCAGCACCCTGTCCGTGTTTGGAACCTTCTTCCTGGGCATTCTCGCCGCTCCGGTGTGGCACTTCCTGCAATTTGGGGGCATGGTCCTGCTGACCGCCGGCGGCTTCGCGCTGGGCATCGCAGGAAGCCGCTGGGCGACACGAGGGAGTGCGGCATCGTGACCGGCCGGGTTCTCGAAGTCGTGGAGGCCGGCGTGGTCCCGTACGCCGAGGCGCTCGAGTGGCAGCGCGCCCTCGCCCAGGCACGCATCGAGGGCCGTCTGGCGAACGACGTGCTGCTCTTGCTCGAACATCCCGCGGTGGTGACGTTGGGCCGCAACTCCGAAGCAGAGCATCTCCTCAGCCGCGATGGCATCGAGGTCTTCGAGATCGAACGCGGCGGGGACGTGACGTTCCACGGACCCGGCCAGCTCGTCGGCTACCCGATCATCGACCTGACGGGTCACCAGCGGGACCTCCACTGGTACCTCCGCACCCTCGAGCAGGCGCTGATCGACGCGCTCGCCGGGCTCGGCATATCCGCCACGCGGAACCCGGGTTACACCGGCGTGTGGACTGGGAACCGGAAGATCGCGAGCATCGGGATCCACGTGAAGCAATGGGTCACCTGGCATGGGTTTGCGTTGAACGTGACCACCGACCTCTCTCAGTTCCAACGCATCGTGCCGTGTGGAATTGCCGGAGTGGAGATGACGTCGGTCGAACGGGAGCTGGGAGCAGGGAGCCGGGAGCAGTCCCTCTGGGCGCAAAGTGTCCGGGCGGTGATCCGCGGCTTCGAGCGGGCGTTCCGGGCGTCGGCGCGGCCGGGGAGACCTCACGCGGACGCTCTCGCTCCATGATCAAGTCCGCGCTCTGGGGTCTCGTGCTCCCGGCGCTGCTGTCCGCCCAACTCCCCTCCCGAGCAGAGCTGCTGGATTCAGCTCGCGGCCGCCTGGCACAACTCGACGGGACCATCACCGTCCCCGGCCTGGATAGCGTGGTCGAGGTGCGCCGAGACCGGTGGGGCGTGCCGCACATCTACGCCAAGACGCAACAGGACCTGTTCTTCGCCCAGGGCTTCGTCGCCGCGCAGGACCGGCTGTGGCAGATGGAAATGTGGCGGCGGACTGGGGAGGGGCGGCTCGCCGAAGTCGTCGGACCCGGCGCGGTCGAGCGTGACCGCATCGCGCGTCTCCTCGCCTACCGCGGGGACATGACGAGCGAGTGGGCGAGCTACGCGCCGGACGCTCGCGAGATCGTGCGCGCATTCGTCGACGGCGTCAACGCCTGGATCGCCCACATCCGGACCCACCCGCCCATCGAGTTCACGCTGCTCGGGTCCGCGCCCGAGCCCTGGAGTTACGAGGTGCCGCTCCAACGGATGGCGGCCCTCGCGATGACGGGGAACGCTCTCGATGAACTGGAGCGCGCGCGCCTGGTCCACCTCGTCGGCGTGGAACGCACGGAGGCCCTCTGGCCGCCGGATCCGGCGCGGCCGCTCGATCCCGCCGCTGGGCTCGATCTGGCAGGCATCGACCTCGGCGCCCTGGGACAGGCCTATGGAGACGTGAGCTACCGGCGGCTCGAGGGGTCGAACAACTGGGTCGTGAGCGCCGCCCGCACCGCGACCGGTAAACCTTTGCTTGCGAACGACCCACATCGAGCGATCGGCGTGCCTTCGCTGCGCTACGTCATGCACCTCGTCGGACCGGGGTGGAACGTGATCGGCGCCGGCGAGCCGGCGCTCCCTGGCATCGCGGCCGGGCACAACGAGCGGGTGGGCTTCGGGTTCACCATCGTCGGCATGGACCAGCAGGACGTGTACGTCGAAGAGGTCGGTCCGTGCGGGGCCGACGGCCAGCGGTGTTACCGCACGCGCGGCGTCTGGATTCCGATGCGCGTCGTCGTTGACACGATTCGCGTGAGGGGCGAGCGACCCCGCGTCGTTCGACTCGAATACACCGAGCACGGACCGATCCTCGCGGAAGACCGCGCCCGGGGGCGTGCGTTCGTCGTGCGATTCGTGGGCAGCGAGCCGGGAACCGCCGGGTATCTCGCCCAGTTGTCGATCGACCGAGCGAGGGATTGGCCGAGCTTCCTGGAGGCAGCCGCGCGGTGGAAGCTCCCCACCGAGAATCTCGTCTACGCCGACGTGGACGGGCACATCGGGTGGATCGCGGCGGGGCTCATGCCCGTGCGGGGCTGGTCGGGCCTCTTACCCGTGCCGGGCGACGGCCGCTACGAGTGGCAAGGGATGTTGCCGCCGCGCGAGCTGCCGCAGGCCTACGACCCGCCCGGCGGGATGATCGTGACGGCGAACCACAACATCCTGCCGCCGGGGTATCCCCACGCGCTCAACTACGACTGGGCACCTCCCTACCGCGCACAGCGCATCGACCAGGTGCTGCGCGGCGCCACCCACCTCACGGTGAACGATTTGGAGCGGCTCCAGCTCGACGAATACTCCGCCCCGGCATCTCAGCTCGTCCCCGTCCTGCTGGCGGCCGCCCGCCGGCGTGGCGCGGCGGCCCGTTCCGACATCGCGATCCTCGATCGCTGGGACTTCACGATGAGACGCGACCAGACGGCGCCGCTCCTGTACGAAGCATGGCTCAAGGCACTGGCGACCCGACTCTCGCGGATTGAGGCCGGCGTGGCGGTCGACGACGTCTCTCCTCCGCTTCCGACCTTGGTACGCCTGGTGACCGCCTTCCAGCCCGTCGCCGCACGTGATTCCCTGGTTCTCACGGCGCTGGACGAAGCCATTGCCGACCTCTCGCGCCGACTTGGCGCGGACCGATCGCACTGGTCGTGGGGCGCCCTGCACCGCGCGACCTTCCGCCATCCGGTGGCCGCGGCGTTCGACCTGGGAGACGTGCCGCGGGGCGGTGATGCCAACACCGTCAACGCCACCGCGGGCGAGGGTTACGAGCAGCGTTGGGGCGCGTCCTATAGACAGATCCTCGACCTCGCCGACTGGGACCGCTCGGTCGCGACGAGCGTGCCGGGCCAGTCGGGCCAGCCCGGCAGTCCGTACTACGACGACCTGCTGCCGCTTTGGGCGGAAGGCAAGTATTTCCCGCTCATCTACTCCCGCGCGC
>Ga0209161_10000942_pt1 | contig 23797 bp, 22 predicted proteins | sample GraSoiAngelo_155_FD_186169 | JGI IMG/M metagenome (GOLD analysis project Ga0209161, IMG submission 186169) | Grasslands soil microbial communities from the Angelo Coastal Reserve, California, USA - 14_1009_13_30cm (SPAdes) (version 2) | ecosystem: Environmental > Terrestrial > Soil > Grasslands... | reverse complement strand
ACGTTGGGACGGGATGCGGCTGCATAGCCCTCTCACTCGCTGTCGAGGGTCATTTCGACCGAGTCATCGCGGTTGAACGGTCGCCCGAGGCCGCGGCCCTCGCGCGCGAGAACGTGGCCCTCCTGCAGCCGCCGCGGCCGGTCGAGGTGCGCGAGGGTGATTTGCTTGGCCCGCTCGCAGGTGAGCGCTATCGTGCCATCGTTTCCAATCCGCCCTATCTGACGGAGGCGGAGTATGCCGCCCTCGACCCGGCGGTGCGGTTGTTCGAGCCGCGCGAGGCGCTGGTGAGCGGCGTCGACGGCCTCGCGGCGACACGCGCCCTGCTCGAGGGCGCCGCCGCGCTGCTCGAGCCGGGCGGGTGCGTGGTGCTCGAGATCGACGAGCGGCGCGCCGATGCGGCGCGGAGGCTCGCCCGGCGGCACGGCTGGTCGCGGGTGGCGGTGTACGATGATCTGTTCGGGCGGCCGCGGTTCCTGCTGGCCGGCCTCGACGAGGAGGGGGGCACGTGATCGACCAGAAGGCGAGCGAGCTGGGTCGGCTCTTGGGACAGAGCGAGGAGTACAAGGTGTTGCTCCGGGCCAGTGAGCGGATGAAAGAGGATGCAACCTGCCGACAGCTGCTCGCCGAGGTCGAGCGCATCGCTCAGGACATCGAGCGTGCGACACAGGAGGGGCGCGAGCCGGCGAAGGATCAGGTGGAGAAATACGACCGAGCCCTCCAGAGCGTCCAGGCGAATTCGGTGTATCAGCAGGTCGTGGCGGCGCAGGCGAATTTCGAGAAGCTCATGGCCAAGGTGAACGCGCGGATCTACGAGGGTATGAAACAGGGGGCGGCGAGCCCCATCATCACCCTGGGCTGATGGGCGTCTTCATCGTCGTGGAGGGCCCGGAAGGGGCGGGGAAGTCCACGCTGGTGCGCTGGCTCGCGGCGCGGCTCGTCACCGAGGGACTCCAGGTGACTGCCGTGCGGCAGCCGGGTGGCACGCCGGTGGCGGAGGCGGCGCGCAAGGTCGCGCTCAAGTTTCCGCACGAGATGTCGCCGGTGGCGGAGCTGTTCCTGTTTCTCGCGGCCCGAGCCGACCTGGTCCAGCGGGTCATCCGGCCGGCGCTCGAGGCGGGGCAGGTGGTCGTGGCCGACCGATTCGACCTCTCGACCATCGCCTACCAGGTGGCGGGAGGCGGATTGCCGGCCGAGGACGTGGCACATGCCATCCGGCTCGCCACCGGTGGTCTCGTTCCGGACGTCACGCTCGTGCTCGACGTGCCGGTCGAGGTGGGGCGGGCCCGGCAACGGGCCGCGCGCAAGGTGCAGGATCGGTTCGAGCGCCAGGACGACGCGTTTCACCGCCGCGTGCTCGAAGCGTACCGCCGCGCCGCGGGGCCGGGCGTGGTGCACGTCGATGCGACGCAGTCCAAGAAGGCCGTGCAGGAGGCCGCCTGGCGCGAGGTCATGGCGGTGACCGCACTCTCAACACGAGGCGTCTCATGAAGCTCCGGAATGTCGTGATCGTCAGCGCAGCGGCCGGCCTGGCGCTGGCCACCGGGGGCTGGCTGTTGCAGCGCGAGACCGAGCCCACGGGGTCCGTTTACCAGCAGGCGCGTCTGTTCGAGGACGTGCTCGCTCACGTCGCCGACTTCTACGTGGATTCGATCGAGGAGCGGCGCCTCTATCAGATGGCGATCGACGGCATGCTCGACCAGCTGCACGATCCGTATTCCGTCTTCCTCAAGCGGGACGACTTCCGCGCGCTCAACGAAGCGACGACCGGCAACTACGGCGGTCTGGGCATCCAGATCGACGTCCGAGACGGATGGATCACCGTCGTGGCGCCGCTTCCCGACACGCCCGCGGAGCGGGCGGGGATCCAGTCGGGCGATCAGATCATCGCCCTGGACGGTCGCTCGACCGAAGGCTGGAAGAACGATCAGGCCGTGAAGCAGCTGCGCGGCGAGCCGGGCAGCGCGGTGGAGCTCAAGGTGCGCCGGGTCGGGGTCGAGGGGCCGCTCGCCTTCAAGCTCACCCGCGCCACGATCCACATCCGCTCGGTCCAGGTCTCGATGATGCTCGACGACAGGGTCGGGTATGTCCTGCTCACGCCGGTGAGCGAGACGTCCGCCCAGGATCTCACGGACGCCGTGAACGGCTTGGTCCAGAAGGGGATGAAGTCGCTGGTGCTCGATCTGCGGGGCAACCCCGGCGGCTTGCTCGACCAGGGCGTTGCCGTGAGCGAGCTGTTCCTCGACCCGGGACAGGAGGTCGTGGAGACCCGGGGTCGTGCGCCCACTACGTCCAAAACGTACCGCGACGCGAAGCCACAGCCGTGGCCGAACCTTCCGGTGGTGGTGCTCACCAACGGGGGCACGGCCAGCGCGGCCGAGATCATCACCGGCGCGCTGCAGGATCACGACCGCGCCGTGGTCGTCGGAACGCCGACCTTCGGGAAGGGGCTGGTACAGTCGTTGTGGCAGCTCACGCCCGAAACCGCCCTGAAGCTCACGACGGCGCGCTGGTTCACGCCGAGCGGCCGGACCATCCAGCGCAAGAGCAAGAACGAAGAGGACCAGCTTGCCCAGGCCGAGGCGGCGGAGCTGGGGCACGACAGCACGAAGGTCGACTCCTCGCTGGTGTTCCACACCGATCATGGTCGGGTTGTCATGGGCGGCGGTGGTATCCGGCCGGACCTGTTCGTCGTGCCCGATACGTTCACGACGGCGGAGCGCGCCTTCATCAAGGGCTTGGGCAACAAGATCCCGACCTATTGGGACGTGCGCACCGCCTACGCCCTCGAAGTCAAGACGTCCAGCCGGGTGAAGACTCCGGACTTCACGGTCACACCGGAAATGGCGGACGAGATCATCCGGCGGCTGCGGGCGCGAGGGGTCGCCGTGCCGGACAGCGTCGTCGCGGGCGCCCGCAACGTGATCACGCAGGATCTGGGTTACGAGATTGCGCGCTACGTCTTCGGGCGGCCGGCGGAGGTGCGTCGCCAACGTGAGGAAGACCGCCAGGTGCGGGCCGCGCTGGCATTGGCGCGCCGCGCCAAGTCTCCCCAGGATCTCCTCGCCCTGGCCGCGGCACAGACGCCGGCGCCCCTGCGGAATTAAGTTGCCGCCCCACGTCGTGGGGATCATCGGGCCCGGCCGCGCCGGGGTCGGATTGGCGCTCGCGCTCGCGCGCGCGGGGGAGGGGAGGCGCTACGACGTCCGCCTCCACGGCCGCAGGAAGAAGCCGGTCCCGAAACCCCTCAAGCTCACCGTTGGTCCTGAAAACGAGCCGCCCGCCTGGATCGCCCAGGCGGGCGTCGTCATTCTCGCCGTGCGGGACGACGCGATCCGGCCCCTGGCGGAGGCGCTGGCCCGCGCCGGAGCGATCCGCGGCGATCAGGTGGTGCTGCATCTCTCGGGCGCCCAAGGCCAGGAGGCGCTCGGCTCCCTAGTGGCATCCCGCGCGGCCCTCGGGTCGCTCCACCCGCTTCAGACCATCTCCAGTCCGGAGCACGCGGCGGAACGGCTAAAGGGCGCCTGGGCAGCGGTCGAAGGGATGCCCCGCGCGGTGCAGGCGGCCGAAGCGCTCGCGCAGGATCTCGGCTTGCGGCCGTTTCACATCCCGTCCAAGGCCAAGCCGATCTATCACGCGAGCGCGGTATTCGCCTCCAATTACTTCGTGGTGGTCGAGGCCGTAGCCCAACGGTTGCTACGGCATGCCGGGTTGTCCGACGCGGAGGCGTGGCAGGCGTTGCGCCCATTGGTGGAGGGGACGTTCGAGAACCTGAGCCGTCAGGAGCCGATGGCGGCGCTCACCGGTCCGGTGGAACGAGGCGACGTCGCGACGGTCCGCCGCCATCTCGAAGCGCTGACCCATGACGACGCCGTGCTGTACCGCGCGCTGGGGCGGGCGGCGCTCGAGCTCGCGCAGAAGCGGGGAATGAACGAAGCGATGGCGGCCCAGGTGGCGGGGGCGCTCGCGACGGATCTACCGCCTGTGATGCGTAAAGCGTAGCGTGCTAGTAAACAGTATTAAACATTATCAAAGTTGACAAAACAGTAATATAATCGTAGCTTGAGCCTCAGACTCCCCAGGGGCTAGAGGCATGGCTACCGACCAGTCGGTCGCGAGTTACTCCGACTTCCTGAAAGCCCTTCTGAGCGACAGGGAACGGTTCTTCGAGGAGGTCGTCGAAGGCGTCGCCCTTCGCAGCAAGCTGCGATACGCTGTCGTCACCATCATCTCTCTGGCCGGGTTCTTCGGTCTCGTCGCCGGCGCCTATTCGGGTCCCGCACAGGCGGTGTCTGCAGGCCTCAAGCTGCCGTTTCTGTTCTTCGCGACGTTCGCGGTCTGCTTCCCCGCCTTCTTCGTTGTGCAGGTTCTCGTCGGCTCACGGTTACGTCTGCTGCAAGTGGCGGTGTTGGTGTTCGGCGCGCTCGCGCTCAGCTCCGTGCTGCTCGCCGCGTTCGTCCCGATCACGGCGTTCTTTCTCATCACCGGCGCCAACTATTACTTCCAGCATCTTCTGAACATCGCGATCGCGGGCGTGGCGGGACTGTTCGGAATGTACGCGCTACACGAGGGGCTGAGCGTGGTGTGCGAGAAGCGCGGCGTATACCCTCGCAAGGCGCTCACGATCATGCGCGCGTGGGCAGTGCTGTTCGCTTTCGTCGGCATCCAGTTGGCGTGGAGCCTTCGCCCCTTTCTCGGCGATCGCAACGAGCCCTTCCAGGTGTTCGGACGCTACCAGGGCAACTTCTACGCGGCGATCATCTACGCCGTGAACAAGCTGCTGCACGGAGAGGAGAAGCCGACCGGCCTGCCCGCGAAACAAGACACGATCCCGCGTTTCCGGGGCTTCATCATCCCGCCGATCGACACGGTCGCCGATTCGACCCATCGCCGTACCCACCCATGACCCGGGATGGCGACAAGACGCGCGGACCGTCTCGCGACAACGAGATTCTGACGATCGAGGAGGTCGCCGCCTATCTGCGGCTCACCCCGCAAACGATTTACAAGTGGGCGCAGGAGAAACGGATTCCAGCGGCGAAGTTGGGCAAGGAGTGGCGCTTCCGGAAGAGCATCATCGATCGCTGGTTAGACGAGCAGATTCTGAGCAGCGAGTCGGGCTTCGAGCACTTGAAGCAGGGGACTACTGATCCACCACCCGTATCCCCGCCGGCGGCGAAAACGTGAGCTCGCGACCGGGCACGCCCCGGTTCACCTTGATGTTCCGCAGCATCACCGTGCGCTCTTGGCCTGAGCTCTCCACGATCTCCACACGGTGCACCAGCCCGTCCTCCCGACCCACCCAGATCTTCGCTTCGCTGTAGGGTTGCTCGTGCCCCTTCGGCACGAGCCTGATCACGTCGACCGGACTCGCGTCCGGGAGCGAGTCGGGCCGCACGTACTGGGCCGTGTAGCGCTCGCGCGGCTGCTCCACGAACTGCCCGATCAGATTGGGACCGGTGGTGCCGTACTCGGGGATGCGGGACCGGATCACCTGGCCGGGCGTGGTGCTCGGCGTGTAGAGCCAGAGGAAACGACCGTCCGCCACGATGCGATCACCTTTGGGGGCGGTGAACCGCATCGCAAAACGACTGGGACGCATCTGGTATAGCCGCCCACGCGTCGTGTCGGGGGTGCCGATCATCGGATTCGTAATGATCTGGACGAACTCGGCGGAGAGGCTCGTGATCGTCTGGTAGGTGGCGCTGGCGCGGTCGAGAATCGGCCAGGGGTCGGGGGCTTGGAGTGCGAGGAAGACTCCGACCGCTAAGAATGCGGAATGCGGAATGCGGAATGCGGAATAGCAGGACCAACCTCTGGAACGAGCGCGTGCGTTCGTGGCTCGACGCTGGCCCATCAATTCCGCACTCCGCATTCCACATTCCGCACTTGTCTATGCCCCCACCGGTGCCGGTTCCGCAACGCGCCGCCCGATCACCTCGGCGATCACGCGGATCTCCCGCATCAGCTGCGCGAACTGGTCGGGGAACAGGGTCTGCGCTCCGTCCGACAAGGCCTGCTCGGGGTTGGGGTGCACCTCGACAATGATCCCGTCCGCCCCCGCGGCGACCGCCGCGCGGGCCATGGGGATCACCTTGTCGCGCAGCCCCGTGCCGTGCGAGGGGTCCGCGATGATGGGCAAGTGTGACAGCTTGTGCACCACCGGAATGGCGGTGAGGTCGAACACGTTGCGCGTGGCGGTGTCGAAGCCGCGAATTCCACGCTCGCACAGGATCACGTCGTGGTTCCCCTCGGCGAGTACGTATTCCGCGGAGAGGAGCAGCTCCTCGATGGTTGCGGCCATCCCGCGCTTCAGGAGCACGGCTTTCTTCGCCCGCCCTGCCGCCTTGAGCAGCGAGGAGTTCTGCATGTTGCGGGCGCCGATCTGAATGATGTCCGCGACCTCGGCCACATATCCAACACCTTCGGGATCCATGGCTTCGGTGCAGATGAGGAGGCCGGTCTCCTCGCGTGCCTTGGCGAGCAGCTTGAGCCCCGGGCGACCGAGGCCCTGGAATGCGTACGGGGAGGTGCGGGGCTTCCAGGCGCCGCCGCGCAGAATCACCGCCCCCGCCTCCTTCACCAGGCGTGCCGCATCGATGATCTGCCGCTCACTCTCGACCGAGCACGGGCCAGCGATGGCGACGACGTCGGTGCCGCCCACGGCCACGCCGCCGGGAAGGCGCACGACGGTGTTCTCCGCTTTCCACTCCCGGCTCACCTGCTTGTATGGCTTGGTGACGTGGATGACGTCCTGAACGCCGGGAAGCCCTTCCAGGCGCGAGGCGTCGACCCGTCCGTCGTTCCCGACCAGGCCGACCGCGGTGCGCTGCGCCCCCGGCATGGACCGGGCCTTGTACCCCATCTCCTCGATCACCGCGATGACGCGCCGGACCTCCGCCTCGGTCGCGCCGTGACGCATCACGATCAGCACCGCTACTTCCCTCCGATGGTGAACCGGTCGCCGTCGCGGGCCGCCGTCACCCGTCCGGTGAACCGCGTCCCGGCCGCACGCGCCGGGTCCGAAGTTTCAACCGGCGGATAGAAGTGCGTCAAGACGAGCTCCCGGGCCTTGGCATCCCGGGCCAGCTCGCCCGCCTGCTCCGGGGTGAGATGGATGTCCATGGCCATCTCCTTGGGGAGGGAGCACTCCGCGAGCAGCAGGTCGGCGCCGGAGGCCCACCGGGCCAGCTCGCTCGAGGGCCCCGTGTCCCCGGTGTAGACCAGCCGGCCCTCGGGCGCGGTCAGGGACAGGGCCACGCTCTCGGAGGTGTGGGGCACCGGGAAGGTCTCGAGGCTCACCTCGGCGTCGAGCGGGAACGGCTCGCCGTTCTGCACGTCCAGGATGCCGATCGGGAAGCCTGGGTCGAGCAGCCACGACCCGTATCCTTCGGCCAGCTGCTTCACGAGCCGTACCACGCCCCTCGGGCCCAGGATCACGAGGGACTCCTGGCGGGGCGGCACCGTCGTGTACTTGAGGGCGTACACCAGCATCGGGAGCTCGCCCCAATGGTCCGGGTGGAAGTGCGACAGGACCACGTGGGTAACCTGATGCCACGGCAGGCCGAATTGCGCGAGGCGATGCAGCGCCCCCGCGCCGCAGTCGAGCAGGATCTTGAGGTTCCCCCGAGCCACCCAATGGCAGGCCGACGTCCGGGTGGCCGACGGCGCGACCGTCCCGGTGCCGACGGTGACCAGGTCCACTCAGGCCGGCTCCATCTGACCGAGTCGCACCCCGACGATGGTCGAAACGCCGGGCTCCTGCATGGTGACCCCGTACACGGCGTCGGCGGCCTGCATGGTGCGCGGGTTGTGCGTGATGACGATGAACTGCGTCAGGTCCTTGAACTCCGCGAGCAGGCGCACGTAGCGGCCCACGTTGGCGTCGTCCAGGGGCGCGTCCACCTCGTCGAGCAGACAGAAGGGACTCGGCTTGGTGAGGAAGATCGCGAACAGGAGCGAGACGGCGACCAGCGTGCGCTCGCCGGACGAGAGCAGGTGGATCCGTTGCGTGCGCTTCCCGCGCGGTGCCGCGTGGATCTCGATCTCGCTCTCGAGCGGCTCGTCCTCGTTCGCGAGCCGCACGTCGCATTCACCCCCGCCGAACAGCGTCTGGAACACCGTGCGGAAGTTCTCCCGCACCTTCCCGAACGAGTCGAGGAACATCGCCTTGGCGGTCTGATCGATCTCACGCGCCGCCTGCTGGAGCGACTGACGCGCGGCCACCAGGTCGTCCCGCTGCGTCATCAGGAACTCCAAGCGTTTGACCTCCTCGCCGTGCTCGTCCATCGCGAGGGCGTTGACGGGTCCGACCGCGTCGATCGCCGCGCGCAACCGCTCGTCCTCCTGGCGCAGCCACTCGAGGTCGCCCGCGACCTCGGGCGCGTCGGCGAGCAGCTGATCGAGGGGCTTCCGCCATTCGGCCTCGACCCGCGCGACGAGCCCGCGCCGGCGGCCCAGGACCTCGGTGCGCTCGAGCTCGAGTTTGTGCTCATCCGCGCCACGGGCGTCCAGCGCCTTGCGCGTGTCCTCGAGCGCCGCTTCCGTCTGGGCGACGCGCGCGTCCGCCGCCTCGACCTGGACCCCGGCCTCTCGGGCGGCGCTCTCCAGGGCCACGAGCGCGAGGCGGCGCTCCTTGAGCTGGTCCTCCCACTGGGTCTGCTGCGCCGTGAGGGTCGCCGTGTCGTGCTCCAGCGCGCCCATCTCCTCGACGAGCGCCGCGGACTGACGGCGCGCTTCCTCGACCTCCGCCGCGGCGCGCCCGGCCCGTTCGCGGGCGGCGCCGAGCCGGGCCTCGACCTGCGCCGCATCCACCTGCCACCGGACTCGCTGCTCCCGCGCTGCCTCCTGCTGCGCCTCGAGGTCGACCAGCTGCGCGCGCTCCCGGCCCAGCCGCTCGTCGAGGCGAACGCGCTCGACCTCATGTCGCTCCAGGTCCGCATGCAGCGCCTCGAGCCTCGCTTCCACCTCGGCCAGGCGGGTCGACAGCCGCTCCACCTGGGCCGTGGCATCGGCCGCCTCGCGCTGGGCGTGGGCCGCGGCGCGCGTGGCGTCGTCCTTCAACGCGCCCGCTTCGAGCTCCTGCTGGCGGGCCCGCTCCGCCGCGGCGCCCGCTGCCGCGAACGCGGCCTCGGCCGCGGCGAGCTCGGCGAGCGTGCGCTCCAGCGTCGTCGCGGCGCCGCCCCGGCGCGCCTCCGCCTCTCGCACCTCCTGCGCGAGCGCTTCCAGCTCGGCGCGGCGCTCGAGCGGCCCCCCGCCCGCCGCCGTGGGTCCCGCCAGGAACACCGCACCATTGGCCCGTCGCAGCGCGCGCCCCCCGTTCTCCCCGCCCTCGAGGACCTCGTGGCCGGCGAGGAGCGCGCGAACCCACGTGGCCGCGGGGCCGTCCACACGCAGGTCGTCCTTGAGGGGATGGCCGTCCGCGGCGAGCCGTGGTCCGGGCACGCTCGGTAGGAGCACCAGCGGCCCGGGCTGTGCCTGTTCGTGCCAGCGGCGGATCGCGTCGACGGCGGCGGCGTCACGCACCAGCACGGCGTGCAGCCACTCGCCGAGCAGCTGCTCCGCGAGCACGGCGTCGCGCCGGGTGGTGCGGACGAAGTCGGACAAAGGCCCGATCACCGCGTCGCCGAACTGCTCCCGCGCCTTGAGCAGCGCCTGGGCCGCGGGGGCGAGCCCCACGCGCTCCCGCTCCAGCTCGGCGAGGGCGTCGTGCCGCGCCGTCACCTGCGCGAGGGCCCCCTCGGCTTGGCGCCGTGCGGCGCGACCATGGGTTTCTTGCTCCTTGAGCTCGGCCACGCGCCGCCGCGCCTGCTCCAGGCCGGCCGCCGCCTGCGCCGCCGCGCGGGCCAGCGCCGTCGCCTGCTCCGCCCGTGTGCCCACCTGAGCCGTCGCCGCCCATTCGGTCTCCGCGCGCCGGGCACGCTCCTGGGACGCGTCTGCGAGCTGTTGCCCCAGCTCCGCCCGCTCCCGCTCCAACGCCGCCCGCTCGCCTTCGAGCGCTCGAGAACCCTCCGCTCGTCGCTGCAGGTCCTCCTCGAGCTCGCGCACGGCCGCGCGCTGTGCCAAGAGCCGGTCACGCCCCTCTTGCTCGAAGGCCGTACGACCCGCCAGCTCCTGCCCGACCGACGCGAGGTCGCGCTCCGCCGCCTCGCACTCGGCCGCGGCCGCAGTGCGCTCCCGCTCCGCCTGCAGGGCGCGTGCTTCTTCCTGCTCCCGCCGCTGCGCCGCAGTGGCGCGCCGCTGGCCGGCATTGCGCAGCCGCTCGGCGGCGAGCGCCAGGTCACCCTCCAGCCGCCCCGACTCGAGCTTCGCATCGGCCAGGCGGCGCTCCACCTCCGTGCGACGCGCCTCGGCCGTATGCCGCGCCTGGACCCCGGCCTCCCGCTCCCGCTCCGCCTGCTCGAGTCGGGTCCGCTCGCCAGGGAGGGCTGCCGCCAGCTGCTCGGCCCGCTGCCCCAGTCCGCCCAGCGTCAAATCGAAGTCTTCGAGCTCGCGCCGCACCAGCGTCAACGCGATACCGAAGCGCTCCTCGATCATCTTGCCGTAGCGCTCCGCTTTGCCGCGCTGCCGCGCCAGGCTCCGCACCTGCGTCTGCACCTCGCTGACCAGGTCTTCGAGCCGGGCGAGATCCGCCGCCGTCTCTTCGAGGCGGCGCTCGGTGCTGGTCCTGCGATCGCGGTACAGCCCGATCCCGGCTGCCTCTTCGAACAGGGCGCGCCGCTCTTCCGCCTTTTCGGAGAGCAGCGCCTCGATCATCCTCGCCTCCATCACCACGGCGGCGTCGGCGCCCAGGCCCGTGCCGCGCAGCAGGTCCTGAATGTCACGCAGCCGCACCGCAGAGCGATTGAGCAGGTACTCGCTCTGTCCCGAGCGGGAGAGCCGGCGCGTGACGAGGACTTCCTTATAGGCGATCGGCAGCGTCCCGTCCGAGTTGTCGAACACCAGGGAGACCTCGGCCACGTTCACCGGCCGCCGCCCCGTCGAGCCCTGGAAAATGACGTCTTCCATTTTGCCGCCGCGCAGCAAGCGGGGAGACTGCTCGCCCAGGACCCAGCGGACGGCATCGGAGATGTTGGACTTGCCGCAGCCGTTCGGACCCACGATCGCCGTCACGCCCGCTTCGAACGGCAGCTCCACCGCGCCCGCGAACGACTTGAAGCCCGACAGCTCGAGCCGGGTCAATCTCATGGAGTGGTGCCCCCTCCCATCCTGGTGACGAGCCTGGCTTGAACGCCCGCCCGCTTGAGCCGTGCTTCGAGGATGCTGGCCTGCTCCGGCGTCTCGAACGCGCCCGCCAGCAGACGTGCACCCGTGCCCCAGGGCACGGCCGGAATACCGCGCTCTCGCAGGCGGCTGACGCCGGGCGCGCGGTCGCTCAACGAAAAGGAATACGGCGCGCGCAGCACATCCCCCTGACCACGCGCGGCGAGACCGCGCTGCCACATTCCGGCGCGGGCGCCGACGGCGGAGTCGCGCGTGGGGAACGCGCCGGCCAGCACGCGATACCACACCGTGCTCCCCCGGCGATCGTCCAGCGTGACCGGCGTCACGAAGGGCGTGACGCCGTCCGCCGTGAGACGATCCGCCAGGGCGAGCGCCTTGTCGAGTCTCGCGTACGCCGCGAGCTGCACGGTCCAGGCGAGCGAATCGAGGCGAGCGGGGGCCGGCGCGGCGGCGATCGGTCGTGCCCGCACGGGAGCTGCGGCCGCGGGAGCCGGCGTCCGGCGCTGCTCGGCCCCGCGGGCCAGCAGGGCCCAGCCGCCGGCCGCGCCCGCTAACAACGTCGCGGCCACTACCACCGGGCGGGCCAGCCGATGCGGCGGGCGCCGCACTGAGGCGGAGATCCGTCCGGGCGGAGGCGCGACCGATCGCGGGTCCGCGGCCGGCGTCCAGCGCTCGCGTACCACACCCAGCAGCGGGACCCCGCGCTCCATCGCCGCTGTGACGCCCTGACCGATCGAGGACTCGGGCTCGTAGCCGTCGGGCGACAGCACGATCAATCCGTCCGGGACGGCCGAGAGGCGCGCCAGCGCGCCTGCGGAGAGATACAGGAGCAGCAGGGCGTCCTCCACCCGGAAGCCGCCGTGCAGCTTCTTCCACCGGGGGTTCGCGAACAGGTCGCCCGCGTGGGCCGTCACTGTGCCCGCGGGGATGAAGAACACGCGGTCGACCTGGTGCGCCGCCTTGGTGAGCGACACGTCGTATTCGAACGCGTCCACGATCCCTTCAGTGGGCGTGAGACCGACCGTCTCATGCAGTGTCGGGTGCTCGAGCCACAGGTCGACGAGCGCGATCCGTCGATCGGTGAGCGCCGCGGCGCGGGCCACGTCCCACGCGGCTCCCGCCGCCCACTTCAGGTCCCCCGTCGCGGGCACCAGCGCGACGAGCGCCTGTCCGGCGACCAGCGACGGCACCAGCGCGTCGAGGCGCGAGCGCGGCAGGGGGCGGACGGTCACGGCGTCGGCTGGTAGATCCAGAAGGGGCGGCCGAGCTTGCGGCCGATGCCCTCGGCCTGGGCCCGCGTGGGGTAAGGCCCGAGCACGACGCGGTAGCCGTCGTCGGGATTCTTGGGCTGCAGCACGCGCGCCGCGAGTCCCGCGCGGGTGAGCTGTTGCGCCATCTCCGACGACCAGGCCTCGTTCTGCGATGTCGACACTTGCACGTACATCGGTCCCTCGGGCCCCGCCGTATCGGACGCCGCGCCCTGATCGGCCTGCCCGCCCGCATCTCCGAACGCGCCGCGATACGCTCCACGGGGCCGCCACTCCGTGAGCATCCACAGGTCCGCGCCACCTCCCTTCACGCGTCCCGTCGCCGCGAGCGAGTCGGGGCGGTACGCCACCACGTCGTCCCCCTGGCGCACCAAGAGAGCGCCGTCCGGGGCGACGGCCGGCAGGTCGGTGCGCCACGCACTCGCGAGCGTTCCGACGAGCCGTTTCACCGGAAGGTCGACGACGAATACGGAGTCGCCGGCGGCCGGCTTGGCCAACAACCAGCGTCCCAGCGGGTCCAGTCGGATGGTTGCCGCGGGCAATGGGAGAGCGATGCCGTCGATCTCCTCGCGGTCGTAGCGATCGATCGCCGCCAGGCCCGGCTCCGTGCGTCGGGCGACATAGATGCGATGGCCCGACGGCGAGAACACCAGCGCGCGCGGATGATCGGCCAGCGGGACGAAGCCGGCCTCGCGGCGACCGAGCGGGTCCATCAGGACCACGCCGGAGTCGGCGGCGACGGCCACCAAGTCGCCCCAGCGGGTTGCCGCCACGTCACTCCCGGCCGGCAGGGGTCGACTGGTGGGCGGTTGATCGGCGGCGGCGGTGACGAGTGCCGGCGGGTCGGCCACCACCAGGCGCTGGTCGGCGGCGCCGAACATCTGCAGCGGCACGCCCGGCAGGGGCTGGGGCCACGCAACCCGCACTCGTCGTGCAACCGACACGACTCGGTGCTTCGCGTCCACGGTATAGAGTGTGCCGTCGGGACCGAGCGTTGCCTGCTCGATCCCTGAGGCCACGGTGTCGACGCGAGCACTGCCGAGATCGAGGGCCAAGACGTCGCTCTTCGGACTCGTGGCGGTCGTGTCTTTCTTGGCGCGCGCATCCTTTTTTTTCTTGGCGGTCGTGTCCTTCGTGGCGGTCGTGACGTAGAGGAACTCTGCTTCGGTGTCGAGTCCGATCACGCGGGTGACCGGGGGAAGCTTGCCGCGAATTGCGGTGGGGACCTCGACCATGCTGGGGAGCCGGTACACCCGGGGCGCTCCGCCCTTGGTCGGGATGCGAATGGCGACCCCGGCGGTGCGGGCGGCGCCTCCGGCTGCCTTACTAACCGCTTGCTTGGCAGGTGGTTGCGACGGTGGTGCGGCGGGCGCCTGGGACCGACAGCCCCAGAGCGCCAGGCTGGCTAGAAGGAGGTACGATCCAGAGGTGCGCAAATGGCCTCGCCGGACAAGATAGGCAACCGGCGAGGCCAGGACAAGTGGTTTAGCGATGCGGAGTTAGAACGTTGGGCCGAGGCTCAGCGTCCAGTACGGCGTTCTGTACGACCGGCTTAACGGCTTGGTGTAGTCAAGCCGGAGCACCACGAAACCCAGAGCGTTCACTCGGATCGAACCACCCCAGCTGCGCAGCGGGGCGCGGTAGAGCCCGCCCTGGGCTTCCTGGGCGGGAGTGCGGCTCCAGAGGACCTTGGAGTTCGAGTTCCAGGCGAGCCCCGCGTCGTAAAAGATGGCGCCCTCAATGGGGGGGAGCCCCACGGGAAGGAAGCCGAGCACCAAGCTGCGGGTCAGGGGGAAGCGCAACTCGGCGTTTACCACGGCCAGGCTCGAGCCGATGAGCTGGTCGAGCTCCGGGCAGCTGTTCTGCGTGGCGCTGCTGATACATTCGTGGTTGATAACCGACCCGGCGGTATAACCGCGGATGAGCTCGGTGCTCCCGAGGAACTGTTGGAACAGGTCGGCGTCCCGTCCGAAGCGGCCGAGGACCTCGCCTCGCAACGCCAAGGTAAACGGCCGGGCGAAGAAGTAGCGCCGCCAATCGACCAGGCCCTGGGTGAATTGCCAGGCGCCGAAGCTGGGATCGACCTCCACCCGCCAGCGGGACCCCGCGAACGGTCCCACCCACCCGCCCAGCGCGTTGTCGTGGGTCAGCGCGACCGTGGGACCGTAAAAGCTGACGGACGGTCCGTTGACCGTGACGGGATCCCCGACGCCGAGCAGGAAGTTTTGCCCTGACCCGGGATCATAAGCGACCAGGTTCCCCTGCTGCAGGATCGCCTGACTGATGTTCGAGAAGTGGCCGCCGAACTCCACCCGCGTGAAGCGGCTGAACGGGTAGGACGACTGCGCGAACACATCCCGGATCACGAAACGCTCGATCTGCTGCGTGACGATGAACGTGTCTGGGGCGACCTGCTGCACCCCCGCCGGCAGGTAGTAGTACAGCGGCTGCTGCGAGCCGCCGAAATACCAGTTCAGGCGGTGCGCCTGGTTGGCGTAGAGCGCGAGGACCTGGGCTTCGCTCAGCCGGCCGTTCACCGAGCCCGAGAACACCATCGTGTGGTTGCCGAGGATATCCGACAGCGAGACCGCGGTGCCGCCGAAGAAGCCGCGGCCGAAGTTGTCCCGCTCGTACCCGATGGTGGGCTGGGCCACGTAGTCCGGGCTGTACCGGGTGCGATAGGGCTTGAAGGTGAACTCGCTCGTGTCCGGTAGCGCGGGCGATGAGTCGATGAGGCTCTTGACCGAGACCGGCGCCGGCGCCGCGCCGCTATCGGACGTCTGCGGCGTGGTGCCGGATGCGCGGAACCCTTTGGGCGAGCGGTACACGGACGTGCCGGCGCGGGGCCCCGTGTCCAGGGGTGCGGCGGCGGCCAGGACCGCCGTCGGCCCGGCGAGCGCGCGGCGCTCGGCGGCGAGGAGCGACGTCACCAGCGGCGTGGCCGGTGCCTGGTACGGCTGCCGCTTCAGGGACCGGGGATTGTCGACCGCGTACACGTTGTATTCGCCGTCTTCATAGTAGGCGAACGCGAGGCGATCCGCTTCGTGCGCCCAGGAGAGGCACGGTGACAGCGCGGTGATGCCCGAGACTCCCGTGAACACGTCGGTGAGCTGGTAGATCTTCCCGTCCGACAACTCGTACAGGAAGATGTTGCTGATCCCGTTGCGGTCGGACACGAACGCCAGCGACCGGCCGTCCGGGGCCCAGGCGGGATTGATATTCTTCCCCTGGTCCATGTTCCGGAGGATATCGATCGACCCGTTGTCCAGGTGGAGCAGGGCGATGCGCAGCTTGCCGAACTTGAGCGCCTCGAAGTCCGTTGCGGGGCTGCGATCGGTGACGAACGCGATGGTCTTCCCGTCGGGCGACCAGGACGGCTCGAGATCGGCGTACTTGTCGTTCGTCAGGCGGTGGAGGTCCGAGCCGTCGGCGTTCACGATGAACAGGTCCGACAGTCCGCCGTCGTACCCTGTGAACACCAGCCGCTTCCCGTCGGGCGACCACGACGGCGTCGTGAGCCCGTTGAGCGGGACGCGGATGCGGCGGACCTCTTCGTCCTTCTTCACATCGAGAATCACGAGATCGTCGCGGTCCTTGCGCTTCGCGGCGATCGCGAAATACCGCCCGTCGGGCGAGAACGAGCCGGCCGAGTTGATGAAGCGGAGGCTCTCGTAGTTCGAGTTCAGCGTGGACTTGACGAGCCGCCGCTTGACCCGGCCTGTCTCCGCGTCGGCGAGGTAGAGGTCGACGAAGAACGAATTCTTCTCGCTGAAGTAGGCGATGTCGCGTCCGTCGGGCGACAGGGCGGGGGCGAGATGCAGCGTGCCCTCGGAGCGCTTCTGGGTCAGCAGCGGCTGGGCGATGCGGCGCGCCCGGTAGTGGTCGGCGAGCTGGGGCAGGTACGTCGTCTGCACCGCGTCGCGCCACTCGCTCGACAGGTCGTCGAGCGTGATGCCGAGCGCCCGCTTGAAGCCGCCCTCGACGCCGCTCGACACGGACGCCTGGAGAATCTGGCCGATGGCCTCATCGCCCCACTTCTCCCCGACGTAGGCCAGCAGCGCGTGGCCGAAGTGGTATGGGAAGATCCGCGGGTCGTACGTCATCTCCTCGATGGTGGGCAGGTGGCCTTCCAGGGAGGCGTCCCGCAGCGTCATGGACGTGAGCGGGTCGATCGGGCCGATGGAGAGATACTCCGCCATCCCTTCCATGAACCACAGGGGTAGGTTGGCGTTGACCAGCGTCTGCACCCCGGCGCCGATGCGGCCCCGGCTGATCACGTCGAACTGGAACTGGTGCACCATCTCGTGGCCGATCACGTGCTCGAACTCAGCGTACGATCCCGTAAACGGCAGCACCATGCGATGCTTGAAGAAATCGGTGCTGCCCTGGAGGCCTTCGAACACGTCAGTGATGTTCGTCTGCTGGAAATCCGACTGCGAGGCGTACAAGATGATCGGCTTCCGGCCCTGGAACTGGTGGTGCAGGATGCGGGACAGGCGGGCGTACCACCGCTCGGCCATGCGCGCGGCGTCCAAGGCCGCCGTCCGCTCGGCCGGATAGTAATAGACCTCGAAGTGCTCGGTCTGGATGATCTTGAAATCGAAGGCCTGGTACTGGACCTTGTTCTTTCCGAAGTACTGCGCGGCAAGCGGCGCTGCGCCGAACAGCGCGAGCGCCGCCGCGATCCCGACCATGCGTCGCATGACCATCATCCTTTCGACCCGCTGTCCGGGGCGCCCGCCGCCAGCACGGGTGCATCGCCCCACAGGCGCTCGAGCTGGTAGAACTCCCGCAATTCCGGATGAAATACGTGGACCACGAAATCCACGTAATCCAGCAGCACCCACCGACCCTGTGTGAGCCCCTCGACATGATGCGGCACGACGCCACGCGGCGCCAGCGCTTCCATGAGGTGCTCCGCCATGCCCCGCACGTGGGCGTCCGACGTGCCCGAAACGATGACGAAGTAGTCGGCCGCGGCGGTCAGGCCCCGCAGATCGAGCACCATCGGGTCCAGGGCCTTGCGGTCGGCGAGCGCGGCCGTCACCAGTCGGAGAGCTGCCAGCGCGTCTCCCCCCGCACGCTCCGGCGGGCGCCCGCTCCGTCTGCTAGTCATAGCGCGACTGTCACCCGTTTGTTCCGTCGTCCCGGGGCCCTTATTCCTTCACCACGCTCACCTGGATCTCGGGGCGCACGTCGGGATGGAGCTTGATCCCGACCCGGAACTCGCCCAGCTCCCGGATCGGCTCCGGGAGGTCCACCCGGCGCTTGTCGACGCGGATCCCGAGCTCCTCGAGCTTGCGCTGCACGTCGCTCGCGGTCACGGAACCGTACAGCTTGTCCTCCTCACCCACCTTCACCGTGAAGCTGAGGTGGACCTCCGCGATGCGGGTGGCCTCGGTTTCGGCGGCGCCCTTCTCCGCCGCGCGTTGCTTCGCGATGCGTGCCGCCTCGTAGGCGATCTTCTTCTTGTTGGCGTCGGTCGCCGGGTAGGCGAGGCCCTTCGGCAGCAGGTAGTTGCGCGCGTAGCCGTCCTTGACCTTGACCACGTCGCCGGCGGCGCCAAGATGCTGCACGTCTTCTCGCAGGATGACTTCCATGGTCCGTCGTTCCTCTCAATGGTTGATACCGGCCGCCGAGAACGGCGTGCGCGCGATGACGGCGTGACTGCGCCAGGCCAGCGCCAGCCCGACCAGGCTCTCGACCACGAGCCAGAGCGGCCACGCCGCGAGCAGGCGTACGGCGGGCTCGAACGCGGGATAGAGACCCGGCGCCACTTCGACCACGTACCGCATGGCCCGGCTCGCCTCGCGCGTCGCCTCCCACTGAACTTCCGTCCAGAGCCCGGGCCCCGCCCGGCTCCAAGCCACCAGGACCGTGACGCCCGCGGCGGCGTAGAGGCACGCTCGCAGGGCCAGCGGCCAGAAGCCCTTGCGCGAGAGCCTCGCGCCCGCGGCGAACGCCACCGTCACCAGCACGATCCAGGTGCGCGTGAGGGCGTCGAATACGCCGTTCTCCGGACCGGTCAGGAGCGCCACTCCGGCGCCCCCGGCGAGCGCCACCGCCAGCCACTCACCACGCGTCGCCGGCCGCGCGGCGACCAGCAGCGCGGCCAACGGCAGCGCCACGAGACTCAACGGCGCCAGGGCGGCGAACAGCAACACGCCGACCGCGAGGCGCCAGCGACTCAGCCGACGTACCCCTTGATGTAGGGCAGCAGGGCGAGCTGGCGCGCCCGCTTGATCGCCGTGGCGAGCTGGCGCTGATGTCGCGCGCACATCCCCGACAATCGACTCGGGAGAATCTTGCCGCGCTCGGTCAGAAACCGCCCGAGCGTGCGATCGTCCTTGTAGTCGAGCACCCGGACCCCGGACTCGCACACGGGGCACGTCTTGGCGGGCCGTCTCACGCTTCATCCTCCTCGATCTCGTCCACCACGACGTCGGCGGCGATCACCGCGGGCGGGGGCTCGGGCTTCGCCGGCAGGCCCTCCGACACGACGACCAGGAACCGCACCACCGCTTCCTCGAGCTTCACGGCGCGCTCGTACTCGGGCAAGAGCTCCGCGGCGGTCTCGAACTGCGCGACCACGTAGTAGCCCGTGTCCTTCTTTTTGATCGGGTAGGAGAGGGTGCGCTTACCCCAGTGGGCCACGTTCGTGATCGAGCCCTTGGCGTCCTTGGTCAGGAGCGCGTGAAACCGCTCCAGCCGTTCGTTGATCGCGGGCTCTTCCAGCGCAGGATCGAAGATGTAAACGGTCTCGTAGCGACGAGCCATGCCACCTCCCTTTGGTCATAGGCGACCCGACGCAGGTGCGGCGCCGAGTAGGGGAATTGTGAGGCGCGAAAGATAGACGAACCGCGAGGGAGGGGGAAGGCCGTGTGATCCTTCTCACATCATCAGCCTCGCGGAACGCCTGGAGTGACGGGCATCACGCAACCTGAAGTGCCGGCCAATGATCCTTGGGAGAACATGGGCGTTGGCACCGGTGTTGCTCTCGTATGGTGACGGATCGATGGGACCGGCGATCGAGAGCCGGGGAATGGGAAGGATGGTCGTATGCAGGCTCGGCGTACTTGGCTGTTCGCGACGCGCGGCGTGGTGGCGGCGGCGGGACTGATGTTCCTGCTGGCGCTCCAGCCGGAGCCTGCCGGTATCACCTCTGATCGCTTTGACTCCCACGCTCGGGCGCTCATCCTGTCCGATCAGGCGCGTCGCTACCTCACGCTGCAATACCGCTCCTACCCGACCGAGTTCATGGGCTGCATGATCGGGGAGATCCACGGCAACGCCGTGATCGTGCGGCGGATCGCGCCGGCGGACGTGGAGCCCGGGCACTCCACCGCGACGCGCGTCGTGCCGGAGCAGACGTGTGAAGACGCGGGATGGGCGGGCACGGTGGGAATGATCCACAGTCACCCCGACGGCCAGCGGTGCTGGTACTTTTTCCCGGGGACCCGGGTGGCGAGCTCCGACGCGCACTCGTTCGCGCGCCAGGCGTATCCGGTGGACGCGATCATGTGCGGGAACCGCGTGGTGTGGCTCAGCCGGGACATGGTGCAGCAGCAGGTTGGGTTGTCCGACCCGGACGACCGTCCCGCGGCGCCGCCACGCGAGCAGCGCGGCAATCGGGTGCACGCGGGCGCTGCGGCACCGGAGGGTCAGGACTAAGAACCACCGGGCGCGGTTTCGGATAGATTAAAGCATGCAGCGCGCCGCACTAGCATCTCTGTTGTTCCTCAGCATGCTTCTCACTCCTGCTCATGCCCAGCGCGACACGACTGCCCGACTCACGGGCACGGTGCGGTCGTCCATCAACGGTCTCCCCGTCTCCGGCGTGATGATCGCGGTCAAGGGAAGCCGGGTCTTCAACGTGAGCGATTCGACCGGGTCGTTCACCCTGGTGGGGCTCCCGGGGGGGCGCCAGACGGTCCGCATCCTCTACGGCGACAGCCTGTCGTACGAAAAGGAGATGGATCTCAAGCAGGGGAAGACCCTGACGCTCTCAGTACTGCTCGACGTGGCCGCGACGGAATTGGCACCCATCGTGGTTGAAGCGCAGACCCTCAGCGCCGAGCGGAGCCTTGCGGGGTTCTACGAGCGCAAAAAATCGGGGTTCGGGCGCTACTACACGCTGGCGGATCTCAAGCGCCGCCCTCTGGAAACGCTGCAGGCGCTGTTGCTCGAGTCCGGCGTGCAGGTGCGGTGCCGGGTCGGGCAATGCCTGCCGCTCGCATCTGACGGCGGGCGTCTGTGCGTCATGTCGCTCTTCTTGGACGGCGTACGGATGCCGGCTGACTACCTGAACTTGGCGCGCGTCGACGAATTAGCGGGCGTGGAGGTATACAAGGTCCCGGTCGAAGTGCCCCCGGAATTCTCGTCGGGGTTGCGACGCAGCTGCGGTGCTGTGGTGATGTGGAGCCGGCGCTAGACGTTGAAGCGGAACAGCAGAATGTCGCCGTCCTGCACCAGGTAGTCCCGCCCCTCGCTCCGCACCAATCCCTGTTCCCGCGCAGCCTTGTACGACCCCGCGCGCGCGAAATCGGCGAACGACACGGTCTCGGCGCGAATGAAGCCGCGCTGGAAATCCGAATGGATTTCGCCCGCCGCGTCGAACGCCGTGCCGCCGCGGTGCATGGTCCAGGCGCGCACCTCGTTTTCGCCCACGGTGAAGAACGTCTGCAGGCCGAGCAGCCGGTAGCCCGCGTGAATCAGGCGATCGAGGCCCGGCTCGCTGACGCCGGCGCTCGCGAGATACTCGGTCCGTTCGTCCCCTGACAGCTCGCCCAGCTCCGCCTCGAACTTGGCGGAGAAGAGGACGATCTCGGCCTCTTCGTGGTGCGCCTGCACCGCCGCGCGGAGCTGCGCCAGCCACTTCCCGCCGCCCGAGGCGAGGTCGTCCTCGTTCACGTTCGCCGCGTAGAGGATCGGCTTGGCGGTCAACAGCCCGAGCTGGCGCAGGAACTTCACCGCCTCTTCGCTCTCTCCGGCTTCCCGTGCGCCGCGGCCCGCATCGAGCTCGGCCACGACACGCTCGAGCACCACCAGCTCGGCCTGGGCGTCCTTATCGCCCGCGCGCGCGGTCTTCCGCGTTTTCTCGAGACGCCGCTCCACCACCGCGAGGTCGGCGAGCGCCAGCTCGCTCGTGATGACGTCGTGGTCCCGAACCGGGTCCACCGGTCCCATCACGTGTACGACGTCGGGGTCGTCGAAGCAGCGGATCACGTGCACCGCCGCGTCCACTTCGCGGATATGCGACAGGAACTGGTTGCCGAGCCCCTCACCCTGCGACGCGCCCTTGACGAGACCCGCGATGTCCACGAACTCGACCACCGCCGGGACTTTCTTTTTCGGCTTGACGAGCTCGTTCAGGCGCTCGAGCCGCGGATCCGGCACCTCCACCACGCCGACATTGGGCTCGACCGTGCAGAAGGGGTAGTTCTCCGCGGCGGCTGCCTTGGAGGAAGTGAGCGCGTTGAAGAGCGTGGATTTCCCGACGTTCGGGAGACCGACGATGCCGAGGCGCAGCACCTAGCTCGTTCCTTCCTTCACCCACTTGGTCACGGCGTCTACCAGCTGCGGCATCACGGCCTCCAGCTGCTCGTGCTGCTCGGGCGTGAACGGCGCGAGCACGTATTCGGACCAGTCCGCCACGCCTTCGGGCAGCGGTCCTACGCCGATACGGAGACGGGGGTACAGTTGCGACTGCAGCGCGGCTTCGATGCTCTTGAGGCCGTTGTGACCGCCCGCGGAGCCCTCGCTGCGAAGCCGGAATGTGCCGGTCGGGATCGCGAAGTCGTCCACCAGGATGAGGAGGTCTCGGGCCGGGTCGAAGGCGGGGTCGCCGCGGAGCGAGGCCAGGGCAGCCCCGCTGGCATTCATGTAGGTGGTGGGCTTGAGCAGGCGCACGGGGACGCCTGCGACGTCGCCCTCCGTGACGCGAGCGCGCTCGCCGCGACGGAAGGGAGGGAACCCCCAGCGCGCGACGAGCGCATCGGCCAACCAGAAGCCCGCATTGTGCCGCGTCGCCGCGTACTCGGGCCCCGGGTTGCCGAGGCCGACGACGGCGCGCAAGCGTCAGCTCTCTTTGCCGCCCTTGGGCTTCTCGGCTTTCTCGGTCTTCTCTCCCTTGGCGGGTGCGGCACCGCCGCCCCCCTTGGCCTCGGGCTTGGCGGGCGCGCCGCCCTCGGCTGCCGCCCCCCCCTCGCCCTCTTCCTCTTCACCCTCGCGGACCTTGCGGATCAGCTCGGGTTCGGCGACTTCGGTGGCCGCTTCGGGGCTCGGCGCCGCCACTTCCTCGGCACGCGGCGGCACGACCGTGGCGATCGTCAGCTCGGCGTCGGTGAGGATCTTGGCGTTGGGGATGCTCAGATCGCGCACGTGCAGCGAGTCGCCGATCTTGAGCGCATTCACGTCGAGCTCGACGCGATCCGGAATGTTCTCCGGGAGCACCTCGATCTCCACCTCGCGCGTCACCTGGTCGAGCACGCCGCCGGCGTTGCGCACGCCGTCGGGATTTCCGACGAGGTGCACCGGCACCTTGAGCTTGACCTTCTCCGTGGCGTGGATCTCGTAGAAATCCACGTGGATGATGTCGGGCCGGATGGGATGGCGCTGGATCTCGCGAATCAGCGTCTTCACGGTCTTGCCGTCCACCGCGAGATCGATGATGGTGCTCGCGGGCTCGACCCCCTGCAGCGCCTTCTCCAGGGCCTTGGCCTCGAGCTCGAGCGGCTGCGTGTCGCGCCCGTGGCCGTAGATCACGGCGGGGACTCTGCCGCGGAAGCGCGCCTGCCGCGCGGCGCCCTTGCCGGTCGCCTGCCGCGGACTCGCAGAAAGAGAAACAGTCTGGGCCATGCGCTAATCCTCAGTCGTAAGGCGTAAGGCTAACTCAGTCGAACAGTGCGCTCACGGATTGATTGCTGTGCTCGTAGCCGATCGCCTTGGCCATCAGCCCCGCGATCGACAGCACTTTCAGCTTGTCGAAGATCCGCTCGTCGGGAATCCGGATCGTGTTGGTCACCGCGACCTCGTTGATCGCCGAGGCGCGGAGCCGCTCCACCGCCGGCCCCGACAACAGCGCGTGCGACGCGAACGCGTAAATCTTGCGCGCGCCGAGGCCCTTGAGCGCCGCCGCGGCCTCGGTGACCGTCCCCGCCGTGTCGATCATGTCGTCCGGGATGAGGCAGTCCTTGTCGGCCACCTCACCCACCACGTTCACGACCTCGGCCACGTTCGCGGACGGGCGCCGCTTGTCGATGATCGCGAGCGAGGCGTTCAGCCGCTTCGCGAATCCCCGTGCCATCTTG